>Ga0164241_10003214_pt1 | contig 16788 bp, 17 predicted proteins | sample OricomyardsoilBY_FD_108780 | JGI IMG/M metagenome (GOLD analysis project Ga0164241, IMG submission 108780) | Backyard soil microbial communities from Emeryville, California, USA - Original compost - Back yard soil (BY) | ecosystem: Environmental > Terrestrial > Soil > Unclassified | place: USA... | reverse complement strand
GCATCGACCGGGGCGATGACCCGCGCCTACCGTGCCGTCGGCGGGACGACGATGGCGAAGCTCGCCAGGACCGGCGGCACGCTCACCGAGCTGCGCCGGCTTGGGACGGGCAACTTCGACCGGGAGAACTACGACGTCCTGAGCGAGATGGAGAAGACCCTCCTTGCCGCCGGCGACATCCGCCACGCGCGCCTGCTCAGGACCCTCGCGACCCGCAACATGATCGACGCCACCGTCGCCATGGACATGAGCCAGGGCGCGCGCAAGGAGACCCGCGCGCGGCAGGGCACGCTCGACTACCTCTCGGAGTGGATGCGGATGGCGCCGCACATCACCGAGGTGCTCAACAGGTCGGTGACGGCGATCGCGGCCTACGACCTCGAGTTCGCCCGGCTGCGCCGGAAGGGGATGGGGGCTGCCGAGGCCTCGGCCGCCGCGACCGAGTACGCCGCCGACGCCATCAACGAGACCCAGTTCAACTACCAGAACTGGAACAAGCCTGGGCTCATGCAGGGCGGCACCGGGATGGCGCGGACGCTGCTCATGTTCAAGCAGCACCCGCAGCACGTCTACTACTTCATGATCAGCCGGGCGATCCGCTCCTCGAAGCCGCTGACCAAGCTGATCCGGCGCGAGAAGATGACCGCCGAGGAGACGCAGGAGGCGGCGGAGGCCGCCAGGCAGCTCGCCTACTTCGTCGGCTTCCACCTCCTCGGCGCCGGCGCCATCGGCGGCATCCCGGAGCCGGTCAAGTGGCTGGTCGGCTGGCTCGCGAGCCTCTTCGGCGATGACGACGAGCCCTTCGACTATGAGCTCTGGGTCCAGAACCACATGTACGACTGGCTGGGAGAGGAGTACGCCGACCTCGGCGCCCGAGGCCTGCCGGCGGCGTTCGGGCTCGACCTCAGCTCGCGCATCGGGCTGAGCAGTCTCCTGCTCTTTGACGCGCCCCGGGCGGAGAACCCGGACGCCTTCCTCTCCGACGTATTTCGGGTCGCCGGCGGGCCCATGGCGACGCTGGCGGTCGAGCGGCCGGTGCAGGCCTACAACTCCTTCCGCGACGGCAACTACATGAAGATGGCTGAGGCGCTCCTGCCCAAGGCCTTCCGCGATCCCATCCGGGCCTACCGGACCGCGACCGAGGGCTTCACCACCTACGCCGGCCGGGTCTATTCCGAGACCGACCAGATGACACCGCTCAAGATCTTCCAGACCAGCCTCGGCTTCAACCCGACCGAGACCTCGCGGATGTACCTCTCGCGGGAGATCGAGCGGCAGGAGGATTCGATGCAGGCAAAGAAGACCCGGCTGATGCAGCAGGTCTATTTCGCCAAGGGCGATACGGCCGCGCTCAACGACGCCATCACCGAGATTCTGCGCTGGAACCGCGACAACCCGGCCTTTGCGATCACACCAAAGGCTTTGCGTACCAGCATCAAGGGACGTGCCCGCAACCAGGAGAATACCCACGGCGGCATCCTGGTCTCGAAGACCTCGCGCGCCTGGGCCGACCATCTCAACCGCTTCCGCGGGATCGACCCCGCGCTACCCGAGGGGTAACCGATGACCGACGAGATCAGGATCGAGGCCGAGGGAACCTGGACCATCACCGTCAACGGGGTGGAGGTCGCCTCCTCGGGTGAGCCACCCGTGCCGCCCGACCCGGACGAGGAGTGGCCGGCGCCCATCGCCTCCTCCGAGTTCTGGGCCATGGAGGTCACCGACCCGGCCGACCCGCTCGCCAACGGCGGCAAGCGCAGCGGCTGCCGCCGCATCGGCATCGACGCCGAGGTCGTCGAGCCGGACGGCTACGAGCTCTGGGCGACGAGCTCGCAGTTCGACGGTGGGAGCACCGACGGCGCCTCGCGCCTGGCGCCTGGCCAGTCCAAGGGCTACCAGAACGCCGTCGCCACCGGCGAGAAGCGCTACCAGCTCGCCTGGTGGCGGAACAAGGAGACCGGGGAGTTCCGCGGCGCGCTGCCGCCGACCGGGCAGAGCGGCACCGGCGGCGGGGTGGCGACGGCGCAACCGCTCGAGCCTTCCTCTCTCGAGCCCGATCGCGGACAGGTCGTGCTGACGATGCAGGGCCTGAGTGGGAATGTACCCCCGCCAGACCCCGAGCCGAGCGGGGACTGGCCGGTGATACCACCCGAGTACGTCGCGCGTGGCCTCGCCCTGCCGATGCCCAAGTTCGGCAACAAGGGCAACTCCTCCTTCAACCTCAACAATCGTGGTCAGTCCCTGCTCGCGACGCTCTATGCCTGGCGAGGCGGCGACCGCCGGTCCGAGGTGAGGAGCAACATCATGTCGGTGCTCAGCCAGCTGACCAGCACCGACAAGGGGCCGTGCGGGATGAGCGGCCCGGGCGCGGCGCAGGAGTGCTTCGCCCTTGCCTTCTTCCACCTGCTCGCGGACACCGACCTCTGGAAGAGCGACGTCACCGACACCCAGAAGAAGCGCATCGACGCGATCTTCCATGCCCTCGCGATGATCCGGGCATGGGAGGGGAACGACTCCAGCGCCTCGAGCGGGAGCTGGACGATCACCGGCATGAAGGGCACCGACTTCAAGGGCGTCGGCCCGAACATCGCCTATGCGATCCCTGCCCAGCTCACGCTCTGCGCCGAGTGGTTCGGCTACGATGTTCTGAGTGGCTGGCTCGACCAGGCGACGATCGCCGGGGTGCGCAACGAGGTGAAGGAGGCTTTCGGGACCTCGAGCAATCTCTACCTGACCGTGAACTGGAAGAACGCCGGGATCAGCGCCGCCGACGAGGGAGCCTACTACCGCTCCGGCGCATCGGCGGACGCCCCGACCGACTCCCAGGTGAACTCCTCGCTGAAGAACCTGCGCTACTACGGCGCGCCGCTCACCGACCTCGCGAAGTTCCTCCTGCCCAATGACTCGCGAGGGCTGAACCGAGTCCTGCCGCCGACCAAGCGCACGATGGGGGCCAACAAGTGGGTGGGCTACAACGCGCCCGCGCTCAACAACGGCGCCGGCGTGATGGTGAACGGCAAGAAGCGTGGCTACTGCATCAAAGACCCCGAAGGCATGCCCTGGTACGGGCAGGAGGGGTCGATGATCTACGAGCTCGCCGGGCAGGACGAGGGCGGGCTGCGGTCGTGCATGGGCTATGCCTTCTGGACCCTCTACCTCGTCAATTTCCAGCTCATCGTCATCGCCCTCAACCAGAACCCGGCGCTGAAGAACTCCGCTGTCGCCGACTTCGTTGCCCGCTGGGAGAAGGCCAGGGACATCGTCGCCTACTTCGACCAGAAGGACTACAACTCGGTCGCCCATATCTCGAACAAGGGCGGCACCGGCGGACCGGGGCCGATCATCTGGAGCGACGATCGCGACAAGTGGGAGGCCGATACGAACCTCTGGATGTGGGACGCGATCGTCACGATGAGCAAGGTGGAATGATGCCCTCGAAGTCGAAGAAGCAGGAGCGGTTCATGGCGGCCGCCGCGCACAACCCCGCCTTCGCCAAGAAGGTAGGCATGTCGGAGAAGGTCGCGAAGGAGTTCAACAAGGCCGACGCCAAGAAGAAGGGGAAGCGGAAGAAAAATGGCTGAGGGAGGAGAACGACGCGACCCCAGCTCGCACCGCACGCCGGGGCAGATCAGGCGCAAGAACCGTACCTATGACGCCCGGCCGGAGATGGTCGAGCGGCGCTCCGCCAACAACAAGGCCCGGGCGATCATGATCAAGGCGGGGAAGGTCAGGAAGGGCGACGGCAAGGACGTCGCCCACAAGGTCTCGCTCGACAAGGGCGGGACTACGGAGCGGTCGAACCTGGTGGTGCAGAGCCAGAAGAAGAACCGAGGATGGAGGCGTGACGGGAAGCAGCCGCGCTGACCCAGCTCTGCACCTCGTCATCGCCCAGCACGTCCGACGCCCGAATGACGTAGATGTGCTCACGCCCCGTCTTGGTCCCGGTGGCCCCGGTGCCGCGGTCGATCGACGTGCGCTCCAGCGTGCCGATGCTCGCGAGTGCCGAGCAGATGAGGTCGGGCTGGTAGCGGTTGAGGAAGGCGAACTCGCGCGCGCCCTCACGGGTGATGAGCAGGGTGTCGGTCATGTAGGCGAGGCGTACGCGGGGCGCGCCGCGCTGCGGCACGATCGGGTGCTCGATGATCGCGGGCTTCACGAAGCCGACGCCGAGGTGGAACTCGTCGGTGATCAGGCTGCGATCGGAGAAGTGCCGCCAGATGCGGCCGGCGAGGTCGGCGGCGGAGTTGCTCGTGGTCGAGGTCTGGCGGGAGTTCTCGAGTGCTCGCTGCAGGTAGGCGACGATGCGGTGTACGTCGAAGGTGCAGATGCCGGCCTTGGTCGCGAGCACGGCGCCGGCGATGATCACCTTGATCGACGCCATCCAGAACCGCTCCATGTCGGAGGAGTGGAAGGCCTTGCTGATCGTGGCTGAGACCTCGTGCACCACCTTCTCTGCCTCGGCGCGATTCGCCGCGAGGTAGCGCGCGTAGGCCTCCCCGGCGTGGCCGTGGTTCCCGCGCAGCTTCGCCATCAGCGAGGAGAAATTCTCCTGTGAGGCGCGATCTAGGCGCGGCGGGATCTCGAGCTCGAGTACCCGGTAGCCGCCGGCGTCGGTGCCCTTGCCCACCTCCTGCATGAGCTCAGTCATGCTGATGTTCGTCGCCATCACCAACATCCCCGAGATCCGATGAACATCACGCAACGTGCCGTCTGGACGCAGACGGCTCTTGGACCTCCCCTGCAGCACCTGGTAGATCGTGTTGCTCACGATCACCGAGTCGGCGATCTTCACCTCGTCCCAGTACCAGGGCATGTTGGGTGTGCCGGTGAGCTTGGTCTCGACCGACATCGGCGTGTCGGAGGCGTGTGCCATGTCGGTGGGGCTGCCGTAGGCGGCGCGCGCCAGGCGCATGACAGAGGTCTTGCCGACGCCACTCTTCGGCGAGCGGATGACGACTGCGGTCGACCCCTGCTCGGTGAACTCGAGGAGCGGTGCGGCGAAGGCGGTCGCGAGAATGATCTGCATCTCGGGGCGCGGGTCGGCGATGACGCCGGCGGCGGCCTCCGACCAGACGTCCATGCTGCCACGGATCTCGTAGCTGGCGTCGACCCCCATCGACGGGTTGTCGACTTCGATCTTGTCCCCCTCCGGAGTGTAGAGGTTGCCGCCGAGCGAGAAGCCGCTCGCTGACCAGCCGAAGGCCGGTGCCGCTGCTGTTCTCTGCGCATTGCGAAGGAAGGAGATCCAGGCCATCAGGGTGTGCTCTATCGGTCGCTGCGTGTCTTTGTTGATCGGGATCGCGTTGCTGCCGAGCTGCGTTGGCACGTAGTCCCGGCTGCCTATCTTGCCGCATTCCAGCACCGCCGTCCTGCGCCGGCCATCCGGGCTGACAAGGGTGACGCTGAGCTTGGCGGCGGAGGGGATGTCGTAGAGGATGGGCCGCTCCAGGGCGACGTCGAAGAGCTGCACCTTGACGAGCTCAGCCCCTTCCTTGCCCCTCGCCCAGATCATCGCGTAGGTGCAGCCGCCCTCGACGAAGCTGGGCTCGCCCTGCTCCGGGATCGGCGCTCCCTGCGGCTGACGCCGCTCGCGCCCGAGGACGAGCGGACTCCTGATCTTGCCGCGGTGCGGGCAGGTGGCGCAGTGGATGGGCGAGCAAGCGGCGAAGGTGTCGCAGGTCGTAGGACCGAGCCGGTCCTTGTCTGCGAGCTTCATGTCGAACTCGGCGTCGGTCTCCTCCCGGGTGTAGCGCGGGTCCCCCTCCGACAGGAGGTGCGCCATCTCGCGCCCGTCGGCGGCGAAGGCGGTGAGCAGCAGCATGTTGTTCCAGAGATCGCGCGAGTCGCCGTCGCCGCCGCGCGCCAGCATGTCGGCGAAGAGCGGGCAGCCGCCCTGCCCGACCATGCGCCGGATCGTCGCCTCGGCGTAGCCCGCCCCGGCCCCGAGATCGTCCGGGTCCGAGTCGGCGAAGAGTCCGGCAACGGAGGGGTCGACCTCGATGTCAGCGGCCGGCGACTGTTGGCGCGGCCGGCGGGTGCGAGCCCGGATCGAGGTTACCCCGCGTAATCTCGTCGCCATGCGGTCGAGGTCGACATCCTCCTCCCGGTGGTACTGCACCTCGCAGAGTGCGGGCGGGTCGTACTTGAGGTTGCGGGTGCCCGGCATGCGCAGGATGCGAGCGGAGTCGATCGTGCACTGCAGGTCGGCCTTGAGCCCCAGGTTCTCGGCGACGCCGGCAAGGCCGTCCGCGAGCGGCTGCCACTCGTCCGGAGTCAGCGCGCGGGCGAAGGTCCAGTAGACGTGCAGCCCGCCACCGGACCTCACGATGATGCTCGGCAGCTCGAGCTTCGACTCCTTGAGGAAGGTCCCGAGCGCCGCGACGGTCGCCTCCGGCGACTCGTAGTTCTTGAAGTCGATGTCGAGGAAGAGGCTCTTCAGAGCGGCGACGTTCGCCTGCTTCCGGTAGCTCTTCTCCTTGCCGAGCTTCGGGTCCATGACCCGGGCCTGCTTGAAGCTCGCGACGGCGAAATAGACGTCGGTGTTCCGGTTCGCGATCCGGGTCGCGTGGCGCACGCCGTCGTTCGGATCGTCGAAGGGGGAGTGGTTCCAGATGATGCGGTTGTTCTGGTCCCGCCTCTCGCTCGGATAGGCGATGTAGTGATGCCCGCTTGGGAGGACCCGGCGGAGAAATTCTTTTTGATCCATGCGGTTGCCCCGGGTGTGGTGTTGCCGGCCGGGTGGTGGGCCCCGGCCGGCAGTCCCGACTGTAGCAGAGGTGTCAGCCTCCGGCGAGCAGACCGGTAATCATCGAGTTGAGCTCCGACCCGACGGTGTCGACCGGGGCGACCGCAGCCTTGGCCGGGCTCGTCCGCTTCTGCGCCGGCGCCGCAGCCTTGGCCGGGGCGGGAGCTTCCTCTTCCTCCTCGCGCTCCTCCCCGGTCGAGATCCCAAAGCCGGTCATCAGTCCCCCGTTGGCATGTGCCTCTGCGGGCTCCGGAGCGGGCGCAGGAGCGGGCTTGGGCTTCGTCGGCGGGGGGGAGGCAGGCCGCGAGGGAGCGGGCTGTACGGGCTTCGCAGGCGGCTCTGCAGGCACGCCGTCGTCCCCCTCGTCGCCGTGCGTCCCGGTCTCGTCGCCGGGCACCGGCTCCATCAGCATGCGGAGCACGGTGTCGCTGTCCATGTGCTCGCGGATCTGGGCGGCTTCCTCGGCGGTGAGCGCCCGGATCGCCTGGAACATGAGCTTCGGGTAGGCGAGCTCGTAGTCGAAGCTGATCTTCACCACGACCGCCTGATAGGGCAGTCCGGTCTGCTTCAGTGCATTGCCGAAGCGCCAGAGCTCCTGCAGCGAGGTGGGTGGCACGCGCAGCAGCATCGGCCCGCCGAACATCTCGTTCCTGAGGTCCGGGTAAGGCACCACGGCGAGTCGGCGGTTGTCGGCGCAGGCCTTGCCCTTGCTGCCGTTCTCGGTGATGCGCGACCCCCAGGCGTTGTGCGGGCAGGCGGCGCAGGTCGGCGACTGCTTCTCGACCGACCCCTGGTCAGGGCGGATGCCGTCGAGCGAGAAGCAGAGCGGCGGCGCGTCGTCCCCCTCGGTGTAGGCCTTGGAGTAGTAGAGCTTGGAGATCGCCGGCGAGGACTTCACGATGACCGCCACGATCGCCGGCGCCGGGTCGCCGGTAGGCGTCTTGATCACCCGATCCTCGCCCTTGTAGCGGACGCGCCAGACCTTGCCGCGGAAGGTGACCACGGCGAAGGACATCGCGACCCCTTCGGTCAGGTCGCTGTTGGTGTCGCTCGGGAAGAGGGCGGCGAGCTCGGCGAGGACGTGCTCGGGCAGCTCGAAAGGCACGAGCGCGGTGGTTGCTTCAGGCATGGGTAGGCTCCTCAGTTCTTGCGGACCTGCACGGCGACCTCTCGCGCAATGCTGACCCCGGGTGGCAAATCGTTCGTCTCCGCCAGGATCTCCTCGACGGCTTTCTTCGCGGCACGGTGCTCAAGCACATGCCACGCATCGTTCTCGCGAACCCAGTCCACGAAGGCGTCCCAGTCGCTGACCGTGACCGTGGAGCGGGTGGTCCGGTAGGCGGTGCCCCCGCCCCCGGGAAGGTTGTCGAGACCAGTCTCGTCCATGAGCTGGCCGAGTGCGAGCTCGATCTTCGCCAGCGTCTCATTGAAAGGGCGAAGCTGTTCCTTGTGGCTCTCCTCCAGAGCCCGTTTCTTGGCGCGGATCTGCAGGTAGGCGCTGATCAGTTCGGCTGGGGTCATCTCTCCTCGCTGGGTGTGGTGGGTGGCAGGGTGGTGGGTCGTAGTCGTTGACGTCCCAGGCCAGCCCGCAGGGCTCGCAGACCATCTGGTCCGAGAACTGCCGGGCGACGCAGGCTGCCATCAGTCATCCTCCTCGAAGAGCTCCAGCAGCGCTGACTGCACCGCCTGCCGTCCGGCGAGCTTGCGATAGACGAGCTCCTCCATCCGCGACCCGACGAGGTGGCGGATGGAGACGTGGTCCGAGGTCTGCCCCGGGCGGATGACTCTCGCGTTGGCCTGCTCGTAGATCTCGAGGTCGCTGATCGGCGCGTACCAGAGGACCATGTTGGCCTCGGTCAGCGTCAGCCCGTGCGCCATCGTCTTCGGGTGGGCGACGATCACCTCCGGCATGAATGGGATGACAGGCTGCGACTGGAACGTCTGGAAGATGCGATCCCGGTCGCTCTTCAGCGTGGCGCCGGAGACCTTGTGCACGATCACGCCGGCGTGCTTGAGGTAGTCCGCGACCATGTCGACGAGCGGGATGTAGGGCACGAAGATGATGGTCTTCCGGTCGTTCTGGAAGACGAGCTCGCGGCACTCGGCGAGGCGGTTGTCGGCGTCGAGCAGGATCGCCTCGTGCTTGTTGTCGTAGATGCAGCCGGAGCTGATCTGCAGCAGCTTGTTGAGGAGGATGCCGGCGTTCGCCGCCGAGACCTCGGAGGTCTGCACCATGGTCCGGCAGTGCTTGCGCATCGTCTCGTAGACGGTCTTCTGCTTCGGGGTGAGCTGGACCTCGTGGTCGGTGAAGGTGACCGGCGGCATGTCCATGCAGTCGGCCATGGTGAATCGCACCGCCGGCTGCATGAGCTCGAAGACCTTGTCGTTCGACCCGCGGCGCGGCACCCACTTGAAGTTCGAGACCTTGAGCATGAGCAGGTCGCGGAAGCGGGTGAAGGTGCCGGGGAACACCGCCGGGTTCACCAGCTTGAGGATGCCGAAGGCGTCGGTCGGCTCGCGCGGCGTCGGCGTGCCGGTCATCGCCCAGACGTAGCGATAGTAGCCGGCGTCCACCATCGACTTCATCTCGCGGAACTTCTTCGTCCTGGCGTTGCGGTAGACCGCCGCCTCGTCGAGGCAGAGCACGTTGATGTCGCCGGCCCGGCGTGAGAGCTCGCCCCGGATCGAGCTGAAGCCGTCGTGGTTCACGACGTAGATGTCGAAGCGCGTGTCGCGCAGGATCTTGTTCCGCCGCTCGGCCGACCCGTAGAGGATGCCGACTCGGTACTGCGGCATGGTCATCATGACCTCGCGCGCCCAGACGAAGTTGAGAGTCGAGAGGGGAGCGACGATCAGCATGCGGCGGACGAGCTTCTGCCGCCTGAGCCAGTCGTAGGCGAAGAGCGCCGCCCGGGTCTTGCCTGTGCCCATGGTCGAGAGGACGAAGGCACGAGGCTCGACCACCAGCATCGCGGCGGTGACCTTCTGCGCCTGGAAGGGGATGGTCCCGCACCAGTCGTAGCCGTGCAGGATAGGAGAGGGAACGTCGAAGCCGAGGTTGCGCAGGACCCTGACCTCGGTCGGCTGATGAGGGATCAGGAGCTGCCCGGTGGGGAGCGGTCTGGCGTGAGGGAAGAGGGTCGCGAGCCGAGGATCACCCGGGGTAACCAGGGCCCCATGCTCAGGCGCGACCAGCACAGACATCGGTCAGCCACTCCTCCAGCTCGGCGGTGTCCCCGTCGATCGTGAACACCTTCATCCCGGCCTGGCGCATGTCGCTCGCGTAGCCGAGCTGCAAGGCGGTGAGTCTCAACCCGGCCGCCTTGGTCTCGATCGCAAATGCTCGTCCTCGGATAGCTCCGAGACAGTCCAGTGTAGACTTCCCATACCCAGAAGGCACGGGCCAGTGGGAATAAATATGGCCGAAGCGCTCCGAGTCCGCAAGGACTTTCTTGACCTTGTTCTTCACTTTTCCTTCAGGTGTGGTCATGGTTTACCTAGCTGTTATAGAGGACCAGGAGAAGTGCCAGGTTCTCCTCAGACAATACTTCGTCACGAGTGTTCGCCCAGTAGGATAGTACTGGCATCCTGGTAGCGCCGGCTGTCCGGTAGACCCGGACGCTGAAGGCGTAGTCGTGCGTGCTCTCGCGGGGCGTGAAGTCGACGACGAGCCGGTAGGCGTTGAGCTGCTTCACCTTGCGCTGGGTGAGCATGTGAATCAGCGCGGTGCGCATGGTCCCGGCCTGCACCATGGCGTTGACCATGAGCAGGCTCGGGTGGTTCTCGTCGATGGGCGGGGGCCCGTAGTTCCCGAGGAGGGGCATCAGCTCGCCCCGTGATACGGGCATTGCTTCACCGGACAGAATCTGCGGCAGAAGGGGCCGGGCTGCGGCGGGAAGTTCGTCATGCGGTGGGCCTCTTGGTAGACCGCGACGCGCTTGAGGAAGCGCTCCCAGATCGCTGGCACGTCACCCCGGGTAAATGTCGTGCGGACGAAGGCCTCGTGCGGCCGCTCCTGCAGCCAGCAGAAGGCCGAGTCGATCGTCTCGAGCTCCGCCATCTGGGCGAACATGACGCCGGCGGAGAGGGCGAGCTGATCGTCGTCCTCGCTGCGCCGACCCGTCTTCCAGTCGATGAGCAGTGCCCGGTTCCCCCGAATGAAGGCGGCGTCGATCACCGCCCGCACCCAGACTCGGGGACCGAACCATGCCGAGGGCTGGAAGTCGACGTCGAGCGCGAGCTTCTGCTCGACGACGGGGGTACCCGGGAGCTTGAGCAGGGGCGCGATCAGCGGCTCGAACTGGCGCATGCCGAGAGGGAAGGGGGTGCCTTTCTGGAAGCGCTTCTGGAAGGCGGCGTGCACTGCGGAGCCCCAGTCCTGCGCCTCGCTCTTTTCCTCGCGCACATCCTTCGCGACGTTGAGGTGCCAGTAGCGCTTGGGGCAGGTCTCGAACTGGCTGAGCGCCGAGTGCGACCAGGCCTTGACCGGATTAGCGTCCATCAGTGAGCTCCCGGACCTGGCAGCAGCGGCACGCCGCCGCCCTCGTAGTTCTTCGCGATCATCGGACTCGCCGTCTCGTAGACCGTGCGCCCGTCGGGCATCACCACCTGCCCGAGGAAGGCTTCCTCGACCGTCTCGATGCCGGCCTCGATCGACTCGAGCTTGGCCTTGATCACGAGGAAGAGCGCGCGCCAGCGCGAGCGCCGCTTCTGGTCGCCGTCCGGCAGCGTCAGCCGGAAGAGGATGTTCCGCTCCTCGAGCACGAAGGCGACCTGCACGGCGTCGGCCCGTTGCATGATGCCGAAGGCGGTGGCGCCTCGGCGCTCGACCAGCGTCTCGATGTCGGCCTTGGTCTTGTTGATCGGCACTCGCGTCGTCTCGGCGTAGCTCATTTGAGGGCCACCTTGATCCTTTCCACTGCCGCGTCGATGGGGCGGGCGTCGTAGCCGGCACCCCGATAGCGAGCCGCGAGCCGCTCGAGCCAGTCCTTCACGTCGACGAGCTCCTTCTCCAGCCGCAACAGTCGGGCCTCGGCCTTCGCCGCGCGCCGCTCCTCACGCCGTACCCGCCCCTCGTAGCCGTTGTCGCGGGAGACCTTCTTGCCCCACCCGAGCTGCTTGAGGCGCTCCTTGTTCTCGAGCGTCACTTCTTCGCCTCGCTGTAGATCTCGCCGATCCCTCCCTCGTTGGCGAGGGGGATGGGGATGTGGTAGTCCCGCGCCCACTCCGGCTGCATGTTCATGTAGGCGGCGAGGTGGGCGTCGCAGGCCTCGGCCTCGTCGTCGGGCGCGAGGTAGACGAGCTCGTCGTGCACCTGCAGCGCGCAGTGCCAGTCGGGGTTCACGACCCGCATGCGGATCATGGTGTCGGTGACCTGGATGCGGGCGAGGGCCTGGATCAGGTTCTCGACCAGCTTCGCCCCGAAGATGGGGGAGAAAGCCCGGTAGCGGGGCTTGTAGTAGCGCCACTCCGAGCCCCAGTCCGGGTGCAGCTTCTCAGCCTCGGGGACCGGCTCGAGCTGGGGGTATTGCAGGTGCAGCCCGTTCGGCAGGCGGAGCTTGCAGTGCTCGGTCCAGGCCGGGCCGAACTTGACCCGCGCGCCGTCGCGCATCGCCGGCAGCATGAGCCCGGCAGTGTACCAGAGGTTGGCGATCTGCTTGTAGCGCCGGCGGTAGGCGGCGACGACCTTCTGGGCGAACTCGTGGTCGATCGCCACCCGGTCGGGCGAGGTCAGGACCATGTGCAGGAAGGTGGTGGCGCCGGAGCCGTAGCCGAGCCCGAGGATGCCGGTCTTGCCGACGAAGCGCTCGCCCGGGTAGTCGCGCTTGTTGACCTGGAACCCGTAGACCGTGCTCGCGAAGCTGGCATAGACGTCCTCGCCGGCGGCGAACTGCTCGATGAGGTCCCACTGGCCGGCGATGTAGGCGGTGAGCCGTGCCTCGATCTGCGAGGAGTCCCGCACCACCAGCTTCCACCCTCGCGGCGCCCGGATCGACCGGCGCAGATGCCCGCCGCGCGGCAGGTTCTGCAGGTTGAGCGAGTCGAGCCCGCTGAAGCGGTGGGTGTGTGCACCGGAGTAGGCGATGGGCACCTGCAGCCGGTGCTCGGGCGAGAGGGTGGCGATCGACTGCAGGCGGACCGCGCGACTCTCGTTGATGGTGGAGGAGGCGTTGAGCTTCGCCTCGACCAGCGCCACGACCCGCGGGTCCGGGTGCTCGAGGAGCTCCACGAAATGCAGGTCGTCCTTGGCGAAGGCGTAGGTCGCAAGCCCTGTCGCCGGCGAGACCTTCATTGGTGGCGCCTGGCCGAGCGCGCGCAGCATGTCGGCGAACTTGTCGCGGCTGCGGAGCTCCGACTTGTCGGTGAGCCCGGCCTGCGCGAGCTTGGTCGCTGCCTCGGTGTGGGCTTCGATCAGAGCCTCATTGATGCACTCGGGCTCGAGCTCGAGGCGCCCTTGCGTGAACATCCGGATCAGGATGTCGACGACGACGCGCTCGGTGCCGGGCATGTGCGGCAGGAAGAGATCGTAGAGCCGCTTCGCCTGGATCGCATCGCTGACCCCGTAGGTCTTGTAGCGTGTCCACGCCTCGCTCTCCCGGTCGACATCGGCGAGGCGCAGCCCGCGCAGATTCATCAGCGCCTGCGAGTCCTTCTTCATGCCGAAGGCGCCGGCGACGGTCTCGAGGTTACACCGGGGTAGGAGCGGCCCCATCAGCGCTCGCGAGAAGCTCAGCGTGCAGCTGTGGAGCTTGGGGACGTAGCCGTAGTGGTGGGCGAGGACGCCGGCGTCAAAGAAGAGGTTGTGCCCGATGAGGTTGGTGTTCCGCCAGTCGATCCCGTCGAGGAAGGGCTTGATTTCCTCTGCATCAAGCCACCGGGCTTGTTCCTCGCCGGTGATCACCGCGCAGCCCATGACCTCGAAGCGCGGGTCGTACAAGTATTCTTGCATCGTCATTTTGGTCAGGGAGTAGTCCCTGTCGAAGTAGCTTTCAAAATCCAAAACTAAATCAAGCACTTGCGAGACCTTTCTAGATCATATCTGTCAATGAGGTTCTCGCTCCGCGTTCCCCACCGCAGATTGTCTAATCGGTTGTTAGCGGGCTTGCTGTCGAGATGGCGGCATTCATGCCGGGGAGGCGGTGGCCCGACGAAAGCTCGCAATACGAGGTCGTGCACGCATTTAGAGTTGTAGCGCCCCAGGCTGACTGAAAGGTGTCCTGCTGGCGACATTCGTCCTGGAGCTAGGATCTTGGCGGGCACCCCACGGGTCTTCCCACCGCGGCACCTCACGCGCCTTGCCAGTGACTTAACCCGCCCCTGGTCGCTCACTGCATACTGCCCTTCATACCCAGGGACTGGTAGCCAAAATTCGACCATTTCGAGTTCCAAAAAATACTAAGTTTCAAACGCTATCTCACAGCTAACGAGGGGTCAAGGAAAAACGCGCACTCACGCAGAAAGGGGGGTGGCGCCTTGGCGCCACCCCCCTTAGTCATGCTCGTCGTCGCTGTCGACGTAGACGATCAGCCACAGCAGGCTGAACCCGATGCCAAGGCCCACCAGGATGGCGAGCCCGAGCCAGATCGCCAGATTCATCTCTCATCCCCCATCCAGGGCCCGTCCATGTCGTCGGCGTTGGTGAAGCCGACGATTCTCAGGGTCTTCCAGTCGACGATGGCCCAAACCGGCAGGAGGCCCTCTTCGAGCCTGCCGATCGCCCAGGAGCCTTTCTTGGCGTGTACCTCCATGCCGTCCATGGGGACGGGAGGCGTGCCGAGACCGCCCCAGTTGCCGCTGGGGCGCCAGAGCTCGAGCACGAACTCGGCCAGGGCCTTGTTCGTCGTCAGCACCGTCATGTGAAAACCACTCAGCATCGACAACCCGATCATCCCTGAGCCACCGGGACAGAGTGCCAGTCGACCCAGGTGGCATCGAAATTGGAGCCCCTCTTCAGCCCGCCATGGTGGTTGAGCAGAAGGCACTGGGCGACGATCGCCTTCAGGTTCGCCCGGTCCCTGGTCGTGACTCCCAGGAGGTCGATCCGCTTTGCCCGTGAGGAGCCAAGCTCCTTGAGAGCGGCATGAACCTCGACGATCCGTCGCCCGCCCCAGTGCGTGGACGGCACCGTCTCTTCCTGCTGGTTGGCGATCAGCTGATAGAACTCGGGCATGTAGCGGTGCACCTGCTGGTGGGTGGTCGTGCCCGTGAGCAGGCGGGTGACGATGCGCATCGACCAGCGGGTCTCGAGCTCGATCTGCATCGCCTTCCAGGCCCACTCCCGCAGCCGGGCAGTGGTTGCCCCCTCGACGCAGAGGACCTCGGGAGCCTTGTGCTCGACGTAGACGGAGGGGTGGGCGTGCGCCTCGACCGGCAGCGGCAGCGACTCGCGGCTATGGAGCTGGATGTCGAGCACGATCGTGGGGTTCTCCGGCATCTTCATCTGCAGCACCGCTGCGGAGTTCCAGTGAAGAGTCTTCGGCTGCTCGTCGCGCAGCCGGCGCACTAGCCTCGCCAGGCTCGGTGGGTGGGTGACGTCGATGATGTCGTCGGGCTCGAGCGGGAAGGGGACGAGCTGCCGGCGCCGGTTGAACCCGGCGAGGGCGAGATCCTTCATCATCGTCCCGTCGTTCAGGAGGTAGCTCATGTTGGTGGTCATCGGCACGTCCTCGTGGTGTGGGGATGCGCCCCGGGGTGTTACCCCCGGGGTAGAAGGCTTCAGTAGGTGATCCGGATCGTCTCGCCGAAGGGAGCCTTCACGTCGCTCGAGATGCACCAGATCGTCTCGTAGGGCGCCTTGTCCGGCGTCGGGAACGGACCGAACCCGTCGGTCAGGTAGATGAAGGTCTGGCAGGGGATCTCGTTCTCGGCGACGTAGTCGAAGGGCGGGATGAAGCTGGTGCCGCCCCCGCCGCCGGCGCCCCGCACGACGGTCGCGACTCGGAGCTCCTCGGGATCGTCCAGCACCTCGACCCCGTCGACCTTCGCATCGCACCAGATCAGCGTGAGCTTCTCGGGGCGCATGTCGCCGAGGATGGACGAGACCTCGCCGAGGAACTGGCGCAACTCCTTCTCGCTGACCGAGCCCGAGGTGTCGATCGCGCAGACGATGTCGCCGGTGCGGAGTCCCTGGCGGCGAGGCAGCCCCACGCCCGGCGAGACCAGCTTGCGCCGGTTGAGCCGCGACCAGGTCGTGCGGTCGTTGCCGGAGCGGGCGATGATCGTCGCCCGAAGGATCTCCTCCCACGAGACCTGCGGCTCGAGGAAGTCGTCGATGAAGCGCTTGAGCCCTGCCGGCAGCGTGCCCTGGCTCTTGGCCTGCTGCGCGGCGCTCTGCACGGCGGCCTTCATCTCCGCCTCGTTGACGTGGCCGGCGGCTGGGTCCGGGCTCGTCGGTAGGACGTCTGCGCCGAGCGGGTCATCAGCGCCCCCGCCGGTACCGCCGGCCGCCTTCGCCGCCGCGCCGCCCATGCCCTCCTTGCCCTTGCCTTTGGCGAGCTCGTCGAGGACCTTCTGGGGCATCTGCTCGAGGAGGAGCTTGTAGATCTCCTCGGCCGTCTCGGCGCCGGTGACGACGTAGTCGGTCCCGTTCTTCTGCCGGATCTTCTCGATCCAGACGGTGCCCTTCGGCCGGCTGCCGATCATCGAGACGACGAGGCACTTGTTGATCACCGCGTCGGCCGCGATGTTGTAGAGGTCCGGGCAGAACGGATAGCCGGCGAGCCCGTCGACCGTGTATTTCCGCATCCTGGCGGCGTGCATCGCCATGATGTGGTAGACCTCGTGGGCGATGACGAAGACCCGCTCATCGACGGTCAGCCTCGCCATGAAGTCCATGTTGAGGATGAGGTTGTAGCCGTCGGTCATCGCCGTCGAGCAAGGGATGGAGCACCACTCGGGATCGGCCCCCTCCGGGATGACGGCGAGCTTCGCCTGGTCGTAGAGGATGCAGCTGAAGAAGACCGCCTTGACCATGAGGCGGGCTCGCGCCTCGACGATTGGCCGAGGAACGGATGGGATGCTCATTTGGACTCCTCCAAAGGTGG
>Ga0164241_10003213_pt1 | contig 16790 bp, 16 predicted proteins | sample OricomyardsoilBY_FD_108780 | JGI IMG/M metagenome (GOLD analysis project Ga0164241, IMG submission 108780) | Backyard soil microbial communities from Emeryville, California, USA - Original compost - Back yard soil (BY) | ecosystem: Environmental > Terrestrial > Soil > Unclassified | place: USA... | reverse complement strand
GGTCACGCCGAAGCGGACGGGCAAGCTCAAGATCACGGTGACCAAGCCGGGGCTGCGGGCCGGCTCGGCCACCGTGACCGTCACGCGCTGAGCGGGTCGCTCAGGCGGGCATCAGCGTGTTCACGCCGGGCGGGTTCGGCGTGCGGGCCGAGACCGTGGCGTAGTCGTACGCCGTGCCGGGCTTGGAGCCCATCTTGCCGAAGCCGAAGCCGGCGCCCTCCAGCAGCTTGACCGCGGTCATGATGTTCACGAACTTGAACTCCATGTACGCGCGGTCGTTGCCGAGCTGGCCGAGCGACTGCAGGGCCAGGGCGCGGTGCACGGCCTCCACGCCCATGATCTCCGCGGCGTAGCGGGCCTGCTTGGGCATCTTGCCCGTCCGCGCGAACACCGAGGTGCCGAGCAGGTAGGCGTTGACGAAGATCTGGTCGCCGACCACGAGGGTGTTGAGCAGGTTCTCCTTGCTCGCGAACACCTCGTCGGGGACGTAGATCGTCGTGGTGAGGGCCTTCGCCCCGAGGGCGCCGGTGAGCGCCTCGTAGTGGATGAGCTCCTCGCGGGCCGCGGCGTTGATGTTCGCCTTGGTCACGTCGTCGAGGTTCACCTTCTCGGGACCGACCGTGTTGACGATCGTCGCCAGCACCTCGGCGGTCGCCGCGATGTTGAGGATGTTCTCCACGGAGTTGTCGCCGTTGGCCCAGTTGGTCTTGGCGCCGTCGGCCATGGAGGGGAGGAGGCCGATGAGGCCCATGCTCCCGAGCGTGGCGCCGGCCCCGGCCACGAACCTGCGGCGGGTGGACGCGCTCTTGTCGGCGTGCTGGCGGTCGATCGCGCCGTAGACGAGGTCGAGTGCTTCCTCTGGATTGCGCTGGGCCATGTGCGTCTTCTCCGATGGTTCGGGGGGTTGACGCAGGCTTCTGCGGCCCGTCCGGACGCACAGGATCAGTGCGTGGCGCGCCCGCGGCCCGGCCCGGCGCGCGGGCGGTGTGTGTTCGGAGCGGCGTCCGCCGCCTACCGGGGCGGCTGCCAGGCGGTCATCGTCGCGTCGACCTGGTCGGCGTCGAGCGGCGGGACGGGCAGCGGCGTGGGGAGGAGGGGGGTGCCGTCGCCGGCCCGCAGGCCGTCGAGCACGATCCGCAGGTAGCGGCGCCACACCTCGGGCTCGACGTCGCGGGCCACGTCGACGATCGAGCCGACCATGAGCTGGAGGATCGGGAGGTCCGGCCCGTCGACGTCGGCGCGCAGCTGGCCGCTGGCCTGGGCCCGCGCCACGAGCGCGAACGCGATGGGGGCGAGCTGCTCGCGGGGGCGGTTGACTCCGCCCCCCGTCTCGCGGCTTTGGATGATGATCTCCTTGAGGCCGCGGTCGGCGGCCTGGCGCTCGAGCATCCCCTCGAGGAACAGCACGAGGCCCTCCCAGGGGTCCTCGTGCTCCAGCGCCGCTTGGCCGGCGGCGACGATCGAGGCCATCGCGTCCTGGAACAGCGCCTCGATCAGCAGGTCCTTGTCGGGGAAGCGGCGGTAGACGGTGCCGACGCCGACGCCGGCGTGGGCGGCGATGTCGTCCATCGTCACGCCGAGCCCGCGGGCCGCGAAGACCTCCCGGGCCGCCTCCATGATCCGCACCCGGTTGCGCTCGGCGTCGCGGCGCAGCGGGCGCGCCGACCGCGCCGTGTCCTGGTCGGGTGACATGGCGCACAGTCTACAGGAAGTGGAGGATATCCCTCCGGTTGTTTGCTACGGTGCCGAAAAGAAGTTGAGAGACGTCCTCCGCTTATCCCTCCCGTCCCGGTGACCCGCATGCCCTCCTCGCACGACAACCCCCACCACGAGCGCCGCTGGGCGATCCTCGTCGTCCTCGGCCTCGCCCAGCTGATGGTCATCCTCGACGCGACGATCGTGAACATCGCGCTCCCGTCCGCGCAGGAGTCGCTCGGCTTCTCCGACGACAGCCGCCAGTGGGTCATCACCGCGTACGCGCTCGCGTTCGGCAGCCTGCTGCTGCTCGGCGGGCGCATCGGCGACCTCTTCGGCCGCAAGCGCGTGTTCATCGTCGGGCTGATCGGCTTCGCCGTCGCCTCCGCGGTCGGCGGGGCGGCGCAGAGCTTCGAGGTGCTGGTCGGCGCCCGCGCGCTGCAGGGCGTGTTCGGCGCGCTGCTCGCCCCGGCGGCCCTCTCGCTGCTCAGCACCACGTTCACCGATCCGGGGGAGCGCGGCAAGGCGTTCGGCGTCTACGGCGCGATCGCCGGAGCCGGTGCGGCCATCGGGCTGCTGCTCGGCGGGATCCTCACCGAGTACCTGAGCTGGCGCTGGTGCCTGTACGTGAACCTGTTCTTCGCGGTGGCCGCCGCCGCGGGCGGCATCGTCCTGCTGCACAACCAGACGGCGACGATCAAGCCGAAGCTCGACATCCCGGGCACGATCACCGCCTGCCTGGGCCTCTTCGCCCTCGTGTACGGCTTCGCCGAGGCGGAGTCCAGCGGCTGGGGCGCACCGCTGACGCTGGCCATGCTGATCGGCGGGGTCCTGCTCCTCGTCCTCTTCGTGGCGATCCAGGCCCGGTCGGCCAATCCGCTGCTGCCGCTGCGCGTCGTGCGTGACCGCAACCGGGGCGGCTCCTACCTGGCGGTGGGGATCGTCGGGGCCGGCATGTTCGGCGTGTTCCTCTTCCTCACCTACTACCTCCAGCAGAACCTCGGCTACTCGCCGGTCACGACGGGCCTGGCCTTCCTCCCGATGTCGGTGGCGATCACCATCTCGGCCACGCTCTCCACCGCCCGGCTGATGCCGCGGCTCGGCTCGCGGCCCCTGGTCGTGACCGGCATGCTGCTCGCGGCCGCGGGCATGGCCTACCTCGCGCAGATCGGCGTCGCCAGCACCTACGCGGCGGACATCCTGCCCGGCCTGATCGTCATGGGCCTGGGACTCGGCGCGGTGATCGCGCCGTCGATGAGCGCGGCGACGTACGGGGTGGAGCCCAAGGACGCCGGCGTCGGCTCGGCGATGGTCAACACCACGCAGCAGGTCGGCGGCTCGATCGGCACGGCGTTCCTGAGCACGATGGTCGCCAGCGCGATCAGCGGCTCGATGGAGGGCAAGGCGCCGAGCCCCCGGGTCGTCGAGCTGGCGAGCATCCACGGCTACACGACGGCGTTCTGGTGGTTGGCCGGCATCTTCCTCGTCGGCGCGGTGGTCAGCGCGGCGCTCCTGGAGCGCGGCGCCGTCCAGCCCGTGCCGGGCGCCGAGCCCGTGCTGGCGCACTAGTCGGGCCGGCGGCTCCGCCCGGCCCGGCACAAAAATCGCACCTGGAGCGACTTTTGTGCCAGGGACGGGTGAGACAGCCGGGCTAGGCCCCCGTGGTGGCCGTCGGCTTGGGCTTCGGGCCGCCGGTGCGCTGGTCGATGACCGCGAAGCTCGCGTCCTCGATCACGTGGACGACGGTGCCGTCCGCCTCGAGCACGTCGACCTCGTAGGCCGCGGTCGACGCGGAGGCGTCCTTGCCCGGGCACGCGTGGGCGACGTGCGAGCCCTGGACGGTGCCGGGGACCGCGGCGAGTGCCGCCGCCTCGGCCTGGGCCTTCACGTCGCCGGTGAGCGCGGTGCGGGCCGGCCGGTCTCCCTTGGTGCGAGCGGTGCCCTTGGCCTTCGCCTTGAGCTTGGACGTGCCGCCCTTCTTGCTCGCCTTCTTGGCGGGCCGGGGCTTGCCGGTGGTGGACGACGGGTCGGCGGCCACGGCGCTGCCGGCGAGGGCGAGCGAGAGGGCGACGACGCCGAGGGCGGCGGGGATGCGGAGCATGGGGCAGTTCTCCTTGTGGTCTCGGGCGCCGTCGGACACGACGCCTCTGCCCACCACCACGGCCGGGCCGTCCGGACGTCAGGCCCGGTCGCGAAGTCTTAGAGATCCCACAGAGTCAGGCGGCGGCGGGCAGGCGCACGCGGACCCGCGTCCCACGCGCCCCGCCGTCGCCCGGACCCGGGTCGACCAGCCAGATGCGGCCGCCGTGGGCCTCGACGATCGCCCGGCTGATGGCCAGGCCCAGCCCGGTGCCGCCGTGGCGCCGGGCGGGATCGGTGCCCTGCACGAAGGGCTGGAACACCCGGTCGCGATCCTCGGCGGGGATGCCCTCCCCGGTGTCGGCCACCTCGATCTCCACCGCGTCGTCCACGACCTCGGTGGTCACGACCACGCTCCCGTCGGGCGGCGTGTGGCGGATCGCGTTGCGCAGCAGGTTCAGCAGCACGCGCTGCAGCTGCTCCGGGTTGGCCTGGGCCGCGCCCGCCGCGCCCCCGCTCCCGCCGGTCTCGGCCCGCAGCGTCACGCCCCCGGCCCGGGCGTCGGGGCGCATGGCGTCGACCGTCTCCTCCACGAGGTCGCCGAGCGGCACGCGCTCCATCCGCCACGTCAGCTCGCCGGCCTCCAGGCGCGACAGCTCGAACAGGTCGTCGATCAGGGCTCCGAGCTGGCGGACGTGCACCCCCAGCCGCTGCAGGTACTCCTCCCGCGTGGCCCCGTCGACCACGTCGTCGCCGACCGCGTCGGCCAGCAGCCGCAGCGAGGTGATCGGGGTGCGCAGGTCGTGGGAGATCGCGGCGACGAGCTCGCGCCGGGCCCGCTCCTCGGCGGCCAGCTTGCGCTCCATCGTGGCGGCCGCGGCCGCCAGGTCGCGCAGCTCGTCGTGCCCCGCGGTGCGGAACTCGACATCGCGGGCGCCGTCGCCCACCGCGGTGAGGCCGTCGCGCAGCCGCTCCACGTCGCCGAGCATCCCGCCGGCCAGGCAGCGGCCGGCCCAGGCGCCGACCAGCCCGGCGTAGGCGGCGACGAGGACGGTGAAGAAGGCGTCGTGCTCGCCGATCGACATCAGCCACACGAACAGGCCGACGGCGAGCATGAACTGCCCGACGATGACCGCGGCGATGATCGCCGACTGGCGGCGCAGCGACCCGAGGCGGGCCCGGCGGCGCACGACCGCGTCGGTCACGAACGTGGTCACCAGCCCGACGGGGATCAGGACCTCGGCGGTGGCCCGCGCCGCCTCGCCGCCGTAGGCGAGGCCGGCGAGCAGCACCGCGACGGCGGCCGCGCCGAGCGCGAGCGTCAAGCCCCGGGCGATCATGCCGCGAACCGGTAGCCGACGCCCCACACCGTCTCGATGTGGCGGGGATGCTCGGGATCGGCCTCGACCTTGGCCCGCAGCCTGCGCACGTGCACGGTGACGGTCGACGTGTCGGTGTAGAAGGCGTGGCCCCACACCCGCTCCATGAGCTCCTCGCGGCTGAACGCGCGGCCGGGATGGCGGGCGAGGAAGAGCAGCAGGTCGAACTCGCGCTGGGTCAGCGTCAGCTCCTCGCCGTCGCGCGTCGCGCGCCGTCCTGCCGGGTCGACGACCAGGCCGTCGTCGAACGCCAGCGGCGGCTCCTCCTCGGCCTGGGGCTCGACCCGGCGCAGGACGGCGTCGACGCGGGCCACGAGCTCCCCGGGGGAGAAGGGCTTCACCACGTAGTCGTCGGCGCCGAGGCGCAGGCCGACGATGCGGTCGGACTCCTCGCCCCGGGCGGTGAGCAGGATGATCGGGAGGCGGTGGCGGTCGGTGTCGCGCAGCCGGCGCATCACCTCGAGCCCGTCGATCCCCGGCAGCATCAGGTCGAGCACGACGAGGTCGGGACGCTCCTCCTCGACGGCGGCCAGCGCGGCCGGGCCGTCCAGCGCGACGCGGGCCGCGTAGCCCGCCACCTCCAGGTAGCGGGAGACGACCTCGCCGATCGTCGGCTCGTCGTCGACCACGAGGATGCGGCCGCGGACGTGGTGGGGATCGCTCACCCGGCCGATGCTCGCAGCCCGGCGGCGCGGGCGCGAGGGCGGACGGCCCGGGTTCTCCGTCTGTTCATCAGGTCGACGCGCGGCCGCCGGGCCACCGTCGCCCGCCGCGTCCGGCGCCGTTCGGCTCAGGGGCGGACGGGGACCAGACCGGCCGCGGTGGAGACGAGCAGCGTGCCGCCGGTCCGGCGGACCACCCCGAACGTGCAGCCGTTGGAGATCGTGCCGTCGAAGCGGGTGCGGTCGCCGTCCCCGATCCGGTAGCGGTCCAGGCGCTGGCTGACCACGCCGCACACGGCGAGCGTGTCGTCGTCCAGCGCGACGAGGCCCGACGGGCCGGTCGGACGGCCGAGCGGCGTGCGCGGCCCCTTGCCGTCACCGCGGCCCAGGACCTGGTCGGCGGGGTCGGCCGCCGCATCGGCCACCCACAGCGTCCCGCTCGGCGTGAACGCGAACGCGTACGGGTCGGTCCAGCCGTCGCTGAGCACCTTCGGCGTCTGCGTGGGGGGGCCGTCGACCGAGAGGGAGAGGAGCTTGCCGTTGGGGAGGCGCGGGTCGCCGGTCCGGTCCGGCCGGCCCAGGTCGCCGACCCCGATGGCCAGCCGGCCGTCGGGACCGAGCGCGATGTGCCCGCCGATGTTCCGCGCGGTCGACGGCGGTCCGGTCCACACGCGCCGGACGGCGCCGACGCCGACCCGGTCGACGACGAGGCGCCGGGCGCCGGCGCGCTCGGTGTAGGCCGCGTAGGTCGTGCCGTTCTCGTCGACCGCGAGGCCCAGGAGCCCGCGCTGCCCGCCGGTCGCGACGTCGACGTGGCCGACGGTGGGGCCGTTGTACGTGGTGATGACGCCGGTCTCCAGCTCGCCGAGCCGGACGCGGTCGCCCGGCATCGCGGCCATCGCGGCGATCACGCCGCCGGTGGGCGCCCTGCCCGGGTCGGGCAGCGGGGTGGTCGTGGTGGCGGCGAGCCGGTCGCGGGCGACCTGGGGGTTCGACTCCCGGTCGAGCACGAGGACCATCGCCCCGACCGCGAACGCGACGCCGAGGACGAGCAGGGCCAGCGCGAGCTTCACGGCGTCAGCGCCGGTTCTTGCGGGACTTCGGCTTGAACGCGTGCTCGAGCTGCTCCTGCTGGAAGCCGCCGAGGACGGAGCCGTCGGTCGCGAAGCGCAGCAGCGCGACCTTGAAGACGGTGACGACGGTCATCTGCAGGAGCAGGGCGATGCCGACGACGATCACGCCGATGGCGATCAGGGCCACGCCGATCGCGGCGTCGTCCTTGACCATCGAGCCGCCGAGGAACACGAGCAGCACCGCGGGGAGGAAGGCGATCATGAAGACCAGGCCGATCGCGCCGGTGCCGACGACGCCCTCGCCCCACCGCTCCTTGATCACCCCGACCGACCGCTTGAGCGCGGCCTTGGGGCCGAGGCCCTCCAGCGCGATGACGGGCACGACGAAGTAGGTGGCGATGCTCCAGCCGACGTTGGCCAGGCCGCCGACGATCGAGCTGACGAGCGAGCCGGCGACGTCCTCCAGGAAGGCCTGCAGCAGCGCGATGAACGTCCCGACGAACAGCGAGACGGCCGACCAGGCGAGGATGAGCCGCATCCGCCCGCGCGCGGCGGCGATGCCCTCGCCGACCGTGGTGTCCTGGCCGTCGAGGGCCTTGGAGGCGCACGCGGCCAGGGCCACGGAGGAGAAGACGCCCGCGACGATCAGCAGGTAGACGCCGGCGACGAGGAACGGGATGCCCGTCCACTCCGCGTCGCTGACCGTGATGACGCCCACGGCCGCGGCGGTGAACACGAGCACGGTGAGCACCACCGAGATCGCCGAGATGATCGGGAAGACGACGAGCGAGCGATCGTTGCGCACGATCGCCCAGCTCTCCTTGGTCAGCAGCCAGCCACGCCTGAATTTGCCCATGGCGGCGGACCATAGAGGACCGGCCCGCGAGCGCATCGGCTGGGAGCGCGCATGCGCCAGCCGGGAAAAACCGTGTATCGACTGCAACTCCGGGCGCTCCCCGGTGTCTCGGGGGTATGCGCCGCTCCCGGATCCTGCCCCTGCTCGTCGTGCTCGCCGCCACGCTGGCCGGCGCGGCCCCCGCCCTGGCGGCCGACAACCCCGTGGTGCCGACGGCGACCACGGGCGCCGCCTCGGCCATCGGGCAGACGACCGCGACCGTGGCCGGCACCATCGACCCGGAGGGCGCGACCACCACCTACCTGTTCGAGTACGGCACGACGACGTCGTACGGGCTGACGACCGCGGCCAAGGACGTCGGGGACGGCACCGACCCGGTCGCGGTGACCGCCGCGCTGTCCGGCCTCACGTCGGACACCACCTACCACTACCGGGTGGTGGCGACCAACGCAGCCGGCGTCACCCGCGGCTCCGACCGGACGCTGCGCACCGCGAAGGTGCCGCGCTCCCCGGTCACCACCACGGGCGCGGCGAAGGAGATCGCGACCGGGTCCGCGACCCTCACCGCCTCGGTCGACCCGCGCGGCCCGGCCACCACGGTGTCCTTCGAGTACGGCACGTCGACGAAGTACGGGGCCAAGAGCGGCACGGCCACGGTCGAGGGCTTCGGCAACCGCACCGTCAGCCTGCCGATCTCCGGCCTGGCGCCCTACACCAAGTACTACTACCGCGTCGTCGCCGTGAACGAGAAGGGCACGGCCCGGGGATCGAGCCGCAACCTCACCACGCTGCGGGCGCCCACCACGATCGAGCTGACCTCGGTGCCGGCGTCGATCGGCTGGGGCGGCTCGGCGACCGTCGGCGGCCGCGTGCAGGGTGCGGGCGTCGGGAAGATCGGCGTGCGCGTCGAGCGCTCCGACTTCCCGTTCGCGACGACCACCTTCAAGGACGTCACGTCCGCCTCCGACGGCACCTTCCGGGCGACGCTCGGGCCCATCTGGATCACCACGCGCCTGCGGGTGATCACCCGCTCGACGCTCGTCGCGGCGAGCCCGACGGTGATCGTGCACAACCGGCTCAAGGTCGGGATGCGCGCCGGCGACAAGGCGCGCCGCACCGTCCGGCTCAGCGGCTCCGTCCAGCCGGGCGTCGGGACGACGGTCGTGACGATCCAGCGGCGCAGCGCGGACGGGACCCGCTGGGTGCGGGTGACCCGCACCCCCGTGACGGTGCGCAACGCCTACACCGCGCGCTACGGCGTGGTCGTCAAGCGCACGCGCCGGGCCTCGACGTTCCGCGCGGTCGCGGTGCCGCACGACAACGGCGCCCACGCCTCGGGCACGTCGCGGGAGCTGCGGATCGCCGGTCGGGTGCGATGAACGAGGCGACGGCCTGGAGGCCGTCGCACGGTCATCGCATTGGAGGTATCGCACTGGCGCCCGGGAATCCCGGCGGCGCGGCGAGCGATACCTCCGCGGAGTGGTGCCTTGAGGCGCGGTGAAGGTGCCGCGCTACCCTCAAGGGGTGCTTCGCTCCGCCCGCAACGCGGCGCTGGCCGCTCTCGTGTGCGCGGTCGGCTTCGCCATCACCGGCCTGCTGTCCATCGTCTTCCCGATCGCGCAGCTGCGCGACTCGGCGACGCTGCAGGGCTTCTCGGCCCTGGACCGACCCCACCTGTCGCCGCTGCTGGACCAGATCGCGCACCTCGCCGACCCGGTCCCGTACCTGCTCTTCACCGCCGCGTTCGTCGTCGTGGCGCTGCTGCGCCGCCGGCCGCGCGTGGCCCTCGCGGTGCCGGTCGTCACGATCGGCGCGGAGCTGACGACCCAGGGGCTCAAGCAGCTCCTGGCCCAGCCCCGGGTCGCCGACTGGCTCGGCGACGCGCAGATCACCGCCGCGTCCTGGCCCAGCGGCCACGCCACCGCCGCGATGGCCGTCGCGCTGTGCGCCGTCCTCGTCTCGCCCGCCCGCTGGCGGCCCGTGGTGGCCGCGATCGGCGGTCTGTTCGCGATCGCCGTGGCCTACGCGATCCTCGCCCTGCACTGGCACTTCCCGTCCGACATCGTCGGCGGGTACCTGTCGGCGCTGACCTGGACGCTCGCCGCCGTCGCGGTGGTCCAGTGGTCGCTGGAGCGTCACCCGGCCACCGAGCGCGAGGATCCGGAGCCCAGCCGCAACGAGCGGCGGGCGCCGCTCGTCGTGGCCGGCGCGGTGCTGGCGGCCGGGCTCGTCGCGGCGTCGATCGCGCCCGCCCGCGTCGCCGACTATGCCGTCGCGCACCCCACGTTCGTGGTGGGGGCGGGCGCCATCGCGCTGCTCGCCGTCGTCATCGCCGTGGGCTTCGCCCGGGCGCTGTCGCTCAGCGGCTCGCGCCCGGGACCCACAGCGGTTCGTCGGGTCCGTTCGCGGCTCGGCTGAGGATGAAGAGCAGGTCGCTGAGGCGGTTGAGGTAGCGCACGACCTCCGGGTTGGCTCCGTCCACTTCGAGGGCGCGGCGTTCGGCGCGGCGGCAGACGGTGCGGCAGACGTGGAGGTTGGCGGCGGCGAGGGTGCCGCCCGGCAGCACGAACGACTTCAGCGGCGTCAGGGTGGCGTTGATCTCGTCGCAGCGCTCCTCGAGCCAGGTGGTCTGCTCGGGCAGGACGCGCAGACGCTCGCGGGTGCTGGCGGGGTCCTCCGGGACGGCGAGGTCGGCGCCGAGGTCGAACAGGTCGTTCTGGATGCGTTGCAGCCAGGCGGGGAAGGGCTCGGGGAGGCCGCCGTGGGCGATGGCGACCCCGATGAACGCGTTGAGCTCGTCGGTCTCGCCGTAGGACTCGATGCGCGGGTGCGTCTTGGGCACGCGGCTCATGTCGCCCAGGTGGGTCTCGCCGCCGTCGCCGAGCTTGGTGTAGATGCGGGTCAGGTTGACGGTCACCCCGGGAACGATAGACCCCGGTGGGGCCATGGGAACGCGATCGCCGGTACGATCACCGCTGTTCAACGGTCGGTGGCCAAGGGAAGTCCGGTGAGAATCCGGCGCGGACCCGCCACTGTGACCGGGGAAGCCCACCGCAGCGCCACCGTGCGCAGCCACCGGACCGACGAGGTCCCGGGAAGGCGCGGCAGGGTCGTCCCGGGAGCCAGGAGACCTGCCTCCGGCCGATAGCCCATACGCCCTCGAGGAAAGGGGTGGCTCCATGAAGAAGCACCTGCTCGGATTCCTGACTGCCGGTCTCATCGTCCTGTCCGCGGCCTCCGCCGCCCAGGCCGCCAACGTCACGCTGCGCGTGGAGGGCAAGGACCGCACGGTCGTCCCGCAGACCACCGTGGCGCTGCCGTCGTCGGCCGTGCTGAAGGACGGCACGCACGAGTGCGCCGCCAACAGCTTCGGCGGCGCGCTGCAGTCCGCCGTCGGCAGCGACTGGACGGCCGACTACTTCTCGTCGTACGACACCTACCTGCTGACCGGGATCAAGGGCTACGCGCCCGCCTACCCCGACTACTTCGCGCTGTGGGTCAACCACAAGTACACCTACCTCTCGGTCTGCGACCCGGGCCTGCAGGAGGGCGACGACATCCTCGCCCTCGTCGACTACTGCGACTCCGGCCCCGCGCCGGACTACGCCTGCCTCAACGACAGCGTGCTCCCGCTCGCCATCGACGCCCCGAAGACGGTCGCGCCCGGCGTCCCGTTCACCGTGACGGTGAAGCGCTACGAGAAGGACGGCACGCTGGCGCCGGTCGCGGGAGCCAACCTGGCCGTCGGCGACGCGCTCCACACCACGAACGCGTCGGGCCAGGTCACGGTCACCGCCGCGGCCGGGCCGAACGCCCTGCGCGCCTCGAAGGCGAACTTCGCCGCGGTCGACGCCACCGTGTGCGCCACCGACGGCGCCGACGGCTTCTGCGGCACGAGCAAGCCGGGCGACCCGATCCCGCCCGTGGGCCCGCCCGTGAACCCGCCCGTCGTCCCCGTGGCCCCGGCCGTCCAGATCACCGGCATCACCGAGCAGCAGACGTTCGCGGCCGGCAAGGCGCCGCGCACGCTGAGCGGCACGGTCACCCCGGACCCCGACGGCATCAAGAAGGTGCAGCTGCGCCTCACCCGCAACGACGGCGGGAAGTGCTCCACCTACGCCGGCAAGTACGAGAAGTGGCTGAAGATCAAGCGGTGCAGCGCGTCGCTCGGCCGGTGGTTCACGATCGGGGATCGTCAGGATTGGAGCTACCTGCTCCCGCAGACCCCGTCCAAGGGGCGCTACGTCCTCGACGTGCGCGCCGTGGACAACAAGCTCAACGTCGATACGTCGATCCGGCGCGGCCACAACCGCATCGTGTTCTTCGTCAAGTAGCACGAGAGGATCCGCATGCCCCGTTCCCCGCTCCTGGTCGCCGCCGTCGCCGGTCTCCTGATCGCCCTCGGCGGTTGCGGCCTGGGGTCGGGGGAGGGGACGAAGGGCGCGTCGCTGAACGTGACCCTGGACTTCGGCAGCAAGACGCTGCTCGACACCAACGAGCCGAAGACCGACGGCGAGGACACCGTGATGCGCCTGCTGCAGCGCAACGCGAAGGTCGAGACCCGGTACGGCGGCGGGTTCGTCCAGTCGATCAACGGCAAGACCGGCGGGACCGACGGCGATCCGCCCGAGGACTGGATGTACTACGTCAACGGGATCCAGGCGCCCAAGGGCGCCGCCGCGACCCAGGTGCACGACGGCGACAGCATCTGGTTCGACCGCCACAGCTGGCAGGCCACCCAGAACGTGCCCGCGGTGGTCGGCAGCTTCCCGGAGCCGTTCCTGCACGGCCGTGACGGGCGGCGCCTGCCCGTGCTCGTGGAGTGCGCCGAGCTGCAGTCGGCCGGCTGCGACAAGGTCGTCAAGCAGCTCGCGGACCTGGGGGTGGTCTCCGCCCGCAACCAGATCCGCTCCTCGTTCGTGAAGGAGTCGCTGCGCGTGCTCGTCGGTCCGTGGGTCGCCGTGCGCGACGAGACGATCGTCCGGCGCATGGAGCAGGGCCCGAGCGCCAGCGGCGTCTACGCCAAGCCCGCCGCCGACGGCAAGTCGATCACCGTGCTGAAGCCCGACGGCAAGCCCGCGCGCACGCTCGGCGCCGGCTCCGGCCTCGTGGCCGCCACCGCGGTCCCGGACGGCTTCCCGATCTGGGTCATCACCGGCACCGACGACGCCGGCGTGGTCGCCGCCGCCGGCGCCCTCGACGAGACCACCCTTCACAACCACTTCGCCCTGGCCCTCTCCGGTGGCCAGGGGGTGGACGTGCCCGACCTGTCGCCATGATCTACCGCCGCCTCGCGACCCCGCTGCACGCCGTCCGGCCCGCCGTCGGCTGCCTGTACGCGCTCGCGCTGTGCCTGGCGGCCATCCTGTCGGACAACCCCGTCGTGCTGGCCGGCGTGGGCGTCGCGGTCGCCGTCGCCGCGTGTGGCGCGCAGGTCCGGGGGGGCGTGGCGAAGGCCGCGAAGTGGTCGCTGATCCTGGCCATCCCGTTGGCCCTGATCAACCCGCTGCTCGTGCGCGACGGCCTCACGGTCGTGGCCCGGCTCGGGGAGTGGGGCCCGCTCGGCCAGGTCGACGTCACGCTGGAGGGGATCGTCTACGGCGCGGTGCTCGGCCTGCGGATCGTCGTGCTCGTCGCGGCCTCCTCGCTCTTCGCGCTCACCGTCGACCCCGACGGCCTGCTGCGCCTGCTGCGCCGCGTGTCGTTCCGCTCCGCGCTGACCGCCGTGCTCGCCACCCGCCTGGTGCCGGTCCTGGCCGCGGACGGCCGGCGCCTGGCCGACGCGCAGAAGTGCCGGGCCGACGGCGGCGGCTCCCGCGTCGCCCTGGTGCGCGCGGTGGCGACCGGTGCCCTGGACCGGGCGGTCGACGTGGCCGCCACGCTCGAGGTCCGCGGGTACGCCACGGCGGCGCGGGTGGGTGGGCGACGGTCCCCGCGCGAGCCGTGGTCGCGCCACGACCTCGCGTTCCTCGCCTCGGCGGTGGTCGTCGTCGCACTCGCGCTGCTCGGCCGCTACGCGGGGCTCGCGGGCGCCACGTTCTACCCGGAGACCACGATCGACGCCGGCGTGCCTCCGGTCGCCGTCGCGGTGGCCGTCGTCGTCGCGGCCGGCCTGCCCTTCCTCGACCGCCGGGGGATCGCGTGACCCCCGTCCTCGCCGTCGAGCACCTCACCTACACGTACGCGAACGCGCGCGAGCCGGCCCTGCGCGACGTGTCGCTCACCGTCGAGCCGGGCGAGTTCGTCGTCCTCGCCGGGCTGTCGGCGTCCGGCAAGTCGACCCTGCTGCGGGCGGCGAGCGGCCTCGTGCCCCACTTCCACGGCGGCACGTTCGGCGGGCGGGTCGTCGTCGGCGGCCTCGACACCCGCGAGCACGGCCCGGCCGATCTCGCCTGCGTGGCCGGCACCCTCTTCCAGGACCCCGAGACGCAGGTCGTGCTCGGCACCGTGCGCAGCGAGCTGGCCTTCCCGCTGGAGAACCGGGGCCTGAGCGCCTCGGCCATCGCCCGGGGCGTGGAGGAGGTCGCCCTGGCCCTCGGAGTGGAGGGCCTGCTGGACCGGCCGACCGCCGAGCTCAGCGGCGGGGAGCTGCAGCGGGTGGCGCTCGGCGCCTCCGTCGCCGGCCGCCCCGACCTCGTGCTGCTCGACGAGCCGACCTCCCAGCTCGATCCGGTCGCCGGGGACGAGCTGGTGTGGCTGCTGCGCCGGCTCAACGAGGAGTGGGGGACGGCCGTGGTGCTGTGCGAGCACCGCCTGGAGCGGTGCCTGGGCCACGCCGACCGCGTGATCGCGCTGGACCGCGGGGCGGTCGCCTGCGACGGCGATCCCCGCGCGTTCCTGGGGTGGGCCGGCGAGCACGCGCCCGCGCTGCAGACGCCGGGCGCCCGCCTGTTCGACCGCGCCGGCCTGCGGCCGCTGCCCGCCGGGGTCAAGCAGGCCCGGGCCACGCTGCGCGCCCACGGGCTGCTCATCGCGGAGGGCGGGGCCGCGTCCCCGTCGCCGGAGGAGCCCGCGCCCGCGCCGCGCCGGCCCAAGCGCGCCGTCCGGGGCGCTGCCGCGCTGCTCTTCGACCGGGCCTGGTTCGAGTACCCGGCTGGCCGCACCGTCCTGCGCGACGTCAGCCTGGCCTTCGCGCCGGGGGAGCGCGTCGCCCTCATGGGCCGCAACGGCGCCGGCAAGTCCACGCTGCTGCGCCACGCCGGGGGGCTGATGGAGCCGACGCGGGGGACCGTGAAGGCCGCCGGCCGGGTCGCGCTGCTGCTCCAGGATCCCGGGGCCTACCTCGTCCACGAGACGGTCGCCGAGGAGGCCCCGGCCGCCGCGCTGGCGGCCGAGGGGCTCAGCCACCTGGCCGACCGCCACCCGCGGGACCTCAGCGGCGGGGAGCGCCAGCGGCTGGCGCTGGCCGTGGTCCTCGGATCCGCCGATGCCCACCCCGCCCACCCCGCCGCTCCCGCCGTGATCTGCCTCGACGAGCCGACCCGGGGCATGGACCGGGGCGCCAAGGGCGACCTCGTCACCCGGCTGCGCGCGTTCGCCACCGGCGCCGCCGACGACCCCGCCGTGATCGTCGCGACCCACGACGCGGAGCTGGCGGCCACGTTCGCCGACCGGGTCATCCTGCTCGCCGACGGCCGGCCGATCGCCGACGGGCCCGCGGCGGAGGTGCTGGCCGGCGGCTGGTACTTCGCCACCGAGACGGCCCGGATCCTCGGCGGCGCCGGCGGCGCCCTGCTGCCCGAGGAGGGCGCCGAGCTGCTGCGCGGCCGGATGACGATCGAGGTGGCCCCGTGAGCTTGGAGGCCGTGCGATGACCTGGACCCTGTCCTCCTTCCTGCTGCTCGCGCTGGCCCTCGGCGCCGGGTTCCTCTGGTACGAGCGCAGCCGGCCGCCGGCCAAGCTCGTGGCGCTCGTCGCCGCGCTCGCCGCGCTGGCCGCCATCGGCCGCATCGCGTTCGCGCCGATCCCCAACGTCAAGCCGACCACCGACATCGTCCTCATCGCCGGCTTCGCCCTCGGCGCCGCGCCGGGCTTCACCGTCGGCGCGGTCGCGGCGCTGGCCTCCAACGTGATCTTCGGCCAGGGGCCGTGGACGCCGTGGCAGATGGCCGCGTGGGGGCTGTGCGGCATCTTCGGGGCGGTGCTCGGCCACCTCAGCGGCCGGTCCATGGGCCGCGTCCCGCTCGCCGTCGCCTGCGGGCTCGCGGGCCTGGGCTTCGGCCTGCTCATGGACTTCTCCACCTGGATCACCTACACGGGCGTGCACACGCTCGAGGAGTACCTCGCCATCTTGTCGCTCTCGCTGCCGTTCACCATCGCCCACGTCGTGGGCAACGTCGTCTTCTGCCTGGCCTTCGGGCCCGCGTTCCTGCGCGCCCTGCTGCGCTACCGGGAGCGGTTCACGGTCCGCTGGGAGCCCGTGGCCGCCGCGGCGGCCGTCGCCCTGGCCCTCGTGGTGGGGACGGGGTCGGTGGCCGGGACCACCGCCGGGGCGCAGGCCGCGCCGGCCGGCCCGCCGCCCACCGCGCAGGCGGCCCGCACGGTCACCGCCAACGCCCTGCTCTACCTCCGGCGCGCCCAGAACCGCGACGGCGGCTTCGGCCCGGCGCGCGGCCGCGCCTCCACGCCGCTCTACAGCGCGTGGGCGACGATGGCGCTGGCCGCGGCGGGCGCCGATCCGCGCAAGACGCGCAAGGGCGGCAGGACCGCGGCGGCCCGCGTCGCCGCGGACGCCCGCCTGGTGACGTCGGTCGGCGACGTCGAGCGCACGATCATGGCCCTGCGCGCCGCCGGGGGCTCGACCACCGCGCTGGCGCGCAAGCTGCGCGCCGCCCAGAAGCCCAACGGCTCGTTCTCCGCGCTGGTCAACCTCACCGCGTTCGGGATCATCGCCCTGCGCGCCGCCGGCGACGCGGCCACGAGCGGACCGGTCCGGAAGGCGGGCGCCTGGCTGGCCGACCAGGCCACCGACTCCGGCGGCTTCAGCTACACCGGCCCCAACGGCTCGCCGGACGTCGACGACACCGCGGCGACGCTGCAGGCGCTG
>Ga0164241_10003212_pt1 | contig 16790 bp, 17 predicted proteins | sample OricomyardsoilBY_FD_108780 | JGI IMG/M metagenome (GOLD analysis project Ga0164241, IMG submission 108780) | Backyard soil microbial communities from Emeryville, California, USA - Original compost - Back yard soil (BY) | ecosystem: Environmental > Terrestrial > Soil > Unclassified | place: USA... | reverse complement strand
GGCGGGCACGCCGCTGCACCGGCTCGACCCCCGCGCCGCGCGCGACGCCGGCCTCGTCCTGGCGCGGGGCAACACGCTTCCCGGCTCGGCCACCGCGCCGTTCACGATCCGCGAGAACCTCTCGCTCGCGTCGCTGGCGCGCTACACCCCGTTCGGGCGCCTGCGCGGCCGCCGCGAGCGCGCCGACGCCTCCGACCTGATCGCGTCGCTCGACGTCCGGCCTCCCGAGCCCGACCGGCCGTACTCGCTGCTGAGCGGCGGCAACCAGCAGAAGGTGATCCTCGGCAAGTGGCTCAACAGCCGGCCGAAGGTGCTGGTGCTGGAGGAGCCCACCGCCGGCGTCGACGTCGGCGCGCGCCAGGCGATCTACGAGCGGATCGTGCAGGAGGCCGAGCGCGGCCTCGCCGTCGTCGTGTGCTCGAGCGACCTGGAGGACGTCGTGAGCCTGGCCGACCGCGCGGTGGTCCTGCGCGACGGCGAGATCGCCGCGGAGCTGCGCGGCGCCGAGCTCACCGAGCAGAACCTGCTCCTGGTCTCGACCGGGGCGGAGCCGGAGCCATCGAAGGAGACAGCAGCCCATGCCTGAGACCGTGACGGACCCGACCACCAGCGCCCCGCCGGACACCGCGTCCGGCGCGGCCGCGTCCGACGACGGCCCGCGCGCCCGCCGCGGCCGCAGCGTCCACATGCTCTCGGTGCGCAACATCGGCGCCGTCTACGTGTGGATCGCGATCATCGTGCTGTTCTCGATCCTCTCCTCGGACTTCGCCTCGTGGCAGACGGCGAAGGCGATCATCAACCAGTACTCGGTGACGGCGCTGGTCGCGCTCAGCCTCGTGGTCCCGCTGTCCGCCGCCTACTACGACCTCTCGATCGGGTTCACGTTCGGCCTCGCCGGGGTGCTCGTCGCGGCGCTGCTGGCGCACACGTCGATGAGCCCGGTGCTGTGCGCGCTGATCACGATCGTCGCGTGCGCCGGCGTCGGCCTGCTCAACGCCTTCGTCGTGATCGGCCTCGGCGTCGACTCGTTCATCGCGACGCTCGGCACGGGCGGGATCCTCGGCGCGATCACGCTCGCGGTCTCCGACAACCAGACCGTCATCGGGCGCGTCGGCGGCCCGTTCTCGGACCTGGCGTCGACGAACGTCGGCGGCGTCACGCTCCCGGTCTTCTACGTGCTCGCCGTCGTGGCGATCCTCGGCTACTGGCTCGAGCGCACGCGGATGGGGCGCTACCTCTACGCGACCGGCTTCGACCGCGAGTCCGCGCGGCTCACCGGCATCCCGATCGCGCGCATCGGCGTCGTCGCCTTCCTGACCTCGGCGATCGTCGCGGGCTTCGCCGGCATCGTGGTCGCCGCCCGCGTGTCCGCGGGCGATCCGACCGCCGGCCCGGCCTACCTCATCCCGGCGTTCTCGGCCGCGTTCCTCGGCGCCACGCAGCTGCGCGGCGGGCGCTTCAACCCGTACGGCACGGTGATCGCCGTCCTGCTGATCGGCACGGGGGACACGGGCCTGCTGCTCGCCGGCGGCCCCACGTGGACGGCCCAGCTCTTCGACGGCCTCGTGCTGATCGCCGCGGTCGCCCTCACCGGGCTCGGCCAGGGGACGATCCGCGAGCGCTGGCGGCGGGCCAAGGCGCAGCGCCAGAGCGCATGAGCGTCCGGGTCGCCGTCGAAGACGGCGTCGGGATCCTCACGCTCGACGACCGGGAGCGCCGCAACGCGCTGTCGGCCGAGACCGTCGCGGGGATCGTCGCCGCGGTCGACGGCTTCGAGGCCGATCCGGCGGTGGGCGCGATCGTCGTCACCGGCGCGCCGCCCGCGTTCTGCGCGGGCGCCGTGCTCGGCGACCTCGCCGACGTCGGCCCGGACAAGCTCACCGCGATCTACGAGGGCTTCCTGCGGATCGCGCGCAGCCCGTTGCCGACGATCGCGGCCGTCAACGGCGTCGCCACCGGCGCCGGGCTGAACCTCGCGATGGCCTGCGACGTGCGCGTCGTCGGCGAGCGCGCGCGGCTGGTGGCGCGGTTCCTCGACCTCGGCCTGCACCCGGGCGGCGGGAGCACGTGGATGCTCACGCGCGCGGTGGGGCACGAGCGCGCGCTGGCGGTGCTGCTGCTCGGGCTCGAGCCGCGCGGCGCCGAGATCGTCGAGCTCGGGCTCGCCCTGCGCTGCGTGCCCGACGACGAGCTGCTCGCCGACGCCGTCGCGCTGGCCGCGCGCGCCGCGGCTCATCCGCGCGCGCTGGTCGAGCGGGTCAAGCACAGCCTGGGCGCCGTCGGCGGGCTCACGCATCCGGAGGCGGTCGCGTTCGAGCTCGAGGCGCAGATCTGGTCGGCGGGTCAGCCGTTCGCGCGGGAGCGGCTCGCCGCGATGCGCGAGCGCGTCAGCGGAGGCGGATCCCGTTGAGGATCACGTCGGCGTAGAGCGCCGCGACCGCGTCGGGGCCCATCGCGCCGTCCGGGTCGTACCAGCGGTACGTCCACGACGTCGTCCCCAGCAGGCCGAGGGCGGTGACCGTCGTCGGGAGCGCCCGGAACGCCCCCGTCTCCGCCCCGTCCTCGAGGATCGACTCGAACAGCCGCTGGTAGCCGTCGCGCCGCGCCGCGAGCTCGCGCCAGCGCTGCTCCGAGGAGCGGGCGGCCTTGTGCTCGGCGAGGAAGACGCTGGCCTCGTCACGGCGCCGCGCGATCAGCCGCATCCCGGCCGTGAGGAACGCCTGCAGCCGCGTCTCGGGGTCGTGGGCGTCGGCGAGCAGCGCCTCGGTCTCCGCGAGCAGCTCGGTGAGCAGCAGCAGGTCGATCTCGTAGAGGAGGTCCTCCTTGCGCTCGATGTAGTTGAACAGGCTGGCCTTGCGGATGCCGACGGCGTCGGCGATGTCGGCGAGCGACGTCGCCGCGTAGCCCTTCGCCGCGAACAGGGCCACCGCTTCGCGAAGGATCTGGAGCCGGGTGTTCAGCCCGTCCGTGCGGTGGCTCATCGCGCGCGACTATGCCGGATCGGCGATCTCCACCGCGACCAGCGTGTCGCGGTGCTCGCGGATCAGCCGCCGCAGCGCCTCGCGGTTGACCTTGCGCGTGCCGACGGTCGTCGGCATCGCGTCGAGCGCGATCAGCCGCGTGAGCGGCAGGTCGTCGCCGAACCGGGCGGCGATCGCCGCGGCCACCGCCGGCGCGATCGCCGCGGCGTCGGCGCCGTCGGCCGGCGTCACGCCGACGACGAGCGCGTCGTCGATCTGCAGCGCGGCCGCTTCGCGGACGCCGTCGCAGCCGAGCGCGAGGTCCTCGACGTCGGTCGGCGGGATGCCCGCGCCGCCGCGTCCGTAGAGGACCTGGCCGCGACGGCCGATGAACGTCACGAGGCCGTCGGCGTCGACGGTGCCGATGTCGTTGGTCATGAAGTGGGTCGCCGTGGCCGCGTCGTCGGGGACGCCGAGCTCGTCGGAGTCCAGGCCGCGGTAGCCGAGGAACACCGTCGGGTCGGTGCGGTCGACGGAGAGGATGCCCGCGTGGCCCGCTGGGACCGGGGTGAGCGCGTGCTCGTCGAGGACGGCGAGCCCGCGGCCGGGCACGCGGCGGCCGATCGAGCCGACCGGCGTCGCGAACCACTTCGCGTTGGTCGCCGCCGGGAGGCCGACCTCGGTGGCGCCGTAGTAGCCGTTGACCTGCGCGCCGAGGCTCTCCTCGAGCCAGGCGTGGAGCGTCGGCCCGATCGCCTCGCCCGCGTACGTGATCGTCCGCAGCGCGGACCAGTCGTAGTCGCCGATCGCGTCACCGAGCTGCCGCAGCTCGCGCAGCACGTTGGGCATCAGGTAGGCGAACGTCACACGCTCGGAGGTGATGACCTCGCAGTAGCCCGCGAGGTCCGGCGGGCGCTCGGGCGCGACGACCGTGCAGCCGAAGTGCCAGGCGGGCATGACGATCGGGCGCAAGCCCGCGGGCGTCGCCCACCCGAGCGAGTTGAAGACGACCTCGTCGTCGGCCGGGCCGGCGGAGGTGATCATCTGGAACGTCGGGCGCATCCCGATGATCGACCGGTGCGGCATGACGACCGCCTTAGGCGCGCCGGTCGAGCCGGAGGTGAACGCGATGATCGCCGGGTCGTCGGGCGCCGTCTCGGCGATCGGCGGGGCGGCGACGTCGCGCGCCAGCGCGGCCTCCACCGAGGTCGCCGCGGAGGGGTGCGGCGCGCCCGCGGTGAGGAAGATCGCGTCGCGCGGCGCCAGCGCGGCGCGCAGGCGGTCGACCTGCTCGCCGGGGCAGATCACGATCGCGGGCCGCACGAGCGCGAGCTCGTGGCGCAGCGCGTCGTCCTCGGGGTGGTCGCGCAGCGGCGCCACGGTGGCGCCGGTCCACAGCACCGCCAGCTCCGCCACCGCGCAGGCGACGGTGCTGGGCAGCATGATCGCGACGTCGGTGCCGTGGCCGGCGCCGAGCTCGGCCAGGGTCGCGGCGAGGCGGCCCGCGCGCTCGGTCAGCTCGCCGAACGTCGCTCCGTCGACCGTGCCGTCGGCCGCCGCGCTGCGGACCGCCGCCCGCGGGCGGTCACGGTGCGAGGCGACCTCGGAGACCGCGTTGTACCGGGAGGGGATGTCCCACGTGAAGCCGCTCGCGGCCTCGGCGTAGGAGCCGAACGTGCGCAGGTCGCTCATGTGATCGCAATCGGGTTGAGGGGACTTCCCGCGCCGCGCGTGATGCGCAGCGGGGAGGCGACGAACAGGAACTCGTGGGCGCCCGCGGCGGCGAGCGCGTCGAGCATCATCAGCTCCATCAGATGGACGCCGTAGTCGCGCAGCAGGCGGCGGTGCACGGGGACGTTGCCGCTCGGCGCGGGGAAGCGCTCGACCGCGGAGTTGTCCGAGCCCACCGCGACGACGTCGCGCGCGACGATCCACGGCACGGCGTCGATCGTGATCCCCGGCTGCAGCCGGTGGTAGAGGTCGGGGTCGGAGTCGAACACCTTCAGCCAGCCCGTGCGGACGAGCAGGACGTCGCCGGGACGGACCTCGACGTCCTGCGCGGCGGCCGCCGCGTCGAGCTCGTCGGGGCCGATGGGATGGCCGGCCTCCAGGTGGTCGACGCCGTGCAGCCCGGCGACGTCCAGGAGCACGCCACGGGCCACGATCGGCGGGATCTTGTCGATGCCGAGCTTGCTCGCGCCGCTGCTGCGGACCTCGGTCGGGCTGTAGCCGTTGTACAGCTGGCCGCCGTACCAGAGGTGGCAGAGCGCGTCGACGTGCGTGGTGCCGTGGACGGGCAGGGCGAGGTAGTCGTCGGCGGTGCCGATGTCGTCCGGGGCGACGGCGCCCGCCGCGTAGTCGCCGCCGTCGCGCGCCATGAGGTGCACGATCGCCGGGCGGTGCGGCGTCATCGGCACGCCGCGCGGCTGCACGGGGAGCCCGAGCGCGAACACGCGGCCGTCGCGGACGAGCCGCGCGGCGTCGACGACGGTGTCCGGCGTCAGCAGGTTGAGCGCGCCGCGCTCGTCGTCGGGGCCCCAGCGCCCCCAGTTCGACTCGGCGCCCGCGGTCACGCCGCGACCTTGGCCGCGAAGTGGGGGATGACCTCGGCGCCGATCAGGTCGATCGAGCGCAGCACCTGCTCGTGGGTGATCCCGCCGATCGCGGTGCCGAGGATCATCTGCGTCGCGCCGACGCCCTCGAACCGCTCGATGGTCTCGATCAGGTCGTCGGGCGTGCCGCAGAGGATCATGCCGCCGTCGAGCAGGTAGTCGAAGTTCCGCGCGGCCGCGAGCTTGTCGAGGTTGCTGGCGACCTTGTGGTACCACTCGTATCCCTCCAGGGCGGTGGAGTTGTCCGCCCACTTGGAGAACTCGCGGACGGTCTCGTCGAGGTACCAGTTGAAGGCGTCCTGCGCGACCGCGCGCGCCTCCTCGCGCGTCTCGGCGCAGTAGCCCATCATGAAGACGGCGACGTTCGGGTTCTGGAACGCGCCGACCGGCTCGCTCTCGGCCAGGGCCTCGCGATGCTCGGCGATGCGGCGGCCGATGGCCTCGGCGTCGACGGCCATGCCGAAGCTCAGCACGCCGAGGCCGAGCTCGCCGGCGAGGCGGTAGGAGCCGGGGCTGGACGCCGCCATCCACAGCGGCGGGTGCGGATCCTGGATCGGCTGCGGGACGACGACGCGGTCGCGCAGCGAGACCCACTCGCCCTCGAACGTCACCGGCTCGCCGCCGCTCTTCCAGATCCGCGTGATGAGCTCGAGCGACTCGCGCCACATGTCGCGCGTGTTGCCCTCGACGTTCCAGCCGCCGAGCTCCCACGCGTTGACCGCGCGGCCGGTGCCCATCTCGAGGCGGCCGTTGCTGAGGATGTCGAGCGCGGCGGCGCGCTCGGCCACGCGGACCGGGTGGTTGAACTGGGGGAGGGTCTGGACGACGCCGTGGCCGATGCGGATGCGCTCGGTGCGCTGGGCGATCGCGGTGAGCCAGATCTCGGGCGCCGCGTTGTGCGAGAAGCCCTCGCGGAAGTGGTGCTCCACGGCCCACACGTGGGTGAAGCCGACCTGGTCGGCGCGCACCACCTGCTCGAGGGTCTCCCAGTACAGGGTGTGGTCGCGGGTCCGCGAGCGCGGCGCCATCGTCTGCAGCTCGTACAGCAGGCCAAAGTCCATCTCGTCGAAGCTCCTCTACCGTGGTTTCCTACCGGTCGGTAGTCGACCGTAGAGGGGGGCCGGACGAGGGTCAACGGACGTTCACCGCGATGCCGGATGAGTCCTCGGGGATCGTTGTCAATCGCCCTCCGGGCCGGGCTTAGTGTCGCCCCATGGACTTCGGGATCTTCCTGCCGAGCGGCAACCATCGTTGGGTCATCTCCGAGGCGGCGCCGCCGTGGGAGCCCACGTTCGAGAACGTCTCGTCGGTCGTCCGGGCGGCCGAGGAGCACGGCTTCGACTTCGCGCTGTCGAACGTCAAGCTGCGCGGCTACGGCGGCTCGACCCGCTTCTGGGACGACGCGCTCGAGTCGATCACGATGACGGCCGGGCTGGCCGCGCAGACCTCGCGGCTGCGGCTCTACGCGTCGGTCGCCGTGCTCACCCTGCACCCGGCGCTGGCCGCGCGGATGGCGGCTACGATCCAGGACATCTCGGGCGGGCGCTTCGGCCTCAACATCGTGTCGGGATGGGACAAGCCGGAGTACGCGCAGATGGGGCTGTGGCCCGACGACGGCTACCTCCAGCGGCGCTACGCGTACGCGCGCGAGTACGTGACGGTCCTCAAGGAGCTGTGGTCCGAGGGCGTCAGCAACTTCGACGGCGAGCACTTCCACCTCGACAACTGCAAGCTCGGGCCGCTGCCGCGGACGCCGATCCAGCTCGTGTGCGCGGGCCAGTCGCCGACCGGGATGGCGTTCACCGCCGAGCACGGCGACTTCAACTTCATCACCGCCGGCAGCCTCGAGGGCCTGGAGACCGCGAACGCGCAGCTGCGCGAGGCGACCGCGGCGACCGGGCGCGACGTGCGGTCGCTCGTCTACCAGTACGTCTGCATCGAGGACACCGACGAGGCCGCCGAGGCCAAGCTCGACCACTACCGCGCGCACCCCGACCTCGGCGCGATGGCGAACTGGACCGGGCAGACCTCGCTCGACGCCGACGGCGCGACCGCGGCGCTGGTCCGCGAGAACGTGTTCTTCGGCGCCGACATCGTCGCGGGCTCGCCCGAGACCGTGGCCCGTGGGCTCGACCAGCGCGCGGCCGTCGACGGCGTCGGGGGCATGCTGCTCACGTTCGACGACTCGGTGGAGGGCATCCGCCGGTTCGCCGAGGAGGTCCGCCCGCTGATGGCCCACGCGGGCGACGCCGCGGCCGCCCGGTGAGCGCGCTCACCGGGAAGGCCGGGCTGGTCACCGGCGGGGGCAAGGGGATCGGACGCGCGTCCGCGCTGCTGCTGGCCCGCGAGGGCGCGGGCGTCGCGGTGGCCGACGTCGACGGCGAGGCGGCCGAGGCCGTCGCCGGCGAGATCGCGGCGGCCGGCGGACGGGCGACGTCCGTCGTCGCCGACGTCGCGCGGCGCGAGGACGTCGAGAGGATGGTCGGCGCGGCCGTCGACGCGTTCGGCGGCCTGGACTTCGCGGTCAACAACGCCGGGATCATCAGCCCGCCCGCGGCGACCGGCGACGTGCTCCTCGCCGACTGGGAGCGGACCCTCGCCGTCAACCTCACCGCGGTCTTCCACTGCATGCAGGCGGAGATCCCGCGGCTGCTGGCGCGCGGGGGCGGCGCGATCGTCAACACGGCGTCGACCGGCGGGCTCGAGGGCGTGCCCGGCATCGCGCCGTACATCGCGTCCAAGCACGGCGTGGTCGGGCTCACGAAGGCCGCCGCGCTCGACTACGCGTCGCGGGGCATCCGCGTCAACGCGGTCTGCCCGGGGTGGGTCCGCACGCCGATGAGCGAGGCCTCGCTGCGCGAGGCGCCCGAGGCCTACGAGGCCCTGCGCGACGCGCAGCCGATGAAGCGGATGGCCGACCCGGACGAGATCGCCCAGGCGATCGCGTTCCTCTGCTCGGATCGCGCCTCGTTCGTCACCGGGACCGCGATGGCGGTCGACGGCGGCATCACCGCCGGCTGACGGAGGCGCCGTGCTGAGCGGCCCGGGCGCGGATCCGCTCACGACGCTCCGCCAGCCGGCGCCGGACGTCCGGCGCCATCGCGTCGGCCGACCAGTCTTCGGGCGAGCCCCAGCTGAGCTCGACCTCCCCGACGCCCTCGATCGCCGCGATCGCCGTCCGCACCGCGGTGTCGAAGAACGGCACCGAGAAGCAGGCGGGGGCGGTCGTGCGCAGGTGGACGTGCACGGCGTGGCGCCCGTCGGGCAGCGGGCGCACGTCCACGCCGGTGACGAGGCCCATGTCGTCCATGCCGACGCCGAACCCCTGCGCCAGGCTGCAGGGGTCCTCGATCGCGTTCAGCCGCTCGCGGACGCGCGCGGCGAGGCCGCCGGCGTCAGGCATGCGCCGGCGCGGCCTCCGTCTCGCGGGCGATCCGGTCGCGGTGCGCCTTCCACGGCCCGACGCCGCCCTCGTCGACGGCCTCGCGGCGTCGGCGGCTCCAGTCGTCGCCGTCGAGCGCGTCGAGGCGGGACTCGACGTCGATCCCGTGCAGGCGCGCCATGTTCAGGCCGAGGATCTTGTCCTTGACCTCGTCGGTGAGCTCCGGGTAGCCGTAGCCCTCGACCAGGTCGCGCGGCATCTCCAGCGCGCGGAACGCGTCGAGCACCGGCTGCGGGTGCGACGTCGGCGCGCCGGTGCCCCAGAGGATCCGGTCCTCGGCGCCGACCTGCAGCATCTGGCCGAGGATCTCGGCGAACTTGCGGGGGCGGCGGACCGCGAAGTTCGCGGTCGTCTCGAGGTTGGCGTAGATGTTGGGATGCAGCGCCAGCTGCAGGACGCACTCCTCGACGAACGCGTAGCCGCTGTGCACGACCTCGAACGTCATGTCGGGGAACGCCAGCGCCGCGGTGTTGACGTCCTCGACGCGGTCCTTGTCCAGGGAGCCCGGCCCGACGGGGGCGGCCTTGTGGATCGCGATCCGGTTGACGCCGAGCGAGCGTGCCTTCTCGAAGTACGGGAACGCCAGCTCCGGGTCGTCGTAGAGCATGACCTTCGGCACGCCGCTCTCGGCGTCGAACACGCCGTTGGCGGGATAGAACTTGAAGCCGTCGACCATCCCGGTCGCCGCCTTCTCCTCCATCATCTCCAGCTCGATCGGCCCCATCAGCGGGTCGACGAACGCGTAGAGCAGGACGCGGTCGGGATACGCCTGCTTGAGCTCGAGGCCGACGTGCCAGGGCGACGAGCCCTCCTTGAAGCAGCCGCCGATGACCACGTGGTGGTAGGCGACGATGTCGACGTCGCTCTCCTCGAAGTACATCTGGGCGAGATCCTCGGCCTGCCAGCCGTGCATGTACTCGTCGAGCGTCAGCTGGTAGCCCGGCGCCAGCGACTCGAGCGGCATGTGCGCGAAGGTGTGGATGCCCTGGATGAACGCCAGGTACGACTCGGCGGGCAGCGTGTCGACCCGGTTGTCCATCCGCCAGTTGAAGCCGTGGGCCACGGCGTCGATGACGAGCTTGCGATCCGACATCTCTCTCCTCCTTCACACGAAGGCGACGGCGCGGCACCAGCCGCCGCTGCCGCCTTCGATCTTGATTGGGAACGCCGCGACCTTGAATCCGTGCGGTCGCGGGATCTGATCCAGGTTGACGAGCTTCTCGATCTGGCAGTACTCGCGGTCGATGCCGGCGAAGTGCGCCTCCCAGAGGCGGGCGCTGTCGCCGGTCTCGGCGAAGTCCGCGGCCATCGCCTCGAAGCTCCGGTCGAAGCCGTACATGTCGACGCCGATGACCTTGATGCCCTGGTCGACGAGCCAGAGCGTCGCGTCGCGCGTCATCCCCGGCTGCTCGAAGTAGTCCGGCGAGCCGAGCCGCTTGTCGCAGCCCGACATGAGCATCACGATGTCGAACGGCTTCAGCGTGTACTCGATGGCGGCCAGGGTGCGCTCGAGGTCCTCGACGAGGATGAGCTCCCCCGCCTGCTTGTGGCGGAGGTCGAGCACGACGCCGTCACCGAAGAACCAGTCGACCGGGCACTCGTCGATGGTCTTGGCGGGCGCCCCCTCCGAGGTGGGGTGGTAGTGCCACGGGGCGTCGACGTGGGTGCCCGCGTGGGCGACGCTCGTCACCATCTCGCTGGCCGGGCCGAGCCCGCCGGAGGCGGTCAGGTCCGCGGTGCTCGAGAGCCCGAAGCGCTCGACCATCCACGCGGCGCCGGTCGCGTGCGAGCGGCGGTCGATGATCGCCGAGGTGGGCTCGTGGGCCGCGTCGTTCTCGAGCCCCGTGCTGAGGTCGATGATGCGCGTGAACGACATCGTCTGCGCCGCCCCGCCGATGAGCGCCTCGGTGGTCACCGCGTCAGCTCGCCGCCAACGCCGAGGCGTCGATCCCGAACTCGGGCATGATCTTCGTGGCGAAGAGCTCGAGCTGCTCGACGGCCTCGTCGTGGGGCATGATCCCCCAGTGGAGGAGCCAGACGAGGTAGTCGACCGGCAGCTCCTCGAGGAACGCCTCGACCTGGCGCTTGACGGAGTCGACGGTGCCGCCGATCAGCAGCCCGCTCTCCATCAGCTGCTGCCCGGTCGACTGGCCCACCGCGTCGCCGAAGGAGTGCCCGAAGTTGCCGTACCAGCCCTTCCACACGATGCTCTCGTACTTGTCGGCGCGGCGGTAGATCTCCGCCTTGGCGGCGTCCTCGCTCTTGGTGTCGTCGACGACGTAGAACGTCCGGCACACGCCGATGTTCTCGCCGAGGCCGTAGGTCCGGCCGCGTGACGCGGCGGCTTCCACGTAGACGTCCATCAGCGTGCGGCAGTCCGCGGGGTTGCCGCGGAGGATCGTCGGCGTGACGCCCTCCTCGCCGCACCAGCGCAGCGTGCTCTCGCTGGCGCCGAACGCCTGGAAGAGCTGCGGGTGCGGCGACGTGTACGGCTTGGGGACCACGCTGACGGCCTTGATCGTGCCCTCGTCGTCGACCTCGCCGGGCACCCCGTACTTGGCGGTGATGTCCTTCGCCGGCGGCCAGTTCGGCACGCCCTCGTACGGGAACGGCACCTGGTAGGTGGGTCCGTCGTAGGAGAGCAGGTCGTTCTCCCACGCCATCTTCATGATCTTGAAGTTCTCGCTGAACAGCAGACGGTTGCGGTCGTCCGCCCCGGCGTCGTCGCGATGTGCGGTGCCCACCCCGTATTTCTGACACAGGATGTTCTGCCAGCGGGTCTGATAGCCACGTGCCATCCCGACGAACAGGCGGCCCTTCAGCATGTGATCGGCCATCGCGATCTCCTCGGCGAGGCGGATCGGGTCGTGGGCCGGGAGGACGAGGCCGAGCTGGCCGTGCCGCAGGCGCTTGGTGTGCTGGCCCGCGTAGATGTTCAGCATCAGCGGCGAGGGCGAGATCTCCATGCCCTCGGAGTGCATGTGGTGCTCGGTGTGCGCCATGCCCCAGTAGCCCAGGTCGTCGGCGGCCTTCGCGAGGTCCACGAGGCGGTCGAGCATGTACTGGTAGGCGTCGTTGTCGCGCCCGATCGGCCGCCGCGCGAGCATCGCTTCCTCGTCTCCGAGGGAGGGGTAGATCTGCAGCAGGACTTCCGTCATGAACGGCCTTTCTCGGGAACCTCGGAAGGCGCCGACGCTACTTCCTGGACCATGGCGAGGACAAACAGCGCTTCGGCCGTCATTCACACCTGACCCGTGTCAACGCTCAAGGTCCGTCACCGCATAATCGCCGTGGTGTCAGAAGCCCCGAAACCCGGCGATCTCGTGTGCTGGCGAGACCCGCTCACGATCGACTCCGAGCGCGTCTCGCGGTTCGCCGCGGCGTCCGGCGACTTCAACCCGCTGCACCTCGACGACGCCTTCGCCCGCCGGGCCGGGCAGCCCGCCGCGATCGCCCACGGGATGTGCACGCTGTCGGTCACGGTCGAGCACGTCCTCGGCGCCCTCGCGGGGCCGGTCGAGCTGCGCGAGCTGGCGTTGCGCATGCCGCGTCCGATGCCCGTCGGCGCCGCGATCGAGATCGAGGCGGCGATCGCCGAGGCGCTCGCCGACGGCGTCCTCGTCGAGGTCCGCGCCGACGGCCCCGGCGGCCGCGTGATCGACGGGTGGATCCGTGCCGAGCACGGTCGCTGAGCGCGCCGCGCGGCTGCGCGAGCTCGTCGACGTCCGGTCCGGCGACCACGTCATGCCGATCGACGCCGCGATCGCCGCGGGGTTCGCCTCCGCGGTCGGCGCTCCCCGGCGCGTCACGGCCGAGGGGGAGGTCGTCGCGCCGCCCACGCTGATCACGCGGATGGTCAGCGCGGACCGCCCCGAGTGGTACGCCACGATGGGCCGCGAGCACCTGCTGCACATCGCCGAGCGCCAGCGCTTCCACCGGCCGCTGGTCGTCGGCCGGGACCTCGTCTGGCAGTCGGCGATCACCGGCGTGCGCGAGACGCGCGGCTCGGACGGCCGGCGGCTCTGGATCGTCGCCTCCGGCTACTGGTTCCGCGACGGCGCGACCGGCGAGCCGGTCGCCGAGGTCACGCGCACCCGCGCCGTCCTGGACGAGGCCGCATGAGCGACACGCTCACGCCGCTGCGCTTCCTGCGCCGCAGCGCCGCGATGTTCGCCGGGCGCACCGCGGTGATCGACGGCGAGCGGCGCCTGACCTACGTGGAGCTCGACGACCTGGTCGGCCGGGCGACGCGCGTGCTCGCCGAGCGCGGCGTGGGCGCCGGCGACCGGGTGGCGGCGCTGGCCACGAACTCGACCATGATGCTCGTCGCCCATCACGCCGTGCCGGCGCTGGGCGCCGCGCTCGTGCCGCTGAACCATCGCCTGACGGAAAGCGAGCTTCGTCACGTCGTGGGTCACGCCGGCGCGCGGTTGCTGCTCTGCGACGACGCGCTGCTCGAGGCCGGCGAGGCGCTGGGCCTCGACACGCTCTCGGAGTCCGGGCTCGAGGCCGAGGCCGGCCGCGCCGAGCCGCTCCGGCCGGAGCTCCCGGGCGAGGAGGTCCTGCTCTCGGTCAACTACACGAGCGGCACGACCGGCCTGCCCAAGGGCGTGATGTACGTCCACCGCGGCGCCTACCTGCAGGCGCTGGCGATGGCCTACCACGCTCGCCTGCGCCCCGGCGGCGCGTACCTGTGGACGCTGCCGATGTTCCACTGCAACGGCTGGTGCTTCCCGTGGGCGGTGACGGCCGCGGGCGCGGCCCACGTGTGCCTGCGCAAGGTCGACGCCGCGCTCGCGTGGCGGCTGATCCGCGAGCACGGGGTCACGCACCTGTGCGCGGCGCCGACGGTGCTGCGGATGCTGTCGGACGCTCTCGAGGCGGCGCCCGTCGACGGGCCGCCGCTGTGGATCGGCACCGGAGGCGCGCCGCCGTCGCCCGCGCTGCTCGCGCGGCTGGCCGGGCTCAACATCGACGTCGCGCACCTGTACGGGCTGACCGAGACCTACGGCCCGGCGGTGGTCTGCGACTGGCAGCCGGAGTGGGACGCCGGGACCGACGAGCAGCGAGCGCGGCTCAAGTCCCGGCAGGGCAACGTGAACATCCTCGGCGGCGAGCTCCGCGTGGTCGCGCCCGACGGCGCGCCGGTGCCCGCGGACGCCGAGACGATCGGGGAGGTCGTCCTCCGTGGGGACAACGTGATGCGCGGCTACCTCGACGATCCGGAGGCGACGCGTGCGGCCTCCCTCGACGGCTGGTTCCGCAGCGGGGACCTCGGGGTGCTGCACCCCGACGGCTACGTCGAGCTGCGCGACCGCGCGAAGGACGTGATCATCTCCGGCGGCGAGAACATCGCCTCGATCGAGGTCGAGCACGCGATCGCCACGCACCCGGCGGTGTCCGAGGTCGCCGTCGTGGCCCGACCCGACGACTTCTGGGGCGAGGTGCCGGTCGCGTTCGTCGACGCCAGCTCACCGCTGGACGGCGCGGCGATCATCGCCCACGCGCGCTCGCTGCTCCCGGGGTTCAAGGCGCCCCGCGACGTCGTGTTCGGTCCGCTGCCCAAGAACGCCACGGGCAAGGTCCAGAAGCACGTCCTGCGCGACCGCGTGAGGGCCTCCGCATGAGGCTCGTCACCTACCGGCCCGGCGACGGCCCGGCGCGCGTCGGCGCGCTGGTCGACGATCGCGTCGCCGACCTCGCGGCGGCCCACGCCGCGCTGGGCGCCGAAGATGCGTTCCCGGCCGACATGCTGACGCTGCTGCGCGCCGAGGCGGAGGGGATGGAAGGGGCGCGGCGGTGCCTGGAGCACGCGCTCGCCGCCGGCGTCGCCTGGACGGCGCTCGCCGACGTCACGCTGCTCTCGCCGCTGCCGCGGCCGAACTCGATCCGCGACTTCATGCTCCACGAGGAGCACGCGTCCGGGGGAGGCAAGCGCCAGCTGCCGCCCGAGTGGTACGAGATCCCGGCGTACTGGAAGGGCAACTGCGACGCCGTCTTCGGCCCGGACGATCCGATCCGCTGGCCCCGCTACACCGAGCTCCTCGACTACGAGCTCGAGATCGGGCTCGTGATCGGCCGGCGTGCCCGCGAGGTCACGCTCGAGGAGGCGCCGTCGTGCATCGCGGGCTACACGATCTTCAACGACTGGAGCGCGCGCGACATCCAGCGGCGCGAGATGAAGATCGGCCTCGGCCCGGGCCTGGGGAAGGACTTCGCGTTCTCGTTCGGCCCGGCGCTCGTGACCCCCGACGACTTCCCGGGCATGAGCGCGCGGATGACGGCGCGGATCAACGGCGAGGTCTGGTCCGACGGCTCGCTCGAGGGCATGCACATGTCCTTCGAGGAGCTGATCGTGCACCTCTCGCAGGAGCAGGAGCTGCATCCGGGCGACGTGCTCGGCAGCGGGACCATCGGCGGTGGATGCGGGGCCGAGCTCGACCGCTGGCTGCAGCCCGGCGACGTCGTCGAGCTCGAGGTCGAGGGCCTCGGGGTGCTGCGCAACGTCGTCCACCGCCCCTGAGCGCGCCGGCGGCGGCGATCAGGCCGTGGTGAGCGCCTGGACCTCGCCCTCGGGCAGCCAGTTCTCGGCGGCCGCGACGTCCGCCGTGACCTTCAGCAGCGCCTTCATCGGCGGGGTGAGGCGGTCGGCGCGCCGCACGAGGTGCAGCCCGACCTGCGGCGCCGGCTCGAGCGGGCGGAAGACGAAGCCCTCGGGCGGCGTCTGCCCGACCCCGATGCGCACGGAGAACGCGCGTCCCGCGGCGATCTCCATGCGCGCGACGATGTCGCCGACGAAGCCTTCCCGGGAGAAGTTCTCGAACTCGTAGACGCGGCCGCTCTCGAAGTTGCGCGGGAACGCCTCGGCCACCAGGTCGAAGAACTGCGGCGAGTGCTCCCGCGGCCAGATCGCCAGGACGCTCTCCGCGAGCTGGTCGGGATGCAGCACGGCCTGCCGCGTGAGCCGGTGGCCCACGCCGAGCGTCACGGCGAGCGGCTCGTAGCGCACGAGCCGCACCTCGAGCTCGTCGGAGGGGTCCGGGTACCGCACGAGCGCGATGTCGAACTTGCCGTCGAGCACGCCGTGGATCGACTCGTGCAGCCAGAACTCGTGTGTCGTCACGCGGACCGTCGGCAGGCGGTCGTGCATCTCGTCGATGAGCAGCGGGAGGGTCTCGCTGCCGACCGTCGGGGTGTAGGCGATCCGCAGGCTCGCCCGCTCTCCCGACACGACCGTCTTGGTCGCGCTCCACGCCTCGTTGACCATGCCCAGGATCCGCGGCGCATGGGCGAACAGCGCCTCGCCCGCGGGGGTCAGCTCGACCACGCGGGTCGTACGGCGGAAGAGCGGCGTCCCGATGCAGTCCTCGAGCTGCTTGACCTGCGAGCTGAGGGCCTGCTGGGCCATGTGCAGACGCCGCGCGGCGCGGGTGAAATGCAGCTCTTCGGCCACCGCGACGAAGGCCCGAAGATGGCGCAGTTCCAGGAGCGTTGCGCCGCCTGCCTCCTGGATCGGGGATTGACCTGGCGGGCTTGTGGATCGGTCTGGCATCGCTGTTTCCGGCTGGTGGGAGCCGGTGGTTTGCTTCACATCGTGACCCATCCGTCAAGCATCGAGGCCGCGATCGCGGCGATCCAGCGCGGCGAGATGGTCGTCGTCGTGGACGACCCGGGCCGCGAGAACGAGGGTGATCTGGTGATGGCCGCCGAGAAGGTGACGCCCGCCGCGATCAACTTCATGGCGACCCACGGACGGGGCCTGACCTGCGTCCCGAT
>Ga0164241_10003211_pt1 | contig 16797 bp, 4 predicted proteins | sample OricomyardsoilBY_FD_108780 | JGI IMG/M metagenome (GOLD analysis project Ga0164241, IMG submission 108780) | Backyard soil microbial communities from Emeryville, California, USA - Original compost - Back yard soil (BY) | ecosystem: Environmental > Terrestrial > Soil > Unclassified | place: USA... | reverse complement strand
GTCCGTCGCCACCCGCTACCCCGACGACGGCGTCGTCGCGGTGACGGTCGTCGAGGCGCCCGACCGACCGTGGGACCTGACGCTCCGAGTGCCCGCGTGGGCTTCCGGAGCGACGGTCGAGGCGCGCGGCGAGGTCATGCCCGCGCGGGGCCCTGGCCACGTCGTCACGGGTCTCACCACCGGGGACGTCGTGGTGCTCCGGCTCCCCATGACACCCCGCTGGACCCATCCGGACCCCCGGATCGACGCCGTCCGTGGGACCGTCGCCGTCGAGCGCGGACCGCTCGTGCTGTGCGCCGAGTCCGTGGACCTGCCCGACGACGTCCCGCTCGACTCACTGTGCGTCGATCCCATGCTCCCGCCACGGGCCGAGGGGGACGGCGCGGTCGTCGAGGGGACGAGCGTCGTGTTCGCCGAGCCCGACCGCACCCCGTACGGCGCCCCGCCCATCCCTCGCTCGGTCCGGTCCGTGGAGTGCCGGCTCGTGCCCTACCACCGGTGGGCGAACCGCGGGCCGAGCACGATGCGGGTGTGGATCCCCACCGTCTGAGCGCGTCACGACGAGAGCCCCGCCGAGGTCGTCCTCGGCGGGGCTCTCGTGCGTCGCCGCCCGACCTACCGGCGCACGGTGACGATGGTCGTGGCCCTCGACGACGTCGCCGTCGCCGATCCGCCGTACGCCACCGTGACCTTGTAGGTCCCCGTGGCGAGCTTCGGGAGCCGGACGGTCGCGGTCCCGTTCTTCGTCAGGGCGACCTTCCGGGTCACGACCGTCTTCGTCGTCGTGGTCGTGACCTTCTTCCCGTGCGTGACCACCGTCTTCTTCACGGCCGTGGTCACTTTGACGGTCACCGACCCGCTCGGCTGGACCGTCCTGACCGTCGCCGTGACCGTGGCCCGCTGGGCGTGGGTCGGGGACTTCGGAGAGACCTTCACCGACGTCCGGGAGCTGGCCTTGGCGACCTTCACCGTGACCGTGTCCGACGACGACCCGAACGCCTCGTCACCCGAGTAGGCGACGGTCAGCGTGTGCGAACCGACCTCGAGGTCCTTCGCGAGCGTGACCGACGCCTTACTGTGAGCCAGCTTCGCCGAACCCACCAGCCGCTTCCCGTCCGTCACCCGCACGGTCCCGGACGGTGTCCCGCCCGCACCCGCGACCCGCACGGTCACCTTGGGCGCCTTGCCGAACGTCACCGTCGACGGCGCCACCACCGCAGCGGTCGACGTGGCCTTCAGCACCACGCCAGCCGCCGGCACCGACGCCGTGTTGGTGACCTCCACGTTCCCCGCCACGTCCACGGCCCGGTACCGGACGGTCGCCGCAGCGGACCCGACCTTCACGGGACCGGCGTACGTCGACCACGCACCCGTCCCGACCCGGTACTCGACCCGCGCGACCCCGGACCCACCGTCGGCGGACCGCAGCGTCACCGTGCGCGCCTGAGCGTCCACGACCGCGTTCGACACGGGGGCCGCCGCGTCGACGAGCACCGCGGCCGACGCGAGCGCCGACACGTTCCCGGCGGCGTCGGTCGCGCGTGCCTGCACGAGGTGCCGGCCGTCGGTGAGCGATGCCGACACCGACGAGGCGGCCGACCCCGCGACCCACGCCCCGCCGTCGACGGACAGCTCCGTCGAGGCGAGGCCCCGGTCGTCGGCGCCTGTCGCCGTGACGGCGACCGGCGAGGACACGAACCACCCCGCGGACCCGTCGGCCTGTGCCGGCGACGTCGTGAGCGACACCGTCGGCGCGGTCGTGTCGGGGACGGGCTCGGGGTCGACGCTCGTGAGCGTCGGGACGACGGGGTTCATGAGGCCGTCGGCCGTGAACGTGACCCGGTCGATCGTGGTCTCGCGGTGCGTCCCGTCACCCCCGGGGATGCCGAACCGGTGGTAGGCGATGTACCAGTCGTCGGTGCCGGGCACCTGGACGATCGACGAGTGGCCCGTGCCGAGGATGCCCTGGCTCGGGTCCTTCTGCAGCAACGTCCCGCGGTTGGTCCACGGGCCCGCCACGCTCGACGACGTCGCGTAGTTGACGTGGTAGTTCTCGCTGCCGGTGTCGTCGACGGACCAGGTGAGGTAGTACGTGTCCTGCCGCTTGTTGACGAACAGGCCCTCCCGGAAGTCCTTGAGCCCGCTGATCACCTGGACCTTGGTCGGGTCGTAGGAGACGAGGTCGTCGTTCAGCGGCACCATGCGTGCGGTGCCGTTGCCCCAGAACAGGTAGGTCGTCCCGTCGGTGTCGGTGAACACGGCCGGGTCGATCTGCTGCGCGTTCCCGAAGTCCGCCTTGTGGACCAGCGGCTCGCCGAGCGCGTCGGTGAAGTGGCCCGTCGGCGAGTCGGACACGGCGACGCCGATCTGCTGGTCGGCAACGAAGTAGAAGTAGTACTTTCCGTCCTTCTCAGCGATGGTCGGCGCCCACGCGTGGCCGTCGGCCCAGCTCACGTCGTCGTGCCCGGTGTCGGTACCCCCGACGTCGAGGATCACGCCGTGGTTGGTCCAGTCGACGAGGTCCTTGCTCGACCAGACCTTGAACGAGGTGCTCCCCCAGCCCGGGGAGCCGTCGGTGGTCGCGTAGAGGTAATAGGTGTCGCCGAACACGACGATGTTCGGGTCGGCGTTGTCGCCCGGCAGGACGGGACTCCGCATGACGAGCGCCTTGACCGTCCAGGTCTTCGTCGCCCCGTCGCTCCCGGTGACCGTGTACGTCACCGTGTCGGTGAAGTCCTGCGCCGAGCCGTTGGCCGGCGCCACCGTCGCGCCGGGCACGACCGTGAGCGTCGGGGCGAGGGCAGTCAGGTCGGTCCCGGGCTTCACGGGCAGCGTGATCGTGCCGCTCGTGCTGTCGATGATCGCCGGCACCTTGAGCTCGGGGAGCTCGACCCCCACCACGCCCGTGGTGTTGCACGACGACGCGAGCACCTCGGCCGGCGTCAGCGCCCGGGAGTAGACGCGGAAGTCGCGCACCGAGCCCTTCAGCGTGTGGTCCGCGGTGTAGACGGACCGGCCGATGTAGTCGGCGAGCGTCGAACCGCTCCCGATCGAGCCCGGGGTCAGCGTGATCCCCGTGTTCTGGGCCACGCGGACGCCGTCCTCGTAGAGCGTCCCGGTCTTCGTGGCCGCGTCGAGCGTGTACGTCAGGTGCTTCCAGACGCCACGGGCGAGGTTCGAGCCCTTGCTCGTGTTCTGCTCGGTCGTCCAGTTCCCGGAGGCGATCGCCGTCCGGTACGCGTCGCCCGTCGTGAAGAGGTAACCGTCGCCCGTGCCGCTGCTCGTGTTGCCGAGTCCGTAGACGAAGTACGGCGTCTGCTGCGTGGGGTCGATCTTCACGTCGATGGACACAGTGGCCGACGTGAGCCCTGCGAGCAGGTCGTCGGGCAGGTCGACGTAGTCGTCGGTGCCGTCAAGCGTGACGCCGCCCGCGGACGGGACCGCGCCGTTCACGAGCTGGGCGTCGAGGCCGTGGCCCGACGCGTCGTGCGCGACGGTGCCGCTGGTCTCGTCGAGCGGGTAGGACACGACCAGGTCAGGGTCGACCGTCGCCTCGCCCACGGTGAGCGTGGCGGTGCCGGTGCTCCCCCCGACGACGCCGTAGCCCGCGTAGGAGGCCGCCACGTCGAGCGTCCCGACGGGCAGGTCGGCGGGCAGGTCGACGGTCGCGGTGCCGTCGGCACCGAGGTGCGCGGTGGTGTGCCAGTCGCCGGCGGAGACGGTCACGTCGCCCGCGACCTGCCCCTGGTCGGACGCCTTGACGCTGACCGTAGCCGATGTGCCGTGCCCCGCCTCGACCGTCGCGTCGGCGAGCTTCACCTTCGTCGTGGAGGTGACGGCCGCCGTCGTAGCGCCGGTGAGCCCGTCCCACTCGGCCTGCGTGAGGTTCATGACCGTGCCGTGGCGCGGGCTCGCCGGCAGCGACCACGCGGCGGGCAGCTCCCAGTCCGGGTTCTCGAGGCTGTCGGAGTGCAGCGGGAGGTACTTGCGGTACCCGTACTCGTCGACGAACAGGTAGTACCCGCCGCCGTTGACGTCGCCCTCGTTGGCCTTGAAGATCGACGGCCCCTCGGCGCGGACGAGGCCGGCCTTGGTCGCGATGCAGGTGTCCTGGATGGTCCAGTCCGCCGCCGGGGCCAGCAGGTCGGTCGACTCGTCCTGGAAGATGTCCGTGCAGCCGCCGGCGCTCGCCTCGTCCTTGGTGAACCGGTAGTAGGTGTCACCTTCCTTGTAGACGGTCGTGTCGATGCGGGACTTGCCGGTGTCCTGCCAGACCTTCGCGGGCGTGAACGTCACGAAGTCGCGCGTCGTGGCGTACATCATCCGGTGGTAGCTGGTGCCGGTGTGGTTCGGGTCGTCGTCGCCGTAGAGCGAGGACGCCCAGAACACGACGTACGCGCCGATCTCGTCGTCCCAGTACGCCTCGGGCGCCCACGTGTTGCCCGCGTTGTCCGGGGCGACCTGCACGTGGCGCTGGTCCGACCAGTGGACGAGGTCCGTGGACTCCCAGACCTCGATGCTCTTCGAACCCGTGCGGACCGAGTCGCCCCACGACGTCCCCGACCCGATCGAGAGGTCGGTGGCGATGAGGTAGAACGTGTCGCCGTCGTGCGAGCGGATCACGAACGGGTCGCGCAGGCCCTTGGTACCGAGCGTCGAGGTCAGCACCGGCTGGCCGCCGTTGAGCTCGGTCCAGTCGAGCGCGTCGTTGCCCTTGCTGGCGGCGAAGTAGATCTTCTCGCCCGCGAGCGAGTCGCCCGTGAAGTACGCGTACATGTAGCTCGTCGTCGGGACGCGACGCGGCATCGGCTCGACGTGCGCCGTGTACGTCCGGGACGCGGTGTCCTCACCGAGCGTCGCGGTCGCGGTGAGCGTCACGTCGACGGCGTCCTCGCCGTAGGCGGGCCGAGTCACCTCCCCGGCCTCCGAGACCACGTCGGGGTCGGACGACGCCCACGTGATCGTCGAGCCGTAGTGCCCGGTCACGGGCAGCGTGAGGTTGCCGCGCACGTCGGCGAGGTTCGCGACCGTGACGTGCTCGGCGTCGTAGGCGACCTTGTCCGACGACGGCGGCTCGGGCAGGACGGTCGCCGTGAACGCCGTGGTGCGGGTCGCGGTGCCGTTCGTGACGGAGGCCGTGAGCGTGACGGTCGCGGACTGCTCCCCGGCGCCCGGGCGCGTCACGGACCCGTCGGCGGCGATCACCGCCGGGTCGGACGACGACCACGTGACCGTCGCGCCCTTCGACGTCTTCGGTAGCGCGAGGTCGTCGGTCACGGCCGACAGGTCGCCGAGGTCGAGCGCCGCGAGAGCCGCGTCCGCGCCGGCCTCGGCGGTGTCCTGGGCGAGTGCCGCGGCCTCCTCGGCGTCCAGCGTGCGGTCGTAGACCCGGAAGTCGCGGATCTTGCCCTTGAAGGACGGGTCGGCGGTGTAGGCCGAGCGGCCGAGGTAGTTGCGCGTGCTGGTGCCGTCGGGCTCGCCGATCTGGGCCGGGGTCTGCGTGATCGCGTCGTTCGAGCCGACGAGCGCGCCGTCCTCGTAGAGTCGCGCGGAACCGGGGTCCGCCTCGGTGCCCCCGTCGACGACGTAGGTCACGTGCTTCCACGTGCCCGTCGCGAGGCCACCCGACTTCTTCGCGGTCTGCTCGGTCGAGTAACCGGCGGCGGCGAGCGTCCCGCGGAAGGTCCCGCCCGCGCCCGTGGTGAAGAGGTAGCCGGTCCCGTTGGGGTACACCGTCGGGTTGCCGAACGTGAACATGAACCAGCTGCCGGTCAGCGACGGGTCGACGTACACGTCGAAGTCGACGGTGACGTCGTCCTGGCCGGCGACGAGGTCGTTCGGGAGCTTGATCGCGTTGCCGCTGCCCGACGCTCCCCCGCCGAACGTGAAGCCGTCGCCCGCGTTCCAGGACGCCGTGCCCTCGACCGTGCCGTCGTGGCCGTGGCCGGACGCGTCGTGGGCGGTCGTGCCGCTCGTCTCGTCGAGCGGGTAGTACGCGATCAGCCCGGCCGTGAGGTCGTCGGGCGCGGGCTCGTCGGCCGCGTGGGCGACCGCCGGTGCCATGGTGGCCGTCAGCGCCGCGGCGGCCACGGCCGCCAGCGTTCTTCTCGTCGTTCTCATCGTTCCCCTTCTCATCGTTCCCCTTCTTCATCGGTCCCTCTGCGGAGGACGCACCGATGGTGACGTCACCATCGGTGGGCGAGGACTGCCGGGCGCGGCGCACTCGGGCGCCACGCCCGGCAGGTGTCGTGGTGGTCTGCTACCTCGTGACGCGGACGGTCGTCGTGGCGGACGACGAGGTCGCCGTCGCCGAGCCGCCGTACCTCACTGTCAGGCGGTACGTGCCCTTGGCAAGCTTCGGCAGTGTGAGGGTCGCGACTCCCCTCTTCGAGAGCGCGACCTTCTTCGACACGACCGTCGTGGTGACCTTGGTCGTGACCTTCTTCCCGTGCTTCACGACCGTCTTCTTCACGGTGTGGGTCACACTGACGGTCACCGACCCGCTCGGCTGGACGGTCTTCACGGTCGCCGTGACCGTCGCCCGCTGCGTGTGGGTCGGGTTCTTGGGCGAGACCTTCACCGAGGTCCGCGACGACGTCTTGGTCACCTTGACCTTCACGGCGTCCGACGAGGCCTGGAACGCCGTGTCACCCGAGTACGCGACCGCCAGCGAGTGGGACCCGACCTTCAGGTCCTTCGCGATCGCCACCGACGCGCGGCCGCCGGACAGCGTCGCCGAACCCACCAGCCGCTTCCCGTCCGTCACCCGCACGGTTCCGGTGGGCGTCCCACCGGCCCCGGTCACGCGGACCGTCACCTTCGCGGCCTTCCCGAACGTCACCGACGACGGCGCCACCACCGCCGCGGTCGACGTCGCCTTGAGCACCGTGCCGGCTGCCGGGACCGACGCCGTGTTCGTGATCTCCACGTTCCCGGCGACGTCGACGCTGCGGTACTGCACCGTCACCGCTCCGGACCCGACCTTCACGGGCGCCGCGTAGGGCGACCAGGCACCGCTCGTCCCGACGCGGTACTCCACGCGGGCCACGCCCGACCACTCGTCGGCCGCGGACAACGTCACGGTCCGTGCGGACGCGGAGACGGTGGCCTTCGAGACGGGTGCGCCCGTGTCGACGAGCACCGCCCTCGACACGATCGCCGAGACGTTGCCCGACGCGTCGGTCGCGCGCGCCTGGACGAGGTGTCGACCGTCGTCGGGCACGGCCACCTGGGCGGTGGCACCGTCCGTCCCCACCCACGCTCCGCCGTCGAGCGAGATCTCCGTGGAGGCGACCGCGCCGTCGTCGGTGCCCGTGGCCCGGACCGTCACGGGAGCGGTCGCGAACCACCCCGACGACGGCCGGCCCGGCGTGGTGGCGAGCGTGACGACCGGGTCGACCCCGTCGGTCACGGTCACGGTAGCGACCGCCTGGACGTCCGCCCCGGCCACGACGTCGGCCCGGACCTCGAACGTCCCGGGCTGCGCGTACTGCGCGGCGTCGACGACCGGCCACGTCACGGCGACCTGCTTCGACGAGCCGTCGTGGTAGCGGACCGCGACCGTGGACGGCAGCGCGGGCGCCTCGCCCATGCGGGTCGTCGCCGAGACCGGGTCGATCGCGTCGACCAGCAGGTCCGGCTGGTAGGCCGCGAGGACGCGCTCGTACTCCGCCTGCGTGACCGGCAGGACGGTGCCGTGACGCGGGCTGGTCGGGAGCTCCGACTGCGCCGCGACCGACGTGAACTGGCCCGAGTCGAGATCGGTGGTCACGAACGGCACGTAGCCCTTGCCGCCGTGGTAGCTCGGCTGGTCGACGAACAGGTACCAGGTGTCCTGGCCGCCCGTGTTCACGTCGCCCGCGTTGGCCTTGAAGAGGGTCGGGCCCTCACCCGCCGTGAACGTGCCACCCCACTGGTTCGGCTGACCGAGCGCGACCTTCTCCTTGACCAGCTGCCAGCCCGGGGCGGAGGTCGTCGTCGGGAGGGAGCCGGAGACCGTCGCGAGGAGGTCGGTCGACCTCTCCTCGCGCGGGATCATGTACTGCTCGTCCTTGACGAACCGGTAGTACTGGTCGCCGTCCTTGATCACGGTCGCGTCGATCATGCCCAGGCCCGCGCCCCGCTTGACGTCGACCCACGGCTTCGGGTCGCTGAACGTCACGAAGTCGCGCGTCGTGGCGTACATCATGCGGTTGTAGGTCGCCGTGTTGTCGCGACCCGTGGTGTCGGTCGTGTCGTAGAGGTTCGACGCCCAGTAGACGACGTAGCTCCCGAGCTCCTCGTCGTAGTACGCCTCGGGTGCCCACGTGTTCCCCGCGAAGTCGGACGACACCTTGACGTGGCGCTGGTCCGACCAGTGCACGAGGTCGTCGGACTCCCAGACCTCGAGGTACGTGGAGCCCGTCTTCTGCGCGGTCGCGAAGCTGCCCGACGGGTAGATCTTGAGGTCGGTCGCGAGCAGGTAGAACTTGTCTCCGTCGGCCGACCGGATGATGAACGGGTCACGCAGGCCCTTCGTCCCGAGCGTCGACGTGAACAGCGCGTTCCCGTCGTCGAGGTCGTTCCAGTGCAGCGCGTCGTCGCCCTGGCTCGCCCCGAGGTGGACGGTCTCGCCGGCGTCGGTGCTCTCGCCCTCGAAGTACGCGAACAGGTACGCGGTGGTGTCCTCCTGGGCGGGCAGCGGCTCGACCGTGAGCGGGACCGTCCGCGTCCCGGTCGCGTCGCCCTTCGTGACCGTCGCCGTCAGCGTCACCTTCGCCGCGTCCGCGCCGTGGGCGGGCCGGGTCACCTCACCCGTCGCCGAGACGACGTCCGGGTCCGACGACGTCCACGCGACCGTTGTCCCCCGGTCGCCCGTGGTGGGCAGCGTGACGTTGCCGCGCACGTCGTCGGCGTCGGGGACCGCGAGCGCTGCGGCGGTCGCGTCGACCGCGTCCTGGTCGCCGGGAACGACGCCCGCGAGGCTCGCGACCTCCGTCGCGTCGAGCGTGCGGTCGTAGATCCGCACGTCCTTGAGCTGGCCCTTGAACGAGGCATCGTCCGCATAGGCGGACCGGCCCAGGTAGTTCCTCGTGCTCGTCGCGATGCTCGCGGGCGAGGCCGTGACGTTCACGCGCTGCGCGACGAGCGCGCCGTCCTCGTAGAGCGACACGCTGCCGGGGTCGGCGGTCGTGCCGCCGTCGACGACGAGCGTCACGTGCTTCCAGGTGCCCGTCGCGAGGGCCCCCGGGCGCGCGGCGCTCTGCTCGGTGGCGAAGCCGCCGGTCGCGAACGTGCCGCGGAACCGGCTCGACGAGTCCTTGCCCGTGACGAACAGGTAGCCGGTGCCGTCCGGGTAGGGCGCCGCGTTGCCGAGGTTGAACAGGAACCAGTTCCCCGTCAGGGAGGCGTCGACCTTGACGTCGAGGTCGACGGTCACGTCGTCGTCGCCGGCGACGAGGTCGTCGGGGAGCTTGATCGCGTTGCCGCTGCCCTGGGTGCCGCCGCCGAACGTGAAGCCGTCGCCGTCGTTCCAGGTCGCGGCGCCTTCGACGGTGCCGTCGTGGCCATGACCGGACGCGTCGTGCGCGGTCGTGCCCGACGTCTCGTCGAGCGGGTAGGAGGCGACGAGCCCGTCGTCGAGGGCGGGCGCCCCGGCCGCTGCGGCGAGCGGCGGCGCAGTGTCCAGGGGTGCGGCGGCGTGGGCGGTGCTCGCGGGGAGCGCCGCGCCGAGCCCGCCGAGGACGAGCGCGAGCGCCGTCGCGGACGCGGACCCTCGGGTCCGTGCAGGGGTTGACATGGGTTCTTCTCCTTCGAGGAATCCGGGGGACGGGTGGGGCGCCGGTCGCGGGCGCCCCCACCCGGCTAGCGCACGGTGAGGGTGGTCGCGGCCTTCGACGACGTCGCGGTCGCCGAGCCGCCGTAGGTCACCGTGACCTTGTACGTGCCCTTGGCGAGCTTCGGGAGCCTGAGGGTTGCGACGCCCTTCGTCGAGACCGCGACCTTCTTCGACACGACCGTCTTCGTCGTCGACGTCGTGACCTTCTTGCCATGCTTGACGACCGTCTTCTTCACGGTCTTCGTGACCTTCACCGTCACCGTGCCCGTGGGCTGGACCGTCTTCACCGTGGCCGTGACCGTCGCCCGCTGCGTGTGCTTCGGGGACTTCGGGCTGATCTTCACCGACGTGCGCGACGAGGTCTTGACGACCTTGACCTTCACGGTGTCGGACGACGCCTGGAACGCCGTGTCACCCGAGTACGTGACCGTCAGCACGTGCGTGCCGACCTTCAGGTCGTGCGCGATCGCCACCGACGCGCGGCCGCCGGACAGCGTCGCCGAACCCACCAGACGCTTGCCGTCGGTCACCCGCACGGTTCCGCTCGGGGTACCGCCCGCGCCGGTCACGCGGACCGTGACCTTCGCGGACTTCCCGAACGTCACCGACGACGGCGCTACCACCGCCGCGGTCGACGTCGCCTTCAGCACCATGCCGGCCGCCGGGACGACGACGGCGTTGGCGGCCTCGACGTTGCCGAGCGCGTCGACCCCCCGGTACTGGACGGTCGTGGCCGCGGAGCCGACCTTCACCGGCGCCGCGTAGGTCTGCCACGCACCCGACGTCCCGAGCCGGTACTCGATGCGCGCGACCCCCGCGCCGCCGTCGGCTGCACGCAGCGCGACGGTGCGCGCCTTCGTGTCGACGGTCGCGTTGGAGATCGGCGGCGTCGCGTCGATCGCGAACGTCACCGGGCGGACCTCGGAGACGTTGCCGTCGGCGTCGGTCGCGCGCACCTCGACGGTGTGCTCGCCCTCTCCGGACACCGGTACCGAGGCCGTCGTCGACGACGACGCGGCGACCCACGGGCCGCCGTCGACCCGGGTCTCGAGCGTCGACACGCCGCGGTCGTCGGATGCGGTCGCGGTGACGGTGACCGGGTCGGCGTACCAGCCGCGGACCCCCGCGGACGACAGGTCGAGCGAGTCGATCGTCGGTGCGACGGCGTCGACGGTGTGCAGGCGCAGGAACGTCACCGAGTACGGCTGGAAGTCGTAGCTGAAGTCGCCCGAGAGCCCGGTGAGCGCGTGCTCGACGGGCACGACCTTCGTCTTCTTCGCCTTGGTGTTGGTGTCGCTGCGCTGGCCGGTCAGCACGGTCGCCGTGCCCGTCGCCCTGATGCCGACGTCGGAGACGTGGACGGCCGTGCGGCGGGTCGTGTCGGACGTGTTGACGACCTTCACGACGAGGTCGCCGGTCGACGCGTCACGCGTGACGTCCTGGAAGACGTCCTGCGTCGCGACGACGTCCTCGTAGTCCAGCTGGAGCACGCCGTCGAGGTAGAGCTTGATGTCGCGGCCGGAGACGACGACCTTGAGGTGGTACGTCTTGCCGGTCGTGATGGTGCTGCCCTCGACCGCGTCGACCTCGCCCGCGGAGCCGCCGTCGGCCTTCTGGAGCGCCTGGCGGGTGTTGCTCCAGCCGCCGAGGTTCCACCAGAAGAAGTTGTTCGCGCCCGTGGCCGCGAACCCGACGAGGAAGCCCTCCGACCCGGCGGTCTTCGTGGCGTCCAGCTCGAGCGTGTAGTTCGACCAGTCCTTGGTGTACGCCCCGGGGATGATCGAGCGCGCGTCGGTGACCGAGGTGCTCGTCTGGGTGTAGGCGCCGTTCGACACAGTCCAGGTGCCCGACTGCGGCGACCACGTCGACGGACCCGAGAAGTCGTCCGAGAACAGGGTGTCCCCCGTGTCGTTCGCGGTCACCTTCACGTTGTCGTAGGACGCCGCCGTGCTCCAGGTCGACAGGAAGACCCCGCCGGCCACAGGCTCGGGCGTGACCTGGGGGCCCGTGTAGGTGCTGGGAACGACCTCGTCACCCGCGGCGAGGTTGTTCGAGAACATCTTCTGGACGTAGTAGTTCGGGCTGGCCCACGACTCGTCGTTGTCGAACCAGATCGCGTCCGGGGACCACTGCACGTAGTCCTCGTTCGACAGCAGCGGCGCGTACGACGCGAGCTGCACGACGTCGGAGTTCCGCTCGAGGCTCGTCATGTACGCGGCCTCGGTGATCGAGTTCCAGAGCGTGTTGCCCTGCGAGGCGTACTCGCCGAGGAAGACCTTCGGCCCGCTGCGGTCGTAGGAGTCGTACCGGTCGGAGTTCGCGAGGAACCAGTCGGGGCTGTTGTAGTAGTGCTCGTCGACCATGTCGACCTTCTGCTGCTTGTTGAAGGCCCAGAGGGTGTCGAAGCGTGACCCGGAGTCGTCCGGACCCGAGTTGGAGATCACGGTGACGTCCGTGAACGCGGCCTCGACGGCCGCCCGGAACGTCGGGAAGTTCTTCTCGAACTCGGTGTTGTTCTCCTCGTTCCCGAGCTCGATGTACGTCACGCCGAACGGCTTCGGGTGGCCGAGCGCGGCGCGCTTCGCGCCCCACTCCGTCGTGGTGTCGCCGTTGGCGAACTCGAGCAGGTCGACCGTGTCCTGGACGTAGCGCTGGACCGTGGCCGCGTCGGTCGTGCCCGCGAGCGACGAGCCGCAGCCCTGCGCCCCGACGGTCACGACGGGCAGCGGCGTCGCGCCGAGGTCCTCGGCGAACTCGAAGTACTCGAGGTACCCGATGCCGTACGACTGGTTGTAGCCCCAGAAGTTGGCGTTCGTCGGCCGCTCCTCGACCGGGCCGATCGTCTCCTTCCACTGGTACATGCGCTGGCGGTCGGCGCCGTCCGACTCGGCGTACGACGGGAACGTGCCGACGTCGGTCACGCAGCCGCCCGGGAAGCGCAGGAACTTGGGCTTGAGGTCGGCGATCTTCTGCGCGAGGTCCTTGCGCAGCACCGACTTCCCGTTCACCGGGCCGACCCACGTGTCCTGCGGGAACAGCGAGACCATGTCGAGCCGGACCGTCGACGCCGCGCCCGCGAGGACCGCGAGGCGCGCCGCGTCCGTGGTCGCGTCCGCGGTCAGCGTGACCGCGTACTTCTTCCACGTGTCCGAGCCGTCGACGGCGACCGTGCCGGTCGCGTAGGCCGTCGCGCCGTCCTTGCTCTCGAGCCGGACCGTCAGGTCCTGCGCGACGGCGGAGCGCGCCCACACCGAGAAGTCGTACTTCGCGCCCTTCTCGATCGCGATGCCCGCGTTGTAGCCGGCGTTCTGGATCCCGGCGCCCGGGCCGGTGGCCGCGAGCGTGAGGAAGTAGCGGTTGTCGTCGTTCAAGCGCTCGTCGCCCGTCCCGACGGTGGCGGTCGAGCCCGCACCCTGGTCGCGCGTGAGCGTGCTCCACGCCGTCATGCCGGTGAAGCCGCCGTTGTCGGCGCTGTTGAACTCGAAGGACCGGTTCCGGACCAGCTCGGCGTACAGGCCGCCGTCGGCCGCGTAGTTGATGTCCTCGTAGAAGATGCCGTAGAGGTCGTCGGCGACCTGGATGCTCGTCGCGTCGCCGTCGATGTCGAGGCTCGACCCGTCGGTCACCTTCACCTGCTGCACGGTCAGCTTCACGGCGTCGGCCTTCGCGCCGACGGCGAGCAGCCCGTCGACCACGCCGACGTACCCGTCGTCGCCGGCCGAGTCGGCGGTCCGCAGGACCACCTTGCCGCCGCCCGCGTCCGTGATCCGGAAGGTCGCCGGCTCCTGGCCGACGCTGCCCATCGCGAGCGTGCCGCCCGTCCCCAGGACCAGCGGGACCTGTCCCGACGCGAGCGTCACAGCCCCCTCGGAGACCTCCGTCGCGGTGAACGCGAGGGTGTTCGTCGGGCGCGTCGACGTGAGGCCGAGGCGTCCGTCCTCCGCCTGGAGATACTGGTCGCCGTCGCCGCCGAGGAACGTGAACGTCCCGGTCGGGACCACGTCCTTCCCGTCGGCCGCCTCGTAGGCGAAGTCGTCGAACACGGCGGGGAACGTGGTGCCGTCCTGCGCCGCGAGCGCGTAGAGACCGAGGTGCGTGATGTCGAACGACACCGTGACCGAGCCCGTCCGGACCCAGGCCGCGGTGGCCGCGTCCCAGTAGCTCGTGGTGACGGCGTCGCCCGTGCGCTGCAGGCGCAGCGTCTCCGCCTGGGAGCCGGGCCGGTCACCGAAGCTGGCCGCCGTGAACGACGCCTTCGTCTCGACGTCGTTCTCGATCGCGATGCCCGACGGCGCGAGGCTGCCGACGTACGTCAGCCCGGACCGCACGTAGTTGTCCAGGTCGTCGAACGCGATCAGGCCGGCACCCTGGTAGACCTTGCCGACCGGGGCGTGGACCGTGGTGACGGCCGTGAAGTCGCCGTCGGGGACGTCGACCGAGAACACGTTCTTCGCGGTGTTGGTCGTCTGGTAGGTGTCGCCCGGCTGGGCGGTCAGGGTGAGGGAACCGGGGTGGGTCGCCAACGACCAGGCGGACGCGGCCTCGCCCAGGATCGACCACTGCGCGCCGAGGGTGGCGTCGTCGAACGAGTCGACGACGCCGGGCAGCGCCGGCCCGGTGGGATCGGTGACGGGGTCGGCGGCTCGGGCCGGTGCCGCCACCGTGCCGAGGGCGACGGCGAGCGCCACCCCGAGCCCGAGGGCGACGCCCCGGCCTCCGGGACGTGAACGATGGTGTGACACGATCATCGTGCTCCTTGCGCGTGTATGGACGTGCGGAGCGTCGAGCTCGGGTCCCGCTGCTCCGTTGCAGGGTGCGCCCTGGCTCGGAGACCCCGTCTCGCGGAGCGTCCCTGGTGGCAGCCAGGGGCCGTGAGGCGGGGTCCCCTTCGTCGGGGGTCGTGCGTCCGGTCGTCCCACCCGAGGGCGGGGGTCGGCCGGGGTCAGGGTCGACCGCGGTCAGGCGGCGGGTTGCGGCGCCGCGTCCGGGGGCGGGGCGGGGCTCTCCTCCTTGTTCTTCTTGCGGCGGCGCTTCTGGCCGGTGGTGAGCGCGCGCTGGAGCAGGACGAACAGCAGCAGGACGGCGCCGATGAAGACCTTCGTCCACCACGAGTCGAGGCCCTCGCGGGCGATGAGCACCTGGATGAGCCCGTAGACGAGCACACCCACGACGGACCCGAGCACGAACCCGCTCCCGCCCGTGAGCATCGCGCCGCCGATCACGACGGAGGCGATCGCGTCCAGCTCCATGCCGATCCCGGTCAGGTTGAAACCGGACCGCGTGTAGAAGGCGAACAGGATGCCCGCGATCCCCGCGCAGGTCCCCGAGATGACGTAGACCCACACCTTGGTGCGCGCCGCGCGCAGGCCCATGAGGCCGACGGCCTGGCCGCCGTCCCCGGCACCGAGCCCGTAGACCGTGCGCCCGAACCGCGTGTAGTGGAGCAGGTACACGGCCACGAGGATCACGACGAGCGCCACGATCATCGACAGGTTGATGTACCAGATGCTCGGTCCGTGCCCGAACTTCAGCCGCCACGAGGCGAGGCCGGTGAACCCCTTGTCCTCGATCGCCAGCGACTCCACGCTGACCACGTTGCACAGGCCGCGGGCGAGGAACATCGCGGCGAGCGAAGCGATGAACGGCTGGATCGAGAAGTACTGCACGAGCACACCGACGAGGAGCCCGAACACCGTGCCGGTGAGGACCCCCGCGAGCAGGACGAGCGGGAGCGGGAGCCCCAGGATGAGCAGCTTCGCGACCACGAGTCCCACCAGCGCGACGACGGCGCCGACGGACAGGTCGATGCCGCCCGTGAGGATGACGAACGTCATGCCGACCGCGAGGACGAGCAGGTACGAGTTGTCGACGAGCAGGTTGGAGAAGAGCCGCATGTTGACGAAGCTGCGGGTGTCCGTCGAGTAGCGCGCCTGGCCGATCACCAGGATGAGCACGAGCGTGAGCAGTGTGCCCGCGACGGGCAGGAAGCGCCGGTCGGCGAGCCGACGGCCCCACCTGCGCGCGAGGGCCGCGAAGCCGGCCCGTCCGTCGGGGCCCGGGGAGGCGCCGGACGAGCGACCCGTGGTCACCTGTGCCGGGGTCTGGGTGCTGGTCATGCGGCCACCTCCACGGGGACGGCGGGCGTGCGTCGCGCGCGACGCACGAGCCCGGCCCGGGAACGCAGGCGGTCGGAGCCGGCGATGCAGACGACGATGAGGATGAGGGCCTTGAACAGCGGCGTCACCTGGGTGGGCAGGTGGAAGATCACCACCGCCCGCTCGAGGCTGGACAGGATGAGCGCACCGACGACGCAGCCCGCGAGCGAGAACTTCCCGCCTTCGAGCTTGGTGCCGCCGAGGACGACGACCATGATCGCGTCGAGCTCCTTCATGAGGCCGACGTTGTTGGCGTCGGCGGCCATGGTGGGCGCGCCGTAGACGATGCCGGCGAGCCCGGCGAGCAGCCCGCAGAGGGCGTAGACGAACCAGGTGATGTTGCGAGACTTCACGCCGGCGAGGCGGCTGGCCTCCCGGTTGATGCCGATGGACTCGAGCAGCATCCCGAGTGCGGTGCGCCGTACGAGCAGCGCGACGAGCACGAACACCCCGCCGGCGATGATGACGGGCATCGGGATCCCGAGGACGTACCCGGAGCCGATGGCCTTGAACGGCGGGCTGGTGACCGTCGTGATCTGGCCCTTGGTGACGAGCATCGCGATGCCGCGGCCCGCGATCATGAGGATCAGGGTCGCGATGAACGGCTGGATCCCGAGGACGGTCACCAGGAAGCCGTTGAAGGCGCCGATCACCAGCGCGACGACGAGACCCAGGGCGAGACCCGTGAGAGCGGTCGCGACCGTCGTGCCGCTGCCGGACTCCGCGATGTACGTGAGGGACACGGCGAGCGAGATCGCCATCACGGCGCCCACCGACAGGTCGATGCCGCCGGTCGCGATCACGAGGCACATGCCGATCGCGAGG
>Ga0164241_10003210_pt1 | contig 16802 bp, 15 predicted proteins | sample OricomyardsoilBY_FD_108780 | JGI IMG/M metagenome (GOLD analysis project Ga0164241, IMG submission 108780) | Backyard soil microbial communities from Emeryville, California, USA - Original compost - Back yard soil (BY) | ecosystem: Environmental > Terrestrial > Soil > Unclassified | place: USA... | reverse complement strand
TATTCAGCCGTCCGTTGTTGGATGCGTTGGCAGAAACCTTCAGCCGCCGTGAACAAGCCGTCCTAATGCTTAATCGGCGCGGGACATCGACTTATGTGTTTTGCCGCGACTGTGGCTATGTGGCTCGTTGTCCCAACGACAAGCAGCCGCTGACCTATCACGAACACGATGCCAACCTGCATTGCCATTTGTGCGGCTATCACGCGCCCGCGCCGATGCGCTGTCCCGCGTGCGGCTCTGACCGCATCCGCTACTTTGGCGCGGGGACGCAACAGGTCGAGGCCGAGGTGCTGCGCCGATTCCCATCTGCGCGGGTGCTGCGTTGGGACAGTGACGCGCTGCATCGCCCCGAAATCGCTGATGCCATCCTGTCACGATTCTGGGACGGGCAAGCTGATGTACTGGTCGGGACGCAGATGGTCACAAAGGGGTTGGATTTGCCGTCTGTGACACTGGTCGGGGTGGTCAGCGCGGATGTCGCCCTGAACCTCCCCGATTTTCGGGCGGCAGAACGCGCCTTCCAATTGCTGACTCAGGCAATTGGGCGGGCGGGGCGGGGCTTGCGGGCGGGGCGGGCGATTGTCCAGAGCCACGCACCGGAGCATTATGCCATCACGCACGCCTGTAATCACGATTATGAAGGATTTGTCGAGCAAGAGTTGGCCTATCGTCAGCGTTTGGGCTACCCCCCGTATCGACGGCTGGCGCGGGTGATTTTCAAAGACAGGAATTCCGCCCGCGCCCGTTCACTGGCGGAACAAGGTGCGCGGGCGTTGGCTGCGCGGATTGAGGAGATGGGGCTAACCGGCACAGACATCATCGGCCCCGCGCCGTGTTATTACTCACGGGTGGGGGATGTGTTCCGCTGGCAGATTTTGGTACGTGCGCCTGACCCGCGTCTGGCGCTCCGTGATGCGGCAGCCGCGAACGGTTGGCATGTTGAACTTGACCCCGACGACGTGTTGTAAAAACGAAAAACCCCGCACATGGCGGGGTTTTTAATTCGATTGAGGCGGATAGGTTGGGCAGGCCAAACCGTGTCCTCTCGGAGAGGATGGTAATCCTACTTGCCGAAATTCTTGTTGAAGATGCGCCCGACGAAGATTACAACCACTGCGCCGACGAAGCTGACAATCAAGCCGCCGAGGAAGTTATCACGCAGGCCTTGTAGATTGACCAAGCTCAGGACGACAGGGCCGACCAAACCGCCAACCAGACCTAACAAGACGTTGCCGATGGTGCCAACACCGTCACCACCCAAAACCTTGCTAGCGAAATAGCCAGCCAAACCAGCCAAGACCAACCAAATGATTAGGCTGAACAGCGAGCCAGCCAAGTTGAGCGCCAGCCAAATGATGCCGACGACAATCAGAATGCCCAGAATGGATCCCATTGTTAGTTCCTCCGTGTATGTTGGTGATGCTCTGTTGATATATAACACACTATACGGGAAATAGACGCGCTAAGTTGCGAAATTGCTTACAAAGTCAATCCGGTCATGAGCAGGTCGGCGGCCAGTTCCGGCTCCATCGCGCCCGTTTTCATCGCCACGTCATAATCCAAGAGTTTATGATGGATGGATTCCAATTCGCTCATGCGAAAGGCGCGGGCTTGACGACCAAATCCCTCGGCAGCGCGGGGGTGTAATCCTAGCACCGCCCCCAGATTGCTCCCGCCGCCATTGTCCATATGTTCACGCGCCAGAATCAACAGGCGGAATTGGCGCGTAATCATGCCATAGATGCTAAATACCGTGTTGTTCTTATCTTGTAGCAGTCGGTGGAACAACGTGAGCGCGGTTTTGCCGTCACCAGAGGCCATCGCGTCCACCATTTTGAAGATATTGGCTTCCGGCACATACGGGGTGATGGCGGCCACATCTTCCTCTGTGATGACCGAGCGCGGCAACACATAATCAGCCAGCTTGACCAGCTCATTATCGAGGCGGCGCAGGTCTGCACCGACCATCTCGGCCAGCGCGGAGGCCGCACGCGGTTCGATGTCGGTGTTATAGACGGCGGTACGCTTGGTAATCCAGCCGGTCAAATCGGACGGCGCGTTGAATAGTTTGACAAAACCGTTGGACATCACGCTGATGGCATTGGTCAGCTTATCTTTATCGGGCAATACGCCGCGCTCGATAAAAATCAGACGGGCATGTTCTGGCAAGGTCGGGGCTTCGGTGATGAGTTGCTCGACGGCGCGTTTGCCCACATCGCCCGCGCCTTTGCGTGTGATGTGGGCAATCATGCCTTTGACAATCACCAGCCGCTTATCCGCGAGGAATGGGTAGGACGATACCGCGTTGAGGATTTCCGGCACGTTGACCGCATCCCCCTCAAACTCCGAGGTATTCATGTCGCCAAATTCGCCCATACCAGCACGTAATTTATTAACGGCTTCTTCGATAGAAATGTCATCTTCGCCGTGGAAGATGTAAAAGGTCTTGATGGGGGTTGTCATCTTGGTTTCTCAGCGCAAATAGGGCATTCTTATGGGGGTTTGGTGCGCCAAACCCCCATGATAGGACTTATGAAAGTATACACCATGCCGCTGATTCAAACCCCACGCGGGACGCTGTGGGTCGCTGACCATCGCTTGACGGATACGCCGCCGATATTGCTGATTCACGGGGCGGGCGGGACACACCTCGATTGGGGGATGCCGATTCGTAAGTTGTCTAATCTCGCGCCAGACCTCAACGGGCATGGGCGTTCACTAGGAGAGGGACATCTCAGCCTGAATGACCATGCCGATGACCTCATCGCGTTGTTGGACGCCCTTCATATTGAGAGCATCCCGTGGTTGGGCATAGCATGGGCGGCGCCATTGCGCTGACATTAGCGCTGAATCACCCTGACCGTGTGGCGGGGTTGGGCTTAATCTCAACTGGCGCACGCTTGAAGGTGACTCCTGCGATTTTGAATCAGGCCGAATCGCAGCCGGAGGTGGTGGCCGAACTGCTCATGCGCTGGTTATGGGGCGACAAGGTGGATTCTGCGGTGCGAGAACGCGGCAAAACACAATTCATGACGCTCAAACCGTCTGTAATCGCCCGCGATTATGCCGCCTCAAATGTGTTTGATGTACGTGACCGTCTGGGCGAAATCGGTGTCCCGACGCTGGTGTTATGCGGGACGGAAGATGTCATGACCGCGCCAAAATACAGCGAATCGTTGACTGCGGGCATTGTTGGGGCGCGGGTACAGTGGTTTGAGGGGGCGGGTCACATGCTGCAAATCGAACGGAGCGCGGAGGTTGCGGCAGCGCTCACGGCATTTTTTCTCGGTTAGCGTGTTAGGTGTTGTTACAAAGACTTGACAAGGCGGGTGCCAGAACCCATAGTTAGACTGTTTTGTCAGAGCAAGGACTTCTTTATATGAGCGCACAACGCAAGACCACAGTCGCCGTCATTTTCGGTGGTCGTAGCGTCGAACACGACGTTTCGGTGGTCACAGGCCATCAGATTATGACCTCGTTTGACCCTCGCCGATATGAGGTCATCCCCCTTTACGTCACCCGCGATGGGCGCTGGTTCACTGGCGACGCGCTGAAAACTCTCAAGAATTTCGCCAATGAAGCCGCTGTCACTCAGCTAAAAGGCGTGCAAGCGGTGGTGTTATCACCGAGTATGCAGCATGGCGGCCTGTTAATTAATCCGGGCGGCGGCATGTTCAGCCGCATGACCATCCAGCGAATTGATGTGGCGTTCCCAGCCATTCATGGCTCACATGGTGAGGACGGCACGCTGCAAGGTTTGTTAGAGATGGCTGATATCCCCTATATCGGCTGCGGTGTGTTGGCGTCTTCGATTTGTAATGATAAGGCGATGACCAAAGCTGTGCTGCGTCAGGCCGGTATTCCGGTGGTTGAGGATGTGGTTTTCACCCGTACTGAGTGGAACGACGACAGTGAAGCGGTTTTGGCGCGCATCACAGGCACATTGAGTTTCCCGATGTTCGTCAAGCCGGTCACGCTCGGCAGCAGCATCGCTGTGGCGCGGGTCAATGACCGTGGGATGCTCCGCGCTTCTATTGACATCGCAGCCAGCTTTGACCGCCGTGTGATGGTCGAATCGGCAGTGATGGAGTCTGTCGAAATCAATTGTTCGGTGTTGGGCGATGACCGTGGCGTGAAAGCGTCCGTGTTGGAGCAGCCGCGTGGCCTCGAAGAGTTTTTGACTTATGAGGACAAGTATATGCGCGGCGGCGGCAGCATGAAAAGCGCCGAACGCATCATCCCCGCGCCGCTGAGTTCCGACCAGACCGCGCAAATCCAAACGCTTGCGCGTAAGGCTTTCCTCGCGGTGCAAGGGCGCGGTATCGCCCGTATGGACTTCTTGGTGCGGGATGATGTCGTCTATCTGAACGAAATCAACACCATGCCCGGGTCGCTGGCGCTGTATTTGTGGAACGAGAGCAGCATGTCATCAGGGCAAGTGGTTGACCAACTGGTCAAGCTGGCGCAGGATGCTCATGCTGAGAAGCGCCGCACGACCTTTGATTATAAGACCAACCTCATCGCATTGACGGCTGGGCGCGGCCTCAAGGGGCTGAAAGGCCTCAAAGGGACAAAGGGCGGCACAAAGTTTCGCTAACCTCAAATCCATTTATATAGGCCAAAACATCCCTTATTGATTGCGATAAGGGATGTTTTTATGCTCTGTGTGAAAAAACTGAACACTGTCTTTTTATATTACAAGCAACAAATACGCTCAATATTTTCTTTGCTCAACGGTCAATGATACCCCCCCCCGATATTTATATTTTGGTATAAATTATTAAGCACCAATCCTCTATTTGGCCTTATAATCTATTGAAGTAGTTTTGTTATAAGGATGATCTAAAAACTGTGAAAAACATTCATAATGATCAAAATAAGCCTAATCAATCTATAAACATAACCAATAATTTCTTAATGTCTTCTGACTATGCCCTCGAGTTACTCGAAAGTCTTAGCGATGCGTTTTATGGGCTAGATTTGGACTGGCGTTTTGTATACCTCAATCGCAAAGCGGAGCAGCTTCTTGACCGAAAACGCGAAGAACTGATTGGAAAGGTGATTTGGGAAGAATTTCCTTATGCCATTAAGACTCAAACTTATGTGGAAATGCACACTGCTCTCGAAAAACAGCAAATAATCCGGTTTGAAACTTTTTCTTTATACTTACAGATATGGGTTGAGGTTGAAGTTAGTCCAACACCGACAGGTCTCTCAGTTTATTTCCATGACATTACGCAACGAAAGCAATCTGCAGATGCTCTTACACGATTGGCTGCAATTGTTACATTTTCTACCGATGCAATAATATCTAAGACATTGCAAGGGATTATCACGAGTTGGAATGAGGGCGCTGAGAAAATCTTCGGATATTCTGAAAAAGAAATGCTGCAAAAACCCATAACTATCCTCATCCCTCCCGAAAAAATGGATGAGGAAGCTATGTTTCTTCAAAAAATTGCTGCTGATGAAGTAATCCGAAATTATGATACTTTTCGTCTCAAAAAAGATGGTAGTTTGGTTTATATTTCAGTATCGCTTTCACCCCTTAAAGACCAGTATGGAACCATCGTCGGTATATCAAAAATTGCCCGTGATATTACCAGTCGTAAGCGTGCTGAATCTGCCCTTAATCAGTATGTTCAACGCTTGGAAATCCTGCATGAAATCGATAATGGTTTAATACGTGGGGATTCAATTTCTAAAATCATTGAAATGACCTTAAAACGACTCCAACAAATCATTCCGTGTCAACGTATTGATGTGAGTTTAGTAGACGAAGCTACAAACGAAGCAATTATTTTTGCCATTGCATGTGACAACGATACGGTATTAGGTGAAGGTGTTCGCATACCTTTGACACAGGATATTTTTGAGGGTTATGATGCAAAGCATACGCGATTGTTTGATGATATTCGCTTATTTCAAGAAACACGGCCTCGAGCAAAACAATTGCTTCAAGAAGGGTTACTCTCTGCACTCAGCGTTCTACTCATTGATGGAGAACATCCTATTGGGGCGATAATGTTATTTGCGGATAGCACCAGCTTTTTCACGTCGGAGCATCAATCGATTGTATCTGAAATCGCCAACCAGATTACCATCGCGATTCGCCAATTACAGCTCAATACGAAATTGGCAAATTATACTGGAGAACTTGAACAGAATGTGGTGGAGCGAACAGCCCAATTAGTCGCTGCCAATCAGGAACTTGATGCTTTCGCTTATATCGTTTCTCATGACCTTAAAGCGCCTATTCGGGGAATTAGTCAACTTGCAGGATGGCTTACTTCTGATTATGTAGATCGTTTGGATGATGATGGTCGTAATCTGTTGCGACTCATGATAGGTCGTACCAAACGAATGCACGAGATGATCGAAGGAATCCTTCAGTATTCACGGGTTGGGCGCGTTAAAGAAAACCCCACAAAAATTGATCTTAATGTTTTGGTTCATCAAGTAGTTGATTTATTATCACCGCCCGATGGTGTTACAATTAATATTGCGCCTGATTTGCCAATCCTGTATGGTTATGAAATACGCATCAGGCAGGTGTTCCAGAATTTGATTTCTAACGCCATCAAATATATGGGTAAGCCTACAGGATTAGTGACTCTAACATGGCAAGATGATGAAACCCATTGGCAATTTGCTATTACAGATACCGGACAGGGAATAGCTTCTCAATATCATGAAAAAGTGTTTCAACTTTTTCAGACGCTTACCCCACGCGATGAAGTCGAAAGCACGGGTATTGGCTTATCATTGGTGAGAAAAATTGTTGAACTACATAACGGACGAGTTTGGTTAGAGTCTGAAGTGGGAAAAGGGTCTGCCTTTTATTTTACCCTCGCAAAAAGAATGAAAGAAAAGTGATATGAAGCTTAAGAAACCGATTTTACTGGTTGAAGATGACGAGATTGATGTCATGACAATTCGGCGGGCCGTCAAGATTCTTAAGATTACCAATGCTATCCATGTCGCCAGCAATGGGGAGGATGCGCTTGCCCAATTACATAATCCCGATATAGCCAGCCCCTGTCTTATCTTGCTTGATTTAAATATGCCTCGTATGGGTGGCCTCGAATTTCTTAACGTCGTGAAACAAGATCCAATCTTCCGTAGGATTCCAATCGTTGTTCTTACCTCATCTCGTGAAGAACAAGATCGTATCGCCAGTTTTGATAAAAGTGTAGCCGGTTATATGGTCAAACCAGTGGGTGATGACCAATTTATAGAGGTCATGAAAACCATTGATTTGTATTGGACGCTGAGCGAAATGCCGGGAGAAGAGTGAGATGCCTGAACGCTATAAAATTCTATTGGTTGAAGACGATGAAATTGATGTGATGGCGTTCGAACGCTTTGTTCGTGAACAAGGGTTGCTTTATGATTACACCATTGCTGCGTCAGTCTCTGAAGCTAAAGAGTTATTGCTTTCCAAGCAGTTTGATGTTGCACTAATGGATTATTCGTTGCGTGATGGGACTAGCTTAGATATCTTCCAAGCGGCGGCACATATCCCCATCATTATCACTACGTGGTCAAATAGTCTTCAAATTGCTATAGATCTCATGAAAGCGGGCGCTTATGACTTTATTGTAAAAGACCCACAAGGGAATTACCTAATTGCCTTACCAATTACGGTTAAAAACACAATTGAGCGCTGGAATGCCCAACAAGAGCTAACTCACTATCGCAACCATCTAGAAAAAGTGATTGAAGAGCGAACAACCAGTTGGATGGAAGGTGAACTTCGCCTACGAACAATTGTTGAAGCGACTCCTGTGATCGTCTTTTCGCTTGATTTGGAATCAAACTTCACTTTTCTAAGCGGTCATACAAAGCAAATATTAGGATACTTACCGCATGAACTATTGGGTAAACCGCTGCTTTCGCTTTTCCCTGACAAACCAGTTTTGGCAACAGGTTTCCAGAATCTGGCAACAGGTAGGGTATTTATGGTTGATATTGAATTCAATGGACACTGGTTGTCCATTAGTGTATTTGCCAAGCAGGAAGGCGACGCACTCACAGGTTTTATTGGGGTAATACAAGATATCAGTGAGCGTAAATATGCTGAATTAACTGTGATACAAGAACGTAATTTATTACGTACTTTGCTTGATAATATCCCCGATTATATTTTCATAAAAGATCGGGATGGGCGTTTTATTGAAACCAATAATGCTCATGCTGCCGGATCCAACCTCTCCCGTGAAGCTATGATTAATCACACTGCAATGGAATTATTTGATCCCACTCTTGCTGAACAGTTTCATGCGGATGATATGTATGTTATGACAAATGGTAAAAGCATCACGAATGAAGAACGAACCACGACCGGGGAGGATGGGAGTAAACGTTGGGTGCTGACAACAAAAGTGCCTTTGTATGATGAAAACAAAAAAAATATTATAGGATTAGTCGGGATTTCAAGAGATATTACAGATCGCCGGAATGCAGAAGCGACACGCCGACAAGCTGAGCAAAATCGTATAGAAATTGAGCGTAACCGTATCGAAATTGAGCGAGAACATGAAATTATTGATTTAAAGCAACGGTTTATTACCACGGTTTCTCATGATTTTCGTACACCCTTATCTATTATCAAGATGTCAGCCAGTACTCTGCAAACATATTATGATCGTTTCTCACCCGATAAACGGGTTGAAAAATTTACACAGATACATTCACAAATCGATCACATGGTTAATTTACTAGATGATGTCTTGACGTTGAGTAAGGCTCAGGGGGGGAAATTAGATATTTCTCTCAAGAGCTTTGATCTTAGATATTTCTGCGAACGTGTCTGGGAAGATATGATTGAGGTAAATCAGCAAAAACACCAATGCCGATTTGAGTTCCTTGCTAATACCCCGCAAATCGTCGCTGATGAACATTTATTGCAACAAATTCTCGTGAATTTACTTTCAAATGCTTTTAAATATACCCCTGTTGAAGGAAATATACAGTTTAAGATCGCCAGTGATGATCAATATATCATTTTTTACATTAGCGACTCTGGGTATGGAATCCCAGAGAACGACCAGAAACATCTTTTTGAGCCTTTTTATCGAGGTGCAAATGTAAAAACCATTCAAGGTACAGGGCTTGGCCTTATGATTGTGAAAACCTATGTCGAGATTCATCAAGGAAATATCGTGGTGGAAACAAAAGAAGGTGTAGGCACAACATTCACCGTTAAGATTCCTCGTAAATAAAACGATGCTTAAGCCACCTGTGAATCACCCATGATTTCGGCGTAGTGGGATGCAACCCAAGCCCGAATCGTAACGTCCATATGTTTTGTCGCACTAATAAATCAGCAACATCAAACGCAGAATTACCCCAGCCTAAATTTTCCCAATCGACCATCACAATCCCAACCCCCTCTGAAGATGTCTTTTAGAGGGGATTTTATTTTGTTAACTAGATATAAAAAATCCCCGATTAAACTCATCAGGGATTTTTGTCGTGTTTTTGTACCCTCGACAGGAGTCGAACCTGCAGCCTAAGCGTTAGGAGTGCTTCGCTCTATCCTTTGAGCTACGAGGGCATTCACTCCCAACATTATAGGTCGGCGGCGGCGGCACGTCAATAAACCCGACGATGATGCAAACAAACTGAGGGTTAAGCGAGCCATTTTTATCTCAAAAAGGATTGGGCTATACTACAGCCGTAATATGATTCTAAATCTAAAGGATAAGCCCTGTGAAAACACATCGTATGATGGCTGTTGTGTCGATTTTTCTGCTCCTATTGGCGATGCCCGCCAACGCCCAAGAAGATGCGCCTGCGCCCGTAGTGCCAGATGTTATCACGTTTGTCGCACCCGCCGGATTGCAGCCGGAAGGCGTGGTGTGGGATGAGGTCGGTGAACGCTTCATCGTCGGGTCACTATTGGACGGCACAATTGGCACAGTTGATGATGAGGGGACTTATACCCCTTTATTCATCGAACCCGACTTTGGCGCTAGCCTCGGCCTGCATATCGCTAACGGCAAACTCTATGTCGCGCACGGCGGGTTATCTGCTTTCCGAGGGGGCGCGGGATTCGCTGCATTGAGCGTATATGACCTTGAGACTGAGGAACTTTTATTCTCGGTTGACCTGAACACAACTTATGACGGCGTGGGCGGACGTTTCGCCAACGATGTCACCGTAGACCCAGATGGCAATGCCTATGTGACCGACTCGCGCCAACCTGTGATTTATAAAATCACGCCGGAAGGTGAAGCTTCCGTGTTTGTCACGAGTCCGCTGTTGGGTGGGCGTAGCATCGGCGGCAACGGGATTGATTATCACCCCGACGGATTTTTACTGGTCGCCGTACTCGAATCGTTAAGCCTCGTGCGAATCCCATTGGATGACCCAGAGGCGTTAACGGTGGTCAAATGGGATACCCTATCGGCGATTGATGGCATGGTGTTATCAGACGACGGAAATACCTTATATGGGGTCGCCAATATTAACGGCGGCATCCCAGCGATTGCGACTTATACCAGCGATGATGATTGGGCGACAGCGATTCTAAGCGCACGGGCGGATAGCAATCGCGCTTCGACTACCCTCACGTTACGCGATGAGGAGGTCTATTTCATCGTCGGGCAGACTCAGAACACCCGCGCCACCGAGTTTGAAATCATCAGGGCGATATTTGAAGAATAGACTTGGAAAAGGCGCATCATCAAAGGTGCGCCTTTTTAATGGCGTCCAGCGAGCCGAAAAATCCATAACTTGGCGCGTATGAGACGGTAGCGCGCTGCGCCTTAAACCAATACGTTTTTCACCCCATCTGAAACACGAGTCTTTTTTATTTTGTGAGGGGGCGAAAATTTAACCCAAGTATCGCATGGACTCCCGTTGTGATTAACTTTGGCGGGGGGTATAATCTGAGGCGGAAAATTGGGCGGGGAAACCGGCTGTCCGCAGCCCCGCCAATTACGGGCAATCTGTTAGTGGAAGGTAAATCGCGTTGAATTCGCTTGTTTTGACAGTTACCGAAACACTGCGCTATCGAGGCGCTGTCGGTCAATGGAGTTGGGTGCTGCATCGCATCACAGGCTTGGGTGTGTTGTTGTTCCTCATCCTGCATGTTATCGACACCTCATGGGCGGTCTTCTACCCCAGTTTATATGAAGAAGCCATCGCCACCTATCAATCGCCGTTGTTTACGCTGGGTGAATTTGCGCTGATTGCGTGCGTGATTTTCCACGCCTATAACGGCCTGCGAATCGTCATTTTTGACTATAATCCCCGCTTGTGGAAACATCAAGAACGCGCTGCCTTGATTGCTGTCGGCCTCACGCTGTTGACCCTCATCCCCAGCTTTGCCATCATGATTAGCGATGTAGTTGAGCATTATGGTCATGACCCGTTTGTTTTGTCGCTTGATAAGGTGCTAATCGGTCAACTCCCGTTCGCGGTGGGTATCGCGGCGGCGGTGGTTGGCGCGGTGCTGCTATCGGGTTTGGTCGGTCTGATTACGGGCAATGAAGATGTCTCAGACGGCAAATCTACGGGCAGCCGTGTTGAGCGCTTCTGGTGGTCTTATATGCGCGTCAGCGGCTTCTTGATTGTGCCGTTGGTTTTCGGCCACCTTGCCATGATGCACTTGATTCAGGGCGTGTTCAACTTGACCGCAGCCGGTCATACCATCGTCGGGACAAACGGCCTCGTCAATGTCAGCGGCACGGCGGTAGAGTTCGTGCTGGCGCGTTGGAACACCTCAATGGCTGGTGCGGGGCAAGGCGTCGCCATCTGGAAATTGTATGATGTCGGCTTGCTCTTGTTGGTCACGGTTCACGGCTTCAATGGCCTCCGCTATATTCTGACCGATTACACCAGCTTTAACCCGTTCTTGAAGCGGGCAGCGGTTTACTTGTGCCTGATTGGTGGGATTATTTTGCTGGTGGTTGGCGGGGCGGCCTTGCTGTCATCCGTTGATATGTCCACCCGCGATTTGGCCTGCAAAGCGCAAGAACATCTGGGGCGGACGGCGGAACAGTTGTCGGACTACTGCCGAGCAGTTATCGGTTCATAGGGCTTATCGGTAGAAGCAAAGGATATAGACGTAATGAAAACACATCAATTTGACGCCATCATCGTTGGCGCAGGCGGCGCTGGTCTGATGGCCGCGCTGTACGCCAGCAAGGGTGGGGCGAAGGTCGCGGTGGTTAGCAAACTATACCCGACCCGTTCACATACTGGCGCGGCACAAGGCGGTATCGGCGCGGCACTGGGCAATAAAATCGGTGATGAAGAAAACCCCGACTCGCCGTTGTTCCATGCTTATGATACGGTCAAGGGCGGCGACTGGTTGAGCGACCAGAACGCGGCCAAAATCTTGGCTGAAGAGGCGATTGACGCCGTGGTTGAGCTGGAACACATGGGGTTGCCGTTTGACCGCACCAACGAAGGCAAAATCTCGCAACGGCGGTTTGGCGGTCATACGCTGGAATTTGGCAGCAAGCGCCTTGCTTATCGCGCCTGTCACGCCGCTGACCGCACAGGCCACATGATTTTGCAGACCCTATACCAACAATGTATCAAGCACAACGTCCGCTTTTTCGATGAGTTCCACGTCGTTGACGTGATGATGAATCAAAACGCTTGCGTGGGCGTGGCGGCGATGGAACTGGGGACGGGTGAACTGCACCTGTTCCACAGCAAGGCCACCCTATTCGCGTCGGGCGGTTGGGGACGGTGTTGGCAAGTGACCAGCAACGCGCACAGCATGACCGGCGACGGCGCGGCGGCGGTTTTCCGTCGTGGCATCCCGATGCAGGACATGGAATTTTTCCAGATTCACCCCACCGGCATCTACAAGCTCGGCATCCTCATCACCGAGGGCGTCCGTGGTGAGGGCGGCGTCTTGATTAACCGTCATGGCGAACGCTTCATGGAAAAATATGCCCCTAGCGTCAAAGACCTCGCCAGCCGCGACGTGGTGAGCCGTGCCATCTATACCGAAATCAAGAAGGGCAACGGCATCGGCGGCAAGAATTATGTCTACCTCGACATCCGCCCTGAGACAGTCAATCGCTACGCCGCTGAAGCCGGTGAGAAGAAGCGCATTGACCGTGAATATGTCGAGAGCAAGTTGCCCGACATCCTCGATTTCTGCCGGACTTACTTGGGTGTTGACCCTGTGAAAGAGCCGATGCCGATTCAGCCTACCGCGCACTATGCGATGGGGGGTATCCCGACCAATGTTCAGGCCGAAGTCATCATTGACGAAAATAGCACCGTCCTGCGCGGCATGTATGCGGCGGGCGAGACGGCTTGCGTCAGCGTCCACGGCGCGAATCGCCTCGGCACAAATTCACTGGTTGACCTGATTGTGTTCGGGCGGCGCGGCGGCAAGAATATCGCCGAATTCGTCAAGACCGCCGGATTCATTGATATGCCAGCGGACGCGGGCAAAGAAATCGAAGCAGAGTTCACCCGCATCCGCACCAGCAAGGGCAAGACCCGTTCTTTCGCCATCCGTGACGCGATGCAGCAAATCATGAACGACGATGTGAGCGTGTACCGTACCGAAGAGACCATGACCTCGGCTATCGCCAAGCTCAAAGACCTCCGCCAGAGCTATATCACCGACTTGCACGTCGATGACCGCGGGCAGAAGTTCAACACCGAAGTTTTTGAGGCGTGGGAATTGGGCAATCTGTTGGAACTGGCCGAAGTTACCGCCATCAGCGCGCTCAATCGTAAGGAAAGCCGTGGCGCACATAGCCGTGAGGACTTCCCTGAGCGCGACGACGTGAATTACCGTAAGCACACGCTGGTGTACCGCGAAGACGAAGCGCCGTATGGCGTAGCGCACCCGTCCTACCGCGTGACGGTAGAGAAGCCAGTGGATGCCAGCCTCGAAATCGCCGATGAGCGTTTCTTGCCCAAGAAGCGCGTGTATTAAATCTAAACCCGATGCGGGGTGCAGCACGCTGCACCCTCAAAATCGTTAATGAGGACAGAGAAAAACATGACTGATGTAACCCTCCGAATCCGGCGGTATAACCCGGAAAGTGAGACCCAGAAAAAACCGTACTGGGAAGAATTCACGATCAAGAACTGTGAGCCAACAGACCGTATCCTCGACCTGTTGCACCGCATCAAGTGGGAACAAGATGGCACACTGGCGATGCGTCGTTCGTGTGCGCACGGTGTATGCGGCTCGGATGCTGTCCGTATCAACGGGCGTAACCGTCTGGCCTGTAAGGTGCTGATTAACGAGATGGGCGCGGGGTCAGTCCCCCACATCAAAGTTCAGGTTGAGCCGATTCTGGGCTTGCCAGTGCAGAAAGACCTGATTGTGGATATGGAGCCGTTCTTCGCTCATTACCGCGAGGTCATGCCGTTCTTCATCAACGATATGCCCGTCCCGACCAATGGTCGCGAGCGCCTCCAGACCAAAGAAGACCGCGCCAAGTTTGACGATACGACCAAGTGTATCTTGTGCGCGTGCTGCACGACTTCTTGCCCGTCGTTCTGGGCGAACGGGAAATACGTCGGTCCGGCTGCAATTGTGCAAGCGCATCGCTTCATCTTCGATACCCGTGACCAAGGCGCACAGGAACGTATCAATATCCTTGCCGAGCCGAATGGCGTGTGGCGTTGCCGTACCATTTTCAATTGCACACCGGCATGTCCGCGTGACATTGAAGTGACCAAGGCGATTGGTGAGGTCAAGCTGGCGATTCAAAAGAATAGCCCCAACGGAATCATCCAAATCAGCGAAATCAAGGAAGCCGTGTTCAGCAGTTAAAACGGCGAGTAGCTTCAAATCGCAGCCGGACACCTTTCAGCGTCCGGCTGCTGATTCAAATCCCCGGCGCGTGCAGCGCTACCCCTACAAAATTTCTGGTGATGCGTGTTCAAACTCTCGCCACTGGATGTCCCGTAAAGGCGAGGCTTGTCCGTCCCGCCCATAAAATGGCGGGTATTGGATATTCAAACGACCTCTAATGCAAACCCTATCGAGACGGCATTCTTGACCTCCGCGTATCTGTCTGTGACGCGGGCGGCGCGAACGGGTCATCTGTATTTCTGTTTTTAATCATTATTTCGGTGCGAAAAAATTAAAGCCTCATACAATGACAATACCTTTGCCAAACATCTAGAACAGGATTTGGGATATATCACCCGTGCGGTGTCTTGCGCGGCTGCTCAAGCGCGCTTAGAGGTTTTTGCGCGTACCGATTCGATGTTTGAAGGCGCAGAGGTTGATTTCAGTAATTTGACCTATACCACCAGTGCCGTGACCGATACGACTGCCGTGGTGACCTTGCAAGGCTCTCTGACGTTGACTTTGGGGAGTGAATCTGTCCCGCTGAATTTTGATGGTGTGAGCGATATTTCCATCTACCCACTGATCAAAGAAGGTGGCTTTTGGAAGGCGTGCAAGTTAACGGATGACTAAAGTCCGGCTGTGGTGCGCTTGCGCGGAAAAATGAAATTCACATACAATGTGAATTAAGGTCTGATAAGTTGACCGTTTTGTAATTTTTCGCACCCCATAGGGAGTAATACCATGATGAAGAAATCGTTGGGTCTGGTTGCTGTTCTGATGATGGCTTTCGTGTTGGCTGCCTGCGGCGGCGCAGCACCAGCTGGTGACTCTGGATCCCCTGAAGCCAGCGCAAAAGGCTTTGTCGAAGCGACCTTCTCTGGCAACATTGAAGCCGCCAAGACCTTTGCTTGCACTGCTGCATTGGCGCAATTGACCGATGAGAGTGCTGCTGCGATGTCTGCGATGGCAGATGCAGAAGTCGATTTCAGTGGCTTGACCTACACCGTCAGCGATGCCACAGATACCACGGCGAATGTGACCGTGGGTGGCATCATGAAAATGACTCTCGCCGGTACGACCCAAGATTTGGACTTTGCAACAATGGGTGATTCTGCCAAATTCCCGATGGTCAAGGAAAATGGCGTGTGGAAGGCTTGCCCAGCCAGCTAAGGTCAAGGCGAACAACGAAAACCCCCTATCTGACATCAGATAGGGGGTTTTGGTTGAGTCATTGCGGATGTGCTATAGAGGGATATGCGTGGGTTGGCACGCTACGTCTCTACTTGGGTATCAACACATCCCGTTGCTTGCTACTGCCCTCTTTTTGCGGCCCGACGATGCCACGGTCTTCCATCGCATCAATCAAGCGGGCGGCGCGGGCGTAGCCAATCCGCATCTTACGTTGTAACAACGAGACGGACGCCCCGTTTTGACGACGCACCAACTCTACCGCACGCTCATACAACTCATCATCCGCGCCGCCGCCATCCTCATCCTCAAATTCGTCATCTTCATCGAGGTCATCAAACAGGCCGCGTGGTAATACCTCTTGCTGAGGCGCGTTGAAGGCGGGGCGGGCGAAAGCGGGTGATTGCTGTGACGCACGCACTGGCTTATCCTCATGTTCCGCGCCAAAGGTCAGGGCGGGTTTCTGCGGCTGGTCAGCGGCTTGTGCCTTCCAGTAGCGAATGATGCTGTTGAGTTCGCTGTCCGAGACGAACACGCCCTGTAAACGCTGTGCTGACGGCGAATCGGCGGACAGATACAACATGTCACCGCGTCCGAGCAGTTTTTCCGCGCCCGGTTGGTCAAGGATGACGCGGCTATCAACGTTACCTGCCACCGCGAAAGCAATACGCGCCGGGAAGTTGGCTTTAATCAATCCGGTCACGACATCTGCCGACGGGCGCTGGGTGGCGATGACGAGATGGATACCTGTCGCACGCGCCATCGCTGCCACGCGGGTGATATAGCGCTCTGCCTCTTCCGGCGCGAGCATCATCAAGTC
>Ga0164241_10003209_pt1 | contig 16803 bp, 20 predicted proteins | sample OricomyardsoilBY_FD_108780 | JGI IMG/M metagenome (GOLD analysis project Ga0164241, IMG submission 108780) | Backyard soil microbial communities from Emeryville, California, USA - Original compost - Back yard soil (BY) | ecosystem: Environmental > Terrestrial > Soil > Unclassified | place: USA... | reverse complement strand
CGAGCGGATGACGCCGGAGAGCCCGGTGGAAGCGGCCATGGCGAGAGTCTGGCAGAGGCGCGGGACGGCCCGCAGGGAGACGCGGACGTTTTCACAACCTTGGAGTCAAACACAGTCTATATGCTGTGTCGACCGTCTCCTTCACCGCCATGACCGCCAGCGTTCCCTCACCCACCCTCACGGCCGCCGACATCACCCTGGCGGCACTCTACGCCAGCCGTGCGATGGCGGACGACATCGAGCTGCGCCTGGTCGACGACGGCTTCGACGACCTGCGCTTCTCCGACGGCGCCCTCCTGCAGCACCTCGTGGCCGAGCCGATCGGGATCGGCCCGCTGGCGGACCTCCTGGGCATCACCCAGCAGGCGACGTCGAAGGCGATCGCCGACCTCGAGCTGCGCGGCTACGTGTTCCGCGAGGAGGACCCGCGGGACGCGCGCGTGCGGCTCGTGCGGCTCTCGGCCCGAGGCCGCGACCTGCTCGCGGCGGACCGCCTCCACCGCGAGCGACTCGAGCAGGAGCTCTGCGACACCGTCGGGCCCCGCCGGGTGACCGCCGCCCGCCGGGCCCTGATCGACATCGTCAGCACGCTCGGCGCCGAGTCCCCCTCCCGCGGCCGTCGCTTCCGCCCGCCGGTGTGAGCGTCGCGGGGCGCGGCCACATCACCGGATCAGCACCACGTCGACGTCGACGTCGAGGTCGGCCCAAGCGCGATCGGCCGTATGCGCCGGGGCGCCGAGCCGCCGAGCCAGCGCCAAGCACGCCCGATCGGCCAGCGACAGCCCCGCCGCCCGGGTGCCTTCCCACATGCGCGCCACCGCGTCGGCGTCCTCAGCCGTGTACGGCTCCAGCCGGACGCCCAACGCCTCGATGGCATCCTGCTTGCCGTCCAGCGACATGCCTCCGCGCTGAAATCGCTGCAGCACCTCGGTCCAGTTGACCGTCGACACGATGGCGCGATCGACCAGGGCCTCCGCACGATCACCGCCCGGCTCGTCCCAGAGCATCGCGATCAACGCGGAGGCGTCGAGGACGACCTCACCGGCCCTGGTCATGCTCCGCCTGCTCGCGACGCGCCGCCTCACGCCGGTCGGCGATCAGCTGGTCGACCGCGCCGACGCCGGACGACGCCGACGCTCGCACCTCCGAGCGAAGACGAGCCAGCACGTCGGCAGGCCGCTCCAGGACCAGCGTTCGACCCTCGACGCGCATGGCCACGACGGCGCCGGGCGTCATGCCCAGCGCCTCACGGATACCCGCAGGGATGACGATGCGCCCCTGCGGGCCGACGGTGATACGGGCAGCGTGGTCCTCGTGTGGCATGGTACGAGCATCGTGCCACGCTTCGCTCTTGATGGCAAGGGCCAGCACGTCACGCCGCCGACAGCTCCCCCAGCGCCTTGAGGACGAGGGCGTCGTGCTTGGCCGGGGAGACCTTGGGGATGACGTGCACGACCGTGCCCTCGCCGTCGATGATGAACGTCGCGCGCAGGGAGCCCCAGTACTTGCGGCCGTACATCGACTTCTCGGCCCAGGTGCCGTACTCCTCGCAGACGGCGTGGTCCTCGTCGGCGAGCAGCGTGAAGTTGAGGGCCTGGCCGTCGTGGAACTTCTTGACCTTCTTGACCGGATCGGGCGACACGCCGAGCACGACGGCGCCCGCGCCCTCGTAATCCGGCAGGTGGTCGCGCACGCCGCAGGCCTGCGTGGTGCAGCCCGGCGTGTCGGCCTTGGGGTAGAAGTAGAGGACGACCGTCTTGCCCGCGAAGTCGGCGAGCGAGACGGGCGCTCCGTCCTGGTCGGGGAGGGTGAAGGCGGGTGCGGTCTGGCCGACGTCGATCACGGAAGCTGCTCCTGAGGGGTCAGTGGGATGGCGTGGATCGATACTGACGGATCGCCGTCCGGGATCACCGCCGATGACGCACTTCCGTGACGAACCGGGGCGATCGCGTCACGAACCGGTCCCCGGACGTCACGTCTCGGGCTACTTCAGCAACCGCGACAGGCGCCGATCCTTCAGCACCCGTCCCCCGGTCTGGTCGTGCGGGCAGTACGCCAGCACGTACGACTCGTAGTGCACGGCCTCCAGCGTCGTGCCGCAGCGCGGGCACGGCTCGCCCTCGTGGCGGTGGACCTGCAGCGGCAGCGGCAGCTTGTCCGGGATCGGCAGGCGCACCACCTGCTCGTAGTGCTCCAGCGCCCCGCCCAGGCGGCCCACGACCGCCTCGCGCAGCGTGGCGGCCTCCTCCTCCGACAGATCGCCGGCCCGCTTGAACGGCGACAGGCTCGCCGTCCACAGGATCTCGTCGACCCAGGAGCGGCCGATCCCGGCGATCACCCGCTGGTCGCGCAGCACGGCGTGCAGCGGGCGCGCCTTCTGCGGCGCCAGCAGCTCCCGCAGGTCGGGCGGGTCCGGCCATGCCTCGGGCCCCAGCCGGGCGACGACCTCGTCCTGCTCCTCCGTCCCTGCCTCGACCACGCGGATCCACGCCGCCTGCTTGGTCCCGAACTCGCGCAGCCGCAGCTCGCGGTCCTCGGGCAGCCGGATGAGCACGCGGGACGTGCGGTCGCGCATCCCCGCCCGCTTGTCCCACAGCTGCAGCCGCCCGGCCGACATCAGGTGGACGATCGCCGTCGGCCCCTCCTCGAACCGCAGCAGGAAGAGCTTGCCCCGCCGACCGATCCCCGCGATCGCGCGCCCCTCGAGCGCGGCCACCGGGGGATCGAACGTGCGCAGCGCGTTCAGGCCCGGGACCAGCACGGACTCCACGACCGTGCCGCGCAGCGCCTCGTCCAGGCGGCGGGCCGTGATCTCGACCTCAGGCAGCTCGGGCATGGCCCCTCCCGGATCCGGGTTCGTTCAACCGGCTTTGTGCACTCACACCGCTACGCTCCTCGACGATCTATGGCCGACCAGCTCTGGTTCCTCCGACACGGCGACGCCGAACCCCACGGTACCCGCCCCGACGCGCAACGTCGCCTGACGCCGCGCGGCGAGACGCAGTCGGTGGCCGCCGGCGCGGCGCTGCGCATGCTCGGGATCGAGATGGCGCACGTCTTCGCCAGCCCCAAGGTGCGGGCGATCGACACCGCCCGGATCGCCTCGGACTCGGGCATCGTCACCGAGCCGGTCGTCCACGACGCGGTGCTGGACCTGGACCGCGCGGGCGCGCTGGAGCTGGCCGCCCTGGCCGGGCCGGACGAGAACGTGCTCCTCGTCGGCCACCAGCCCGACCTGGGCCAGGTGGTCTACGACCTGACCGGCGCCCGCGCCCGCGTCAGGAAGGGCGGCCTGATCGGCGTCCAGCTCGGCGGTCTGGGCCCGCGGCCCGAGCTGATCGTGGTGCTGCGGCCGATCGACCTGTCGCACATCGGCGGGATCCCGCTCGGCGCCTGAGGCCGACGACCGACCGGCCCAGCCGGTCGCCCCGTCGACCCGACCGACCCGCGCTACTTCCGCGTGTCGGTGTACGCCTTGGTGTCGGACCCGTAGAACTTGTCGCCGTCGGCGTTCTTCCACATCACGCGCCACATGCGGTTCTTGGCGTTGGTGACCGACAGCGTCCAGCTCGTGTCGCTCTTGGTCGACACCGTCTTGAGCGCCTTCCAGGCCTTGCCCTTCTCGGCCTGGTACACCGTCACCCGGGTCTTGCCGTCCGACGGCCGGACCATGCCCCACAGGCTGACCTTCGTGCCGCTCAGCGTGGCCACCAGCGGCAGCCGGAAGCCGTCGTAGGCCGGCTTCTTGCGCCCGCTCGCCAGCTCCAGGCCGGACTGGAAGCCGGAGTAGCGCTTGGTCTTCGAGCTGCCGCTCTCCGTCGCGTCGTCCTGCATCAGGTACTGCGAGAAGCCGTAGACGCGCGGGTTGCTCCAGGCGATCTTCTCCGCCGTGGAGCGCTGGTCGGACTGCGTCGACAGCGGGACGCCGGCGCTGAGGTCGGGGTAGGACTGCACGCCGAACTCGGTCAGGTAGATCTTCAGCTTGCCGGTGATCGCCCCGGCCTTGGCCGCCTTGTCCAGCGCCCCGGTGAGGCGGCTGAGCACGCCGATCGTCACGTCGTCGGCCTTGGCCGGCGCGAAGTACGGCCCGGCCGGCGGCGCGTAGGGATGGTGCGCGTAGCCGTCGGTGGTGATCTTCTCGCACTTCTTCGTGGCCTTGTAGGCGCTGTTCAGGCACAGCACGCCGCGGATGAACTCCAGCGGCGCGACGCCGTCCGCGCCGGCCCGCGGCGCCGTCTCGCCGAAGAGGATGCGCGCCTTGGACGTCCCCGCCTTGATGCCCTTCTGGCCGGCGAGGTAGAGGCCGCGGTAGATCGCCGGGGAGGCCGGCTTGCCCTTGACGAACTGGGGCATGAGGAACGTGCGGAAGTTCGGCTCGTTCCAGATCGACCACTGCGTGACCTCCTTGCCGAACTGCTTGGCGGCGGCCTCGGCGAAGTGCTGGTAGTCGGACGTCCGCGGCTTGGTGATGTTGTCGCGGGCGCCCTCGGTGCCCCAGCGCGGCGCGGGGCCGGCGAGCGACAGCGTGATCTTCCAGCCGCGCTCCGACGCCGCGTCGATCATCGGCTGGTAGCGGCTCCAGTTGTACGCGGCGGGGTCCGTGAGGTCGCCGTCGGGGCGGTCGCGCGCGTTGTTGTCCGGCGCCACGTCGTACCACCGCAGGTTGATGCGGATGGCCGTCACGCCGAGCGTCTCGAGCTGCGGCACGGCCGTCGCCGGGTCCTGGAAGGCGCCGGGGGCCTCGAACATGACCTGCTGGCCGGGTCGGGCCTGCGCGGCAGCGGCCAGCGTGGCCGCTCCCAGACAGAGGAGGGCGATGGTCACGAGGAAGCGGCGCATGGGTGCGGAAGATCTCCAGCGGTTCTGGGGGCGGTGCCCACGTGGCGCTGCGAGGACGGGTCGACGGCGCGGCGGGGCTTGCTCCCGAGACACTCTATCGACGCCAGGGTTGCGGTCTCCTCCCGAGAACCTTGCGCCGATAGGGTTGCCTGCTCATGAGCGAATCTCCGTCGATCGTCGCCACCGCCGAGGAGGCCGAGGGCCTCGAGCTGGCCCCGCTCCTCGTCCTCGAGCCGCTGGAGGCCCTGCTCGACGAGCACGGCATCGGCAGCGGCCCGATCGAGGCCACGTCGGTCGGCGAGGGACACTCCAACATCACGTACCTCGTGCGCCGCGGGGACGCCGAGGTGGTCCTGCGCCGCCCGCCGCGCGGTCCGCTGCCGCCCAGCGCCCACGACGTGATCCGCGAGGCCCGCCTGCTGCAGGCGATCGGCGACACCGCCGTGCGCGTGCCCCAGGTGCTGATCCGCCACGAGGACCCGGCCACGATCGGCGCGCCGTTCTACGTGATGGAGAAGAAGGAGGGCGTCGTGATGACGTCGTCCATCCCCGACGCGCTCGACACGCCGGCCCAGCGCCGGCAGATCGCCGACGAGCTGATCGACGCCCTGGTCGAGATCCACGCCTGCGACTGGCGCGCGTGCGGCCTGGAGTGGTTCGGCAAGCCCGACGGCTACCTCGAGCGCCAGGTGCGCCGCTTCACGGGCCTGTGGGAGCACAACAAGACCCGCGAGCTGCCCGTGCTGGACCGCGTGACGGCCTGGCTCGGCGCGAACGTCCCCGTCCAGCAGGCCGCGACGATCGTCCACGGCGACTACCGCCTCGGCAACACGATGTTCAGCGGGGCCGCGCCCGCCTCCCTCAACGCGATCTTCGACTGGGAGCTCGCCACGATCGGCGACCCGCTCGCCGACCTGGGCTACCTGACGGCGACGTACCCGCAGCCGGGCGACGACACCAACAACATGTTCACGCTGCAGTCGGTGACCACCCGCGAGGGCTTCCCCTCGCGCGACGAGCTGATCGCCCGCTACGAGGCGGCGTCGGGCCGCTCGATGCGCGACGTGCGCTGGTACACCACGCTGGCGCTGTGGAAGTCCGCCGTCTTCCTGGAGGGCTCGTACCAGCGGCTCCTGGCGGGAACGACCGACGACCCGTTCTTCAAGCTGCTCGACACCGGGGTGCCGGACCTCGCCGAGCGCGCCTGGGCCATCAGCCAGGACGCGGCCTGATGGCCACCGGCGACGGCGCGTCGCCCGAGACCGGCGGCGACCCGATCACCGGCCTGCTCGTCGACTGGGGCGGCGTCCTCACCACCGACGTCTTCGCCTCGTTCGAGCAGTTCTGCGCCGTCGAGGGCCTGGAGCCGACGACGGTGCGCGACGCCTTCCGCAGCGACCCGCGCGGCCGCCAGGCGCTGGAGGACCTGGAGACCGGGGCCGTCGACGAGGACGGCTTCGCCGCAGCGTTCGCGCCGGTCATCGGCGTGGCCGACCCCGACGGGCTGATCGACCGGCTGTTCGGCGGCATGGCCGTCGACGAGGCGATGGTCGGCGCGGTCCGGGCCGCGCGCGCCGCCGGCGTGCGCACCGGCCTCATCTCCAACTCGTGGGGCGCCGAGCGCTACGACCGCGACCTGCTCGACACGCTGTTCGACGGCGTCGTCATCTCCGGCGACGTCGGGATGCGCAAGCCGCACCCCGACATCTACCTGCTGGGCGCCGAGGCGATCGACCGCCTGCCCGAGGAGTGCGTGTTCGTCGACGACCTCGGCGGCAACCTCAAGCCGGCCCGGGCGTTGGGCATGGCCACCGTGCTGCACAAGAGCGCGGAGGACACCATCCCTGAGCTCGAGGCGCTGCTCGGGCTCAGTCTGCGATAGCGGCGTCGCGGTCGATCCGGGCCCGCAGCTCGTCGCCCCGGCCCGCCGTGACCGCCCGCCCCGCCCGCTCGCTCGTGACGTCGACCCCGCGGGCCTGCGCGTACTCGACCAGCTCCTGACGTTCCTGCGCCTCCCGCATCGCCCGCAGGAAGAGGTAGGCGAACAGCCCGAGCGTCAGCAGCGAGCCCTCGACCATCATGATCGCGCCCGCCGTCTGCTGGTCGGCGAGCGGCGAGATGCTCCAGTACGCCTCCCCCTTGGCGTACGCCGGGTAGAAGATCGTCCCGCTCCACACCAGCACGTTGCCCAGGATGCCGGCGAGCAGCCGCACCGCCACGATGTACGCCAGCTGCCACGCCCCGGTGAACCACGGCGGCTTGGGCAGCGGCCCGAAGACGGGCATCCACATGTTCGCCCCGAAGAGGATGAACGAGGCGTGCTGGAGCGCGTGGATCGCCTCGTGGTCCAGCGCCGCGGTATGGATCGACGGGACGTGCCACAGGTACAGGTCTGCCGCCCACAGCGGCAGGGCGACCAGGGGATGCCCGAGGATCCGGATCGCCCCCATTCCCGGCAGCCGCATGATCGGCGCGATGACCGGGCCGGTCAGCCCGAGCACGAGCAGCAGCGTGGCGAGGTCGGCGATCAGCAGGTGCTCAGCCATGTGGGCCAGGAACAGCTCCTCGGCGACGTGCGAGGCGGGCGAGGCCAGCACCACCACGATCAGCGCGCAGCCGGTCAGGAAGCAGGCCTGCCGCCAGCCCGGCACCGCGCGCGCCGTGCCGTGGAGCGTCCGCACCCGCAGGGCGTAGAGCACCGCGGCGAGCAGCGACGGGGCGAGCTGCAGCGGCGCCAGGGTGCCGCCTCCGACGTGGGCGAGGATCGCCTCCATGGGCGCAGCGTAGTGGTCCGGCCTCCCTCCTCCCGTCGAGCCCCACCTCAGTCCCGCTCAGCGGGATCGAGGTGGGGCTCGACGGGAGGATCGGCTACGCGCTGCCGACGCTCACGAGGACCACGCCCAGGAGGGCCGCTGCCACGCCTACGGCCTGCAGCACGCCCATCCGCTCCTTGAGGATCGTGCGGGCCAGGACGACGGTGACGACCGGGTACAGCGAGCCGACGACGGCCACCACCACGAGGTCGGCCTTGGTGGCGGCCAGCGCGTAGAGCGCCGTGGCCGCGCAGTCGAGCTGGCCGTTCCCGGCCAGGCCCCACGCGGTGCGGCCCCGCGGCAGCCCCGTGCGGGTGACGACCACCGCGATCGCGATCAGCGGCACCGCGGTGAGGCGGGCCAGCGTGGCGGCCCACAGGACGCCGCCCTCGGCACCCCGGTCGTAGCCGATGAAGAACAGGCCGAACCCGACCGCGGCGCACAGGGCGAGCACGATGCTCAGCCGGGACGCGGCGGACTGCCCTTCGGAGGCCTCCTCCTCCGCCTCACGCGAGGCGAGCAGGACGCCGGCGAACGCGACGAGCAGGCCCGCCCCGATGAGCACGGTGACGCGGTCCCCACCGGCGATGCCCACCACCACCGGGACGATGGCACCGGTCGCGGCGAGCGGCGCGACGATCGACATCGAGCCGATCGACAGCGCCTGGTAGAACAGGCCGAGGGCCAGCGCACCGGCCGCGCCCGCCCCCATCGCCGGGAGCGCATGCTCCCAGGACGGCAGCGACGGCTGGACCACCGCCACGGCGAGCAGCAGCGTGACGAGGCCCGCGCCCTCCACGAACAGCAGGACGGCGAGGACCGGCACCCGCCGGCTGAACCGGCCGGCGCAGAAGTCCGAGAGGCCCCAGGTGCAGGCGGCCGCGAGGGCGATGGCGATCCCGAGCACGCAGCGAGTGTGTCAACGCCGCGTGCCCGGTGCCACGACCTTCGGCCTAGTCGCGGTTGCCCCGCCCGTAGAGGAAGCCGAACAGCTTGCCCAGCCGATTCGTCATCTTCTCGGTGTAGGGGAACATGTGCATGTCGCGCTTGGGGTGCAGGCGGGACACGAGCAGCGACTGCGTCTGCGTGTACTTGCGGATGCCGCCGGCGCCGTGCCGGGAGCCGATGCCGGACTCCTTGGCGCCACCCATCGGCAGCTCCAGCGCCGTGTAGTTGACCAGCGCGTCGTTGACGCACGCCGCGCCGGTGTCGAGGCGGCGGGCGACGGCCTCGCCGCGCGCGACGTCCTTGGAGAACACGGAGGCGGACAGGCCGTACGGGCCGGCGTTGGCCAGGCGGATGGCCTCCTCCTGGTCGCGCACCTTGACGATCGGCAGCGTCGGGCCGAACGTCTCCTCGGTCATGCAGCTCATGTCGGGGGTGACGTCCACGAGCACCGTCGGCTCGAAGAACAGGCCCTCGCCGGTGCCCCGGTGGCCGCCCGTCAGCGCGCGGGCGCCGTGGGCGACCGCGTCGTTGACGTGCCGCTCCACGATGTCGACCTGCTTGGGGAACGTCATCGAGCCGACCTCGACCGATCCCGGCCCGCCGGGAACGCCCTGACGCAGCGCCTTGATCTTCTCGGTGACCTTGCCGACGAACTCGTCGTACACCGGCTCCTCGACGAACACGCGCTCGATCGAGATGCACGTCTGGCCCGAGTTCTGCATGGAGGCGTAGACGGCGGTGTTGGCCGCACGCTCGACGTCGGCGTCGGACAGCACGAGCATCGGGTCCTTGCCGCCCAGCTCGAGGGAGACGGGCGTGAGGGTCTCGGCGGCGCGGGCGGCGACCTTCTTGCCCGTCGCGGTGGAGCCCGTGAACATGATCATGTCGACCTCGTCCACGAGGGCGGCGCCGGTGTCGCCCAGGCCGGTGGCGACCTGGTAGACGTGCTCCGGGATGCCGCACTCCCGCAGCGCCTCGCCCATGAGGAGCGAGGTGAGCGGGGTGATCTCGCTCGGCTTGAGGATCACGCTGTTGCCGGCGGCGAGCGCCGGGATGCAGTCCCCGAAGGAGTTGGTCAGCGGGTAGTTCCACGGGCCGATGACGCCGATGAGGCCCAGCGGCTTGTAGCGGACGACGAGCTTCTTGCCCTTGACGCTGACGCTGCTGGAGCGCACGCGCTCGTCGGCGAGGTACTTCTCGGCGTTCTTGGCCCAGAAGCCGAACGCGCCGGCGCCGTAGGAGACCTCGGCCATCAGCGCGTCCTCGTACGTCTTGCCCGTCTCGGACATGATCGTGTCGATCACGCGCTGCTTGTTGTCGATGATCCACTTCTGCGCGCGCAGGAGGACGCGGGCGCGGCCTTCGAAGCCCAGGGCGTTCCAGCCCGGCTGGGCCTGGCGCCCCCGCTCGGCCATCGCGTGGATGTCCGCGGGGCTGAGGTCCGGGACGGTGGCGACGACCTGGCCGGTGGCCGGGTTGATGACCTCGATGTCCGGTCGCCCGGAGGCCGTCGTGGGCTCCTCCGCGACGATCTGCTCGACCTGCTCCTCGACGCCTGCCATGTTGCTCGCTCCTCTACCGCTGCCGAATTCTGGTGGCCTGGACGTTCAAGGCTACACCGTCCCTCGCGCCGCGCGGGGCGAGCTTGACAGGGCGTCGAGTCAGTGCGACCGGGCGGCGGCGTCCGACGCCGCCCGGCTGCGGGCGCTGTAGAACGTGACGATCCCGACGACGATGGCCGGCACGACGCTCATGTAGAGCGCCCGGACGATGCCCTTGCCGTAGATGGCCAGCTCGACCACCATCATCGCCACGAACACCGCCGCGCCGAAGCGCAGCGCCAGCTGCAGCGGCGTCGTGGTCGAGGCGGGGCGGGCGTCGTCGGAAGCCATCGTGCTCGTCCCCTAGGCGATCGAGACGGAGATGATGCCCTTGGGCTCGACCGGACGGTCGCGGCCGTCGGTCTGCGTGCCCTCGATGGCGTCGACGACGTCCATGCCGGAGACGATCTGGCCGAACACCGTGTGCTTGCCGTCGAGCCACGGCGCCGCCTCGGTGGTGACGAGGAAGAACTGCGACCCGTTCGTGTTGGGGCCCGCGTTGGCCATCGCGAGCGCGCCGCGCACGACCTTGTGGTCGTTGAACTCGTCCTCGAACGTGTAGCCGGGGCCGCCGGTGCCGTTGCCGTCCGGGCAGCCGCCCTGGATCATGAAGTCCTTGATGATCCGGTGGAAGCCGAGGCCGTCGTAGAAGCCCTTGCCGGCGAGGTCCTTGAAGTTCTGGACGGTCTTGGGGGCGTCGGCGTCGAAGAGCTCGATGACGATGTCGCCGTCGGTCGTGGTCATGGTGGCCTGAGACATGGGCGGGCCTTCCTGTATCGGGGGTTCGGGGCGCCGGCGCGTGATCGGCCGGCGGGTTCGGCGGGGCCGAGGGCCTACTTGTGGACGCGCAGGACCGAGATCCGGGCCGGCGGTCCGTCGGTGGGCGCCTTGGTCAGCCAGAGCACGAGGTGACGGTACTTGGTCACGTCGTCCTCGAAGGTGATGATCTCGTGCTCGTCGCCGGCCTTGTTGCCGTCGGCCGTCGACTTGCCGTCCACGTCGCGGCGGGTGCGCAGGTGCGCCCAGCGCGCGCTCGTGATCTCCGGCGGCGCGTCGCCGTCGGAGCCGTAGATCTCGACCGTGAAGCCGGGCGTCGTCGTCTTGAACGAGACGCGGCTGACGCCGGTGGACTTGCCGAGGTCGACGAGGAGGCCGATGTCCATGCTCGCCTGCTGCGGGTCGGTCTGGGCCAGCCACGCGCTCGCGGTGCTGTCGCCGAACGCGCCGCCCGGGTCGCCGCCGTCGGCCGCCAACTGGTGGCCCTCGGGGTCGTACAGCGAGCCGGAGCTCGCGGAGAGGTCGAGGCGGCTGGCCTTCAGCTCGGCGATCGCCTTGCGCTTGGCCTCGGCCTTCTTCTTGGCCGCGGCCTTCTTGTCGGCCTTCTTCTGCGCGTCGATCTCGGCCTGCGTCGGCTCGTCGCTCGGGGTGTCGGGCGGCGTGTAGGTGGAGTCGCTCGACGGGTCGGGCGTGATCACGTCCGTCGAGGCGGTCGTGTCGTCCAGCGCCGTGTCACCGGCGCTGGTGCCGCTGTCGATCTGGGCGAGGCTCTCGTCCGTGCTCGTGTCCGCCGGCGGGATCTCGTCGGTCGGGGTCGTGGTCACCGGGGGCGCCTGGGCGACCTGGGTCGCGGCGCCCGGCACGGTGGCCGTGGCGGTCACGGGCGGGCTGTCGACGATCGCCGCGTAGCTGGCCGCGACGGCCACGCCGAGCAGCGAGATCGTGAGACCGGCGGTGAGGGCCAGCGAGCGGCGGCCCGAGCGCCAGCGGTTCGGCGTCCGCGCGGCCCCGCATTCCAGGCACCATTCCTGTCCGTCCGCCAGCGGCGTGGAGCAGCTGCGGCAGCGGGCCGTGGTGGCCGCCTCCGTGCTGTCCGCGGCCTGCGCGGTGACGGTCGGGTCGGTCTTCTCTTCAGGGGTGCTCACGGGATCCACAGGTCAAGCCTCGCACATGCGCGCGTCACGCTCAAAGTCGAGCATCGGTAGTCGGGCTAGGACGGTAGCGGCTCCAGGGTCAACGTGGCGCCGTTGACCTTGGTCCCCGCCACGTCGGAGATGACGCGATCGACGTCGACCGCGGGCACCTGCAGGAAGGAGAAGCGCGACAGGACGCGCACGTCCCGCACCGCCTCGCCGTTCAGGCCCGTGGCCTTGGTCACCGCGGCGACGAGGTCCGGGACCTCCACGCCGTCCTTGCTGCCGACCGACGCGACCAGCGTCTGCAGCGGCTCGTCGGCGCTGCGGGAGATCTGCGGCTTGGTGTGCCGCTTGGGCTTCTCCTCCAGCTTCGCCGGCTTGGTGTGGGCGCCCGGCTCCCACGGCGCGATCTTCGAGTTGATGTGCGCCTCGATCGCCGTGAGGTCGCCCGCCTGCTTGGGCTCCACGAACGTGATCGCCCGGCCGGAGCGGCCGACGCGGCCCGTGCGGCCGATGCGGTGCACGTAGGTGTCCGGCGAGTTCGGCACGTCGTAGTTGATGACGTGGGTGACCGTGGAGATGTCCAGGCCGCGGGCGGCGACGTCGGTGGCGACGAGGATCGGCACGCGGCCGCCCTTGAAGCCGAGCATGACGCCGTCGCGGGAGCCCTGGGACATGTCGCCGTGCAGCGCCTTGACGTTGAGCCCGCCGTCGCGCAGCTTGCGGTTGAGCTGGTCGCAGCGGATCTTGGTGCGGACGAAGACGATGGCCTGGTCGGGCTTCTCGGCCTGCAGGACCTTGAGCAGCATCTCCGGCTTGTCGGCCATCTTCACGTCGACCTGGAACTGCTCGACGCTCTCCACCGTGAGGGTCGCGGCCTTGACCTTGACGATCTCGGGGTCGTACAGGTACCGGTCGGCGAGCGCGCGGATCGGCGGCGGCATCGTCGCGCTGAACAGCGCGGTCTGCCGGCTGTTGGGCGTGAGCGAGAGGATCTTCTCGACGTCCTCCAGGAAGCCGAGGTCGAGCATCTCGTCCGCCTCGTCGAGCACGACGAAGCGGCAGTCGTGCAGCACCAGGCTGTTGCGGGAGATGAGGTCCTTCACGCGGCCGACCGTGCCGACGACGACCTGGCCGCCGCTGCGCAGCTGCGCCTGCTGCGTGCGGATCGGCGCGCCGCCGAACACCGCGACGACGTCGACGCCCTTGCGCGCGCCGTACGTGCGGATGGCCTGCGTCACCTGGATGCACAGCTCGCGGGTCGGCGTGAGGATCAGCGCCTGGACCTCGTTGAGCTCCGGATCGACGTACTCGATGATCGGGATGCCGAACGCGGCGGTCTTGCCGGAGCCCGTCTGGGCCTGCCCGATCATGTCCCGTCCCTCGAGCATCAGGGGGATGGACTGCTCCTGGATCGGAGAGGGGCTTTCGTAGCCGACGTCCTGGAGGGCGGTCAGCGTGCTTTCGGAGAGGCCGAGGTCGGCGAAGGAGGTCACTAACCGTTGAAGAGTACGTGACCCACTAGATCGTCGGGTCCAGCAGCAGCTTGCCGGTCGTCCGCCGCGCCGCCAGGTCGATCTGCGCCTGCGCCGCGTCGGCCAGCGGATACGTCGCGCCGACGTGCGCGCGCAGCTCCCCGCGGGCCACGCGGGCGAACAGGTCGTCCAGCGCCTCGGCGACCAGCTCCGGCCGCGTGAACAGGTGCATGAACCAGAAACCCACCACCGCGCGCGAGTGACGCAGAAGCGAGCCGGTGCGCAGCTCGTTCTGCTCCTGCGAGGAGATCCCGTAGGCCACGCAGCGCCCGAACGGCGCCAGCGCGGCCAGGCACTCGTCGAACGTCCGCCCGCCGGCCACCTCGAAGACGACGTCGACGTCGCGGCCGCCGTTGGCCTCGCGCAGCCGGTCGGCCATGCCCTCGGGCTCGGAGTCGATCGCCACGTCCGCGCCCAGGTCCAGCGCGAGCTGCCGCTTCTCGGGCGAGGAGGCGACGGCGATGATCCGCCCGGCGCCCATCGCGTGGCCGAGCTGGCACAGCTGGGTGCCCATGCCGCCGGCCGCCGACTGGACGACCACGGTCTCGCCGGGCCGCAGCTGCGCGCTCGTGCGGTACAGGTGCCAGGCCGTCAGCCCCTGGATGATCAGCGCCAGCGCGGTGCCATCGTCCACGCCGTCGGGCACCGGCCACACCCGGTCCTTCGGGGCGACCGCGTACTGCGCGTAGCCGCCGAGCCCGGTCAGCGCCACCACGCGCTCGCCCGTGTCCTGCCGGATGCCGACGACCTCGCCGCCCGGCACCACCGGCAGCGTGGCCTTGGCGATGTACGTGTTCTGGCGCGTATGGGTGTCCGCGAAGTTCATCCCGGCCCGCGACACCCGGATCAGCACCTCGTCCGGCCCCGGCTCGGGGATCGCGACGTCCACCAGCCGCAGCACCTCGGGCCCGCCGAACTCGACCATCTGGATCGCACGCATCGTCTCGGACATGCGCGGCACGATAGCCGCGGCGGCGGGCCGGCGACCACGTGCGCCGGGCAGCGACCATCTACTCTCCCCGGCTCCCTCCTGCCCCGCCCGATAGGACCTCCATGAGCCTCACCGTCGTCGGATCCATCGCCTTCGATGCCGTCAAGACCCCGTCCGGAGAGCGCGAGCGCATGCTCGGCGGCGCCGCGACCCACTTCGCGCTGGCCGCGTCGTTCTTCGACGACGTCCGCGTCGTCGGCCCGGTCGGCGACGACTTCGGCCCCGAGGAGTTCGCGATCCTGCGCACGCGCGGCACCAACACCGACGACGTCGAGCAGGTCGCGGGCGGCAAGACCTTCTTCTGGAAGGGCGAGTACCACGACAACCTCAACAGCCGCGAGACGCTCGTCACCGACCTCAACGTGTTCGAGACGTTCGCGCCGAAGCTCAGCGCGGCGTCCACCGAGAGCGACGTCCTGTTCCTCGCCAACATCGTGCCGGACCTGCAGCTCCAGGTCCGCGAGGCGTGCCCGAACGCCCGTTTCGTCGCCCTCGACTCGATGGACCTCTGGATCAACATCGCCAACGAGTCGCTGCGCGCGATCATCGCCAAGGTCGACTGCATCCTCCTCAACGACGAGGAGCTGGAGCTGCTGACCGGCAAGCCCAACGTCGTCGCGGCCGCGCGCGAGCTGCTCACGTGGGGCCCGACGGCGGTCGTCGCCAAGCAGGGCAAGTACGGCGCCGCGCTGCACACCAAGGACGGCGTGTTCGCGCTGCCCGCCTACCCGCTCGAGGAGGTCGCGGACCCGACCGGGGCCGGCGACTCGTTCGCGGGCGGCTTCGTCGGCTACGTCGCGGCGCACCCGGGCGAGGAGATCACCCACGAGCTGCTGACGCGGGCGATGGCCTACGGCACCGCCGTGGCGTCGTTCAACGTCGAGGAGTTCGGGACCGACCGCGTCGCCCGCCTGACCGGGCCGGAGATCGCCGAGCGCGTCGCCTCGCTGCAGGCGATGACGACGTTCACCGACGTGCCGGCCGCGCTCCGCGGCTAGGCGACCGTCAGCCGGCGGTCGGCGGGACGGCGGGACGGGCGGGCCGCACGCTCATCCCCATCGTCAGCAGGATCACGCCGACCGCCTCCTCGAACGAGATCTCGTCGTGGTGCATCAGCGGCAGCATCGCGTAGCCGACCCCGCCCCACACGGCCGCCAGCCGGCCGGGCGAGAGGTCGGTGCGCAGCACGCCCGCGTGCTGGCCGCTGGCCATGAGGGTGATCAGCCGCTCGCGCACCTCGGCGGCGAACTCGTCCTGGCCGCCGCCGTAGTAGGTGCCGAACCGCCACAGCGACTCGTCGACCGCGCCGGCGAGCATCCGGCGCACGAACGTCTCCACCGCGACGGCGGGTTCCACGTCGGAGCGGTCGATCTCGTCGATGACCGCCAGCAGCCGCCGGGACGCCCGGCGGCGCAGCGCCTCCATGAGGTCCTCGCGCGAGCGGAAGTGGCGGTGGAGCGTCGCGCGATGCAGACCCACGGTCTGCGCGATGTCCTGGAGGGTCGCCGCGGGATTGTCCGCCAGCACCTCCGTGGCCACATCGACGATGTGCTCGTAATTCCGACGAGCGTCGACGCGGCGGTCTCCGATGGCAACCTCAGGGTTGGGTTCGGCCATCGTTCGATATTAACTCTGAGCCCTTGGGCGCGCAGACTTTTTTGGTTTTAAATGAACTGACGCTCGCACTCAAGCGCGCCCAGGTTTCTTGACCAATGTCTCGCGCTGAGTACGATCGGAGACGTGGGCTGGACGTTCTTCTTCATCATGGTCGTGCTCAAGATCCCGATCCTGCTGCTCATGTGGCTGGTCTGGTGGAGCACCCGCCCCGTCGAGGACGCCGCCCCGGGCGGCGACGACGACGGTGGGCTGCGCGTCGGCGGCCACGGCCATCCGATGCACCCGCGGCCGCCGCTGCCCCACGCCCCGCGCCGCGGCCCCCACGGGGAGCGCCCCCTGCCCGCGCCCCGCCGCGTGCGGTCGGTGGTGGCGCGCTCCCGCGAGCACGCCTGATCCCCCCGGGAACACTTTCACCCACGGGCCGCTCCTTCGGATAAGCTCGCCGCCCATGCACGCGCTCGCCACGATCCTGGCCTCGTCCGAAGGCGCCTCCGAAGAGGTCCCGTACTTCGTCGCCGGCGGCCTCTTCGCCCTGTGGGCGATCGT
>Ga0164241_10003208_pt1 | contig 16810 bp, 20 predicted proteins | sample OricomyardsoilBY_FD_108780 | JGI IMG/M metagenome (GOLD analysis project Ga0164241, IMG submission 108780) | Backyard soil microbial communities from Emeryville, California, USA - Original compost - Back yard soil (BY) | ecosystem: Environmental > Terrestrial > Soil > Unclassified | place: USA... | reverse complement strand
CGCCCTGCAGGAAGTGACGAACAACCTGCAGCGTATCCGCGAACTGGCCGTGCAGTCGGCCAACGCCACGAACTCGGACGGCGACCGCAAGGCGCTGGACCAGGAAGTGCAGCAGCGTCTGGAGGAAATCCAGCGTATCGCTTCGCAGACTTCATTCAACGGCCGCAAGGTGCTCGACGGCTCGTTCGGCAGCGCCAGCTTCCAGGTCGGTGCGAACGTCGGCGAGACCATCTCGGTCGGCCTGAACACCAGCATGAAGACGAATGCCATCGGCTCGATCGCGCATACCGAAGGCACGGTCGATCTGACTGACGAAGCCACTTCGCCGTTCTTCACCGCCGGCAGCTCCGGTGTCCCGGGCAGCGGCGGCAGCGGCACGGTAGCGGCCGTGGCTGCCGGGGCTGCCACGGTTTCCCTGGCTGCCGACGATTTCACCATCACGGTAGATGGCACGGACTACGATGTCGTGGGTGACTTCACCTCGGCTGACGACCTGGTGGCCGCGATCAATGCCACGGGCTCGGGCGTGTCAGCCTACCTCGACGACGACCACGAGCTGGTGCTGTCCTCGCAGGTGGACTTCACTGTGGCGGCGAGCAGCGCCGGTGGAGCCTTGGGCGTTGCTGCCGCGGACTACGCCGTGGCGGACGACACGGACTTCCTGACGGCGGTTACCGTGGATACGGCCTCGAACGCGAACGACGCCATCCAGCGCATCGACGCGGCGCTGGGCTCGGTCAGCGACCTGCGTGGCACCCTGGGCGCCATCCAGAACCGCTTCGAGTCGACCATCAACAGCTTGCAGTCGGTGTCCGAGAACCTCTCGGCATCACGCAGCCGCATCCTGGACACGGACTTCGCTGCCGAAACGGCCGCGCTGACCCGGGCTCAGATCCTGCAGCAGGCTGGTACGGCGATGGTGGCACAGGCCAACTCGGTGCCGCAGAACGTGCTGTCGCTGCTGCGCTAAGACGGCTAAACAGGCCCGCGCAAGCGGGCAATGGCGCAGATCGAAAGATCTGCGGCCAGCGGCGGGGATCGCAAGATCCCCGTCGTTTGCACATGGAAGGAGATCATGGATATCAAAGCAGCCAAGCCTGTATCCAGCGTCTCGGCGGTGAAAGACACCGCGGGCAGGCAGGCGCCTGTCACAAAGCCGCGGGACGCGGCGCCTTCTGTTCCACCCAGGGAAGGGCAGGCCGAGGTCGTGGCCAGGGAACTGCAGCATCGCCAGGCCGTCGTGGCCGAGCAGCTGCGCCAGTACCTGCGCGCCACCGACCGCGATCTGGAATTCCGTGTCGATGGCGACACGGGCACTACCGTCATCACGGTTCGCAATGCGAGCACCGGTGACGTCGTCCGCCAGATTCCCAACGAAGAGGCCCTGCGCATCATGCGTAGCCTGAATGCGGAGTCCGGCACATTTATCGATTTGACTGCCTGACATAATCGTCAACATGGCCACCATCAGTTCCGCAGGTATTGGATCCGGTCTGGACATCAATTCGCTGGTCAGCCAGCTGGTGGCGGCCGAGCGGGCGAATCCAGACAAGCGCAATGTCAGCGAAGATGCGCGGCTGACCACCGAGTTCTCGGCACTCGCGACGCTCAAGGGCGCGCTGTCGGGATTCCAGAGCGCGCTGGCCGGCTTGAAGACCAGCAGCGGCTTCGATCCGCGCACGGCCAAGGTCGGCGACGAGAGTTATTTCACGGCCTCTGCCAGTTCGACCGCGGCGGCCGGACACTACGATGTCGAGGTGAAGCAACTGGCTACGGCCGCGCGCATCGGTTCGGCGGTGTTCACCGGCGGACCAGACAGCCTCGTCGGCACCGGCACGCTGACCATCGACGTGGGCGACAAGTCCTTCGATGTGGAACTCACCGCGGACAACAACACCCTGGCCGACGTCCGCGATGCGATCAATTCCGCCACGGGCAATACCACCGTGCGGGCCACGCTGATCCGCGATACCACAGGCACCGGCAGCTATCTGGTGCTGTCGGGGACGGCAACCGGCGACGACAACGCCATCACCGTCAGCGCCACGAATTCCGATGCGGGACTGGACCAGCTGGTGCAGGACCTGCAGACCGCCGATCCGGCGCGCGACGTGACGGCACAGGACGCGATTGTTTTCGTGTCCGGTTACGAAATCCACAGCGCCTCCAACAACGTCAGCGGCGCCATCGACGGCGTGACGCTGAATCTGAAGAAGGCCGAAGTCGGCAAGCTCGTCGCCCTGGACGTGAGCCGTGACGATGCGGCAATCCAGACCAAGGCACAGGCCTTCGTCAATTCATACAACACGCTGGCGCAACAGATCGCCACGCTGTCACGCTACGACGCCACGACCAAGACGGCTGGTCCCCTGCTGGGTGATGCGATGCTGCGCGGACTGGATACGCAGCTGCGGCGCACGCTGTCCAGCGTGGTGCCAGGCACCTCGGGTACCTATACGACGCTGGCCAGCATCGGCATCAGTGCCACGGTCAACGGCACGCTGCAGCTGGATGCCACGCGACTCAGCAATGCGCTGGCCGCGGACCCCACCGCGGTGAGCAAGGTGTTCGCGTCCGAATCGGGGGTGGCGGTGCGACTGAGCGCCTTCGTCGAGCAGAAGCTCTCCTCCACCGGGGAACTCGCGGCGCGCAACAATGGCATCGCCGCGCAGCGTAAGGACCTGCAGAAACGCGCGGACGCGCTCGATGCCCGGATGCAGGTACTGCAGGAACGCTACATGAAGCAGTTCACTGCCATGGATACGATGCTCTCGCAGCTGCAGTCCACTTCCTCCTACCTGACGCAGCAGCTTTCGGGCCTCCAGAACCTGAACAAGTAGTCTTAAAGTCCCGGCCGCGGCGGCCGTTAAGTCACATGTACCACGGAGAGTGAACATGTCGGCTTACTCCAGCAATTCCAGCCTCTCTGCCTACCGGTCGGTGGCCGCGCATGGCGGCGTCGCCGCTTCGGACCCGCACCGTCTGATCCTCATGCTGCTGGACGGCGCGCTCGAGCGCATCGCCGCGGCACGCGGCGCCATGCAGAATGGGGCGGTCGATGCCAAGAACCGGATGATCCATCGGGCCGTGGCCATCGTCAGCGAACTGCGCGCCAGCCTGAACATGGATAAGGGCGGCGAGATCGCTGCCAACATGGCCGACCTGTACGACTATTCGGGCAAGCAGCTGCTGCGCGCCAATCTCGAGAACCGGGCCGAGCTGCTGGATGAAGTGGCTCACCTGCTGCGCGAGATCCGCAGCGCCTGGATCCAGATCGCGCCGGGCAAGGTGTAAAACTGTGATGCAGTTCCACCGGCCGGCACAGCGTTTGCTAGTTCAGGGCGTACTGGCGTCAACAAGTCATCTGGTCCGTGAGCTGCGCGATGGCGCGGCGCCCGCGGCCGTGAGGCGGTTGATGGCCGAACGCCGGCGCATGCTGGGCGAACTGGGAGCTGCCGGGGGCGGCTCGCAGTTCCACACCAGCGTGCAGGCATTGAACGCGGCGATAGCCGAGTCGGATCGAACGGTGGAGGCGCTGATCGGATAGACGCCTTTGCCAGAAGGATTGGCATGTACGAAGGCGTTGACACGGTTGTTCTGCACAATGAGCTGGCCTACGAGGATGTCCTGCCCGTGGGCTGGCGGGCGCTGGCCAGGCCCCTGGACCTGGCCGCCGTCACAGCGCTGACCGAGCGCAATGTGCGCACGCTGCAGGTCTACGCCACCATCGAGGAGCAGGGGCCCGTGGAGAAGGCCGAGGACAAGTCGCTGCACTCCGCCGACCTGTTGCGCCTCGAGGTGAAGATGAACCTGGTGCTGGAGCTGATGGGCAAGCTGCTGACCGCGCAGGAGCCCCGGCCACCGGCCGCACCGCTGAAGTTCAACGCGCTGGGCGCCGTCTGGCGCAGCCAGGCGCCACTGAAGCAGGGCGAGCAGGGACTGCTCGACATCTACCTGCGCGAATGCCTGGCGCAGCCGCTGACGCTCATCGCCAGTGTGACGCAGGTCTCAACCGACGGTCAGGTCAAGGTGGCATTCGCGCCGCCCGGCGAGGCGACGGCCGATCTGATCGAAAAGCTGGCTTTCCGGCGCCACCGGCGCCATGTTGCCGGCGTCCGCCAGCCGCGGCGTTCGCCAGGTGAGACGGGGATCACGCGCATCCTCGGTTAACCGACGCGCGCGTCACTTTTCTGACGCTCGAAGCCTGTGAGAATGCCCGCACGTCAACAGCGCGTGCGCAAAAGGTCTCATGGCTACCGTAGAACAAGAAGTAATCGCCAGCATCCACCAGCATCGCGGACCTACGGGGCAGTCCGGCGCCATCCAGCAGATTCAATCCCTGATCGCACAGGTGGCCGGTCACGAGTCGAGCGTGCTGATTCTCGGTGAATCGGGCACCGGCAAAGAGGTGGTGGCGCGCGCCATCCACCACAGCAGTCCGCGCCGCAATCGTCCGTTCATCGCCGTGAACTGCGGGGCCATTCCGGCCGATCTGCTCGAGAGCGAGCTGTTCGGTCACGAGAAGGGCGCGTTCACCGGTGCGGTGGCCACGCGCAAGGGCCGCTTCGAGCTGGCCGAGGGCGGCACGCTGTTCCTCGACGAGATCGGCGACATGAGTCTGTCGATGCAGGTGAAGCTGCTGCGGGTGCTGCAGGAGCGCGTATTCGAGCGCGTGGGCAGCGCGCTGCAGTACCGCTGCAATGTGCGCATCATCGCCGCCACCCACCGCAATCTGGAAGAGGCCATCTCCCGCGGCCAGTTCCGCGAGGATCTGTTCTACCGCCTGAATGTATTCCCGATCGACATGCCCGCGCTGCGCGCGCGCATCGACGATCTGCCCACGCTGATCCGCGACTTCGCCGAACTGAACGCCGCCGCCGGCCGCCAGCGCGTGCAGCTTTCGGCCACGGCGCTGGAATGCCTGACCCGCTACAGCTGGCCGGGCAACGTGCGTGAACTGGGCAATCTGATCGAGCGGCTGTCGATCCTGTGCGCCGGCCGGCTGGTGAGCGCGGCGGATCTGCCGCCGCGATACCGGCCCCGCGACTGGACGCCCGCTCCGGAAGCCGACAGCGTGCCGGCCGTGCTGCCCGAACCCGTGTTCGCGCCGGCCGCGCCGATGGTCAGCGCGCCGGTGGCCCGCGAACCTGCTCCGGAAATGACCGAACGCGAAGCGCTGCTGCTGCTGGAAGACGAGCCGGCGACCCCCGGCATGAAATTGCCGCCCGAAGGGCTGGATCTGCGCGCGCATGTGGCCGCCATCGAAGAATCGCTGATCCGCCAGGCGCTGGAGCGCTCGGACGGCATCGTGGCGCAAGCCGCGCGGCTGCTGGGCCTGCGCCGCACGACGCTGGTGGAGAAGCTGCGCAAGTTCGATATCGGCGGCATCGACGAGACGCCGGAGGATTGACGAAAAGCCGTTGATTTCTGTGACGCCCTTCACCGGATGGGCATGCCATGGCCGGCACGGAACTTGCTCTCTCACAGGCCATGCAGACGCAAAACGAACAGATCCTGCTCCGTGACCCCGTCGTGGTGGATCAAGCCTCACGTGCCCTGTACGCCCTGGCGGCGCGTGTCGCCGCCACCGATTGCACCGTGCTCATCAATGGCGAGTCGGGCACCGGCAAGGAAGTGCTGGCGCGCTTCATCCACGACCGCTCGCCGCGCAATGCGCAGCCCTTCGTCGCCATCAATTGCGCCGCCATTCCGGAAAACATGCTGGAAGCCATGTTGTTCGGCTACGAACGCGGCGCTTTCACCGGCGCGCAGAACGCGCATGCCGGCAAGTTCGAACAGGCCCAGGGCGGCACGCTGCTGCTGGACGAGATCACCGAGATGCCGCTGTCGCTGCAGGCCAAGCTGCTGCGCGTGCTGCAGGAGCGCGAAGTGGAGCGCCTCGGCGCGCGCAGCATGATCAGCCTGGACGTGCGCGTGATCGCCACCACCAACCGCGACCTGCGCGCCGAAGTGAAGGGCGGCAATTTCCGCGAGGATCTCTATTACCGGCTGTGCGTGTTCCCGATGACGATTTCCGCGCTGCGCGAGCGGCGCGACGATGTGCTGCCACTGGCCATGCGTCTGCTGGAAATGCGCACCCAGCCAGGCCGTCGCATTCCGGCGCTGTCCGCCGATGCGGCGCAGCTGCTGCTCTCCTACGGGTGGCCGGGCAATATCCGCGAACTCGACAACCTGCTGCAGCGCGCGATGATCATCGGCAACGGGCCGGTGATCGATGCGCCACACATCCGCTTCGAGGCGCTGCGTGAGGTCGTGCCGGTGCGTATCCATGCGCTGGCCGACCCGCCCGCCAGCGAACTGCGCGGCTCGCTGCGCAACACCGAAAAGCAGATCCTGCTCAGCGCGCTGCGCGCCGGCAGCAGTCGCCGCGCGGTGGCCGAGCAGCTGGGCATCAGCCCGCGCACGCTGCGCTACAAGCTGGCGCAGCTGCGCTCCGCCGGCATCGATGTGCCGGCCGCCTGATCCCGGGAGATTCTCATGAGCAACATGCAGATCGACAGTGTGCTGGCCCAGATCCGCTCCCTGCAGCAGCAGGTGAAGCTGGGCGCGCCGACCATCACCAGGCCCGGCAACGCGGCCGCGGCCGCGGGAGTGCAGGGCGGCAACGCCACCAGCTTCGCCAATGTGCTGAAGCAGGGCCTGGATCGCGTCAACGAGGCGCAGAACCGCGCCTCGGATGTCGCAACCAAGTTCGAACGCGGCGTGCCGGGCGTGGAACTGTCGCAGGTGATGCTCGAATCGCAGAAGGCCTCGGTGGCGTTTCGCGCCACGGTGGAAGTCCGTAACCGCCTGGTCAGTGCGTACCAGGACATCATGAACATGCCCATCTGAAGGATGACGACCCAACATGAGTGCTGAATCGGCGCAGAGCGGAAATGTGGCAGGGCTCAGGCCACTGTTGCTGCTGGTAGGCGTGGCGGCGGCAGTGGCCGCCGGCGTGGGTATCGCGCTATGGTCGCGCGGCCCGACCTACAGCCTGCTGTTCGGCAATCTGGCCGATGCGGATGCCGCGCAGGTGACGCAATCCCTGGAGCAGTCCGGCATTCCCTACAAGATCGAGCACGGCGCGGTGATGGTGCCGGCCGAACATGTCAGCAATGCCCGCATGAAACTGGCCGCCAAGGGCCTGCCCGGCAATACCGGCTTCTCGCTGATGGAGAAGGATCCGGGCTTCGGTGTCAGCCAGTTCGTCGAGAACGCGCGCTATCAGCACGCGCTGGAGCAGGAGCTGGCGCACACCATCGAAGGACTGAAGCCCGTCGAGGGCGCGCGCGTGCACCTGGCGGTGCCGCAGCAGTCGGCATTCATCCGCGAGCGCCGGCAGGTCAGCGCCTCGGTGTTCCTGCAGCTGCGCAGCGGGCATCGCCTGGACCGCGAGCAGGTGAGCTCCATCATCAATCTGGTGGCCTCGAGCATTCCCGAGCTGAATGCCGACCAGGTGACCGTGGTCGACAGCCAGGGGCGTCTGCTCTCTTCACCCGAGAAAGACAGCGAATTCGCGGCGCGCGAGCAGCAGATGGATCTGGCGCGACGCATGGAAGACGATTATTCGCAGCGCATTGAATCGTTGCTCACGCCGCTGCTCGGGCCGGGCCGCGTGCGCGCGCAGGTGGTGGCGCAGATCGAGATGTCCTCCAGCGAAGAGGCGCGCGAACAGTACCGGCCCGACAGCCAGATCCTGCGCAGCGAGCAGACCAGCGAAGAGTTGAGTCGCACGGGCGCCGGTCCGCAGGGCGTGCCCGGTGCGCTCAGCAATCAGCCGCCCACCGGTGGTACAGCGCTGCCGCCGGGTGCCAAGCCGCCCGCCAATGCCGCGGCCGCGCAGGCGGCGGGAGCGCAGGGCGCAGGGGGAGCAGTTCAGGCCGCTGCCGCCGCGACCCCGGACAATCAGTCGCGTCAGGCGACGCGCAACTACGAGATCGACCGCACCGTGGCGTATACCAAGCAACCCGCGGGTCGCCTGCAGCGCCTGTCGGTGGCCGTGCTCATCGACAATCTGCGCACCACGGACGCGGACGGCAAGGTGACGGAGACGCCGCTGACCGAAGATCAGCTCGGCCGCATCAACACCCTGGTGCGTGACGCCGTAGGCTTCGACGACAAACGCGGCGATAGCGTGTCGGTCGTGAATCAGAGCTTCCTCCCCGAAACGCCGCCCGAGGAGCAGGAGATCGAGTCGCAGCCGTTCTGGGAGAAACCCATGCTGCGCGACATCGCCAAGATCTTCAGTGGCCTGGTCGTGCTGGTGCTGCTGTTCCTGTTCGTGATCAGGCCCCTGATGCGATCGCTGTCGAGCGTGGTCAAGGCAGCGATGGCGCCGCCGGCGTTGCCCGCCGCCGCCGCCGCCGCGGCTGGCGGCGAAATGGGTGCCGCCGCGGGCAGCCGGCCGGTAACGGTCATGGCCTATGAACAACAGATCGCGCAGGCCCGCAGCATTGTTGCGAAGGATCCGGCGCGCGTGGCGCAGGTGGTCAAGGATTGGGTGCAGAAGGATGAATGATCGATATGTCCGCACAGCCTGAAAGAATGACTGAGAACACCATGACGGGCGCGCGTGCCTGGAGCGCGCCGCAGATCAATGGCCGTGCGCTGTCACCGGCGCGCATGACATCGCCGGACGAACTGCAGGGCGGAGAAAAGCAGGCCTGGATCGAGGCCGAGGCCGCCGGTCGCGCGGCCGGCCTGGCCGCCGCTCAGCGCCAGATCGACACGCGGGTGCGGCAGCTCGACGAGGCGACCGCGGCATTGTCGGCGGCACTGCAGGCCATGTCGCGTCCCCTGTCGCATGTGGACGATGAAATCCATGGTCAGGTCGTCGAACTGGCCATTGCCATTGCCCGTGGGCTGCTGCGCAGGGAGCTGCGCTCCGACCCCACACAGATCATCGGCATCGTGCGCGAGACAGTGGCGCTGCTGCCGGCCGCCGCGCGCGGTGTGCGCGTGTCGCTGCATCCCGAGGATGCGGCGCTGGTGCGCCAGCGACTGCCGGCCGGTGGGCCGGACCAGGCATGGTCCATCGTCGACGACCCCGCTTTGTCGCGCGGCGACTGCCGCGTGCACACCGACTATGCGCAGGTGGATGCGCGCATCGAGACGCGCCTCAAGGCCACGCTGGCCACGCTGCTCGGTGACGAGCGCGCTGAAGCGCGTGGCGAGGAAGCTGAATGAGCGCAGTGCGCCATCGTTCGCCGCCCTGGCGCGATCAATTGACGCGCTCCGTGCGCGATGCGCGCGGCCTGCCGGAGCCACCGGTGGAAGGACAGCTCGCACGCATGATCGGTCTGACACTCGAGGCGCTGGGCTGCCAGGCCGCGGTGGGCGACCGCTGTGAGGTCATGGCTGCCGACGGTTCCTCCGTCGAAGCCGAAGTCGTCGGATTCTCTGGCGAGCGTCTGTATCTGATGCCCACCGGTGACGTGCATGGCGTGAAGCCCAGTGCGCGAGTCATTCCGCGCTCCGGCGCCGGTTTCGTGCGCGTGGGCCCGGAGCTGCTGGGCCGTGTCGTCGACGGTGCCGGCGAGCCGCTGGACGGTCGCGGTCCGCTGCATGTCGAAGATCGCACGCGCCTGGCCGGCGTGCCGCTGAATCCACTGCTGCGCGCGCCAATCGAGCGCACGCTGGATGTCGGTGTGCGCGCCATCAATTCCCTGCTCACCGTCGGTCGCGGCCAGCGCATCGGCCTGTTCGCCGGTTCGGGCGTGGGCAAGAGCGTGCTGCTGGGCATGATGGCCCGCTACACCGAAGCCGACGTCATCGTGGTCGGGCTCATCGGCGAGCGCGGCCGTGAAGTGAAGGAATTCATCGAGAAGATCCTGGGACAGGAGGGGCGTGGTCGTTCGGTGGTGGTTGCGGCTCCGGCCGACAGCACGCCGCTGATGCGTCTGCATGGCGCCTGGCGCGCCACCGCGATCGCCGAGTACTTCCGCGATCAGGGCCAGAACGTCCTGTTGATCATGGACTCTCTCACCCGCTTCGCGCAGGCACAGCGCGAGATCGGTCTTGCCATTGGCGAGGCGCCGGCCACCAAGGGCTATCCACCGTCGGTGTTCGCGCGGCTGCCGCAACTGGTGGAGCGTGCCGGCAATGCCGGCGCGGAATCCGGCTCGATTACCGCGTTCTACACCGTATTGACCGAAGGCGACGATCAGCAGGACCCGATCGCCGACAGCGCGCGCGCCATTCTCGATGGACACATCGTGCTGTCGCGCCGTATCGCCGAGGGCGGCCACTATCCGGCCATCGATGTGGAAGCCTCGATCAGTCGCGTGATGCACGACATCGTGCCGCCGCAGCAGATGCAGCAGGCGCGGCGGCTCAAGCAGCTGCTCTCCACCTATGAGCAGAACCGCGATTTGATCGCCATCGGGGCCTACCAGCAGGGCAGCGATCCGCGCATCGACTCCGCGCTGGCCGCGCAGAGCGGCATCCGTGATTTTCTGCGGCAGGATCTGCACGAACGCGTGAGCCTGACCGACAGCGTGGAGCAGCTCGAGGCATTGATGGGCGCTGAAGTATGACGCGTTCGGAACGCCTGGCGCCGGTGCAGCGCGTGCTGGGCAAGACCGAGCAGCAGCGTGCCCGCGATCTGGCCGACTCGCGCACACGACTGACCGAAGCCGAATCCAAGCTCAACGATCTGGAGCAGTACCGGCGCGACTACGAACAGGCCTTTCAGCAGCGGGCCAAACTGGGTCAGCCGGTGATGCAGCTGCGCGATTTCCAGGTGTTTCTGGCGCGGCTCGATCAGGCCATCCAGCAGCAGAAGCAGATTGTCGAGGCAGGGCGCGGCGATGTGGCGGGCCAGACCACACGCTGGCAGAGCGCCGCGCGGCAGGTGAAGGCGGTGGATTCCGTCGTCGGCCGCTGGCAGGGCGAGGAGCGCCGCGAACAGGACCGGCGTGACCAGAAAGAAACAGACGAGCGGGCGCAACGAGGCAAGTCGCCGCGCACTTCGGAGAATGGATGAACAGCGCAAGTATTCTGATGAACATCGCCAGCCCGCCGGCAACGGGCGCGCAGTCCACTGACGCGGAGGGTTCGCGCGACGGATTCAGCGCGGCCCTGGCCTCGCTGCAGGAGGATCCGGCGGTACAGAAGGCCGCTGGCGCGAAAGAGCCCACAAAGGCATCGGCTGAGCCGGATGACGAAGCGCAGGATGACGACGCGCAGGATGACGATGCGCGGGATGTCAGCGCGCTGGCCATCATCGCCAGCCTGCTGATGCAGGGCCCGGGTGCGGCAGCCGATGAGGCAGGCAGCGCCGCGGCAGCCGGCGAGGCGGGTGAAGCGATACTTCTGGCCAAGGAGGGTACTTCCTCGACGCAGGGACAATCTGCTGACGCCATGGCGAAAGCGGCGTCGACTTCGGCCGACGCCCAGGATTCACCTGTCGCCACGGCAGCTTTGCGTGCCGCGGGCACTCGCAATGGCGCCAAGCCCGATGCGCAGGATGCACTCGAAGCCGCATCGCAGTCCGCGGTTGATGGCGAGGCGGGCGCCGGCGATCGGCTGTTGCTGGATAAACTGCAGGACGCCTTCGCGACACAGTCCGCGTCCACGGCCAATGCCGGCCCGGCCGGTGCCACGGCCTCTGCCACCGCACTGGGAAGCGCGTCGGCGAACGCCGCGCCGCAGTCAGTGGCGGCAGCCGTGCACCTGGCCACCACGCTGTCACGTGAGGCACCGGATGCGTCCACATCCACCCCCATTCGCGAGCCTGTCGGCTCACCACGCTGGGCCGAAGCGATCGGTGCCCGCCTGGTGCTGATGACGATGCGCGGCCAGCAGGAAGGATCCCTCACCCTGACACCGGACCATCTGGGGCCGGTGGAAGTGCAGATCAGTGTCAACAAGGACACCGCGAACGTGTGGTTCGGCGCACAGCATGCGGATACGCGCGCGGCGCTTGCCGACGCCATGCCACGACTGCGCGAGTTGCTCGCCGGGTCGGGAGTATCGCTGGGTCAGTCCGGCGTTTCCGAACAGACCCCGCGCCGTGCTGCCGCAGATGCCATGTCCGGCCGTTCGGGCGGTGGTGCCGCCGCTGAAATCAGCGGTGTGGCAGAAGTGGCCGCGCCGGCCTGGCGTTCCCTGCGCAGCGGGCTGATCGACACCTACGCCTGAAAGTCGCCACCGGCGCCGGCAGTAGCGTCGGAAAGCCGTCTGTCGCTGTCTCCTGTGCGCGCCGTCACAGTCTGTAATTGCCGATAAATCCATATATATCAATGGATTAATTGCCTCGCGCCAAGCGTGGCACAAGCATTGCTCGATCAGTTGCCACACGAGTCCATCTCACAGAGGCAGCGATCGAACATGGCTGAACCAACCCCCGCGGCCGCAGCGGCTGCGGCACCCCCGAAATCGAAGAAGAAGCTGCTGCTGGTGCTCGCCGCCGTGGCCGTCGTTGTGATCGGAGGTGGCGCGGGTGCGTACTTCGCGTTCTTCAACGGCAAGTCCGCCGACCAGACGGCCGAGAGTGGCAAGGGCAGCAAGGCCGACAAGAAAGGCAAGGACAAGAAGAAAGCGAAGGAAGAGGAGAAGAAGCCGAAGCTGCCCGCGCAGTTCGTCGAGCTCGATCCGCCCTTCGTCGTCAATTTCGAGCCCGGTTCCACCGCGCGCTTCCTGCAGATCACCGTGCAGCTGATGACACGCGAACCGGAGATGGTCGAATTTCTCAAGGCCAACACGCCGATCATCCGCAACGACCTGTTGCTGCTGTTCGGCAATCGTCACGTCGAGGACGTGGCGAGCAACGAGGCCAAGGAAGCGCTGCGCAAGTCCGCGCTGGATACGGTGCGCAAGATCGTCAGCAACGAGGGCGGCAAGAGCGAAGGTGTCGAAGCCGTGTACTTCACCAGTTTCGTGATGCAGTAGGTCAGCCATGAGCACACAGAATTCCCCGAGTGACGGACCTTCGGCTGCCGATCTGGCCGCCGCGGAAGCCATGATGGCCGGGCGAAGCGACGCGGCGGGTGCCGAAGTCGTCGCCGAAGGCGCCGGTGGCGACGTCAATCTCGACGTCATCCTCGACGTGCCCGTGACGCTGTCACTGGAAGTCGGGCGCACACGCCTGCCGATCCGCAGCCTGCTGCAGCTGAACCAGGGTTCAGTGGTGGAGCTCGAGCGCGCCGCGGGCGAGCCGCTCGACGTCTTCGTCAATGGCACGCTGGTGGCACACGGCGAAGTGGTCGTCGTGAACGACAAGTTCGGCATCCGGCTGATCGATGTGGTCAGCCCCGCCGAACGCATCCGCAAACTCAAGTAGGTTACCCATGAAGTCCTGGTTGGTCAGGCTGGCTGGTTCTGGCGCCTGGTTCGCGCCCGTGTGGCTGGCGGCGGCGGAGGCCGAGCCCGCGCGCCGTTTCGCGGCGCCGGATACCGCCGCATCGCTGTCCAGCAGTAGTGTGGGTGGCATCGGACAGGTGACTCTCGCGCTGCTGATCGTGCTGGCCGTGGTGTTCGCGCTGGCCTTCGTGCTGAAGAAAATGCGCACGGTGGCCGGTGGTTCGCAGGGTATCGAAGTGCTGTCGCAGGCCTCGCTGGGCGCGCGTGAACGCGCCGTGGTGATCCGCGTGGAAGGCACACGGCTGCTGCTGGGTGTGGCGCAGGGACGCGTGAACCTGCTGCATGTGCTGCCACCGGCGGCACCTGGCGCCGAACCACCCGCACCGGTGGCGCCGGGCACCGAGCGTCCCAGCTTCGCGCAGCTGCTGCGCAAGAGCCTGGGACGGTGAAGTCGGCCTCCATGAAAAAAGTCTTCCTCACGATGCTGCTGCTGGGCGCGCCCCTGCTGGCGCAGGCGGCCGCTCCCGGCATCCCCGCCGTGGTGGTGCAGGGCGCCGGCGGTGGCCAGAGCTACTCGCTGACGCTGCAGCTGCTGATCCTGATGACGGCGGTGACGCTGCTGCCGTCGATCTTCCTGATGATGACGGCCTTCACGCGCATCGTCATCGTGCTGGCCATCCTGCGGCAGGCGATCGGTGCCGGTCAGGCGCCGCCCAACCAGGTGCTGGTCGGTCTGTCGCTGTTCCTGACATTCTTCGTGATGGCGCCGGTGATCGAGCGCATCAACACCGATGCCGTGCAGCCCTACATGGCCGGCACGATCGAAACGACCGATGCGCTGCAGCGCGCCGCGGGCCCGCTGAAGCAGTTCATGCTGATGCAGACCCGCGAGAGCGACATCGCCACCTTCGTGCGCATCTCCGGCGGCAAGGGTTTCGACAAGCCCGAAGACGTGCCGCTGTCCATCCTGGTGCCGGCTTTCGCCACCAGCGAATTGAAGACGGCCTTCCAGATCGGATTCCTCATCTTCATTCCCTTCGTGATCATCGATCTGGTCGTGGCCAGCGTGCTGATGTCCATGGGCATGATGATGCTCTCGCCGGTGCTCATTTCATTGCCCTTCAAGATCATGCTGTTCGTGCTGGTGGACGGCTGGTCGCTGGTGATGGGCACCCTGGCTTCGAGTTTCTACAAGTAGGCGCGCCATGACACCCGAAACCATCATGAGCGTCGGCACGCATGCGCTCACCATCACCTTGATGCTGGCCGCGCCCATGCTGCTGGTGGCGCTGGTCGTGGGCCTGCTGGTGGGCATCTTCCAGGCGGCCACGTCGATCAACGAAATGACGCTGTCGTTCATCCCCAAGCTGCTGGCCATCGCGGCCACGCTTGCGCTTGCCGGACCATGGATGCTGAAGCTCATCGTCGGCTACACCCGCGAGCTGTTCGAAAGCATTCCTGGCCTGATCGGCTAGGCGAGGGCAGCGGGCATGCTCAGCCTGACCAGCGGACAGATCGAAGCCTGGATGGCGGCCTACCTGTGGCCCCTGCTGCGCATCGGTGCCTGCCTGATGGTGGCGCCGGTGTTCGGCGCGCGTTTCGTGCCGGGCCGCTACCGCATCATCCTGGCGGGCGCCATCACGCTGCTGGTGGCGCCGCTGCTGCCGCCCATGCCGGATGTCTCGCCGTTCTCGCCGCAGGGCATCGTGATCACCGTGCAGCAGCTGGTCATCGGGGTCGCCATCGGCTTCGTGCTGCAGATCGTCTTCGACGCGCTGGCCATGGGCGGCCAGCTGCTGGCCAATACCATGGGCCTGTCATTTGCCTTCAACGTGGATCCGCTGCGCGGCACCAGTACCCCGGTGCTGGGCCAGTTCTACACGCTGATCGCGACGCTGACCTTTCTCGCGCTCAACGGCCATGTGGCGATCGTGCAGGGACTGGTGGATGGTTTTCGTACCCTGCCTGTGGGCACTGCCGGTCTGGGCACGGACGGGTATTGGCAGATCGTGGGCTGGGGTGGCACGTTGTTCCGTGGCGCGTTGATGGTGGCGCTGCCCGGACTCACGGCATTGCTCATCGTGAACCTGGCCTTCGGCGTCGTGAGTCGCGCCGCGCCGTCGCTGAATCTGTTCGCCATCGGCTTCCCGGTGACCTTGGTGGGCGGCCTGCTGATCGTGCTGGCCGGACTGCCGTCGGTGCAGGATGGTTTCACCTCGCTGATGCGCGAAAGCCTGGCCTTCGCCTCCTCGCTGATGGGAGCGAAATAGCCCATGGCCGAAACCGAACGCCACGATCGCACCGAACAACCGACACAGAAACGGCTGGACGAGGCGCGCCGCGAAGGCCGGATTCCACGTTCACGCGATCTCACCGCCGCCGCCGTCATGGTCATCACCGGCATCGCGCTGAAGACCATCGGCGATTCGGTCGGCGCGCAGCTGGGGCAGATGATGCAGACCGGCCTGCGCATCTCGCAGCAGCAGGCTTTCGACAGCTCGGCCATGGCCAGCTCCTTCACCCACCTGACCATGATGGCGATGACCGCCGTGGCGCCCTTGTTGCTGCTCACATTGATCGCCGCGCTGGGCGCGCCGATGGCCCTGGGCGGCTGGTCGTTCAGCTTTGCCTCCCTGTCTCCGGATTTTTCACGCTTGAATCCCGTGCCCGGCATGGCGCGCATGGTGTCGGTGCGCAGCTGGGTGGAACTGGGCAAGTCGCTGGGCAAATTCGGCATCGTGGGCGGCGCGGGGGTGCTGGTGCTGTGGCTGAACGCGGATCAGCTGCTGGGCCTGGGCCGCGAGCCCATCCAGGCCGGCATCGGCCATGCCATGTCCATCACCGGCCAGGCCTTGATTGCGCTGACCGCCGCTCTGGCGCTGATCGCGGCCATCGATGTGCCGTTCCAGCTCTGGCAGTACAACCGCGACATGCGCATGACCCGCGAGGAGATCCGCCAGGAGCATCGCGAATCCGAGGGCTCGCCCGAGGTCCGGGGCCGCATTCGTGCGTTGCAGCGTGAAATGGCCGAGCGCCGGATGATGGAGGACGTCCCCCGGGCCGACGTGATCGTCGTGAACCCGACGCACTATGCCGTGGCGCTGCGTTATGACGACAAGACCATGCGCGCCCCGACCGTCGTGGCGAAGGGTGTGGACCTCATGGCGGCCCGAATCCGTGAAGTGGCTTCCGAACACAAAGTCCCGATCTTCGAAGCCCCGCCTCTGGCCCGGGCCTTGCATCGCAGCGTGGAGATCGGTGACGAAATTCCGGCGGATCTCTATGTGACCGTCGCCCAGGTGCTGACCTACATCTTCCAGCTCCGGGCGGCCCAGCGCGATCACAAGAGCCCGCCGGCGTTGCCGAACATCGACATGCCGGACGCATAACGAAACATGGCCCAGCCTTTCACAATCCGGGATCTGCTCAAGAGCGGCATCGGCGTGCCCATCGGCATCCTGACCGTGCTCGCCATGATCGTGCTGCCGCTGCCGCCGCTGGCGCT
>Ga0164241_10003207_pt1 | contig 16813 bp, 11 predicted proteins | sample OricomyardsoilBY_FD_108780 | JGI IMG/M metagenome (GOLD analysis project Ga0164241, IMG submission 108780) | Backyard soil microbial communities from Emeryville, California, USA - Original compost - Back yard soil (BY) | ecosystem: Environmental > Terrestrial > Soil > Unclassified | place: USA... | reverse complement strand
TTTGAAAGTTGGCGAACTCCTGCAAACCTTCTCCCGTAAATACAGTGAAATGCCAGGGCTCTGTTTGCCCATGGTTTGGCGCCCAGAGTGCATTTGTAATGATTTCTTTTACTATTGCGTCATCGGCTCTTTCACCGGCTTTAAACTGATCAGGGAAAACAGAACGGCGGCTACGCGCCAGTGTATTAAATTGTTCAGGGGTCATCATTGTGCGAAAATAGGAATAAAGGCCTCTCCCCTAACCCCTCTCCAAAAGAGAGGGGAACCGAACAGTCTGCTATTCCGATGTTTTATTACGAATTTGACAATTGATATAATTAATAAGTCATGTCGAAAAGCCAGCATTGTGGGATGCTAAGCCCCTCCTTTGGAGGGGTTTGGGGAGGCCGTAACTTTGCGAAATGCTTTCCCCCGGCACCATACTCCGCAGCACACCCATCATGGATGATCCGAACTTTTTGGATGTATTGTTATTGATTACAGAATATAATGACAATGGTGCGATTGGTTTTTTATTCAACAAACCTTTTGCACGCAACTTAAATGAACTAATCGAATTTCGGCATGCAAGGGAGTTTCCACTATATGCAGGCGGCCCTGTAGAAACGGATAAATTATTTTTTATTCATCAGTGCCCTGCTATTATTGAAGATGGTACTCTTATCAATGATGAAATTTATCTCGGTGGCGATATCAACCAGGCTGTACGTGCTATTAATAATAAAAGTATAAGCTCTGCTGATATTAAAATCTTCGTCGGCTATTGCGGTTGGGACAAAGGTGAGCTTGAAGCAGAGATCGAAGAAGGAAGCTGGGAGTTTACGACAGTAGTGAATGTATTTTAATTCGCAATGTGAGAATATGAAAATGTGGAGATGTGAAAATGAAAAAGGCGAATGCTCTACGCATTGTTAATTATTAATTGTTCATTGTTAATTACCCCCCGTACACCGTACATCTAACATCGTACATCAGAAGACAAACACACTCACTCCTTCCTCATCCCCTCTTTCTTTGCAATATGGCAATAAGCGATTGATAAATTCTTTTGCCACCAGGCGCTGTGGCGTGCTGAGAATAACAGTGACTTTGTTTTGAATAAAATGGATAATTAGTTTTTCCAGTTCTTCAAATAGTGCAGGAGCATAGTTTACATCGCTGAGTAATACTACTTCGGGTAAGGGCAACTGTACAGCATCTTTCCAATCCATGAATGCGCAGGTAACATTGTGCAGTTGATTATGCGCAGCAGATTGTTGTATATACTCCATTGCCTGCGGCTCTATATCTGTTATATGCACCTGCTTTGCCGACTTGGCTGCATATAATCCTGCCAGGCCTACACCTGCTGCCAGTTCCAGTACATTTTTATCTTTTATAAAATGAGAATGCTGTTGTAGAAAATGACACAAACCTATAGCCGCCGGCCATGGCTGCGCCCAATACGACGAATGTTTATCATCCTTATATTCTTCCGCAATCACAGCAGGGTCCGGAATAAAAATCGCAAACTCTTTATCAAAAGAAAATGTATGCATACACGAACACAAAGATAGAGTCTATTCTATCCAACGGCCTCTGCCCTATTTTCACATTTTCACATCTCCACATTTTCACATTCGATTTAAAATACCCTCTATCACGGATACCAAAATCCTTCATTAATCATTTCATTTGCAACTATAAAAATCGGCAATGAAAAAAATTATACTGGCTTTTTTAGCATTTGTATTAGTAGAAACTTCTGCCACTGCGCAGGATATACGTGTAGGCGTATATGCAGGCGTTGGCTTTACCGGAGAGAAATCAGATTATCCTGAAATAAGTACGCTACCCATTTCGAAAGGTGGCATGAACTTTCATTATGGTATTCATGTAAACATTCCCATCATTGATAAACTGGAATTTGAAGGCGGCCTGCAAAAAGTAACAAAAGGTTATACCTATACAACGACAAATGTATTTACAGTATCGCAGTACACTAAAATACAATGTGCTTCTATCCCTGTGATGGCGGTGTACCATATCTTAGATTATTCTGATGAATTGCCTTTCCGTTTCAGTATTGGCTTAGGTATGTATGGCAGTTATGCTATTAGTGGTAAAATAAAAGACGATAATGGCAATACGCAAAAAGCAAAATTCAGCAATGCGAAACGCACAGAAGTAGGCCCGCGCTGGATGGCGAAATGGGAATTCCTCCACAAGTTTGAAACTTATATTGCCAATGATATGCGTGCTACCAATATTATTAAAAACGGAAACGGGTATTTAAAACAGGGAAGTTTCCAGGTGGGGCTAGGGTATGTGTTTTAAGAACCTAAGCTTCGAATCCTAATAAGAACAACTATTCAAAATTCTTAAAAAACTCTGGGATAATTTCGTATACCGTTACAGGTTTCAACCCTAATTGATACTTTTCAAATAAAGAAACCAATCTTTCCCCGTCAATTAACTCAATTGGCGGAACTCCATCGCGACTTGCTTCTTTTTTGGCTTCCGGTGTAAAACGACCTGTAGTTATTATCAAACCTTTGTCAGCTCTTCCTTGCATAGCTCCTCTAAAATCACGTACGTGATGCGGCGAAACAACTTCTTTGTATTTTTTACATTGAAAAACAATATTAAAATTTACAACGTCATTCAATTTAATAACCCCAATTCCATCAATTCCCTGATCTCCGCTTCGACCTGTAATAACGATATCGTGAATTTTAATTTCGGTTAAAAGTCGTTTGCATATCCTTTCAAATCCATCAGGCTTTAAATTCTTGAGTATGTTTAACAAGGCAACAGAATGTTCCTCATCTTCCACTAGCTCTTCATCTATTTCTTCTTCTGTCGTCTTTTTACTTTTTCTTGCAACTCCTTCATATTCTTTATGAACATCCCGAAAAAGCTTGTATACTCCTTCAGCATCCAACTTTGAATTAAACCCTTCCTGCGTTAGCTGCCATTCACCTCGTGTTTGAGAATCTATTAATCCAGCCTTTACCATATAAAACCTAGCCCATTGTATTCGGTTCTTTACCGTTGACTGCCCTGAAGCATTCTGTTCATTCACTACATCATCGGAAATCATTAATCGTTCAATTACTTTATCAATAATTTCAGACGCATTTCCCGATCCTCCGTTTTCTTTTAAAACTTCGATAATAGGATTGATATAGTCTAAAAACTGGGGGCCTTTTCTTTTTGACATAAGAATTTACATTGGTTAAGATGGTATTGAGATATTTAACTTAAAGGTGGTAATCCTAACTCTTTTAAAAAACCATTGTGTATATCTCTCGCCTCAGCTATCTCTTTTTCAATTTCTACAAGTTTCTTATTTACGTCTAACAAATCAATTTTCTTTTCTTCTACTGATGTACTTACATATCGTGAGATATTCAGGTTATAATCATTCTTAGCTATCTCATCCATTGAAACTTTACGGGAGTATCTTTCTCTATCCGTACGATATTTATACGTTTCGACAATGTTATTAATATGCGCCTCTGACAAAGTATTTTGTCTTTTCCCTTTATCATAATTTCCCTCACCACTAGCATTTATAAATAATACATCTTCAAACTTCTTGCACTTTTTTAGCACAATAATGCAGACTGGTATACCGGTTGAGAAAAACAGATTTGCGGGTAAACCAATTACCGTATCAATATGATTATCTTTTAAAAGCTTTGTACGTATCCGTTCTTCTGCTCCGCCTCTGAATAAAACACCATGCGGTAATATAATTGCCATTGTTCCTTCCTTGCCTAAGAAATGAAAGCCATGTAACAAAAAAGAAAAGTCTGCAGCAGATTTTGGTGCAAGGCCATAACTTTTAAACCGAAAATCTTCACCCATCACTTCTGTAGGCTCCCAACGGTAACTAAATGGGGGATTGGCAACAATAGCATCGAACTCCATTTTTTTGGCAGGGTTCATTTCATTTAAAATACCCCACTCGTTTATCAATGTATCGCCATGAAATATTTCAAACTCAGTGTCCTTTACACCATGCAACAGCATATTCATGCGTGCAAGGTTGTAGGTGGTAATGTTTTTTTCCTGCCCGTAAATCCTGCCTATTGTACCATCGTTTTCTTTCATTTGCCTGCGTACATTCAGCAATAGCGAACCAGAACCACAGGCAAAATCTAATACTTTATCCAATTTTTTCTTTTTGCCTAAAGTTGGATTTTGACTATCCAGTGTTACGATAGCGGATAGTATCGTTGAAATTTGTTGGGGCGTATAAAACTCTCCGGCTTTCTTACCCGAACCTGCTGCAAACTGGCCAATTAAATATTCATACGCATCGCCCAGTGTATCTGTATTGTTTGAAAAGCCTGCAATCTTCTCCGCTATTTTTGTAATGATGGTACAAAGCCTTGCATTGCGTTCTGTATAGTTTTTTCCAAGTTTTTCCGAATCGAGATTTATTTCTGAAAACAATCCCTGGAAATTACTGTCGAACGATTGATTTTCTATATACTTAAATCCTTCCTGGAGTGTATGCAGCAATTCACCGTTTTGTGTACGGGCCATGTTAGCAATACTGCTCCATAAATGCGCTGGTTTTATTACATAATGCACTTTGCGGCGCATCTGTTTTTCAAAATCCGCAATATCTGCTTTGTTGGCATCATACCACAGCGATAAAGGAGGCCGCTTCTCATCATTTTTTATTTCGGGATAGTCTTTCCCTAATTCCTTTTTTGCTGCTGCTTCGTAGTTATCAGATAAGTAGCGTAGAAACAAAAATGACAGCATGTAATCACGAAAGTCATCTGCGTTCATAGCTCCACGAAGGTCATCTGCTATTGCCCAAAGTGTTTTTCCTAATTGTTGTTGCTCTATTGCGGTCATTGGTCTGAACTATGTTTTTTTGATTGTTGTGATTGGTTTGATTGAATTGTCTCAACTATGATTTTTTTGATTATGGCGATGGTAGTGATTCTTCATTTATCCTATTAATCATTTAATCATAAAAATCATAGTTCAGACCGCCGGAAACAACCCCTGCATCAATCCTTTTTTATGCAACTTCAATGATTCTATTTTTTCTGCTTGTGCTGTAATTAATTCATCCAAGGAAGAAAGACAAGAGGCGATTTTCTGTTGTTCAATAGTTTTTGGAAACTTTACTAATGTGTTTTTAATTGTTTTCAATGACAGATTTTTAATTGTGGATCCAGTCAATTCACCATCAAAATAATTATTGACAACTTCTGTTTGTAAGAAATATTTTATAAAAAGTTTATTTGCTTTTGATATATCTATGTTTATGTAGCAAGCGCTTTTACCAAGTATTACTTTTTCATTATTGTATTCAGCGATGTTACCAATCGTTCCATTAATTGAAAGGAGAATGGTATTTTGATTCAATTCTCGTCTGTGTTTTTTATACTCATCATCTGTTACTTTCTTTGTATTCTCGTCTATATAAATTTTTCCTTCAAATAAATTATTTCCATTTATAAAAAAATAATCTCCTGATTCATCATAAACAGGGGTAGAATGTATCCCATCACTTATTTTTGTAGATAAATTTTCCAATAAATCTTCCTCCCACTCCCCACTATCCATAAACTCTGCAAACCGCAACTTAAGCACCGTTTCGCCTTCGGCGGGAAATAGCTGTTGCATCAATCCTTTTTTATGGGCTTTGAGTGCATCGAGCTGTTGATTTTCTGCAGTTATTAAATCATCTAAAGAAGAAAGGCAGTAGGCGATTTTTTGTTGTTCCTCAGATGATTTTGGTATTAGTATTTTAAAATTCCCAACTTGATTTAGTGAAATATTAGGCTGTGCTGCACCTGCTTTAATTTTAGTAATTTCTGAAGTAATTAAATTTGAATTAAGATATGCTTTTAAATAATCTTTCTGACTTGTATTCCTTAATCTAACTATTGAAAGCGCTTGATTGGTATTTGCTGGTAGTATCTCATTACTAACCGTAGTTATAACTCCTAACGCACCAGCAATTGAAAATAAAATATCATTTTCTTTTAGTTGTGAACGTTTTAATACCTCATTACATTCAGCTGATATAAAAGCAACTTTGTCAAGATTTATTTTGCCATCCAAAATTGATTCTATTTTAATAAAATTAATCCCAGAACCAATGTAATTAAAGCCTATGGTAGTTGGTGTTGTTCCTTTTGTGATCAGTTCACATAAATTTTCTAATAATGTACAATCCCATTCACCTTCATTTTTAAATTCCGGAAACCTCAACTTCGGCACAACCCTATTTTTTATCTCTTTACTCATTTGTCTGCACTATGATTTTTTGATTGTTGTGATGGGCTATGATTGTTACCCATTTGCTGTGTGTATTCAATAAAGATGTTTTTATTCATAGTAATCATTTAATCATATAAATCATAGTTTAAGACTATCATTCATACGCACTCAATCCGGATATCTCTCTTCCCTGCGCCAGTTTTTTTAATTGAGGTACCAGGTCTGCCATCAACGCCAGTTCTTTTTGGGTGCGGTCTTTCCAGCCCAGGTCCAGTGGCGCTAACAAATCATTCAATTGTTCACCGTCAAAAATCATCCGGTTAATAATGCCTTCTGTAAAAGTTTTTAATGCGGCGGTTGGCAATGCATGTTTGCCGGCAATGGCTGCCAATTCCTTATTGTATTTTTCTTCTTTAAATTGTCGGTAGCCTTCTTCTATTTCAGCCACCGTACGCCCTTTAGCTGTATCAAGTTTTTGGATATACTCCGTTATATCTTCCTTTTCTTCCATCAGTTTAGCGTCACTGCTCAGCAGGTTAATAATCTGCTCCCTTGTCATCTTTTGTTTAGATGGTTTGTTCTGCGTAAACTTCGCTATCAATCCCATAATATAATCATAGTCCACAATGGCAGAAGCAAATAATACCAGTTCAAAATCGAGTTGCTGCACTGTAGGGTCTGTACTGTCATCTCCTTTATCCTGTTTATCTTTTAATCGTTTGGCAGATTCCAGGTAAGCGCTTTTAAAAGAACGTAGTTGTTCATCGGGCAATAGCTGCTCAATCTGTTCTTTATTTTCAGCAGTTAAATCGGTGTATTGGTCAAGCTGCGTTTTTAATCGTTGCACTTCTTTAAAGTGATTGATAAATTCGGCATGGGCAATATCTCCTTTCAGGTTGTTTACCTGTTCCGGTTTACATTCCAATCCTTTTGCCTGCATAAAGTGGCTTAAGTCTGCTACCGCTTTTTCATATTTGTCAATCGTTTTCGGTGCAGCATCTACCAGCCATATTTCTTTGGCCTTGCCGGTATCTTCACCGGAGAATAGCGCAATGGCTTCATCTACGGCAGCCTGTTGCCCACGAAAATCCAAAACGTTGCCGTAAGGTTTGGTGTCGTTCAAAATACGGTTGGTCCGGGAGAAAGCCTGTATCAATCCGTGATATTTCAGGTTCTTATCTACATACAGTGTATTGAGGTATTTGCTATCAAAACCCGTAAGCAGCATATCCACCACAATCACCAGGTCCAGTTTATTTTTATGCGGATAATCAGCATTGCTGTATTTATGGTCTTTTATTCGTTGTTGCACATCCTGGTAATACAGGTCAAATTCATTAATGGTATGGTTGGTACCAAACTGTTCGTTGTAGCCATTAATAATTGTTTTTAATGCTATCTTCTTTTCATCCGGGGCAATGGAGTTATCTGCCTTTTCCTGCGGCAGGTCTTCCTGTATCTGTTGCACATCTTTATTGCCTTCGGCAGGCGGAGAAAATACACAACCGATATTCAACGAAATAAAATTCTCATCTGTAGCTTCACGTTGTGCCTGCACATTTTTAAACAAATGAAAATAAGCAATAGCATCATTGATGGAAGCTGTTGCCAATACGGCATTAAAGCGTCGATGATGCGTTGCGCTATCATGCTTATCCAGTATGGCTTCTACTACTGCCTGCTGTGATACAGAATCACCTTTCTTTGGTTTATTAGTTCCTTCCGGCTTAAAATAATCTACATGAAACTGCAATACATTCCTGTCTTCAATAGCATGAGTAATGGTGTAGGCATGCAATCTTTTTTGAAAAATATCATTGGTGGTTTTGTAAGTGCCTACTGTGCCGTCTATCTGTTTATAGCTGGCATTCTCCTCAAAAATAGGTGTGCCGGTAAAACCAAAGAGTTGTGCATTGGGAAAAAACTCTTTAATGGCTTTATGGTTATCGCCAAATTGAGAACGATGGCATTCATCAAAAATGAACACTATCCTTTTTTGCCTGAGAGATTCTAACCTGTCTTTATAATTTTTCTTATGGTCTGGGTCTAATGCCAATCCTAATTTTTGAATAGTAGTAACAATTACTTTATCAGCATAGTCTTCCGAAAGCATTCGTCGCACCAATGTTTCTGTATTGGTATTTTCTTCCACGCAACCTTCCTGGAATTTATTAAACTCTTCACGGGTTTGCCTGTCAAGGTCTTTGCGGTCCACGACGAATAAACACTTTTCAATATCAGGATTATCTTTTAATAAGGTTGACGCTTTAAAAGAAGTGAGCGTTTTACCACTGCCTGTTGTATGCCATATATAGCCATTGCCACGGTTCTGATGAATGCAATCTACTATTGCCTTCACGGCATAGATTTGATAAGGCCGCATCACCATCAGTTTCTGCTCACTCTCTACCAATACCATGTAGCGGCTAATCATTTCACCCAACGTGCATTTTGCTAAAAACTTTTCAGTAAAGTCATATAAGTGTGTAATCTTTTTATTGTCTTCACTTGCCCATTGGTAAACAGGCAAGAATTGCTCATCCGCATTGAAACTAAAATGCTGGTTTTTATTATTGGAAAAATAATAGGTGTTTGAACGGTTACTTACGATAAACAATTGCAGAAAGCAAAGCAGGGAATTTCCATATCCATTGCCCGCATCGTTTTTATAATCCACAATCTGCTGCATCGCCTTGCGGGGATTTATTTGCAGATTTTTTAGTTCGATTTGTACCACAGGCACGCCATTAATCAGGATAATTGCATCATAGCGATGTTTGCTATCCTGCGTATTCATCTGCAACTGGTTGATGACTTCAAATTCATTTTTGCACCAGTCTTTGATATTTACCAAAGTATAGTGCAAAGGCGTACCGTCTTCTCTTTGAAATGTATTCCGTTGCCGTAAAATTTTTGAAGCCTGGAATACGTCCGGATTGATTATCTCATCTCTTAATCGATAAAATTCAGCATCTGAAAGATTCACCCGGTTAAGTGCTTCAAATTTTTGACGAAAATTTTGTTCAAGGGAAACACGGTTCCTTATATCGGAACGATAGGTATATTTTAAATCAGTTAGTTTACCGATAAAGCCGTATTCTACTTCGGATTCGTTGACTATCATAGAAATTTCAAAGTGGAAATTTAGGATATATTTATTGCAATGATCGCTATTAGAAGCTCTTGTAAGGCTTTTTATCCTACTAAAATACAAACGTTATAATGAGTATGTATCTTAAAGAAATTGCTTTTTCGATATATGTCAAAATTGTCCTCAAATCCTGACATATACTTTTTTCATGTTAAAAAAAAGCAATTTTCTTAACACGTTCTGAGTACATGTTAAAAAACTATGCATAGCCGAACATGAATAATATGCTAATGTGTTATTGTTGTAATAGGATCCGATGCCTGAGCTGGAGGCACCCCATCTAAAAAAAGCTGATAAAGCGGATCATTCATATAAAAATTACTTTTCCCTATTTTAAATTTTGTTAGCAAGCCCGCTTCACAAAGTTTGCTCAAATAAATTGAAGCGGTTTGACGGCTAACATTCAACTCCTTTTCCAAAAAATCAATCTTGGTGTATGGATGCTTAAATAAATTATTTAATAAATCCTGGCTATAAATTTTTGGCAATCCACTTCTAATTCGATTTTTATAATCCTGCATTAAACTCTTAATACCATCAATTAAATGCAGCGTTTGCTTAGACGTTTCTTCTACTCCTTTTAACATATATAATAGCCATGGCTCCCAGTTCCCATCAATACGAACTTGCTGTAACAAGTTATAATAATCGGCTTTATACTGAATAATATAACGGCTTAAATATAAAATTGGCAATGTAAGCAGATCTTCTTTTACCAGGTAAAGTATATTTATAATTCTCCCTGTACGACCATTTCCATCGTAGAACGGATGGATTGTTTCAAAACGATGATGGACTATCGCCATTTTAATTAAAGGATCAAGTTCACTTAGCAATTCATCATTCATAAATTCCACAAGATTATTCATCAATTTATCAATCGTCGGATAATCCTGTGGAGGCGTATAAACAATCTCGCCAGTTCGCTCATTCTTTAATACAGTTCCGGAATTTTTTCTATATCCGGCATCATTTTGCTCAAGAGTCTGTTGAATTTGGAGGATATGTTTATTGGTAATAAGTTTATTTTTCCGCACATCCTGAAAACCATGACGCAGGGCTTGAGCATATCTATTCACTTCTTTTGCAGCTGCATCATTCACAAAACTCTCTAATAGCTCAGCTTTGTATACTTCATCATGAGTTGTAATTATATTTTCTATAGCACTGCTTTCTTTTGCTTCCTGTAACGAAAGCGTATTAATTAAAATATTTTCATTGGGTATAGTCGCACATCTGCCATTCAACAATGCCAGATACCGATGCGCTGCCGCTAACTGTTTTAAAACAGGTTTCGTTTCAATAGATGAATCAGGCGGTAATAAAGGAATTTCAAACTGCATATAAAATATAGGTACGCTAAAGATAATAACAATACGGGATTACAATAAAGGATGGGATCCTCCATGATACCTCCCACAAACCACAAACGCCCCTCACGGGGCGTTTGCTTCTATTTATTTTCTATAAGAATATAAATCTTATTGGAGTGATTTAATCCATGTAGCAATCTGTATTAACTCAGCTTCGGGTACATGTGCCATTGGTGGCATTGCTGTGGTATAACCGGGCCAGTTTTTCGGGTTTGGTTTTTTAATCAATGCTACTATCTGCGGTATTGTATATTTTTTCTTCGCTACATCTTTATACGCAGGGCCTATCAGTTTTGTATCTGCGGTATGGCAGGCCAGGCATGTATTTTTTTGCAACAATGGCTGCACACTTGCATAGGTAACTTTTGCTGGTGCTTTTGTTGCTGTTTTTGCTGTAGCAGGTTGCTTTGCTGTGGCTGCAGGTTTTGTAGTAGCAGGCGGTGTTACCGCTGTTACTGCTGCAGGTGTTTTATTGGTATCCAGCAATTCTGCTAATGTCCATGGTGTAGTACGGCTCGCATACTGCTCTCTTATTTTCACTACTTCAGGGATTGTCAGCATAGTAGATGCTGTATCGCCCGGGCGGCGGAAACGGCGTGCTGTACTGAACTCATGGCGTACATAGTTTACAATATTCGATACCCACTCATCAGGGTTGGCACCGAGTGATGGCATTACCGATGGATAATCTTTTCCATCGATCGGGCCTTGCAAACCATACATGATAATTTTCGCCAACGTTTCTTTTTCACCATTAATGCGTGCAGAGTTTACCAATGGCGGCGCTGCCATCGATGTAGTACCAGCTACTACTACTCCTTTACCACCTTCGCCATGGCAGGTAATACATAATGAATTGAAGATAGAAGAACCGGCCATGATCGAATTTCTTTCTGCCGGTGCCAGGTTAGCCAGGCGGCTTCCGTATGTTTTAATATCGTTGTTGCGGTCAATTGATTTTTGTGAGCCATCAAACATCGGGTTTGTTTTATTCGCAGCTAATAATTCTTCGGCTACGCCTTTTGCTTTCGAAGGTTTGATGCTGTATAAACTCTGGAACAATTGAATCGTTACATCCGGTGAAGGGTCATTTTTCAATGCTGTTACTTTTGCTACGATATCGCCATCATCTTGTTTCAGGTAACGTTCACTCACGATGATCGCTGCTTTACGTACCTGCGGATGTGGATCTTTCAATGCCGTTGTGATTACATCACGGTCAGCAGCATCCAGTCCATCGAGTGTCCATAATGCATGCAGGCGGCCAAGGTGCGATGGTTTTGCAGACAAAGAAGCCTGTTCACCAGCAAGTATTTGTTTCAATGCAGGGACTACTGATTTATCATTTAATAAAACGAGTTGTTTCTGTGCATTGTCTCTCCACCATCCGTTTGCATTATCTAAGTAAGTAACCAGTTGCGCTGGTGATTCATCCAGCATTTTTGGTTTGGCTGGTTGTTTAAAGCCATCGTATACCAAACGGTAAATTCTTCCGTGGCCAACATTTTTTGCAAGCCCTTTCGCATCAATTTTACCACGCAGGAAAGATCCTTTGCGTGTCCAGTTACCTTGCTGAATAATACCGCGGTGCATATCTACAATATACAGGTTACCATCAGGGCCTGTGTAGGAGTTTACCGGGCGGAAGTTCATATCAGAAGAAGCGATGAACTCCTGTCTGTAATAGGCATTCTGTACTACAATCTTTCCTTTGATGTTCTGCACTTTTGCACGGCGGATCATTCTCGCTACCGGCTCGCAGATGATATAGTCGCCATCAAAATCTTTTGGATATACATTACCCCGATAGATAGAAGTACCGCATGCACCTGTAAAATGGTTCAGCGTACTATCCGGGCGCAGGCGTGGCAAACCACCCTGTACGTCTGGTGTAGCAATGATGGGATATACCTGTTGAAAATCGTTATCTGCCTGGTCAGGAAAATCCAATGCACCATATGATGCATTCATCTGTACTCTTGATAATGGGTTTTCGCTACCAGCTACTGCCATATACAAACGGCCATAGTTGTCGTGCCCGATACCCCACTGGCCACCCGGGCCTGAGTATAATGAATCAGCAGTCATTACCCCGTTTTTGTAACGGAAGCGAACTGCATCATATGTTACATACATATAGTTATCGAGGTTCCAGTCGAGGCCGCTGCGCTGGTGCTCCATGTTGGAATCAGCTAAACGGTAACCATCGATATCAAATACTTTTTTCTTTGTATCAGCTTTACCATCACCATCTGTGTCTTTGTAAGCCCAGATAGCAATCGTGTTGGTTTCATTTACCAGCAACTCATGGTTCACACACTGAATCATACGTGGCAGTAACAACTTATCGATAAAGACAGTACTCTTATCCATTTTACCATCGTTGTCGGTATCTTCCAGCAGGGAGATACGGCTGATGGGTTGTTGCTCACCGGTAGCATCCGCATCCTGCATATAAGTAAGCATTTCTGCTACATACATTCTTGCATTACCATCCCATGCAATAGCTACGGGTTCTTTAATCATCGGTTCGCTTGCCACGAGTTCCAGGTGATAGCCTTTCGGAAGGTTGAAAGTTTTCATACTTTCTTCAGGGCTCAGGTAATCGGGGTTAGGCGAAGGGTTAAACGTACGGCTGGGGTAAGGATTTACCGCCTCAACCTGCACAGCATTCTTAGGTTGGCTACAGTTGTAAATTACTGTACACATCAGTAACAAACCGGTAAGAGAATAGATCTTTTTCATTCGTAAAAACTGTAATTTTTGTTATGGCTACATGTTTGCGTTGTAATAATGTTCTCTGTTTATTATAACGCTTAGCATGAAAAATAAAAGCGATTATTTAGAAGCTAATGCTTTGGCTGGTGTTACTTTTTTTGTACCCATTCCATATTCGATAGCGCCTAAAATATGTTGTGCAAATACAGGGTCTTCCCATGATTTGTTATCGTGGCCGAGTGCAGTATAAAAACTTCTGCCGCCATCAAACTCGTGGTACCATGCCATTGGGTGAAACTCGCCCATGTTGCCACCTGTATAAGAGTTCTCGTCGATCGTGATCAGGAATTTTAAATCTGTACCATACCATTTGAAGTTGTACAACTCATCTGTACGTTTCCATACTGCAGGCAGGTGTGCAGTAGCCGGATGGTTCTGGTCTACTACATTAAATACAGCTTCCTGTATACGTGGATGGTTTTTAAAATACGCGCCGCATAGTTCACCATACCATGGCCAATCATATTCTGTATCAGATGCAGAGTGAATACCTACATAGCTACCTCCGTTATGGATATAACCTTCAAATGCTTTTTGCTGATCATCGTTCAATACATTGCCTGTGGTACATAAGAATACTACAGCAGCATATTGTTTTAAATTATCTGCAGTAAATACATCTGCATTCTCACTGGTATCTACTGTGAATTTGTTTTTAGCTCCCATTTCAAGAATCGATTTTTTTCCTGAAATGATTGAAGAAGCATGGCGGTAAGCCGCTGTTTTGCTGAATACAAGAATTTTCTTTTGTTTTTTAGCTGGCACATAGCTGCTGAAAATCACTACAGCGGCAAGCAGGCAACAAAGAATGGCGGGCAGTTTTAATTTATTCATTTTGTATGGCTTAAAAGCAATTTAAAAATGTTGGGGTATACCCCTGTTTGTCTTTGGGTTTCAAATATAACTGATAATCGTGTAAAGAATTTGCAAACGGAACAGGGAATTTAGTGGTAACAATGCGACGAGTTTAGAGAGGAAAACTTGCGAGGAGAGTGGGATATTGAGATTAAGGTTGAGGCTGAGATGGAGGCATATTCATTTTCACATCTCCACATTCTCACATTTCCACATTATTATTAGTTTCCATCGCCATTGCTACTAGCATCGTCTGTTGCGCTTGTCTCGCCTCAGGCGTAGAACACTCACTTCATCGTCCGGTAATTCTTATCAGCATTTACAGCGCCAGCCTTAAACAGGAAATTTCCCGCAAAGCTAAAAACGAGCAAAGCCACCAAAGCCTAACTCCTTTGATCTTAGCTTCTTTACTCATTAGCACCAATCCTAAAATAGCGAGCCCACGGTTTGAAACCGTGGGCTGAATACTAATTTTATTAATAGCTGAAATCCGAATCAAGTATCACATATCTAGTATCACGTATCAAATATCTAGAATCTAGAATCAAGTATCCAGAATCCAGCATCTCCTCAACCACAAACCAATCCTATTTCGCCCATTCCGCTCCTTCCCTCGTTCTTCTCCATTTAAAATATCCATCCAATACTTTTAAAGAAGCTTCACTGGGTACCGGGCCCAAAAATGGTTTCTGATTAAAATACATGACTTGTTTATTGCTCTCACTGAATGCCGGCCAGTTGGGTACACCATTCCCATTCGGATGGCCATATTTTGCAAAGTTTGTCCAGTAAGTAGCCATGGCATCAGAAACCTGCTGATCAGTTGCTGTTGCCTGCTGGCTGTTGGGGTTCACATGCTGAAACACAAAAGCAACTTCCTGCCCGTGTGGCGAACCATAGCCATAGCGCGGTGAAGATTCCGGATAGTCCGGATGCTGATCGAAATAATAATAATAGGCTTTTGTTTTTCCCAGTTTGCTATGCAGGTTGGCCCATGCCCAAGTATGCCAGCCAAAAGCCGCATCGCGGGCAAGGTCTCTTGCTGTTTTTAATACGGTTGTCGTTCCCGCGGGATAGGCTTTGATCAGTTCATCTGCAAATTTTCCATACCTGTTCTTTACACCCGTGATATATTCTTCCGGAGTTTTGGGTGGTGAGAAACTAGCGCCTTCATCTGAGTTATAGCCTACAAGAATAGGTACATCATTAAACTTTTTTGCTTCGTACATTTTATATTGATCATCGGGAATAACATAGCCATCAATGATAGGCCAGGCACGGCCTGCCGGTAATTTATCAGCCGGAATATTTCTTAATTCCGCAATTGAAGAAACGCCGGCACTTTTTGCATAGGCTACTCCAGCGGCTTCTGCATCTTTTAAGGTTTTTAAATTTTCACCCGGAAAAGTAGTCGGGCGGGGCGGGCCAAATGATCCACCGCTTTCGGAGATAGCCCCATGGAATAATCCTTTTGCCAATGGCGAAGCGCATAACTCACTTACAGCAATGCCACCAGCAGACTCACCGAAGATGGTTACTTTATTAGGGTCGCCACCAAATGCTGCAATGTTTTTCTTTACCCATTGCAAGCCTGCAATCATATCCATCAATCCATAATTACCGGATGCTTTACTGGATGCTTCTGCGCTTAGCTCGGGATGTGCCATAAAGCCCAGGCTACCTACACGGTAAGCAATACTTACCAGCACCACTCCTTTCTTCGCAAGCTTTTCTCCACTATAATTTGCTTCGGAAGTAGCACCGGCAGCAAAGCCGCCACCATATATCCATACAAGTACAGGTATTTTATCCTTTGCTGATTTTGCAGGTGACCATATATTCAGGTAAAGGCAATCTTCACTTTTTCCCGAAGGAATATTGCCTCCTTGTATCGGGCCGGGTGCAAACTGTGTTGTTTGTTTTACTCCTTCCCATTTTGCAGCAGGCTGTGGTGCTTTCCAGCGCAGGTTGCCAACGGGTGGCGCAGCAAAGGGAATGCCTTTGTAAACAGTTAATCCATCTTCAATGGTTCCCTGTACAAGCCCGAATTCTGTTTTAACCGGAGCGGGTTGTGCTGAAACAGCACAAGCAAGACTTACAATAGCAGCGAGTAGAGACAGCTTTTTCATGCTCATGATTTAATCGTTAGAATGAGAGGGAAAGATACGAACACGAATTATATAAATGTGGAAATATGAAAATGTGGAAGTGTGAAAATGAATAAGCCCCATCTTAATCTTAATCTTAATCTCAACCTTGAACCTCGAACTTATCTCAACAACAACTCACAAGGTTTCAACCCAGTGTGTTTTTTAAAGGCGGTGGAGAAATGAGAGATAGAAGAGTAACCCAACATAGCAGATACATCGGTAACGCTTAATCCTTTTTCGTACAAAAGATATTTTGCATGCTCCATGCG
>Ga0164241_10003206_pt1 | contig 16815 bp, 12 predicted proteins | sample OricomyardsoilBY_FD_108780 | JGI IMG/M metagenome (GOLD analysis project Ga0164241, IMG submission 108780) | Backyard soil microbial communities from Emeryville, California, USA - Original compost - Back yard soil (BY) | ecosystem: Environmental > Terrestrial > Soil > Unclassified | place: USA... | reverse complement strand
TGGGTTGGTCCACTGCACTTCCTTCACGACGCCCTTGATTGTGACCTGCCTGCTGTAGTCGAATTCAGCCGTCGAATGATGCGCTGCCGCTGTTTGCATGAAACAGGCGACCAGCATCCATGGCAGCATTGACCTGAGTCCCACGTCCGTCCGCATGCTCTGAACCCCTTTTGTTCGTGTCCCAACCTTACCCCAGGAGCGCCCCGTTGAAAATTCCCACCTCAAGGATTTTATCCGCCGCGTTGCTTCTGGCGGTGTCTTCGGGCCTCATGGCTGCCGATTCCCTGCAGACCATTGCCGATCGCACGCTGATTCGCGAGCTGATGGACCGCTACGGCGTCGTGCACGACTCCGGCAGCCCGGAGGAATACGCCGACCTGTTCACGGCCGACGGCGAGATCGCCGTGGCGCCCGGGGCGCCAGCCATCGTCCGGGGTCGTGAGGCACTGATGGCGCAGGCGCGCCGCGATCACGAACGATTTGGAAACGAGCCCACCGCCAACGGCAAGACCACCTCCATCATGCGGCACCTGATCAGCAATGCGCAGATCACGATCACCGGCAAGGATTCGGCGATGGGCACCTGTTATGTCACCACGGTGATCAAGAAGGGGGACATCGGGCCGGCCATCCTCAGCATCTCGCGCTACACCGACCACTATGCAAAGCAGAAGGGCCAGTGGCGCATCAAGCGGCGCGAGATCAGCATCGAGCAGGGCAACAGCGAGCTGGGCAAACAGCTCGGGTTCGGGGGGCGCTGACTTCCATGCGCTGGCCATGGCGCACGCGGCTTGCCGTTCTGGGCTGCGCCGGCGTTGCCGTGGCGCTGCGGCTTGGCGCACAGCAGGTGCCGGATATCGGCTTTGCAAGCGTGGGCCGCGCTGCGCCGCTGGCGGTCGACGTCAACACGCTCGAACAGGTGGGCGCCTCGATGCTGCGCGGTGGCGCATTCCTCGGTGGCGCGCCGCCCGGCCAGACACCCGCCGGCATCCAGCCGCTGGCCCATGACCTGTTCACCACGCAGGACTTCTATGCCGATCGTTCGCTGTGGAGTGACAAGCGCTACTTTCGCTGCAACAGCCTGATCGCCATCGAGAACATGTGGGCCGGCGCCGCGGGCGGCGCCATCGGCAAGAATCCGCCGGCCTCCGCCGCCTGGGGCCGCTGCGATCGCGACTACCCGCGCAGCGCCATTGTCAGTCCGTATTCCTTCCGCACGGCGCAGGCGCACTACGAGGCCCTGCTGGATGAAACCCGCAAGCGCGGCGGCCCGACCATCCAGACGCCGGCCACGTTGCCCGACGACTGGAATGGCATTTATCGCCAGCCGAGATTTTCGCCGCGCAATGACAACTGGATCGCCATGCGCCATGTGCAGGTGCCGACGATCCTGTCGCTGCTGACCGAGCCGTACCGGCAGCGCCTGGTGCAGGAAACCTACCACCACGGACATACCAACAAGCCCATGTGGCCGGCGCAGTTCTGCTGGCCCGAGGGCTTCATGCGGCGCTGGCATGAGTGGGCCGCCTATGACCGCCAGGTCATGGTTACGCCGCAGATGGTCCAGATCTACATGAGCGGCGCGATGAATTTCGTGACCAACATCCATGTGGGGCGCACGTTCAAGATGGATGGGCCGGTGCCTCGGCTGGGCGAGCAGGTGCCTCGCTGGTACGGTGAAACCATCGGCTTCTGGGATCACGACACGCTCATCACCTGGACGTCGAACATCCAGGCCTGGACCTCGCACACCGCTTTCGAGCACTCCGGGTCGATGCAGTCGATCGAGATCTACGCGCCGCTGCACGATGCAAACGGCAAGTTCACAGGCTTGAGCCACGAGGCCATCCTTTACGACCCCGAAGCACTGGTGCAACCCATCCGCATCCTCGAGCGCATGGACAAGCGCGCCGATTTCGCCGATGCCGACGTGAATCCCATCGTGTTCACCGAATGCATCCAGACCATCTACCCGGTGAAAGGCACCCCGACCAACGAGACGCCCGGCCGCACCATCGAATTTGAAGTGCCGGACATGTACGGACGTCCGTGGGCGCAGGCGTGGGAAAAATACTGGGAGCAGGGCATGAAGAAGCCGGATGGCGAAGACCTGTTCGACTTCAGCAAGGAGGCCAGCAAATGATCAAGCCGGTGCGAACTGTCCTGGCCGCCCTCGTGATGACGGGCCTGTGGGGTGGCGGTGCTGCGGCCGTGGCACAACAGGCATCGCCCGCCGCCCGGCTGCTGGACCAGGTGGCCACAGCCATGGGCGGCAGGGATCGACTGCAGCGCGTCGAATCGCTGATCTACACGGGATTTGGCCAGGATGCCTACATGGACGGCGGCGGAAACATCACCGCGGAAGCCAACGTGCCGCCCAAGTGGCGCGCCATCGCCGATGCCCAGCGCAGCATCGAATTGAAGTCGCGCCGTGCGCTGCTGCAATTGCGCCGTGCGCCGATGTTTCCGTTCGCGGCACCGTTCGGTCTGAACTGGAACCGCAGCGCATCGCAGCAGAGCGGCGCGGAGCTGCTGGATCATCCGTTGCCCGCCGTGCTGGCCGCGCTGGACCCGGCCGCCAGGCTGGGCGCCGTGAGTGTCGAGGAGGGCGTTCCGGTGCTGCAGTTCACCACCGGTGAGGGCACGCCGGTGCTGATGGGCATTGATCCCGTGACACACCTGCCTGCCTGGACCCGCCGCGTCGTGCCGCATGCGAATCTGGGCGATGTCGCGGTCACGGCCTACTTCACCGGATACCTGCCGCAGGATGGCGTGATGCTGCCCTTTGGCCTGATGAACCGCATCGACTGGCGCAGTCAGGTGACCTTGATGTTCCAGGTGGATTCCTACCGGTTGAATCCTCCGCAGCCGCAGATGCCCGCATTGGCTGCGCCCGCAGCCGCGGCAGCGCGCGCGCCAGCGCCCACTGCAACGGTGACGCCGCTGGCAAAGGGCGTGTGGGATGTCCGGGTGGGGAACAACAATGGCGGACCGGTCATCGAGTTCGCCGATCACCTGGTGCTGTTCGAGGCCAATGGCAGTGCCGCGGCAACACTGGCGCGCATCGACGCGGGCAACAGGCTGGTCCCCGGCAAACGCATCACGACTCTGATTGTCACGCATCATCACTTCGACCACACGGCTGGACTGCGCGCAGCGGTGTCGCGCGGCCTTGCCGTGATCTCGCATCGAGGCAATGAAGCCATATTCCGGGAGATGATCGCGCGCGAAGCGGTGGTTTTTCCCGATGACCTGGCCAAGAGCCCGCATCCCCTGGTGTTCACGCCAGTGGATGAGCGCCTGGTGCTCGAAGACAGCACGCAGCGACTCGAGCTGTATCACGTGCTGGACGACTCGCACATGGCCAATGCCGTGTTCGCCTACCTGCCTGCCGCGCGCATCATGATGGAAGGCGACTTCGGAGACGCCGAGTGGACCTGGCAATGGTGGGCCAATGTGCTGAACGCCAACATCAAGGCCTACGGCATCAATCCGCGCCTGGATGTGGCCGTGCACGGTCCCGATGGCGGGCTGACCATCGAGGCCACGCTGGCCAACTATCAGCGACAGTTCGAGGCGGCGCAGAAATTCTGCGCGCAACAGCAGGCGGCCGGCGTGCCGATATTCGGATGCCCGGTTCAGTACGACACGATGGGGCCGGTGCCGTTGTCCGCGCGCTAGGGACGCTGCACGGCCATGGCGACGCCCTGGCCGCCGCCGATGCACAGCGTGGCCAGGCCGCGTCGTGCGTTGCGCCGTGTCATCTCGTAAATCAGTGAGACCAGCACCCGGCATCCCGAAGCGCCGATCGGGTGCCCCAGCGCAATGGCGCCGCCATTGACGTTGACCCGCGCAGGATCGAGTGCCAGCAGTTTCTGCACCGTGAGTGCCTGAACCGCGAAGGCCTCATTGGCTTCGATCAGATCGACGTCGGTCATCTGCCAGCCCGCGCGCTGCAGGCAGCGGCGGGTGGCCGGTACAGGACCTTCACCCATGTACGCCGGATCGACGCCTGCGCTGGCCCAGGCGGTCACGCGCGCCAGTACCGGCAGGCTCAATGCCGATGCACGATCGGCACTGGCGAGGATGACCGCGGCCGCGCCATCGTTCAGCGTCGATGCATTGCCGGCTGTTACGGTGCCACCCGGGTCGAACGCCGGCCGCAATCGCGCCAGCGATGCGGCAGTCGTGTCCGCTCGCGGCTGCTCATCCTCGGTGATGGAAAGCGGCTCGCCCTTTCGCTGCGGCACGCTGACAGGCGTGATCTCGGCGGCAAAGCGGCCTTGCCGCTGGGCGTCTGCCGCGCGCTGCTGCGATTGCAGGGCGTAGGCATCCTGCTGTTCGCGCGTGATGCCGTGACGCCGCGCCAGATTCTCGGCGGTGATGCCCATGTGATGGTCGTTGAAGGCGTCCCACAACCCATCGCTGATCATCGTGTCGATCAGTGTCGCGTTGCCTGGCCGCAATCCAGAGCGCGCGCCGCGCAGCGCGAACGGTGCCAGGCTCATGCTCTCCATGCCACCGGCAATCACGATGTCGGCATCGCCCAACGCGATGGCCTGGGCGCCCAGTGCCACGGCCTTGAGTCCCGAGCCACAGACCTTGTTGATGGTGAGCGCCGGCACGGAATGCGCAAGACCCGCGCGCACGGCGGCCTGTCGCGCCGGATTCTGGCCCGCGGCTGCGGTGAGCACCTGGCCGAGGATGACTTCATCCACGGCCGCCGAATCGATGCCAGTGGTGCCCAGCAGTGCGCGGATCAGCGTTGTGCCCAGGTCCACCGCCGCAATGGCGGCCAGCGCGCCCTGGAAACTGCCGATGGCCGTGCGGGTCGCGCCGACGATCACCACCTCGCGAGTTGTCATGGCGATGTCTCCAGCGTCATCTCGGGTACTTCTGCAGGCATCACCAGACGTCCGGCCGTGCGCGCGCGGATCTCATCGACACTGACGCCCGGCGCGCGCTCGCGCAGCACGAAAGCGCCATCCTGGATTTCCAGATACGCAAGATCGGTGAGTACGCGCCGTATGCAGCCGCGCCCGGTCAGCGGCAGCGTGCAGCGCGGCAGCAGTTTGGATTCTCCATCCTTGGCCGCGTGCATCATCATCACGATGATGTTGCTGGCGCCCGCAACCAGATCCATGGCGCCGCCCATGCCCTTGACCAGCTTGCCAGGGATCATCCACGAGGCGATGTTGCCTTGTACATCCACCTCGAACGCGCCCAGCACCGTCAGGTCCACATGGCCGCCGCGGATCATCGCGAAGGACTCATCCGAGGAGAAGAACGCGGCGCCGGGCAGGGCAGTGACCGTCTGCTTGCCGGCATTGATCAGATCGGCATCCACTTGTTCCGGCGTGGGGAAAGGGCCCATGCCCAGCAGTCCGTTCTCGGATTGCAGCATCACGTCCATGCCATGGGGCACATGATTGGCCACCAGCGTGGGGATGCCGATGCCGAGGTTCACGTAATAGCCATCGCGCAGTTCGCGTGCCACGCGCCGTGCCATCTGGTCTCGTGTCAGTGCCATGATCAACCCTTGCGCGTGGTCAGTTGTTCGATGCGCTTCTCGAACCGGCCCTGGATCAGCCGGTCGACATAGATGCCGGGCGTGTGGATGTGGTCCGGATCCAGTTCGCCGGGAGCCACGATCTCTTCCACTTCCACCACGGTGATGCGTCCGGCGGTGGCTGCCGCCGGATTGAAATTGCGCGCGGCGTGCCGGTACACGACGTTTCCATACCAGTCCGCCTTCCAGCCTTTCACCAAGGCGAAATCCGCGGTCAGGGAATGTTCGAGGATGTAATGCCGGCCGCCGATCTCGCGCACTTCCTTGCCTTCGCCCACCGGCGTGCCGTGACCCGTGGCGGTGAAGAAGGCGGGAATGCCGGCGCCACCGGCGCGGATCTTTTCGGCCAGCGTGCCCTGGGGTGTCAGTTCCACCTCCAGTTCGCCAGCCAGCATCTGCCGCTCGAACTCCGCGTTCTCGCCCACATAGGAGGCGATGACCTTGCGTATCTGGCGGTTGCGCAGCAGCACGCCGAGACCGAAATCATCCACACCGCAGTTGTTGGAGATGACAGTCAGGTTGGCTACGCCCCGGCGTCCCACTTCGGCGATGAGGTTTTCGGGTATGCCGCACAGTCCGAACCCGCCCGCCACGACGGTCATGCCGTCCGCAATGCCCTCCAGGGCCTGCCCGTAGTCCGCTACCCGTTTGTCGAAACCCCGCATCTCGCGCTCCTCGGCCGTTTGCGCAATCCTCGACCCATCGGATTGCGTTGTGAAGTACGATTTTCCTGTCTATTGATAAGAGTTCCAAAATGATCTCACGCATGACTCCGCGCCAGCTGCAGGCCTTCGTGACCGTGGCCCAGACATTGAGCTTCGTGCGCGCGGCCGAGCTGCTGCATCTTTCGGCACCCGCGCTGAGCCTTGCGATCCGCAACCTGGAACGCGAACTGGGCGGCGCACTGTTCAGCCGCTCCACGCGGCAGGTGCGCCTGACCCCCGAGGGCGCAGAACTGCTGCCGCAGGCCATCCAGCTGATGGGCGACTGGGCTTCGGTGCGCGAGCGCCTGCGTCAGCGCTTCACACTGCAGCGCGGTCATGTGGCCATCGCCGCCATGCCGTCTTTCGCCGGCAGCGTGCTGCCCGCAATCCTGCGCAAATTCCGCAGCCGCCATCCCCGCGTCGAGATCACGGTGCACGACGTCATCAACGAACAGGCCGCCGAAATGGTCGCCACCGGGCGCGTGGAGCTGGCATTTGGATTCGAACCCGTGGGCGAACCCGCGGTGCAATTCCACCGGCTGTGGGTGGAGCGCTTCGTGGCCATCGTGCCGCACGATGCGCCGGTGTCCGGCAAGCACATCCGCTGGTCACAGTTGCTGGAGCTGCCCTTCCTGACGCTGCAACGCCCTTCCTCCACGCGCAAGCTGCTCGAGGACTCGCTGGCCCGTCACGGCCGGGTGCTGGCGGTCGCGCTGGAGACGCACCAGCTTTCCACCGTCATCCAGATGGTTGCGGCGGGGCTGGGGGCCAGCGCCTTGCCCTCGATGCTCACGCGACAGTCCCAGGCCAGCGGTGCGCGGGTGTTGAAGCTCGTCAGTCCTGCGATCAGCCAGGCGGTGGGCATGATGAGCCGCAGGGAGCAGGAGTTGTCCATGGCTGCCGCGGCATTGGCACGTTGTGCCGCTGGCTGACAGCGGTTGCCCGCCAAAGGTGGTATTTCTCGGCCTCGGGAATATCGCGTAGCATTGCCGCAAACAACGGGGATCAAAAGGCATGGCACACACTTCGCGACGTGAGCTTCTGACGTTGCTGGCGGCAAGCGGCGCGAGTGGCTGGCTTCCCTCATGGGCCGGGCAGCGCGCGCTGCTGCCGGTGGACACACCGGGGCTGGATCACCTGGATGTCGCCGTGCCGGATGTGGAAAAAAGCACCCGCTTCTACATGGGGCTGCTGCGCACCAGCGTGCACGCGCAGCCTTTCCGCGGCGGCTTTCGCTATTTCGTGCTGCTGGGTTCCCTGCCGGAAAACCGCGCCGTTGGTTACATTGCCGTCGGCCAGGCCAACGGCCGCCCGACGGGCATCGGCCACTTCTGCACATCCGTTGCCGACTGGCGGCGCGACAGCGCAGAAATCTTCGAGCAGATGAAGATGAAGTTCGCGGCTGCGCACTTCGGTCAGTTCTCCACCGCCGGCGGTTTCGGCGGAACCTTCAACGATCCCGACGGAATCGAAATCCAGTTCCTGCCTTCACCCGATACGCTGGTCACCGCGGCGGTTCCCTCTGACCTCGTGCCGCCGAACCAGGGGCTGGTTACGCCACGGCATCTGGACTACGTGCAATTGCGGGTCAGTGATCTGGATCGCGCAGTGGATTTCTACCGCGTCCTCTATGGCAGGGAAAGTTCGCGCAGCAAGAGCCAGGCAACGTTCAAGTTCCGCGGCGACACCCGCATGACATTGGTGCGCACCTCCTACGAGTACGGCAATGCCAAGCCACAGATCGAGCGTTTCGGCATCCGCGTGGATGCATTCGACAAGGCAGCCGTGACCGCCGCGGTCGGATCGCTGGGCGGCAAGGTGGTGCGCGGCGAAGGCGCTGCCCTGCGCCTGCAGGATGTCGACGGAATCGAGTTCGACCTGGTCCCTGCCTGACACGCGCCGATGTTGAACAACACATCGCGTCAGTTCGTCTCCTTGCTGCTGGCTCTGGCGCCCGCATTCTGCGCTGCGGCCGCGCCCGTACCAGCCCGGCACCAACTCATCGAGCGCTATTGCCTGGATTGCCACAACGCCACCGACTGGGCGGGTGGCCTGGCGCTGGATACGCAGGACCTGGCGCATGTCAGTGCCGATCCCAAGGTCTGGGAAAGCGTGGTGTACAAAGTCAGGGCCGGCATGATGCCGCCGGGCGGCAAGCCGCGGCCCTCGCGCGCCGACATGCGCGCGTTTGCCTCCGCGATCGAAACAGACCTGGACCGCGCCGCTGCCTCACAGCCCATGACCGCCGCAGCCGGAGTGCGTCGCCTGAATCGCGCGCAGTACGCCAATGCGGTGCGCGATCTGCTGGCCCTGGAACTGGACGTGGGCACCTCCCTGCCACCGGATGATGTTGCTCACGGCTTCGACAACGGTGAGACGCTGGGCAGCTCCCCGGCTTTGATCGAGGGTTACGTCAACACCGCGATGCGCGTGAGTCGTCGCGCCGTCGGCGACCTGACTGTGCAGCCGGCGCAGAAGGAATTCCGCGCGCCAGTCGGACCCAGCCAGAGAAAGCATGTGGAAGGCCTGCCACTGGGAACGCGCGGCGGCTTCATCGTCCAGCATGAATTCGCGCTCGACGCGGAGTACGAGATCCGTGTGATCGGCGGACGTATGGCGTTCGGCGCCCCGGCCGACCAGCGCGAACCGCGCATGCAGCTGGTGCTCGATGGGGCTCCCGTGTCCCTGAAAGACAGCAAGGCGCGCCTGAAGATCGCCGCTGGTCCGCACACGCTGGGCGCCGCTGTGGTCGACGACGAGCGCGGTGCCGGTGTCGATGACCTGTACATCGGCTCCACGCCGCGTGGAGGTGTGCAGAGCATCGTGGTACTGGGCCCTTACGCACCCACGGGAGTGGGCGATACACCCAGCCGCCGCGCTGTTTTCTCCTGCCACCCGCAGGGGGCGGATGAAGAGCGCTGCGCGCGAAGCATCATCCATCGACTGGCCGCCCGCGCGTTCCGGCTGCCAGCGGTAGACGACGAGGCGCTGGAGGGATTGATGACCTTCTATCGCAGCGGCCGGCAACAGGGCGGATTCGAGACCGGCATCCAGCAGGTGCTGGCACGGATTCTCGTCGACCCACGGTTCATCCTGAGAACCGCAGCACCGGGCAAGTCCGGTCACCCAGGCTCACCCTCGCAGCAGATCGCGCTGGCATCGCGTCTGTCGTTCCTGCTCTGGAGCAGCATCCCGGATGAATCCCTGCTGGCCGCCGCGGCTCGCGGCGAGCTGTCGCGACCTGCGGGGCGCGAGAAGCAGTTGCGGCGGATGCTTGCCGATCATCGCGCCGACGCGCTGGTCGAGCAGTTCGGTGAGCAATGGTTGCAACTGCGCACGCTGGACTCCTCCGTGCCGGAAGTCGCCGCATTCGATGACGGGCTGCGGCGGTCCATGCGCCAGGAGACGCGCGCGTTCCTGGCATCGGTACTGCTCGAAGATCGCAGCGTGCTCACGCTGCTCGATGCCGACTACACATTCCTCGACGAAAGGCTGGCGCAGCACTACGGCATCCCCGGCGTTCGCGGCAGTCAGCTGCGCAAGGTCACCCTGGCGCCACATGATCCGCGGCGCGGCATCCTCGGGCAGGCAAGTATCCTGACCTTGACCTCGGTGGCCAATCGCACGTCACCCGTGTCGCGCGGTGTCTGGGTGCTCGAAAATCTCATGGGTGCTTCGCCGCCGCAGCCACCGGCCAACGTCAACACCAACATCGACGGTCAGAACTTCGAGACGCCCGAAGGCCCCATGCCGGTGCGGCAGCGCATGGAGCTGCATCGGCGCAGCCCGGCCTGCGCCTCCTGTCACCAGATCATGGATCCGCTGGGGCTGTCGCTGGAGAATTTCGATCTGGTCGGGCGATGGCGCACGCAGGAAGCAGGCTCACCCATCGATGCCAGCGGCAAATTGATCGATGGCAGGAAACTCGACGGCCCAGCCACTCTGCGTGCCGCGCTGCTCAGCGAGCCCGAACAATTCGTCACCGCCTTCGCGCAACGACTGCTGGGCTTCGCGCTGGGCAGGGGAATCGAATACCAGGACATGCCGGCGGTGCGCGAGATCGTGCGCCGCGCGCGACGTGAAGACTACCGCTTCTCGGCCTTGCTGCGGGGCGTGGTGGAAAGTCCGCAGTTTCTTCAAGCAAGCGGGAGTCAATGATGCACTTCATCACGCGAAAGCACGTGCCGCGCCGGCTGTTCCTGCGCGGTGCTGGCGCGGCACTGGCCCTGCCGCTGCTCGAATCCATGACCCCCGCCATGGCGGCCGAGTCACCACGGCGGGTGCGTCTGGCGGCGATCTATTTTCCGCATGGCGCGACCATGGACAAGTGGACGCCGGCTGGCGACGGGCCTGGCTTCGCATTCAGTGAGATCCTGCAGCCGCTGGAACCTTTGCGCCGTCACGTCAACGTGGTCTCGGGTCTGTCGCTGCCGCTGGCCTATGGAGATGATGCATCCGCGGGGGCCAATCACACCCGCGCATCGGCGTGTTTTCTCAGCGCGGCAGGGCCGAATCCGGCCGGGCAGCCACGGCTTGGCGTCACCCTCGATCAGCTGGCCGCGCGCCACATGGGCCAGGACACGCCATTGCCATCGCTCGAGCTGGCCATCGAGGATGGCAGCCTCTCGTGCGGCGCCGGATTGTCATGCGCCTACCGCAACACGCTGTCGTGGCAATCCGAGTCCTCTCCACTGCCGATGGAAAACAATCCGCAGGTGGTTTTCGAACGGCTATTCGGCGATGGCTCCGACGACGCCCAACGCCGCCAGCGCCGTGACTTTGCGCGCAGCCTGCTGGATGCCGTCGGTTCGGATCTGGGCGCACTGGAAAAAACACTGCCGGCGGGCGATCGGCAGCGCCTGGGTTCCTACATCGAGGACGTGCGCGAAGTGGAGCGCAGGCTGCAGAAAGCGGCCGAGCGCGGGCAATCCGCGCCGCAGGCAGACACCAGGATTCCCACGGGTATACCCGAGGATCCCGACCGCCATATCAAGCTGCAGCTCGACCTGATCACGCTGGCATGGCAGGCCGACATCGCGCGGGTTTCCACGCTCATGCTGGCCAAGGAAGTCAGCAACGCGGTGTATCCGGCAAGCGGCGTGCGCGATCCGTTTCATAACCTGTCGCATCACTCCAACGTGCGCGCGAATCAGGAGCGCTTCGCGGTTCTCAATCGTTATCACGTGAGTCTGCTGGCGTATTTTCTGGACAAGCTGGGCAAGGCGCGCGACGGGGATGCGACTCTGCTGGACAACTGCCTGGTGCTGTATGGCAGTGGCATCAGTGATGGCAACCAGCACAACCATGGACCGCTGCCGGTGGTGCTCGCCGGGCTTGCCGGTGGACGTCTGAAAGGCGACCGGCATCTGCGTGTTGCGGACAAGACCCCGCTGTCCAATCTGCAGCTGGCCATGCTCGACAAGCTGCAGGTTCCGGCTGAGCGTTTCGGCGACAGCACGGGGCGGTTGCAGATCTGATGCGCAGCAGCGCGCCACTGATCGCATTGCTGTGCTGCCTGGTGGGCACGGGCGACGCCATGGCTCTGGACAGCCAGCGCAGTGATCCGGACGGCACTACTGCGTTGATGTGGGCGGTGCGGCGCGATGATCTGGCAGGCGCGCGCACATTGCTGCGCGATGGCGCGCAGCTGGACGATGCGAATGTAAACGGTGTCACGGCATTGCAGCTGGCCTGCGCTGACGGCAATGCCGCGATGATCGAACTGCTGCTCAAGGCGGGTGCCGACATTGAAAAGCGCGACGGCGCCGGTGAAACCCCGCTGATGACGGCGGTGCGAAGCGGCGAACCGGCGGCGGTACGGCTGCTGCTGGCCAAGGGCGCGCAGGTCAATGCGCGGGATCCCGAGTATGGCCAGACCGCGCTGATGCTGGGCGCGCGCGGCGAAGAGCCGTCAATGGTTTCCCTGCTGTTGAAGGCTGGCGCCGAGGTGGACGCGCGCACACGAATCGGGCCAGAGCCCAGATTCCGTCTGCCGTCGGAAAACACCGGCTCGAAGGGCAAGGGCATCAGTCGTGGTGGCTGGCCGGAATGGGGCGCGCGCGCCGCGCGACCGGGCGGCATGACGGCGCTGCTCTATGCCGCCCGCGATGGCCGTCTGCAGGTGGTGCGGTTGCTGCTGGCCGCGGGGGCCAGCCGCGAGCTCGCGCAGGCCGATGAGGTGCGGCCGCTGGTCATGGCATTGACGAACAACCAGCTGGAAGTCGCCCGCGTGCTCATCGAAGCAGGCGCCGATGTCAACGCGGCGGACTGGTATGGCCGCACGCCGCTGTGGTCCGCCATCGACATACGCAACCGCGAAGTCAACGACGGCAGAAGGGACAATGGCATCGATCGGGCCGCTGTGCTGCAGCTCATCGATGCGCTACTGCAGCGCGGCGCAAATCCGGATTCGCGCATCCGCCAGGTCACGCCGGTGCGCTCTCATGTGCTGTCGCTGGGTTCGTTCGCCTGGGTCGACTTCACCGGCGAGACGCCCTTCATCAGGGCCGCAACCGCCGGCGACGTGACAGTCATGCAGCGCTTGCTGGCCAAAGGCGCGGATCCGAAACTTTCAACGACGCAGGGCACCAGCGCACTGATGGCAGCCGCGGGCATCAACTGGGTGGTCTCGCAGACATGGACGGAAGGACCCGCGCAGTTGCTCGAGGCCGTGCAGCTGTGCGTGAAGCTGGGCCTGGATGTGAACCAGAAGAACTCCATGGGCCTGCAGGCCATTCATGGCGCGGCCAATCGCGGCTCGAATGACATCATCCGTTACCTGGCGGCCAATGGCGCGCAGCTGGCGACCCCCGATCGTGAAAATCGCACACCGCTGGACTGGGCCCAGGGGGTGTTCCTGGCCACGGTTGCCCCCACTCCCAAACCCGAATCCATCGCATTGCTTGAGCAACTGATGGCGCAGCAGAAATCCACGGCCGCAGCCTCCCCCTGACGCGCCGGGCGGGCAGGGGGAGCGCATCTGCCTGCTCAGACAATAAATCCCACACATGGGAATTCTTATTCCCAGCATTAGGAATTGATGATATACGTGCCTCTGCGGGGAGCTTCGCGCAAGGCGCGCGGGTCCCCCCTTATTGAGTCTGCGATATCCAACAGAATCTGAGCGCATAGCGCTAAGGGGGCAGGGTGATTTCGATCCAGCGTAGTGTTCGTTTGGCGATTGGTGCGGCCGTGGTACTGACTCAGTTGCCGGTCCAGGCGGCACAGACCGAGGATGACACGCTGGAAGAGGTAGTCGTCACCGCCACCAGGCAGAGCGACACGGTCAATCGCGTGGCGATCGCGGTGACCGCGCAGACGCAGCGCGCCCTTGACCAGCAGGGCATCCAGAGCATCGCTGACTTGCAGGCCACGGTGCCGGGACTGCGTCTGTCCGGGCGCGAGGCATCAGGCAACTACACGGTGGCGATCCGTGGCATCCGCCAGCAGAGCGCCACCGCTGCCACCACCGGTTTCTATGTGGATGAAACTTCGCTGGCCAAACGCGCCGCCGGTTCATTCGGCGCGCAGAACGGCACGCCAGTGCCGCCGCTGTTCGACCTGGAGCGCGTGGAGGTGCTGCGCGGACCACAGGGCACGCTGTTCGGCGGCGGCTCCGAGGGCGGTACCATCCGCTATATCCAGGCGCGCCCCAGTCTCACCAACTATTCCACCTACGGTCGCGCCCAGTGGATGAATACCGAGGGCGGGGATCCGAGCTACGAGGCAGGCATCGCCTTCGGTGGCCCCATTGTGGAGAACAAGCTGGGCTTTCGCGCCAGCGTCTTTGGCCGCAAGACCGGCGGTTACATCGATCTGACCGACTATCGCAATGGCCAGATTTATGACGAGGATGCCAACCACGGCAAGATCCGCGCCGGCCGGCTGGCCCTGACCTGGGCGCCGACCGAGAACACCGACCTGACGGTGTCGTACCTGAAATCCCGCGACGAATCGCATCACCTGGGCAATGGCTACAACCTTTCCGAGCCCGGCCGCCTAGTGGTCGATCCGGTGTGCTTCAACATTCCCTACATCCTGTCGCTGCCGGTGCCGGCGCGAGCCTTCCTCGCTCCGCCGGCCGTGCTGCCCGTCAATCCGGGTTGCAATGCAAACACGGGCGCCTATGTCGCGCCCGGCTACACCGTCGGGCCGTTCAATCTCAAGCGCGGCCAGTCGCTGGCGCTGGGCCAGACGCCGACGCGCAGCGACATGCAGATCGGCAGCGCCATTTTCAACTGGAACTTCGGCGATGGCCTGAAGCTGACGGCGGTTACCTCGTTCACGCAGGACACCAGCACCGGCCAGAGTCCGCAGAACTTCCCGGTCACGCTGTTCGTGCACCCGGGCACCGCCCGCATCGTCACGCCGGGTCTGCCCAACATTGCCGTCCCCACGGGTTCAGGATTCAACCCCAACGTCACCTCGGTGCCCAACGGCCTGGGCCTGGGCGCGCTCATCGAGACCAATACCGACAATCGCCGCAATGCGTTCTCGCAGGAAGTGCGCCTGTCCTCGTCTCCCGAAAATCGCGTCAGCTACGTGATCGGCGGTTATTTCTCCAACACGCGCGCACGCGTGCTGCAGTACGCCGAGACTTCGAATGAGGGCTTCCTGCAGGCCGCGGGCATGAGCATCGCACAGCGTTACGGCGTGCCCTTCACCGGCTTCTTCTCCAATATCTTCGAATCGATCCAGGATACGGAGAATGCCGCGTTCGCCGATCTGACATTCCGGCTGACCGACAAATGGCGGCTCAGCACGGGTGCACGCGTCAGCTATGTGACCACTTCGTTTGTGCAATCCAACTACGGTCCGAACGGCGGCACCAGCTCCGCGGCCCAGTCCAGGGTCAGCGGCCAGATCGCCGAGACGCCGTTCACCCCCAAGGTCTCGCTGCAGTATTTCTTCACGCCCGACAAACTGGTGTATGCCAACGTGGCCAAGGGTTTCCGCGCCGGCGGCGTGAACCAGGTACTGACTTCGGCGGCCGATGGCTCGTTGGCGCAATACAGCCTGACCACCGCGGTGCTGCCGAAGACCTATGAATCGGACACCGTGTGGAACTATGAACTGGGCGGCAAGACCGGCTTCTGGGATGGACGCGCCCAGATCAACGCGGCGGTCTATGACCTGGAATGGAAGAACGTGCAGACCTTCCTGTTCCTGGGCGACGGCGCGGTGTTCAACGTGCCCTCGGCCCGCAGCCGCGGCGTCGAGCTCGAAGCCCAGGTGCGCCCGGTGCGGGCGCTGACGTTCAATGCGGCGCTGGCGCGGACCGTATCGGAGTACACCTCCTCGCTGATCATTCCGGGTGGACCGGGCTCGCGCAACGGCAATCTGAGCATCGCGCTGGATGGACAGAAATTCGCACAGCCGAAATACACGGCGGACCTTGGCGCCCGCTATGACTTCTCGCTGGGCGAGTTTGCCAAGGCCTATGCCCGCATCGACTACCGCTGGTTCGACGGCTATCTGACGGCGGTCCCGGGCACGTCGCAGTTCTCGCCGGATTCGAGCAAGATCCCCTCGCAGCAGAACATCAATCTGCGCCTGGGCGTGGAATGGGACGCGCTGGATGTCAGCCTGTTCGCGCTGAACGTCACCGACGAAACCAAGGGTGCCCAGTTCGGCGGACGTTCCTCGTGCACGAACGCCGACTGCAGCACGTACAACAGCTATGGCTACGGCAGAACGATCAGTGCGCCGACTCCCCGGCAGATCGGCCTGCAGGTGGCTTACCGGCGCTGAAGCTCCAGGTGGCGCGACTTGCGCCACCGAAGTCCAGGTCCCCTGATGCCCAGCGGCATCGGGGGACAATTCCTGCTACTGGGAATTGTGATATACAGCTCCCGGAGTCGCACAGTACAAATCAATGCGGGGGCATGGCGGTGCGTCAGCGACTTCACGCATCCGCACCTGCAGCTCTCGCCCTGAGGTTGAACCGATGAAAAGGACAGCAGTTGTCTTGGGCTTCCTGTGCGTGATGGCGACGGCGCCATTGGCGCTGCGCAGTCAGACACCACCCGCCCCTGCGACAGCCGCGGTGGATAACCGCACGGTGCCATTGATGAAGTTCGAGGCGGAGGATTTCATCAAGCTGCCACCCGGCGAAAACCTCGGCGAGGTTCTGGGTGTGGCGGTGAACTCCAAGGGCCAGCTGGCGGTACTGAATCATCCGGGTTCTGCCACCACCGGGCCGCTGTTCGGCAACGCAACCACCGAAATCCTGCTGTTCGACAAGAACGGCAAGTTCATCAGGGAAATCGGCAAGAAGGTCTACGCGCTGGGCTACGGACATTCGATCCGCTACGACAAGTACGACAATCTGTGGATCGTCGACAAGGGCACGGACTCCGCGATCAAGTTCGATCCGAACGGCAAGGTGCTGATGAACCTGGGCCGGCGTCCGGAAGGATTCGATTCGAACAACATCGAGCACGCCAGGCAGTCCGAGGCCCGCATGGTCGATGGCTGGCTGGGCGCTCCGACCGACGTCACCTGGGACCAGGACGACAACATCTACATCAGCGACGGCTACGT
>Ga0164241_10003205_pt1 | contig 16816 bp, 17 predicted proteins | sample OricomyardsoilBY_FD_108780 | JGI IMG/M metagenome (GOLD analysis project Ga0164241, IMG submission 108780) | Backyard soil microbial communities from Emeryville, California, USA - Original compost - Back yard soil (BY) | ecosystem: Environmental > Terrestrial > Soil > Unclassified | place: USA... | reverse complement strand
GAGTACTACGTGACGCGTAATGCCGAGGTGGTCTGCACCGTGCTCGGTTCCTGCGTCTCGGCCTGCATCCGCGACGCGCGGCTCAACATCGGCGGCATGAATCACTTCATGTTGCCGCTCGATGGATCGAACGGCGAGAGCCCCTGGGGCAGCGTGCTCAGCGCCGCCACCCGGTACGGAAACGTGGCCATGGAGCGGCTCATCAACGACATCCTGAAGCTCGGCGGCCGGCGCCAGGATCTGGAGATCAAGCTGGTGGGCGGCGGCCGCGTGTTGTCCGAGATGAGCAATGACGTCGGCGCGCGCAACATCGAGTTCGTGCGCCACTACGTGCACGAGGAGGGCTTCCGCGTTGTCAGCGAAGACCTCGGCGACGTGCACGCGCGTCGCGTGGTCTACTTTCCGCAGAGTGGTCGCATGCGGGTGCGCAAGCTCAACGCCGCGCCGGACGAGACCCTGGTGGCACGCGAGCGGCAATATCTGCGCCAGCTCGACACCACTCCCGCCGAAGGCGAGATCGAGCTGTTCTGATGGCCGCCAGCGAACTCCAGGCTCCGGCGACCCTGGCCATCGGTCCGGCGCTGGCGGAGTTCACGCGACGCATTGCCGTCGACCTCGCCGCGGACCTGCCCGAGCTGCCGAGTTTTCCCGACGTGGTGGTGCGCGTGCGCCGCGCGCTGTCGAAGGACGACGTGGCGGTCGACGAGGTGGTACGTGTGGTCAGCGCGGAGCCGTCGCTGTCCGTGCGACTGTTGCAGCTGTCGAATTCCGCGGCGCTGAATCCCGGCGGTAAGCGCGTGACCACGCTGCGCGCCGCGATCGCGCGCATGGGATTCAACATGACGCGCAGCGCGACCGTGGTGTTCGCCATGTCGCAGATGCGGCGTGCCGAAGCCTGGCGAGATTTGCAGCCGCAGTTCCGCGAGATCTGGGAGGCGAGTGCGCGGCTGGCGGCCACCAGCCACGCGCTGGCGCGGCATTGCCGCCGCGCCGATGCCGACCAGGCCATGCTGGCCGGCATGCTGAGCGGCGTCGGACGGCTGTTCGTGCTGACCCGCGCCGGTGCATTTGCGTCGCTGCTCGCGGATGCATCGATCTACGCCGAGATCCAGAGCGTGTGGCATGCGCGCTCGGGACGCGCGTTGCTCACGCGCTGGGAGCTGGGCGCCGGGATCCTCGATGCGGCCAGCGACTTCGAAAACGCTCACTCGCCCCACGGGAGCAGGGCAACCCTGAGCGATGTGTTGCTGGCAGCGCGTTATCTGATGGACGTGACGGAGCCGGCGGAACTGCCCGGGAGTGCGTTCCTGGAAGCGCCGCCCTTCGTTCGGCTGGGCCTCGATGCGGCCGGTGCGGCCGCCGTTCTCACGGCATCCGCCGAGGAAATCGCCTCGCTGCGGGCCGTGCTGGCGGACTGAGCCTGGCGTTTGACATATACCCGGCAGGTTATTGCCGAAGTTAAATAGTCTGGGCGCGCGACCGATACAGGGAGCGTGACCTTCAACCTCGTCGCATTACCCGTTCAGTCCCTGGGCGCCGGCACCGCACGTCATTCCGACGTGGCGCGGCTGGTCGAAGCCCTGACGGTGGAGCTTGCCGGCGAGAAGATCGATTTGCCCAGTTTTCCCGACGTCGCCACGCGTGTGCGCCGCGCGCTCACCAACGAGCAGGTCGACGTCGAACACGTGGTCAAGATCGTGAGCGCGGAGCCCGCGTTGGCCGCGCGCCTGCTGCAGCTCGCCAACTCCGCCGCGCTGAATCCCAACGGGCGCCGCCTCGCCGATCTGCGTACCGCGGTGTCGCGCATCGGTTTCAACATGGCGCGCAGCGCGGCGATTGCCTTCGCCATGTCGCAGTTGCGTCGCGCCGAAGCATACAAGGGCGTGCACGAACCGCTGTCCGAGCTCTGGCAGGAGTCGGTGCACGTCGCCGCGATGTGCCACCTGGTGGCCAAGCGCTTCTCCCAGGTCAATGCCGACACCGCGCTGCTCGCCGGCCTGTTGCAGAGCGTCGGCAAGCTCTATCTACTGACGCGCGCCGTGCGATTCCCGGCGCTGCTCGCCGACACCGGCGCCTACCAGAAGCTGGTGGCCGAATGGCACGGGCGCCTCACCGAAGCCATCCTGCGCAACTGGGAGCTGTCCGATGAGGTCATCGCCGCGGTGGCCGCCAGCGAGAACCTCGAGCGCGACCACGAAGGCACCACCGACCTCACCGACGTGCTGGCGGTCGCCACCGCCATGACGACGCTGGGCCCGGATCCGCGCGCCGAAGAGATGTTGTTCCTCGATATGCCAGCGGCACGCCGCATGAAACTCAACGCCGACCGCTGCCTCATGGCATTGGCCGATTCCCATACTGCGATTTCGTCTTTGCGCCAGGCGCTGGGCACATGAGCGCGGAAGCCACCTCGGTCACGTCCACCGTCGAGGCACGAGCGCTGCCCAACACGGTGGTGTTCTCGTTCGTCAAGGGCCTGGCGACCGAGCTGTCGCAGGGGCAGGTGGAACTGCCGTCCGTGCCCGAGATCGTGGTGCGGCTGCAGCAAACCATGTCGGACGAGAACGTCACCAATGACGTCGTGGTGCGCGTGATCGGCTCCGAGCCCATGCTCGCCGGCAAGCTGCTGACCATGGCGAACTCGGTGGCCCTGAACACTTCCGGCCGCAAGATCGCCGACCTGCCCACCGCCGTGGCGCGCGTGGGTTTCAACATCGTGCGGTCGGCCGCGCTGAGCTTCGCCGTCGAGCAGCTGCGCAAGGCCAGCGAGTACCGCCATCTCGAACAGCAGCTCGACGCGTTGTGGAAGAACAGCGTGCAGATTGCCGCGATGTGTCATGTGATCGCGCGGCGCTTCTCGTCCCTTAATGGTGACACCGCCTTGTTAGCCGGGCTGATGCACAACGTGGGTCGCATCTACATATTGACGCGCGCCAGCAAGTACCCGACGCTGACCGCCGATCCGCTGACGTTCAACTCCATCGTGCGCGACTGGCACGCCAACGTCGCCAAGGCGCTGCTCGAGAACTGGAAGGTCGTCGACGAGATCGTCGACGCCGTGGCTGGATACGAAGACCTCGACCGCGAGGCGCGTGGACCCGTGACCCTCACCGACGTGTTGTCGCTGGCCATGCTGTTGGAAAGGAATCGCAATGGCACGGAAATGAACGTGCCCGACGAAGGATTGATCAAGGGATTGAAGCGCATGCAGTTACAGGTGCGCGATTGTCATGCCGTGCTCGATGAGTCCGCGGAGGAAATCGCGGCGCTCAAGAGTGCGTTGGGAGGCTGATCATGCCAGCGATGGCGTTAGGGACGACTACCATTGAGAACATCGTCGCGCACGACGCGGCGGCGCTGGAAAAGGACCTCGCTTCGGTCCGACAGGATACGGCGCTGACCTTGCCCGGCGTGCCGCAGATCGTCACGCGCGTGCAGCAGATGCTCAGCGATCCGGACATCGGAATTCCGCAACTCGTGCCCGTGATCAACTACGAGCCGGTGCTCGTCGGGCGCATCCTGCAGATGGCGAACTCCGCCGCGCTGAATCCGACGCGCCGGCAGATCACCGATCTCAAGACCGGCGTCACGCGCGTGGGATTCGACCTGCTGCGTTCCGCCGCGCTGGCGTATGCGCTGCGCCAGGTGTCGCAGGCGCATTCGGTCAAGGACATCCGTCCGCATTTGGAGGCTCTGTGGGAACGCAGCGCCTGGACCGCAGCGGTGTCGTTTGTGATCGCGCGCAAGTTCACCAAGGTGAATCGGGACATCGCGTTTCTCGGCGGCCTCATGCATGGCGTCGGCAAGTTGTTCATCCTGACGCGCGCCGCGCATTATCCATTCGTGCTGCGTGACCGGACCAAGTACGGCTCGATGCTGCGCAAGTGGCACTCGCAGTTCGCCAAGGCCATCCTGGTGGGATGGAAACTGCCCGAGGACGTGGTCAATGCCGTGGCGAATTACGAGAACCTGAATCGCGAAGTCGTGGGGGATGAGCCGGACCTGACGGACATTCTCGCGACCAGCTACCTGGTGGTGGGTCACGCGGGACGCATGCAGGACCTGTCGATGACCGTGGAGAAGATCGCCGCATTCTCGCGCCTGCGCCTGGACATCATGGCGGTGGAAGAGACGCTCGAGAAGGCCAAAGAAGAAATCGAAGACCTGCGGCTGGCCATCAAGTAATGGGGACATTCTCCGTTTCCTAGCAAACGGGGACAGGCCTGGGCGCCTAACTCCTTGCCGAATTCCGGTCGTTAGGCAATCGGTCAGGTTCGCAGTGCGATAGTCCCGCGCGCCATGAATAACAAGAAGTTGCGATTCCTCCTAGTTGCTGGGCCTCATGGTCGTGCTCGGCGGCTGCGCGACCACGGAAGGGATGCCGATAAACCGATCGAAGCCCGAGACCATCCAAGCATGGTTGGCGGTGGGTGGATGCATGGCGCGCTGACGCCGGGAGGATGACGAGTGACTTCGCGCCTCAAACTTGCCTTGGGACGATCCGCGATGACCCTCGCGCTGGTGTTCGGTTGCGCGGCGCTATTCCTGTTCTCGACGCGACTCCTGGCGCTGCCGATCTTCATCGCGGTACTGGTCACGCTCGTTCTGTGGATCTGTGGAAAACCTTGGCGGCCCGCAGGATTCGCGCTTGCCAGCTTTCTGATTATTTCGCTTATCCCTATCGACGTGCGGCCCCAACACTGGATCGGAGTGCCGAAAGTCGTGCCCGTCGTCATGGGATATCCCAGCCGCGAAGCATTTGCGGCGGCGGAGCGGGGCGAAATCTGGCTCGGGGGATGTATCGTGTCGGGCTTCGACCCGTGGTGGGTGGTGACATGGTAGTCAAGTCGCTGGGATTCAGCCTCATCGCGATCCTTCTTCTCGCCGGATGCGCGACTGGCTCCGCGATCGTCACCGGGACGGTGAGGGCGCCCGCCGAGACGGGCCAAGTCTCTCTCTACCTGGATCCCCCAGCCGAGTTCGAAGTGATCGATCTTCTGGTGGCATGACGCGGTGGATGCGTTTGACCGCGAAAAGTGTCGTGTGCTGTAGTCAGGTCAGGCACATGATGATAGATAAAGTGCTCAAGCCAGCCGTCGGCGCGCGCCACTCAGCTCGACCGTTATACCTATGTCCAGCGCCATTGTGTTATTCGGGAGTTCACGGCGACACGGCAATACTGGCCAGCTATTGGATCACCTCGCCTCCAAGCTGAGCATCGAAGTAGTCGATGTCGGCCAACTGCGTATATCGGCCTATGACTACGACCACAAGAACAGGGGCGACGACTTCGAGCCACTGATGAAACGGGTGTTGGGATTTGAGCAAATAGTTTTCGCTTCGCCCGTCTATTGGTATTCGGTCAGTCCACCCATAAAGATATTTCTGGATCGAATCTCTGACTTCTTGGACATCCCGGAACTTCTGGAGGATGGGCGTCGTCTGCGTGGCAAGGTGGCGTACATCGTCTGCACATCGATATACGACAAAGCGCCAGCTCCATTTGTGGACGCGCTGAAGGATACGTTTGCGTATCTTGGAATGCATTTCGGGGGTATGGTGCATGCCAATTGTCGCGAGGGGTACTCGCACTCATTGCACGAGACGGAGGTATCTGCATTCGCGGGCCTTGTCGGTGCAAATCGAGGCCCTGGGCTCAAGGCCTAGCGACCTTGCCGGAGCGCGCGCAGTGCTCGGTTCAATTGTTGGATGGCGAAATGAAGACGTCATGAATCGTCGCACTAACGGCAGCGCTCATCACTTGGCCCCTACATCGCGAGCGGCTTACGCTTTCTACTTTCCAAACGGCCGTACGCAACTGTCGGCGCGCTCCTGGTTCCGGCGCTGTTGGACGCGGGAAACTTCTATTCGATATTCATTCGGCCCGAGAGCTCAACCGCCGGCCTGGGCATGATCTTCGTGTCACTTTGGAACTTGATAGTGTTCGTGCCGATCGGTGCCACGATTGGTTGGTGGATTGGAAATCGAATCCACGCCACTGCCAAAGATCTGCAATAACGGGCCTGGCGGCGGCACGCGCAGCATCAATACCCGCTACTTTCGCGGCGGGGTAGGTAGTCGCGGCCAGCCGTGATTTCAACGCCGGCCACCGTTGTTAGGCTGGCGTTCAGGTTCGTGCTGCCATATTCGCGCCCGCATGAATAACAAGAACTTGCGATTGATGCTGGCCGCTGGCCTGGTCTCATTCACCCTCGGTGGCTGCGCAACCCTGGAAGACGTGCCGATCGACCGGTCGAAGCCCGAGACCGTGCAGTCCCAACTCGCGGTGGGCGACACCGTTTACGTCCGGCTCCAGCGCGGAGACGTGCGGCATTTCCGAATCGTCGCACTCGAACCAGACGCCATCGTCGGGCGCCATGAGCGCATCGCGTACCAGGACATCGATCTCATCGAGGTGAAGAAGGTGGATTACGAGGGACCGATCAAGACCGGAGCCGCGGTCGCGGTGCTGGCCCTGGTCTATATCGCGGCGATGGTCATCGAGGACGAGTTGAATGAAGAAGAGGTTGCTACCTGTGACAGCAACGGCGTCGGTGGGTGCATACCTCGTTGAAGTCTCGGCGGCCGACAAGGCGCCTCCAGCCTGAAAGCGGCTAGGTTGCGGCAGGCGATTCAATATTCCGAAACGCTGGCGCAGAATGACGCGACTTGACGATTCTCGGGAGTGAAACGCTCAATGACATCGCGGCGCGAAAGCCTGGGCGCAGCCTTCGATTCAATCGCTGTCGACGCGCGGCGGCTCCTCATCGCCCACTGCATTGCGGCTCTGGTCGTCAGTGCCAGCCTGTGGTTTCGCATCGGGCCTGGTTGGGTTTGCTGAATTGCGCGGTTTTTCAGGACCCGAAACCGACCTGAAACCTGCGCGCAGTCATTCGCATCGATCGGAGGGGCGAGCGCACCTGGCGGCCGGCGGTTGTCACTGAGCATCGCGTCACTGCAGAGATGCATTCGGAATGGCCATATCGGTGGCCAATGGGAGCAAGATCATGAAGCACGCAATTGCGGCAATGTTGAGCCTTGGATTCATGTGCCTGTCCAATCCGGCAATGGCTGCTTGTCCCGACGATGCGCTCACCTTCAACTTCTCGAACATCAAAGTAATCGAAGCCTTCGCGATCCTGGCCGACTTCGCAGGTCTCAAACCCGATATCGATCACTCGCTGCAGCAGTCGGAGGCCATGAAGTTCGTTTGCACGCCGTGGCGTGTGGTCGCGCAGGACCTGGCGGATCGGCACCACCTGATCGTGAAGATCGAGAATGGCGTCATGCACGTGTCGAGGAAATAGGAGTCATATGAAAGCGTCATCCCTGGTCATCGGCCGCACCTACTTCCGCCTCACCTTCGCGGACCGCGACCTCACCATGCCCGGCGTCGAGCCGCTGATCTTCCTCGGCGAGGTCATGGAAGAGGGCGGTGCCAATGGTTTTGTGTTCCAGGACACCAGCTCCTTTGTGCAATACGGCTCAGGACTCGAAGGCGATGAGCAGCACGAAGACATCGCCATGTATTTCATGCCGGAGTCGGAGATCGGCGCGCTGTATGACGTCAATGAATTGGCCGAAGAAATCAACGAATCGGCGAAGCGTGCTGTCGAGCTCAACTATCCACAACTGAAGTCTCTGCGCGCCGATCGTTAGGCCGTGAAAGAAAAAGAAGTGCCTTTGGGCGTCGAGATATTTGGCGGCTGTCCGGCCTTTCATCGGCTGGCAGCTGATGGTGGGCTTCTGATGCGCGGTGGAATTGCCATGGCTCTGCTGGCTTGGACATCCCTCTGCCAGGCCGCCGATCCGCCGATTCCACTTCAGTCCGGGACGTACGAATTCCAATGGAAGGACGCCGAGTTCTCGAGTTCGCCAGGTTTCCCGGTCAAAGTCGTGATCGACGGAAACAAGATCAGCGTCGTGAATGAACATGTCGGCGGCGCCGCGCCGCTCGGCGAGCTGGAATCCGCGCAGCTGATGTGGAACGCGAAGGTGGGCAAGTGGGTGTTGGGTTATTCGGAGGCTGACAAAGTGGCGCCGGATCCCGGCGGCTGCAGCGGCGAAGGCCCGCACGCCATCGACTTCAAGGCGCGCGTGATCTGGACCTGCGAGTGGGGGCCATAACGGGTGTTCGTAGTTTTCATCCACGGCCCCGCCGCGGCCGGCAAATACACGATTGGCACGCGCGTCGCGGCTGAACTGGACGTCCCGCTGTTCCACAATCACCTGACCGTTGACCTGGCGCTGGCCCTCTTCGATTTCGGCACACCGCCGTTTCGAAACCTGCGCGCCGCGATCTGGAAGGCGGCATTCGAAGAATGCGCACGGGCCGGTCAATCCTTCGTCTTCACGTTTCATCCGGAAGCCACGGTCGAGCCGATGCTGGTCGACGAACTCGCGGGCATCGTCAAAACCCACGGGGGCAAGATCTTCTTCGTCGAACTCCAGTGCTCGCGCGGCGCCGTCCTACAGCGCCTCTCGAACGAGAGCCGTCGCCAGTTCGGCAAGATGACGGATCCGGCGCTATACCAGGCCATCGAGGCCCAGGGTGGTTTCGAATTCAACGGAATGCCGGTATCGGATCTGCAGGTGGACACCGAAGCACTCGAGCCGGCGCGGGCGGCCGCGGTCATCGTGGAAACCGTTCGAGGCGCGGACTAACAGCTGATCCGCCGTCCTTTTGCCAGTCCCCCGGCCCAGCCCCCATACTGGCCGCCATTCGGTCTATATATAAGAGTCGAAAATGACCCCCGAAAACGTCCGTACCGCGGCCGACGCCCGCAAGATCGTCGAAGAGCGCAAGCTCGATCACATCAAGGTCGGTGTGTTCGACAACGACGGCGTCATGCGCGGCAAATACATGGGCCGTGACAAGTTTTTCTCCGCGCTCGACAAGGGCTTTGGCTTCTGCGACGTGGTGCTGGGCTGGGACTCGAACGACCAGCTCTACGACAACGTGAAATACACCGGCTGGCACACGGCCTATCCGGACGCGCCGGTGCGTGTATTGCCCGACACCTGTCGAAACGTCCCCTTCGAAGGCGACATGATCATGTTCCTCGGGGAGTTCGCCGAGGCTGCGGAGTCGGTCTGCCCGCGCGCCGTTCTGCGTCGCGTACTGAAGAAGGCCGGCGACCTGGGCTACGACGCCATCGCCGCCACCGAGTTCGAATTCTTCATGTTCAAGGAGACGCCGGAGTCGGTGCGCGAGAAGGGCTTCCGCAACCTGACTACCATGACACCGGGATTCTTCGGCTACTCGGTGCTGCGCAGCTCGGTGCACTCCGAGTTCTATCACCAGCTTCTGAAACTCTGCTCCGACATGCGTATTCCGATCGAGGGCCTGCACACGGAGACCGGCCCCGGCGTGCTCGAGGCGGCGATCCAGTACTGCGACGCGCTCGAGGCAGCCGACCGCGGCGCGCTGTTCAAGACCTTCACCAAGGTGCTGGCGCAGCGCAACGGCATGATGGCCACGTTCATGGCCAAGTGGTCCAAGGACTGGCCGGGGCAGAGCGGCCACGTGCATACCTCGCTCAAGCGCAAGTCGGATGGCAAGGCCGCGTTCCACGACGCCTCGAAGCCGCACAACATGTCCGACGAGATGCGCTGGTATGTGGGCGGCCAGCAGAAGCTGATGCCCGAGTTGTTAGCCATGGTGGCGAGCACGGTGAACAGCTACTCGCGCCTGATCCCGGGCTTCTGGGCGCCGACCTCGGCCACCTGGGGCGTGGAGAATCGCACCACCGCCCTTCGTGTAATACCCGGCAGCCCGTACAGCCAGCGCGTCGAATACCGCATCGCCGCCGCGGACATCAATCCCTACCTCGCCATCGCGGTGGCGCTGGGCTCGGGCCTGTACGGCATCGAGAACAAGATCGAGCCGGACCCGATGGTGGAAGGCAACGCCTACGAGAAGAAATTCCCCAAGACGCGCTCCCTGCCGCGCACGCTGACCGAAGCCTCCGAGTGGCTGGAGAAGTCGAAGGCCGGGCGCGCCTTGTTTGGCGACGCCTTCGTAGAGCACTTCGCCGCCAGCCGTGAGTGGGAAGACCGCGAGTTTCGCCGCGCCATCACCGATTGGGAGCTGGCGCGCTACTTCGAGATCATCTGATGACGATCATCACACGGGCACCGGAAACCCAGAAAACCGTGAGCCCGGTGGACGGGCGCGTCTACGTCGAACGCATGCTTTCCACGCCCGAGGAGATCAACGAGCTCCTGCGCACGGCGCGGCACGCCCAGGTGGCATGGCGCAACGTGCCGCTGCCAGAACGCGCGCAGATCCTGCTGAAGTTCTGCAACGAGTTCGAGAAGCGCGGCGCGAAGATCGCCGAGGAACTCACCTGGCAGATGGGCCGGCCGTCGCGATATGCGGCCAACGAAGTGCGCGGCACGCTGGAGCGCGCGCGGCACATGATCGCGATCGCCTCGCAGGCGCTGGCGGATCTCGAGGCGGGGCCGAAGCCGGACTTCAAGCGCTTCGTGCGGCGCGAGCCGCTGGGCGTGGTGTTCACCATCGCCGCCTGGAACTACCCATACCTCATCGCGGTGAACAGCGTGGTGCCGGCGTTGATGGCGGGCAATGCCGTGATCCTCAAGCATTCGGCGCAGACGCCGCTGTGCGCGGAGCGTTTCGCGGAGTGTTTCGAAGCGGCCGGGCTGCCGAAGGGCGTGTTCCAGATCGTGCACGCCTCGCATGAAGACACCGACCGCATCATTCGCGATCCGCGTGTGAACTTCGTGGCTTTCACGGGCTCGGTGGCGGGCGGCCATGCCGTGCAGCGCGCGGCGTCTTCGCGCTTCATCGGCGTGGGGCTCGAGCTGGGCGGCTGCGACCCGGTGTACGTGCGCCACGACGCGAACCTCGCGCACGCCATCGAGAACATCGTCGACGGCGCGTACTTCAACTCCGGCCAGTCATGCTGTGGCCTGCAGCGCATCTACGTGCATCACGGCGTCTACCAGAAATTCCTCGATGGCTTCGTCGATCTCACGCGCAAGTACGTGCTCGACGATCCGCGCGAGCCCAACACCACGCTCGGTCCGGTGGTGCGCACGGCGGCCGCGGAAGGCATTCGTTCGCAGATCGACGCCTCGATCAAGGCGGGCGCCAAGGGCCTGATTGCGGAATCCGCCTTCGCGAAGAGCGAACGCGGCACGCCGTACATCGCGCCGCAGGTGCTGGTGAACGTGGATCACCGCATGCCCATCATGCGGGAAGAAATCTTCGGGCCGGTCGCCGGCATCATGAAGGTGAGCTCGGACGATGAGGCCGTGGACCTCATGAACGACAGCGACTTCGGCCTCACGGCCGCCATCTGGACCGAGGACGTGGAGGCCGCCGAGGCCCTGGGGCAGCGCGTCATCACAGGCACCTGGTTCATGAATCGCTGCGATTACCTCGACCCGGCGCTCGCCTGGGTGGGTACCAAGGACTCAGGTCGCGGATGTACGCTGTCGGTGGTCGGTTATGAACACCTGACGCGACCGAAGTCATTCCACCTGCGGATGAAGACCTCATGAGTATTCCGATGAAGGGCAACTGGAATTACCCGACGCGTGTGTGGTCGGGGCCGGGCCGCATCAGCGAGCTGCCCAAGGCCTGCGAGGAGCTGGGTATCGTGCGGCCGTTGATCGTCACGGATTCGGGCCTCAAGGACTCGGCCATGATCCGCAAGGCCATGAGCCTCGTGCCCATGGCCAAACTATTCGCCGACGTGCGCGGCAACCCGGTGGCGGCGAACGTCGAGGCGGGATTGCAGGCCTATCACGCGGGTGCGCACGATGGCGTCATTGCCTTCGGCGGCGGCTCGGGCCTCGATGCCGGCAAGGTCATCGCCTTCATGTCCGGCCAGTTGCGGCCGCTGTGGGATTTCGAGGATGTCGGGGACTGGTGGACGCGCGCCGATCCTCAGGGTATTGCGCCGATTGTCGCGGTGCCCACCACCGCGGGCACGGGTTCGGAAGTCGGGCGCGCGGGCGTCATCCTCAACGAGGAGACGCACCAGAAGAAGATCATTTTCCATCCGAAGATGATGCCGGGCATCGTCATCGCGGACCCGGAACTCACCGTGGGCCTGCCGGCCAGGATCACCGCGGCCACGGGCTTCGACGCTTTCGTGCATTGCTTCGAGGCATTCTGCGCGCCGGGGTTCCATCCGCTGGCGGACGGCGTGGCGCTCGAGGGCATGCGGCTCATCAAGGCCTATCTACCGCGCGCGGTGAAGATGGGCAGCGACATGGAGGCGCGCTCGCGCATGCTGGCCGCGGCCAGCATGGGCGCCACCGCGTTCCAGAAGGGCCTCGGCGCCGTGCACGCCATCGCCCACCCGGTCGGCTCGTTCTTCGATACGCACCATGGCCTGACCAATGCCGTCATCACGCCCTATGTCATCGTGCACAACCGTGAGGCGATCACCGAGCGCATGAAGGTAGTGGCGCGCGTGCTCGATCTGCCGAAGCCCGGCGTCGACGGCGTGCTCGACTGGGTGCTGGCCTTCCGCAAGGAGCTGGGAATTCCGCACTCGCTGGGCGAGATCGGTGTGACGCTCAGGAATCCGGAGGAGATCGGCCGCGAGGCGGCCATCGATCCTTCGGCCGGTGGCAATCCGATTCCTGTCGACGCGGCGACGCTCGAGCGGATCTTTCGCTCGGCTGTGAAGGGCGATCTTTCACTGAAGAGCTGATGGCCCGAATCCTCGTCATCGACGGCAACCAGGCCGAGATCCGCGCGAAGCACAAGGCCATGGGCGGCACGGATTCCGGCGACGGTTACGCCGCCACGCTGAAGCGCCTGCAGCCGGACCTCGAAGTCGACATCGTGCGGCCCGCGGACGGCGAGCCCAAGCTGCCCGACGGCGTGGCGCTGGCCGACTACGACGGTGTCGCCATCTCGGGCTCGGCGCTGAACATCTACTCGCGCGAAGTCGCCGTCGAACGGCAGGTCGACCTGGCCAAGGCGGTTTTCGCGGCCGGCTTGCCCTGTTTCGGCAGTTGCTGGGGCCTGCAGCTCGGAGTCACCGCGGCTGGCGGCAACGTGATCCGCAATCCGCGCGGGCGTGAGTTCGGCTTCGCGCGCCGGATCGTGCTGAACGCGCAGGGCCGCGATCACGCCATGTTCCAGGGCAAGCCCGAGGTTTACGAGGCCGTGACGGTCCATGTCGACACGGTAGATAGCTTGCCGGCCGGCGGCGTGCCGCTGGCGCACAACGACATGGGCCTGCAGGCGGCCGAAATCCGCTTCGGCAACGGCGGCAGTTTCTGGGGCGTGCAGTATCACCCGGAGTACAGCTGCGCCGAGGCGGCCGCGATGGCGCGGCGTTACGCGGATGTGCTGATCCGCGATGGGCTGGTGCGCGACCAGGCGGACCTCGAGGCCCTGGCCGCGGACTTCAGCGCACTCGACGCCAACCCGGACGATGCGCGCCTGGCCTGGCGCTTCGGAGTGGGTGAATCGATCACCAACCGCGACGTGAAGCTCGCGGAGCTGCGCAACTGGCTCGACCAGAAGGTCCTGAAGTAGGGCGTGATCCACCTGAGGGCCGTCGCGCTGGCATTGACCGGGTTGCTGCTCGGCGGCTGCGTGTCCAGCATCCTGGCCCACAAGATCGTCGCGCCGCCTAACAAGAGCGGGATCAGACCGCTGTTCGCCGACTCGGAAATCCTCAAGCACGGGCCCGACGCCTTCGCGGCAACCTGGATCGTGGACGTAGGACCGCCGAAAGCGAGGATCGCCGTGGCATCGATCGAGGCCGGCGACTACGGCTTCACCTACGACCTCGAGATGTCGTACCCCGAGGGCAAGGACCCGAAGATCGATTCCTTCAACGCCTACTGGCGCGCCGCGGCGCAGGTACAACACGTGCCACCGCGCGGCACCATCCTGCTGCTGCATGGCTACCTGCAGAACCGCAATTACGTCGTGCCCTGGGCCGTGCGGCTGGCGCAGGCGGGCTTTCGCTGCGCGGTACTCGATCTTCGCGGCCACGGCGCCTCGAGCGGCGACCACATCTCCTTCGGCGCTTTCGAATCCCAGGACATCACCCAGGTGCTCGACGACCTGGCCCGGCGCGGCTGGGACGTCTCGCGCGTCGGCCTCTTCGGCGTCTCTTATGGCGCCTCGATCGCGCTGCTCACGGCCGGGCACGACAGCCGCGTCAACACCGTGGTGGCGCTGGAGCCCTTTGCCTCGGCCGAGCGGGCCGTGCCGGAGCTGATGCGCGCCGCGTTCGCGAATGAAGCCAGGGGAATCACCGATCGGCAATTCGCCGCGGCCCACGTCAAGGAGGCGAAGATTGCCGGCTTCCGGTGGTCACAAGCGGATATCCAGGCCGCACTGGCCCGCACGTCCGCGCCGGTGCTGTTCATCCACGGTGAAAAAGACGGCTGGCTGTCGCCGGACCACAGCCGCGAGCTCGCCCGGCAGGCGCCGGCCGGCAGCAAGCTGGTGCTGTCACCACTCGACAACCATGTTTCACTTCCATTGCAGGTCGCCAAGTTCGCCCCGCAAGTGGTCGCCTGGTTCGAGGCGGGATTGCGCAAACCCTGAGGGCTGTCATCGCGCTGCAACGTCTATCTACAATCATTCGCCCCGTGCGAATACTGCTGGTGACGGATGCGTGGGAGCCCCAGGTGAACGGCGTGGTACGCACGCTGAAGACCACCGCTCGCGAACTGACTTCGATGGGCCATGAAGTCCGCTTTCTGACTCCCCTCGAATTCCGCACGCTGCCGTGCCCGACCTATCCCGAGATCCGCCTGTCGCTGTTCGCGCAGGGGCAGGTGAACCGCACCATCCGCGAGTTCGACCCGGACGTGTTGCACATCGCCACCGAAGGCCCGCTGGGCCTGGCCGCGCGCCGCTTCGCGTTGCGCCACGATTTCCCGTTCACCACCGCGTACCACACGCGTTTCCCCGAATATGTCTACGCACGCTTCCGGCTGCCGCTGAGCTGGAGCTACGCCTGGTTGCGGCACTTCCACGGCAAGTCCAAGGCGGTGATGGCGCCCACCCAGGTGGTGGTCGACGACCTCAGGGCCAACGGCTTCCACAACGTGAAGCTCTGGTCGCGCGGGGTCGACGGCGAGATCTTCCGCCCGCAACTCAGCAAGCGGCTCGACAGTGCGCCGCCGATTTTTCTGTACGTCGGCCGCGTGGCCGTGGAGAAGAATGTCGAGGCTTTCCTCGAGCTCGACCTGCCGGGCTCGAAGTGGGTGGTGGGTACGGGACCTGCGCTCGATCGGATCCGCGACCAGTTTCCGCAAGCTAACTACCTTGGAGTGCTCGAACGCGAGGAGCTCGCCAGGGTTTACGCGGCCGCGGACGTGTTCGTCTTCCCCAGCAAGACGGACACGTTCGGCCTGGTGCTGCTCGAGGCCATGGCCTGCGGCTTGCCGGTGGCCGCGTACCCGGTCACCGGCCCGCGCGATGTCATCGCGGATTCAAAGGCCGGCGTGCTCCATGAAGACCTGCGCACCGCCTGCCTCGAGGCGCTGAAACTCCAACGCGAAGACGCGCTGGCGCGGGCGCGGCTGTTCACCTGGCGCGCGGCCACCGAGCAGTTCTTCGGCCACCTGCACCCGCGCAAACGTCCCGCCGCGGCTCCGGCCTTCGCCTGATTCCCTAGCTCGAACAATCAGTTGCATTCCTTGCACTGATCCCGTGCCGCGCCCCGCGCGAGCAAGGTGCGCCCGTGCATGCGCTTTGAGTTGCGGCTGCGCACAGGGCCGGGCCTATACTCGGCCCGGGCGAGGGGCAGAGCCACCACTGCACTTCGAGATACAAGAAGAAAACAATAGCTGGGCGACGGCTACCCGCCGCTCCAGGGGAGTTACGCATGAACGAGTCTTCTTCGTCGGGCGGCGTTAGCTACAAACAGGTCGGCGCCGACTATTTCGCCAATCGTGGACTGAAACGCTACGCCAAGGTCTGGTCGCTGTGGGCCCTGGGCGTGGGCGCGGTGATCTCAGGTCATTACTCGGGCTGGAACTTCGGTCTCGCGAATGGCTGGGGCTCGATGCTGGTAGCCCTGTTCATCATCGCCGCGATGTACTGGGGTCTCATCTTCAGCCTCGCCGAGATGTCGCCGGCACTGCCGCATACCGGCGCGGCCTACTCATTCGCGCGCAGCGCGATGGGTCCCTGGGGCGGCATGTTCACTGGACTCGCCGAGAGCATCGAATACGTGCTGACGCCCGCGGTCATCGTGTTCTTCATAGGCTCGTACATGTCGGCCATCTTCGGGACGCCACCCGAATATCAGCCACTATGGTGGGCGTTCTCGTACGCAGTGTTCCTCGTGCTCAACTTGTTTGGAGTCGAGCTGTCGTTTCGCGTCTCTGTGTTTGTAACACTCGGCGCGCTCGCCGTACTGGCTATCTACTGGGTGAGTGCATTGCCGGCGATCGATTTCCAGCGCTGGGCCCTCAATGTCGGTGTGGGTCCGGATGGAAAGGCCATCGAGTTGCCTGATGGCGGCGGTAGTTGGTTTCCATTTGGACTCAAGGGCGTGCTGGTGACTTTGCCGTTCGCGGTATGGCTATTCCTCGCGATCGAGCAGCTGCCGCTCGCAGCAGAAGAGTCCGCGGATCCCAAGAAAGATATGCCAAAAGGACTGATCCTCGGCATGCTTACCCTCATGTGCTCGGCGCTGCTGATCACATTCTTGAATGCGAGCGTGGGGGCACCGGACAAAATGCACGGCTCATTCTCGCTGGGCACTTCCGGTGAACCATTGCTTGACGGCTTTCGTGTACTTTACGGCAGCGGTGCCGCGAAGACTCTGGCGTTCCTGGCGGTCATTGGGCTCAT
>Ga0164241_10003204_pt1 | contig 16816 bp, 15 predicted proteins | sample OricomyardsoilBY_FD_108780 | JGI IMG/M metagenome (GOLD analysis project Ga0164241, IMG submission 108780) | Backyard soil microbial communities from Emeryville, California, USA - Original compost - Back yard soil (BY) | ecosystem: Environmental > Terrestrial > Soil > Unclassified | place: USA... | reverse complement strand
TTCAATCAACTGTTCAGGTCAACCGATCTCATTGCATTTTTAACTCAAATCAGGTGGTCAGTTTGCTCCGGAAAGTGGTGGTCACTTTAATCCGGAATCAGATGGTCACATTCAAACGGAAAAGGGTGGTCACGTTATGCGGAATCTCCACTCAACAGCTTTGAATTTTTTAAACGATTCGTGCTTGATGTAGTCTCGCTCAAACGCCCAGGTGAGAAACGTCTTCAGTACAGAAATGATTTTTGCGAAGTAATTGTCACCAATTTTTCTTTTTTCAAAAGCGTAATGTCTGAGTTTCTCAAAGAACTCAATATTCATTTGGTGGAACGTAAGTTCGATCCCGGTATCTGATTGGTACTCTTTCAAAAAATTGAAAACTGTCTTCTTGCCAGTAATGGTTCGCTCAGCTTTGACTGCTTTGATAGACTGTAAGTACAGATCGGTCGCTTTGAAGAAATCGAAGTTATCCACTTTCACCAATGACTCGTCCATCAACCGTTCGATGATGTATTTTTCGGTGAGCTTGATTCTTCTTTCGAAAGCTTCTTGGTCGATAAGTTTTACCTGGGCCTCGATGAATTCAAGGCGCTTGTTAAACGATTTTGTTTCATTTAATACGTCAGCTTTAGAAGCGCGCTTAATTCGCTGCTTTTCTACATCCCAATAGTCTATGCTCGTATGGACCTGGGGCACTGGTCTTCTAATACGCTTTCCATGATAAGTGATGTATAAATACACGGGATGATCTCCATGCCGAGTCTTAAGTTGAGTGTTCAGATAGAATTTAATATTCATTGTTAGTGGCAAGAATAGTGGCAGAAATTTGCACTATTACCGATTTTCATCGGTTGCCATCCAAAAATAAATGAAAATTGGCTGTATTTCAGCCAATTTTCATGGATAATCCTGGATGATTATCTTAGAGTACCCGGGACGGGAGTTGAACCCGTACAACCTTGCGGTCACAGGATTTTAAGTCCTGCGTGTCTACCAATTCCACCACCCGGGCGTCCGTTCCGCAAAGCGGAACGAGTATTGAGTTAATAGTTAGAAGTACAGAGTGGGTGCACATCTAAACAAAAAAGTGTGGGATTAACCACACTTTTAACTGATCTCGGATAACGTTTCACTTTTATCCTTGAGCGGGAAACGAGATTCGAACTCGCGACCCCGACCTTGGCAAGGTCGTGCTCTACCAACTGAGCTACTCCCGCTTAAATCTCAGCCTTTCGGCTAAGGGAGTGCAAATTTAATGATGACGATTGAATTTACAACATGTCGTCAATTTTTATAAAAATTAGGTTAGCGCACACAATCGCCTTCGATAAACTCAGGCTGACAGTTCAAACCTTATCAGTAAAGTGTCTAATGCTCTTTTCTTCACTGAATTTTTGTGAATTATAAGCTTGTGAATTGCCTTTCGGAATAGAAAGAGACTGAAAATCAGTTCCCTTCAGCACTTTGGCCTGATAGATAATCTGACCTACATGCAAGGGATAATGGGCCAGTTGTCGTTGGATGGCTTCCAATACGGACTGACCTTCGTTGCGTATGTAAATAATTTTAGACAGGTCTTCGGGCCTTAATGTATCCAGCGTATCGAGCAGTGCCTTCCAGCCTTTGTCCCACGCTTCCATCATGGCCTTCTTATCAGCATACGTTTCATCAAACTCCGCTTCGCGGTTGCGCCATGCTTTCTCGCCATCGCTGGTGAGAAAATCTGTCCAGCGTGAAAGCATGTTGCCACTCAAATGATGAACGATCAAGGCAATGCTGTTGCTCGCTTCGTTAGGTTGCTGCAACACTTCTTTATCTGATAACTGCGCAATGGCTTTTTCTCCCAGTTCTTTATAGTACCGGAATAACTTGCGTGCGCTGTCTAAAAAGTTTTCGTCAGTGGACTGCGACATCTTTGTCTGCACCTTTGGTTGTTTCTGATTTTGAAACAGGAGGTCGCGAAGCATCCATTTGCTTCTTCAGCTCCTGCGCATGCTTACGGTTCTTCGAATACTTAATATGATTTGGCACTCCTTTTAAATCCCAGATCAAACCCACGGCAGAGAATGCTTTCAATATATACCACGTGATGTCAATCTCCCACCAGAAAAATCCCTGGCGTGAGGCGGTCTCATAATAATGATGGTTGTTGTGCCATCCTTCTCCCAGTGTTAGTAATGCCAACCAGATACTGTTCTTTGATTCTTCTCCTGTTTCGTAACGTTGATTACCAAACTTGTGCATGATGGAGTTGATGGAGAATGTGCCATGATAAAGAATCACCGTACTTAAAAAGAATCCAATGAATAACGTGGAGAATCCTGCCGTGGTAAACATGGCTGTGATGCTTCCACCATTCACCCATCCGCCCAATGCCATACAGGTTAATGCAAGCACTAATGGAGGAACCATGTGATATTTATTCAGCCAAACCAGTTCGGGATACTTTGCATAATCACCAATGGTTTTAAAGTCAGTCTTCTTAAAATCAGGACCTACAATCCATCCAATGTGCGAATACCAGAATCCATAAATTTTCATGGAGTGTGGATCGGCTGGTGTATCGCTATGACGATGGTGATGACGGTGATGAGCTGCCCACCACAGTGCTCCCTTCTGAGCCGAAGTCTGAGACATAAAAGCAATCACAAACTGAAACCAACGTGAGGTTGCATACGAGCGATGAGCGAAGTAGCGGTGATAGCCACCTGTCACCCAGAACATACGCATGACATACAACGCGCCACACAAAATCCAGTCGAAGGCCGTAGCTCCTGTCCATAATGCGCCCAGCGGTGCAATGTGGATCAACGCGAAAGCGATCTCCTGTTTGAGGATGGGCTTACTGCGTGTTTCCGGTGTTACAATAGTTTGATTCATTCTCTCTATAATTCTAAAAACCGCTACAAAGTTCGGCTCTAAAAGTGATATGTCCGCATGCTAATTATTAAATCCTGGTGAGAGGAAATAATTACTCAAATAACCTGATAAACAAACGCCTGTTAGCTGATTTTTAGCAGGTTATGGCTATGGTATAAATCATTTTTTTAGCTGTAACTTTACAGCCATTTTCATGAATCACGCACAGACTATAACGCTCTATCAACCGCTACTGCACACCATTGCTTATAACCTGGTGCGCTGCAAGCAGGATGCAGAAGATATAGTACAAGAGACGTTCATGAAATGGCTGGGTGTGGATCACCAAAAGATCGAAAACACAAAGGCCTACCTGATCCGTGCGGTCACTAACAATTGCCTCAACCACCTACAGTCGCTCCGGAAGAAAAAGGAAGAGTACTGGGATTCCATCAATTTTGGTGAGATGATCACCAAATTCAAGGAGACCAACCTGGCTCACCTGGATCTGGACGTGAACCTGGCTGCTGCCTTCAAAGTGATGCAAAACAAGCTTGAGCCACTTGAAAGAGCGGTTTATGTACTCAAGGAAGTTTTTGATTTCGACTACGAAGAGCTTCAAAAGACGCTCGACAAGAAGAAAGACCATTGCCGCCAACTGTTTTCACGGGCCAAGAAAAAACTCAGTGAGGAGACGGATAAAATGCATTTCAACATGCCGGATACTTCCGGACTGATGCAGAGTTTCCGGGATGCCTGTCACTTTGGAAATGCGTCCGAACTTGTGGAAGAGCTGAAAAAGGACATTTCCGGCCCCGCTCAAAAAAAGTCTTAAAAAATTCTCCAATTCTGTCACAAACTTTAGGCGATTTTGTCTTACAGGGAAAGCGGCACTCCCGCTTTATAGTTTTGAGTTATAAATGACCTAAACAATACAATAATGGTAGTTATTCTGGCTTTTTTCGTTGCCCACTGGTATCTCTCCCTTTTCTTCCAGACTTTTTTCCTCCACCGCTATGCTTCGCATAAATCGGTGACGATGAGTCCGACAGTTGAAAAGGTATTTTATGTATTAACCTGGATCTTCCAGGGCTCAAATTATTTAAGCCCTTATGGATACGGAGTAATGCATCGCATGCACCACGCTTTCGCGGATACTGAAGATGATCCACATTCTCCCAAGTATGATGAAACCATCTGGAACATGATGTGGAAAACTAAAACGATCTATAAGGATATTGCCAATAAGGTTCTCGTTCCTGAAAAACGTTTTACAGAGGGAGTTCCTAACTGGATTGCCTTTGATAAGTTCGCCCGTTCCTGGCCGTCACGCGTGTTCTGGGGATTATGTTATATAGCCGTGTACGCAGTGTTTGCTACACAGTGGTGGTTATGGTTATTGTTGCCTATTCACTTTTTGATGAGCCCTATTCACGGAGCCGTGATCAACTGGTTTGCACATAAGTATGGTTACAGAAATTTTGAAGTAGGAGATACTTCACGCAACTTCCTGCCTGTAGATTTCTTAATGATGGGCGAAAGTTATCACAACAATCACCACAAGAATGGTTCACGTGCGAACTTCGGTGGTATCCGCTGGCATGAAATCGATCCTACCTATGTAGTGATTAAAGTGCTGGACAAACTGAACATCATCCAGATTGTGCGCAAAAAAGAAATTGCTCTTGAGTCTGTGCAGAAAGCAAAAGCAGCTTAAGTAAAAGATAAACATAGTTGAATGAAAGTCGTCCTGCCAGCAATGGCGGGACGACTTTTTTATGTCCAATTATTTTTTAGCCACAAAGGCTCAAAGACACAATTGTCTTTGAAATTTGAAATGACAAAATTCTTTTTTTGTTCTGTCATTTTTAAAACAGAGACAAGACTTATTAGCCACAAGTCGCAAAGGCGCAAAGTCTCTTAAAAACTGAAAATAAAAATTAGCAAGGGTTTAGCGAAACTATTTTATTCCCATAAATAAGGCCTTAGTGTCTTGGTGCCTTAGTGGCTTTATGAATGCCCTTCTCCGGCACGGAGGCCGTTGCATAACTTAGTTATTGATATATTTGTGGTTTACAGGTCTATATTTATCAATAACAAACGCTGATTGACTTTCCTCGACTTTAACTTTGATCCCAAACTTCAGGATGGCCTTGAGTCGATGGGCTACACCAAACCGACACCTATTCAACAGCAGGCCGTGCCTGTCATCCTAAGCGGTAAAGATGTCATCGCCTGCGCACAGACTGGCACCGGAAAAACAGCAGCCTACATTCTCCCCGTTATTAATAAGATGATTAATTCTGATCATCGTCATTTGAACACGCTGGTGATTGCACCTACACGCGAACTGGCACAGCAAATCGATCAGCAGATTGAAGGCTTCGCGTACTTTACAGGAGTTAGCTCCATTCCGATTTACGGAGGCGGAGATGGCAATGCGTGGGATCAGCAGAAACGTGCGTTAGAGTTTGGCGCTGATATTATCATTGCTACACCCGGAAGATTAATTGCTCTGCTTGCAGCAGGCACCATCAACCTTACTCACCTGCAGCATTTAATATTAGATGAAGCAGATCGCATGCTCGACATGGGTTTCTTCGATGATATCATACGCATCATCAACTATCTCCCTAAAGAAAGACAAACGCTTTTCTTCTCGGCTACCATGCCTCCGAAAATTCGGATGCTGGCCAATAAAATTTTAACGAACCCTGTTGAGATCAACATCGCTATTGCCAAACCGGCAGCGGGTATTGTGCAGCAGGCGTATGTAGTACACGATGAACAGAAAGGCGCGCTGCTGAAGCATGTTTTGAAAACCGTTCCCTGGAAAAGTGCCATCATTTTCTCTTCCACCAAAGAGATGGTGAAAAAACTGGATAGCTCTTTTCAACGTGCAGGTTTACCGGCTAAAGCATTTCACTCTGACCTGGAACAACAGGAACGCGAAGAAATTTTACGTGGATTTAAAAACAAACAAATCAATATTCTCATTGGTACCGATGTGTTGTCACGCGGTATCGATGTGGAAGGAATCAGTTTGGTTATTAACTGGGATGTTCCTCCTGATCCCGAAGATTATGTGCACCGTGTAGGAAGAACAGCACGTGCAGAAACAACAGGTACTGCGATCACTTTTATCAATGAAAAAGATCAGCGTAGATTTTTCAGCATTGAAAACCTGATTGGCGATGTGATTCCAAAAATTCCATTGCCCGAAGCAATGGGTCCTGCTCCTCTTTATGAACCAGAGAAAAAGAAAAGCAACTTCAAGCGCAGTGGCGGAAGCGGAAGTGGTGGCGGTAATGGAAAGAAGAGAAATTTTTCAAGAGGGGGATATAAGGGAAAGCCAAAGCCGCAGTAGACTCCGGCAAGCAGAGGAAAGTAAGGATTTTAATTATCCGGAGATTCCTCTTGATAAAATCAAGTTTCAATTGCGGATTAGGGTTGCTCGAAATAACCAACCAAGAAATAAGATTGAGAGTAGCAGATTTAGTCATACCGATCCGCCATTGGGCGGAGAGGTATCTCTGCAAGGACAGAACCCATTTTGCAAAGATTCCTCGCTGCTCAATTTGAGTTTCAACTGCAGATGGGAACGGCTCGGAATGACTAAATGGGAACAAAGAACTCGAAGTCGTCCTACGATTGATTGCTGAAAGCCTGATCAAACTAGTTATCGCTATTTCTCACCTTAAGCTTAAGTGGTTGGTAACCCAAATCACGCAAAGCAACTATCCCATAAACCGTTTGACCTGGAGCAATCGTTTTGGTGTATAAACTGTAGTCATTAAACTCTTTTTTCATCTTGTCATTAGACGAACCACCCACGATCATATTACCCGCAGCAATTGCCAACCCAAAAGGAATAAAGACAGTTGTTTTACATCCCGTTTTATTATTACAATCTGTCTCGGAATAATAAAGAAGACTATAAAATAGAAAGAAGCCAATCTTCTGCCGGATTGTATGCGCGGTGAATTCATTCTCCACCGGATGCACTACTCCCCGCTGCACGAGCAAATCAATATCTCTCGCAAAACTTAATTCACGATCGGTGTTATTTTTAACTCTGACAGAAACAATCGAAAAACCATGCTTCTTTTCCTTTTTTGAATATTTCTTGTTTCCCCGCTTTGCCAAAACATCATATTGATAGGAAAAACTCAGATCCTGGTTGTCGTCTTGTTCAAAAGGATATTCAATCGTGGGAGGATCAATCGAATGATAAATAGAGGCACATTGACTAAATAGTATAGTCAACACCATAGCAGTGAGAATTTTCTTCATTTGGTTTTTTGGGTGTGCGAAGAACTGAAAAAGAAATCTAAACGAGAAAAAATAAATCGACTATTTCTTCAAAATCGAAAGAATCTCATTCAGCTTCAGCAATGCTTCGACCGGACTGATGGTATTGATGGCAATCTTATCCAGCAGTTTTTTGCTTCCTTCATTTTCGGATCGGCTTCAAAACAAAACCTAAGTCGTCTTACGACTGTTTTCTTTAGCAATCAGTCGTAGGACGACTCTTACACGATCATTTTTTTAAAATAGAAAGAATCTCATTCAGTTTTAAAAGAGCTTCTACCGGACTGATCGTATTGATGTCAATTTTATCAAGTAACCCCTTTGCCTCTTTCATCTTGGGATCGGCTTCAAACATGCTCAGCTGAAACTGAGGCTTGGGAAGCTCTTCCAGTTTTTTCTTCTGCTCGTTTTTATGCTTGTCTTTTTCAAGGAAATGTAAAATCTCATTTGCACGCAGCACTACTTTATTTGGCATGCCTGCAATCTGCGCCACGTGAATACCAAAGCTATGTTCGCTGCCACCTTCTTTCAGCTTGCGCATGAAAATGATCTTATCACCTACTTCCTTTACAGAGACATTGAAGTTCTTCACTCGTACCAAATCTTCAGCTAACTGATTCAACTCATGATAGTGAGTGGCAAATAAGGTCTTCGGCTTTACATCTTTATGATTATGTAAATACTCCACGATTGCCCAGGCAATGGATACCCCATCATACGTACTGGTACCGCGACCAATCTCATCCATCAGGATCAGGCTGCGATCACTCAGATTATTGAGAATACTTGCCGTCTCCGTCATCTCCACCATGAAGGTAGATTCTCCACGTGAAAGATTATCCGAAGCACCGACACGCGTAAATATTTTATCAACGATTCCAATGGTTGCGGCTTCAGCCGGAACAAAACTTCCCATCTGGGCCATCAACACAATCAATGCAGTTTGTCGCAAGAGTGCCGACTTACCTGCCATGTTCGGTCCGGTGATCACCAGGATCTGTTGACGTTCATTGTCGAGATAGATATCGTTAGGCACATACGTTTCACCTAATGGCAATTGTTTTTCAATCACCGGGTGACGACCGGCTTTTATTTCAAATGCTTTTGTTTCGTTGATGACGGGTTTCGCGTATTTGTTTGTCTTCGCTACGTTGGAGAAAGAAAGCAATCCATCCAGCATGGCAATTACCTTTGCGTTCTGCTGAATCTGCGCAATGTAATCGGCCGCGTGGTGAATAAGATCAAGAAAGAGTTTCTGCTCAATCACTAATAGTTTTTCTTCCGCATGAAGAATCTTCTCTTCATACACTTTTAATTCTTCCGTGATGTATCGCTCAGCATTAACCAACGTCTGCTTGCGGATCCAATCTGTCGGGACCTTATCCTTGTTGGCATTGCTTACTTCCAGGTAATAACCGAAGACTTTATTGTACGAGATTTTAAGCGAATTAATTCCTGTTCGCTCTACTTCCCGTTTCTGAATTTGTAAAAGATAATCCTTGCCGGAAAAAGCAATAGCACGCAACTCATCTAGCTCTGTATTAATCCCTTCCTTAATAATGCCACCCTGATGAATCAACATCGGTGCATCTTCTTTCAACTCCTTCTCAATCTTTTCCAGTAGCAATTCACAACGATGCAATTGATCGCTGGCTTTCTTTAATTCAAAAGATTCTTCCTTAGCCAGGATATCCTTTATTGGCAAAATGGCCTGTAAAGATCTTTTCAACTGAATCAATTCACGTGGATTGATACGACCCACAGCTACTTTTGAAATCAGTCGCTCGAGATCAGAAATCTGGTGAAGTTGTTCGATGATCTTTTCCGATAATTCATTCTGATTATAGAACTGGTCCACCATTTGAAGTCGCTCTTCAATGGCATTCTTATCTTTTAACGGAAGCACCATCCACCTGCGCAACTGGCGTGAACCCATGGGAGTGACCGTCTGATCCAACACCTGAAGCAATGGCACACCACCTTCATGTTGTGCGTTGACTAATTCAAGATTGCGAATGGTAAATTTGTCCAGCCACACATAATGTTCTTCATCAATCCGCGAAAGCGAAGCAATGTGGTGCGTGTCTTTGTGTTCGGTGGCTTCGAGATAATGCAGAATGGCACCTGCGGCAATGATTGCCTCGTTTAATCCATCCACGCCAAAGCCCTTGAGTGTGGCTGTTTTGAATTGCTGAATTAATTTTTCGTGTGCAAAGTCAAAGGCATAAACCCAATCATCCAACGCGAATGTGGCAAAATCATCACTGATGTGTTTCTCCAGTTTATCACGATGCGATTTACAAAAGATGATTTCGGCTGGGCCGAGACTCTGAATTAGGTTGAAATCATAATTCTCATTGCCCTGCGCACAATAGAATTCTCCTGTACTGATATCCAGTAACGCAACTCCAAATGAATTCTTACCCGCAAACAACGAACAGAGAAAATTATTCTGCTTGCGATCCAGCACGTGATCGTTGAACGAAACACCGGGAGTAACCAGTTCGGTCACACCTCGTTTCACAATTCCTTTTACTGACTTGGGATCTTCCAACTGATCACAAATCGCTACACGATGCCCGGCACGAACCAGCTTTGGTAAATAGGTATCCAGTGAATGATGGGGAAATCCTGCCAGTTCTATTTCGGATGCCGAACCATTACCTCTTTTGGTAAGCGTGATGTCCAGCACTTTACTGGCTTTGATGGCATCTTCACCAAACGTTTCATAAAAGTCACCCACGCGAAAAAGCAACAACGCCCCCGGGTACTTCGCTTTGATTGCGCTGTACTGCTTCATTAACGGGGTATCCATTGCTGCCGGTCCTGCCATAGCCGACAAAGATAAAATGGGAAGCGAGATTTAAATGTCCTTGAGAAGGATCACAAAGAATTATTTTGGTGAAGCCACGATGAGCCACATTTTATCGCCTTTGATCTTCTCACGATCGGCAAAAGGATCTTGTTTGGTCAGAATTTTAAATCCTGCTTTTCCCAGATCAGCGAGTGCGAAGCTCATTCCCAGTTCATGTTTCTTTTCCTGTTCGGAACGGGTAAGCTTTTTTCTTTCTTCTGCAATAGGTTCACATAACACCAGTCGACCGCCTGGTTTTAATGCTGCTTTTATATGTTGTAGTATCTGATCGTGATTATCCATTTCATGATACGTGTCCAGGATGATCACGGCATCCAATGTATTTAAAGGAAGTTTCGGATTACCATAATCTCCTTTCACCAAAGTAATGTTGTTTACTTTTCGCTGATCAATGTGCTCTTTTAGTTTATCAAGCTTACTTTGATTGACGTCCACAGCAAATACTTTTCCGTTTTCGCTCACCTCTTTAGCAAGTTTGAACGTCATGTATCCTTCGTGGCATCCGATATCTGCAACCTGACTACCCTTCCCGATATTCAATTGTTTGATCAACTCCTGCGGCTGTTGCCACGTGTCTCGTTCTGCCCAGGCCGCTTCCTTGTACACATCTTTCCATTGATCTTGACCAAAAGAAGAGAAAGAAATAAGGATTACGATGAGCAGGATGGTTTTTCTCATATTTTCAAAACGAATTGAATTGCGCAAAGTTTGTTAAAATATAGTTAAGCGTAACTTCGCGCCATGAAGAAGTTGAAACTGGAAGAACTTGGGCGAATCTCCGTAGATGAATTTAAAGGTGCTGAGAAAATTCCGGTTTGCATTTTATTAGACAACGTACGCAGTCTTCATAATGTAGGCTCTGCCTTTCGCACTGCCGATGCCTTTCGTATTGAAAAAATTTATCTCACTGGAATTACCGGCACACCACCTCATCGTGAAATTGAAAAAACCGCGCTTGGTGCTACCTCTTCTATCGAATGGGAATATAAAGAGAGTTCTGCGAAAGCAACCGAGGATTTGAAAAACAAAGGATACAAAGTGGTAATCATTGAACAAACCTCTGAAAGCATTCCCCTTCAAAATGTAAATGCAATTGCTAACGAAAAATATTGTCTTGTTTTTGGTAATGAAGTAAACGGGGTAAGTGAAGAAGTGATTCAATTGGGTGACTTGGCAGTAGAAATTCCCCAAACGGGCACTAAACATTCATTAAATATCTCAGTTTGTTTAGGCATCGTGGCTTGGGAGTTCTTCAAAAAAATCAAACTATAATATCTTTTGTTCAATCTGTTTCTGTTAGTACTTTTGACGACCCCGCCTGACATTTTATTCTATCAACTATGAGATTTTTCCTTTTAAATTTTGCATTAGTTATTGTGTTCACTGCCAACGCGCAGGAACCATCTTGTAAAATGGCTACTCCGCCAACAATTGATGGCACAATAAACGACTGGACTGTTGCCTGGCTGGGAGATGATAAAGAAAAGTTTAAGTACAACATCTGTTCCGATGACGCTAATCTTTACATACGGATAAAAATGAGTGATGGAACAACCCAGCGAAAATTTGCGATGCATGGATTTACGGTTTGGCTTGATCCAAATGGAAAGAAAAAACAGAAATTAGGCCTCCGCTATCCAACAGGCGCGGAAGCAACGGAACGTATGGAAGAGTACCGCAAATCCGGAGAAAATTTTAGTAAAGAAAACAACCTGGATAAAAGGGAGGCAATGCAAAAGGAGTTTAAACGAAATCTGATTCGCAACATTGAATTACTTGAATTAATCGGTCTGGCTGATAAACCGTTGACCAGTTCAAAGTCTGGAATTACCAACGGACTCCAGGTTGCATTGGATATGGACTCAACGGGAGCATACATTTATGAGGCAACACTACCATTCAAAGCATTCCGGCTATCAAAAACACAAATTTCTGTTTTAGGTGTAGGTTTTGAAACCGGAAAAGTCGAAGTCAAGCAAACCAAAGGCAAAGGTAACAGTGCAGGGGGTGGAATGCCTCCCGGAGGATATGGTGGCGGTGGAGGTGGATACGGTGGCGCTGGAGGTATGGGCAACGTTGGCCAAAGACAAATGGGTGGAGGTAATTACTCCGCCATGTCTTCTCCCACCAAAATGTGGACCTCTGTAAAGTTAAAGTGAGTTATAACTTGAAATAAAATTCGGACATTCGCACTTGAAATAAAGTAACGTGTCCGATCGCTATAATCAACGAGGTGTTTCCGCTTCCAAAGAAGACGTACATCAGGCCATTCAAAACCTGGATAAAGGATTGTTTCCCAAAGCATTCTGCAAAATTGTTCCTGATCTTTTAACAGCCGATATAGAGTATTGCACAGTGATGCATGCCGATGGTGCAGGCACCAAATCTTCATTGGCCTATCTGTACTGGAAAGAGACTGGAGATATTTCCGTGTGGAAAGGTATTGCGCAGGATGCCATCATCATGAACGTAGATGACCTATTATGCGTAGGTGCTACAGGTCCTATTTTACTTTCATCCACGATCGGAAGGAACAAGAATTTAATTCCGGGTGAAGTAATCTCTGCCATTATTAATGGAACAGAGGAAGTATTGGAAATGCTTCGCAAGCACGGAATGAAAATTTACAGTACAGGAGGTGAAACTGCAGATGTCGGTGACCTTGTCCGTACGATTATTGTAGACAGTACCGTCACTGCACGAATGAAGCGTAGCGATGTGATTGATAACAGTAACATCAAAGACGGTGATGTGATCGTTGGCTTTGCTTCTTATGGCAAGGCGAATTATGAAGATGCTTATAATGGAGGGATGGGAAGCAACGGCTTGACTTCTGCCCGTCATGATATATTTGGAAAAGAATATGCGTCTAAATACCCGGAAACTTTTGATAAAGGCGTTCCCATTGAGTTGGTCTATTCCGGAAAATATAAAGTGACCGATGAAGTAATCGATGCCCCAGTTAATGTGGGCAAATTAGTGTTATCGCCTACACGGACTTACGCTCCTATCATCATTGAGTTATTGGATCAATTCAGAAATCAAATTCATGGATTGGTGCATTGCAGTGGCGGAGCGCAAACAAAAGTACTTCACTTTGTTGATGACGTTCATGTCATTAAGGATAACCTGTTTGATATTCCCCCGCTTTTCAAACTCATTCACGAATGCAGTGGCACCGAATGGAAAGAAATGTATAAAGTTTTCAATATGGGCCACCGAATGGAGGTTTATCTTCCTGAAAGCATCGCGCAACAAGTCATTGCGATCTCGCAAAGTTTTGGTGTAGAGGCCAAAGTAATTGGCCGTGTAGAGTCTGCTGAAAAGAAGCAGGTGACGGTAAAAGGCGAAAAAGGCACTTTCATTTATAATTAAGAGAATTGTATCTTTGATTTAATGGAAACACTTAGAATCGATATTGTAAATCCCAAGGCAAAAAAAATAATTAAAGAACTTGCTGACTTAAAGCTGATCAGTATTCGAAAAGAAAACCATTCAGAGTCGTTTCAAATTCTTCTAAAGAAATTTAGAAGTAAAAAGAACTCCCCTTCGCTTAAGGAAATTACAAAAGAAGTAGAAGCTGTCCGCTCCAGAAGGTATGGCAAAAAAGCCATCTAAAATTATAATCGACACCAATCTCTGGATTAGCTTTTTAATAAAAAGTGATTTTAAACAGCTCGATGGTTTAATTAAACAAGGAAAAATTAAGATTCTATTTAGTTTAGAATCTTATGAAGAGTTTCTGTCTGTGGTTGAAAGGCCTAAATTCAAAAAATACTTTCAACGAGAAGATGTTGAATCGTTGCTGGAACTATTTGAGAGCTATGGCGAACTGGTTCAAACACTGAATGATGTGAACATCTGCCGGGACGAAAAAGACAATTTCTTATTGGCCCTTGCCAAATATTCTAAAGCAGATTTTCTAATTACTGGGGATAATGACTTATTGGATCTGAAAAAATTTCAAGGGACAGAAATTATTACGTTTACTTCCTTCCTGAAATTAAAGTTGTAAAACTTATGATTTTGGTGGAGAATGTTTCAATTACCAAATCAGGGAAAAAGTTATTCCAAAATTTCAATTGGAAAATAAATCACGGTGAAAACTGGATTATAAAAGGAACTAATGGCAGTGGCAAAACCACCTTACTTGAATTGCTTGCCGGGGTAATTCATCCCGTTGAAGGTGAAATCAATTATTCCTTTGTTTCAGGAGATAATTGGGAAGAACATTATCAGCAGCGTAAACAAAAGATCCATTACCTGCCTGTTGATGCTGCACTCTCTCAAATCAATCAGCACGATCTGTTTTACCAGCAACGATACTATTCATTAGGTGATGAGTTTGTTCCCACGGTGAAAGAACTATTGAGTGAAGAAGTAGTAAGGCAAATTCATCAATTCAAATTCCCAACCTCATTAAATATTGATCATCTGCTTAATCTGAAAGTCACCCGGCTTTCGAACGGACAATCAAAAAAAGTAATGATACTGAAAAATCTGGCACAACAGATTCCCAATGTCTTACTGCTGGATTATCCTTTCGAAGCATTGGATCGCCAAAGCCGGAAGGAATTAAAAGCATTTTTAGATTTTCTCGTCACCGAGCACAGCGTTCAATTGATCATTACCGATCACGATTCAGAATTGCCTTCCTCTATTACTCATCAGTTGATTTTAAAAGATTTTAGAATTACTGAAGACAATCCTTTTCTATCCAGTCCTTCCATTTCCAGCTACGAACTGGATGGAAAAGATAAAGTAACCCACTCCGATGTAGTCGTTGAGATGAAAGAGCTGGCCATTCAATATGGAGAAGTTACTATTATCAAAAATTTAAACTGGATCGTTCGTAAAGGAGAGCGCTGGGCATTAACAGGAAGAAACGGTTCGGGAAAAACAACACTGTTCAGTTTGATTTTTGCTGATCATCCTTTGGCTTACAGTGAGAAAGTATATCTCTTTGGAAAAAGAAGGGGAACGGGAGAATCTATCTGGGATATTAAAAGCCGGGTTAATTATCTTGGTCCTGAACAAATGACTTTTGCGAATACAAAAAATAATTCTATCAGTGCCCGTGAGTTTATACTTTCTCAAAGCAAAATCAGCAACAAGGAAAAATTGGTTGAGTTAACACATCATTTTGATGTCAATCACTTAATGGAATATCCGGTACGTGTTCTTTCATCGGGCCAATTACAAATCGTTTTTATCATCGGCTGTTTTCTTTCTCAGAAAGAACTAATTTTGTTAGATGAACCTTTCCGCTTTCTTGATCCCGTTCAAAAAGGACGGGTTAATCGTTACCTGCAAAACCATCTTGATGAAAACACCACGCTGGTGATGATTACTCACGATGAAAAAGATCTAACACAATGGGGAAAACAGATTATGGATCTCTCTTCCCCATCCCTGTAAATTCAATAGGCTGTCATCGAAAATAAAAGTAATTTTCATTTCAGGTTGATCCTACGCTTGCTATGAAAAAACTTTTTTTACTTCTCCTTCTTCCGATCGGAGCACTTGCCCAAACTTTTCCAAAAGAGGAAATAGCTCGCTGGCAACAACAAGCTCAACACGTATCCATCATCCGTGATAAATGGGACGTGCCTCACATTTATGGTAAAACAGATGCCGATGTCGTTTTCGGATTGCTTTATACACAATGCGAAGATGATTTCGATCGTGTGGAAATGAATTATCTCAGCGCATTGGGAAGGGTGGCAGAAGCAAATGGAGAGACTGCTATCTATGAAGATCTACGCGCTCGTTTTTACGCAGATACTTTACAAATCATCAAACAATTTGAAGCCAGTCCTGCTGATATCAAGAAACTGATGCAGGCCTTTGCTGATGGTATAAATTTTTATTTATCTAAACATCCGGAAGTAAAACCAAAAGTGTTGAAACGGTTCCAGCCATGGTTGCCCCTTTTATTTAGTGAGGGAAGTATTGGTGGAGATATCACCAGCATTTCCACCTCAAAGCTGGGTGAATTGTATGGTGGCATACCGGATAAAAGTGACACAAAGGAAATTCCTGAACCAAAAGGATCGAATGGATTTGCTATTGCTCCTGCCAGGAGCGCAACTAAAAATCCATTGTTATTGATTAATCCACACACTTCATTTTATTTCCGATCTGAAGTACACCTGGTGAGTGAAGAAGGATTGAATGCCTATGGTGCCGTGACCTGGGGACAGTTTTTTATTTACCAGGGATTCAACGATCAATGTGGCTGGATGCATACCTCAACGGGAGCTGATGTGGTGGATGAATACAGCGAGACTATTGTAAAGAAAGGTGATTCATTATTTTATAAATACGACAATAAACTCCGTTCATTAACTGCAATAAAAACAGACATTAAATATAAAAAAGGAGATGGATTTGAACACAAAACAGTTACGGTCTACCGCACACATCACGGTCCTGTGGTTGCTGTAAAAGGCGACAAATGGATTTCAGTAAAAATGATGTATGACCCGTTAAACGCCTTAATTCAATCGTACATGCGAACCAAAGCAACAGACTATAAAAGTTTTGGTAAATGGATGGATCTGAAAACAAACTCATCCAACAACACGGTATTTGCCGATAACAAAGGAAACATTGCTTACTGGCATGGCAACTTCATGCCCAAACGTGACATTCAATTTGACTGGAGTAAACCAGTTGATGGAAGCACTTCAGCCAGCGAATGGAAAGGGCTTCATGACCCAAAAGATTTGGTGCAATTACTTAACCCCGCAAATGGATGGATACAAAATTGTA
>Ga0164241_10003203_pt1 | contig 16820 bp, 15 predicted proteins | sample OricomyardsoilBY_FD_108780 | JGI IMG/M metagenome (GOLD analysis project Ga0164241, IMG submission 108780) | Backyard soil microbial communities from Emeryville, California, USA - Original compost - Back yard soil (BY) | ecosystem: Environmental > Terrestrial > Soil > Unclassified | place: USA... | reverse complement strand
CGCGAGGAGCCCATCGACGCGATGCGCATCCAAAACGCCTATGCGCGTTTTCTTCAGCGACGGGCGACCTCCTCGTGGTGGCGAGCGCGTGGCGTCCCGCGCTGGGCCGCGTTTGCGGTCGTGGTCGGGGTGAGTAGCGCGTACGCTGCAACTCTGATCCGACCGTTCAGCGCGAGCCCGCAGGTCAATGACGTAGGCGCGTCGGCGCTCGTACCGACGGCCGTGCCACGAGCTCCCAAGCTGCGGGCCCGGACACAAAAAACGGAGCTGGAGCCAAGCGGGAACCACGAGGCCGATGCGGGCTCGCAGGTGGAAACGGGCTCCGAGACAGAGGCTGACCGGGACCTCAACGGGAGCTCGACGGGCATGGTACGCGAGCAACCATCACGCGGCCCTGCCGCCGTCCCGAGCGCTGAACAATGGAAGCGCGCGGCTCGCGGTCTGCGCGATGGAGACTTCCAGAGTGCTAACGCCGCCCTAAGACAGCTGACCCGTAGCGGCACGGAAGGTGATCGAGAATCGGCCCAGCTCGTCCAAGCTCAGGTGCTGCTGGCACAGGGTCGCGAAGCGGAGGCCGGCGTTCTGTTGAAGTCGCTCGCGGCTTCGGCGCATGCTCCCTCCGTTCGACGCAAGTCCACCGAGCTGCTCGCTCGCTTGCGCGACCGCCCCCCTCCGCGCTCGACCAATTCGCGCCCAGGGACCGAGCTTCCGTGAAATTCGTGCGCAGAGTCAGCGCCTGCGCGCTGGTTTTTTCTGGGGCCGCCGTCACGGCTTGCGGTGGTTGGGTCGAGATCGAGCCCAACGCTAGCGGCGGTGGGGGCTCTGGCACGGCGGTCGGCGAAACGTCGGGTACCAGTGGAGCTTCGGGTACGAGTGGCGACGAGGGCGGCCACGATTCGTATGCTGGCTCTTTCAAGATTTTGGTTTTGACCACCTCGCTCGACGACTACCGGCACGCTTCGATCACCGACTGCTTGCGCATGTTGGCCGATCTCGGCCAGAAGCCGGACGACCAGATGCCGGCCGGCACGAAGCCGGGCAGTCAATTCACCATCCAAATCGCTACCGACGATCTCGCCGACTTCACCACAGCCGGCCTGAAGGACTATGGAATGCTGATGTGGTGCTCGCCCATCGGCACCGTGTTCAGCGACAACCCAAGGGTCCAAAACAAAGCGACCGCCATGTCCGCCCTTCAGGAGTACGTCGAAGGCGGGGGGGCTTGGGGCGGAATCCACTCCGCCAGCGACTTCGAGAAAACAGGGGGCTTTCCCTGGTACACGAACACGCTCGTCGGTGGCTACCTGGATACGTTCCTTCCGGATGGCACGTCAGGCACCGTGCAGGTCGAAGCCGACTACGCTGATCATCCGGTCATGAAAAACGTGCCCCCGACTTGGTCGGTTCGGGACGAGTGGTTTCGCATGAACCGAGACATCGGCGCTCAACCAGGCTTTCAAATCGTCTCGAGACTGTCGACGTCGACGGACAACCGACCCGTGGTTTGGATCAAGGACTTTGGCGCCAACGCGGGTCGCATGTTCTACACGATTCGCGGTCACGCCCCGCCCGTCTACTACGAGCCCGAATTCCGGCAGCTAGTGCTCAATGGCATCCTATGGGCCACGCACCGACTCGAGAAGTAGGCTTGGAGGGCTATGCGCCGGCAATTTCCCGCCGAGCCAGACAAACCCGACGGGCTACTTGCTGCGTTTCGTGCCCTTGCAATCAAAGATCATCGTACCAAGGGCGGGACCATCGGACGGACCCTCGGGGGTGAACAACAGCCGCTCGTGGCAATCGAGCCGATTGGGCGGTCCCAGCAGGGCCTTGAAGTCCGCCTGTGCCTTGGCCAGGCTCGGAAAATCGAGCTCTGCGACGCAACCGGTCGACCGACAGTCAATGCCGCGGATGTGAAACTTGTTCATGTCCGCCTTGGTTCGCAAATCTTCCTCGAGAGTTCGCGTCGCCGCTTCCGCCCACTCCGGATCGCGGGGCTCCCGGCGGACTTGGCCCGCATAGTCTTCGGCGTCTGGCGCGTCCTCCGTGCTGGGAATAGGTGGATCTGCAGCCTGCGCGCTCAAGGCTCGTGCCAGGGCGTTCGTGACCTCGGCCAGGCGAACGACTGGCTCGCGAGTCTGGGATGGCAAGGGCGGCGAGCGATCGAGGTTCCGTATCTCCGTTGAGCGAGGCTCAGCTGCGAACAGCCTGAATCCGAGAACGATTAACAGCATTCCGCCGACAAGTGCTAACCCAACCCTTTGGGCCGACCAGGATGACCGCGACACCATGACTGCACCACTCCTGCAACTGACCCGCCATTCAGCTCAGAACCAGCGATTGACGTAGTAAAAGCCGTCGAGACCGCGACCGACGAGATCGAGCTTGGCTGTCGTTCGTGTGGTGGCCGCGCTGGGTGTATCGAGCTGACCATTCGGAACCGTGCTCCAGACCGGAGCGGAGTTGACCTTTGGGTTCACGGTGGCTACGTGTGAGGCCTCGTCAGTCGAGAAGGCTCCAAATACGTCGACCGTCGAGCCACGGGACGCGATTCCGGGAGCGACCATTTGCGCCGGGCTCGCGATCTGATGCCAGCCTGTCATGGAATCCGGAGTGAGCCCGTCGGCGACATAGAAGAGATTGTCGTTACCACGACCGACGATGGCGACGTGGCCGCTGCTGGCCACCTTCGTGATCGCTACGCTCGAGTTGAATAGCCCACCGCCGGGAACCTCCGTCCAGGCTGACCACCTCAGCGGATTATATCCCTCCGCGGTAACATTGCTGGCGAAGTAAAGGCGCTGGTCGGCCTTGACCGCGAGCACGTACATGATCGCCCGGTCGTCGTCCCAATAGATCGCCGCGGGCAACGAGGACGGTCCTGAGCCGTTCAGCGTCACCCACCCCTTTGCCTCCTCTCTACTACCGTCCGCTGCCAAACCCGTCACCTGCACGGCCACATTGCCGCCGCTCTTGATGGCTACGAGCGCCATGTGGTGGTTGCCTTTTCCATCCTGCCAATCCGCGAGGCCGGGCCGCGTGATGAAGGTGTCGTTGCCAAAGAGGTGCCAGCCGAACCAGACGTTATTGAACCAGTAGTTGCAATAGATCTTATCGTCCCCTCCCCGGCCGCAGACGTTCTCGGTCTGTGAGCCGCTCGAAGCTATGGCGGGGCCAGAATTGAAGGTCCCCGCTGGGATCTGAGCCCACCCGTGAAACTGGCCCACATTGAGGGCCGAGGACTGTACCCCCAATGCCTCAGCGTCCTCCCAATCTGCGTCGATATCGCCCCCGCAACCGCCGAGCACCGCGGCGATGATGGCGGTCGCGACGGTTGCGAGGCAGCGGCGCGGGTAATCGGCGCGGGTCTCTTGTCGAGCAGTCTCGGTCCACCCAAATGTAGAATCAATCACTCTTCAACTCCTAACCTCGCAAACTCCTAGCCTCACCAAGTGGTGTGGTCAACAGTCATGTGCTCTGCACGGCGCCACTCACCGACTGCTCGACCGCGCCGAGATCTCCAAGCACCAGCTCAACCCGATCTCGACAAGCTGCGCGAAACGATCGGCGGGGAGCTCGCCGAGATGAAAGCGAAGCTCGCGGAGACCGCCCACGGAAAACGCGAGCAACCGACGAAGACGAAGCAGCCCGCGCGTCGGAGACGGCTTTCGACAACTTGATCCCGATCACATCCTACCGGCGCAGGTGCAAGGACCGCATCTCCGTCTGTTACGAGACGACGGAGATCGTGCAACTGCATCCACGCGCTTGCGCCGCGACCGGCGAGAGGTCCTCGCGTGTGTGGCGTTTTGGCGCGTCAGCTAGGCGCCAAAACCCGGAGCACCTCCGCTTCTTGATGAGTTGTAAAAAAGGCGCGGCGTTGCGCCTTGAGCGACTGGCTATGATACCTACTCACTCATCTGCGGCGGGTCCGTATCGGTTCATTTGGGGCGGTTTGGTGCTTCTGAACGCTCGAAAGTATCCGGAGCGCATCCTCGTTCAAGGCAGACAACACCACGGGAGGAAGACACGATGAGAGTCATTAGACTGGCAACGCACTTGGGCATCGCCGCGGCGATTCTTCTGCAAGCCGCTACATCGCTTGCGAAGATCACCTGGGATCTAAAGCCGACCGGAACCGGCAACTACGATTGGAGGCTGCGGCAGCATTGGCGGTTTCCGGAAGCGGGCGCGAGCAGCGACTATGCTCCGACTTGCAGCGACAACTGCAACTACCATTCGCTAGGCTCCGAGAACGACGGCAAGGACGTCACCTGGGGCGGCCCCGGCAGGGCCGCTCCCGAATGCCTGGAGGTGGCGACCTACCCCGGTGCGTTCACGTCGAATCCCGACACCATGATCGAGACGTACGATAGCGGCGTTTGGAGAATGGTCAACGACGACTTCGCGGGAACTTGGCAGTCTAAGGCTCGGATCTGGGTAGAGCCCGTGAACACGACGATGATATTTGGCCTCAGGGTCAGGGCTTACAGCCCTAGTCACAACCTCGACGACTTCGACATCACAATCACGCGACGCGATATCACGAAGTCCCAGTGTACGTCCGGCCAGACCACCATACCGTGGGTGCAAGTTACCGATTCACCCGCGCTCACGGTCACCCTGAGCTCGTTTCACTGAGCGGAGCCTCGAAAGGACACCAATGTTCAAGAACACCAAATTGGCGCTCGTTGGATGCGCGGCCTGGCTTGCGCTGTCGGGCTCGGCCCACGCGGAGCACTTCGATTTTGACCCGGGCATGGGCTCGGACGTGTTTAGTCCCGACCTCGCGGCAGGCGACGGAAAACCTTACGAATGGTACTACCAGGGTATCAATCTCGATTTCGAGGGCTCAGAGGTCGACGGCCGAGAAGACGCCACTTACAACGATTCCCCGTACGGCAACATTCCGTACATCACGTTCGATGGCACTGACAAATCGCAGGTCGGTCATTGCCTTCAAATCGTATTCGGGCCGGCCAACGCCGTTTCTCGGTTCCAGAATTCCGCACAGTTGAGGTTCTCGTTCGTCGATTCATCGGGCGTGGACCGAGAGATTCTCAACATCTATACGAGAGACTCCAATCCCTACAACGTGGTTCGAATGTGGATTCAGAACACGGGTCCCTCGGGTAGCAGTCTGTATTGGCACACGAAGATTGCAGACCTCGATGGACCCTCGGGTGCATGGAACCAGAGCGCCACGATGAATATTTGGCGGCTCGAAAAGGACGAGGCGGGCTGCTTAGCCGCCGCGAACGGCACGCCCGTCGGCTATGTCACCATCAAGGGTGTCACGGGCAACTACACCGTATGCGAGAAAAACAACGGTTGTTTCCCGGGCGGGTAGTGCCGGGTTCGACCACGTAAAAGGTGGTGGCCGTGACGAGCGGCCATCACTTGCCAAAGGTACGCGGAACCGCGGATCATCGGTAAAAGTCACCGGTGAAAACGCGCCTAAGGGCCCGCGAATGGCTAAGTCGGTCGAAGATCGTGGTCGAGGCGCCCGGATGGCGAGGCGCGACGAAGGCGCATATTGCAGTATGTAACCGAGGAGCAACGAAGCCAGGCGGGAGGCATCGGCCGCGAGATCGATCGACTTAGCCATTCGCGGGGCCTAAAGCCCCCCGCGCCGAGCTCAAGGCCCGTTGCACCAATCCGCGGGATGCGGCGACCACAAGCCCACGTCCAGACCCTGGATGCGGACCATTGAATCGTTGTTGAGACGAGTCAGATGCCCCGTCGCATTGTGGTCGGCTATCTCCAGATGGACCGCCGGCTCCTCGCCAACCAACACGGTGATCTGCAACTGGAAAGCGGTTCCGTCCGGCACGGGCTCGTTCGTCGGTACCGCTTTGAGCACCGACAGATTGTCCAGTGCGCGTTCGAGACGAGCAGAACGAACGGAACAGCCGTCCGGCCCTGAAATGACCCACGCGTTCGCCTCGCGTCTGATGATCACATTACCGACATGAGCCGAAACGCGGATCGTCGTCAGGCGCGCACGACGTTCGGCGGTCAGCGCGCTGGGTGACGCCGCCTTTGGACCCTCGCCACCGCTCGTGCCCGCGGCGCTGCCTTGACTCGGGCCTTGTCCAGAGCCGCCCACGGCGGCTGATCCGACAGGAGCACTTTGCTTCGACTTCGCTGACTGGCAACCGACGAGCAGGGCGCAGACCGCCCAGACCCCCAACGACCACCCAAGGGGATGAGTGCGTGCGAGCCGCTCTGTCCCGGCGCGTAACATCACCACTCGAGAGTGACGCCGCCGTTCAAGATATTAACTGTTTGCTTGATATCGACGAAATTGGGTGCATCAACGGTGCCGTCGTTTCGCGGGTCGAAGCCGTAGTGGGCGTTGAAATAGTCGAGCCCAATAACGACACTATCGATCCGCTGAAAAACGCCCGCCGAGATGCCTCTTTGTGTCCGAATCAGCGGACGGCCGGGAAGGATGATCGCACCGTCTTCTGGGAGGCGGTCCAGGAAAGCCTCGCCAAATCCCCCCATGAACGTGGTGCCGCCCAGAGTGAGGGAGGCCTCGGCCAGGAATCCCTTGCCCGTTCGAAGTTTGCGCTGCTCTCGCGGAATCGGCTCCCCGTCCGCCCCCGTCCCCGCCAGGCTCGCGACGATGGGATTGAAGCTCAAGAACTCGAAGCCGTCGAGCCCGCGGCCCATGTAACCAGAGCCACCGAGCTTGACCGGGCCGAGGTACGCCATCAGGCCACCGCCGACACCATAGGCGGACGTTGAGTATTCCTTGCGCACAGGCACCGCCTGCGGGTTTGCCGGGTCCTGGGGGTCGTCGACACCCGTGCCCACGAGTTGCTGGACGGCGTTTGCCCAACCTTTGAAGCCCCAGCCTTCCTTCCAGTTGTACTTAGCAACCGCCTCGGCTTCAAAACGCGGTAGCGGCGTCCGCTCCCAAGCGATCGTGGGCACCGTTCGCGGATCGAAGGCGCCCGCGCTCACCTGAAGGATCTTCCCGATCCAGGGTGTCGAATAGGTGAGCTGCGCATGGAAGTCGGGCCAAAGTGTGCCGAAGCCCACGTGGCCGCAGGCACCACCATTCATTAGCTCGTACGCGCAGGGAAAGCCGACGCCATAGGCGTGCCCGAGCTCGTAGTTCATGAACAGGTTGCCGCGCGCAAACAAGCCGAAGTCGCGGCCGGCGCGCACGCTGCCCCATTTCCCCGCCACATCTAGGTAGACCGCGCGAGGATCCATCCACGTTGGATTGGCCACGAATGTCGGATCGTGGTTGGCGATCTGGAAACCAATCTCGACACGCCCCGAGAGTTGGAGGTTCTCGCTAACCTGCTTCTTCACGTTGACGGCAAGCGTCGACGGGACATAGCCGGAACGAATTTTGGTCCTGCGCAGCCTGCGGTCACCATCCGCCTGGCCGTTGGACGTCGTCTCGTTGAACCCAACCCAGCCCAGGCTCTCGAGTCCCTTGGGACGGTCGTCAGCCCAAATGTGGGAGACGAAGGCGTTGATGCGACCATCGGTGGATACCGTCCAGCCGCCGGCCTCTGCGAGCTTCACTTCCGCTTTCGCCGCGCCACTCCAAACAATCCCTGCCGCTGCCAGCACCACTGCGCACGCCTGCTTACCGATAAGCCGCATCAAAGGATCCTTTCTACACCATCTCACGCCTAAGCGAGTCTTGGGCGCCGGGCGCCGAAGACTCGCAACGGCCTCCGCACAGATCAAGCTCTTTCGACGTACGGACTACTTGATCAACGCTTCGCGGCGAACCGCCCACATGATGCCGGCCGTAACGTGCTTGATCACCTGAGGATCTTGGAAGGCCTTCGATTCATGGCCCAACGACGTATAGAAAGAGCGGAAGTTACCCCACTCGCGGACGTAGCTGACAGGGCGCGTCCCGCCACCAGCGGTCGTCACCGTGCTCAAGATCGTGAAGCCGGCTTTGGTCGACCAGTCCGCGTACTTGTTGAATTTGTACCATTCCTCGGACCGGGTCCACGGGCTGGGCAGCCCCTTGACCGTGATGTGGTTCGCACCCGCCGTCGTCCACTGAACGTCGGCGGTCGCGCAGCATGCATCGTGGAGGTCGTAGTACTGGCCGGTCATCTCTTTGTAGAAAGTCCAAGACGACGCCGTATCGGTCGCCGAATGCACGCCACCGTAGGCGCCGCTGACCTTCATCCAGTCTTCGTACGCCTTGCGCTGAGCGGCGTTGAAAATCTCGCCCGTCGAGTTCATGAAGAACACGATTTCGTACTTGGCGAGTCCGGCGGTGGTGATTTCGGACTCGTCGGTCGCGACCGTGACCTCGAACCCCTGCGTCATGCCGATGTTTTTCAGCATCTGCTGCCCGGTGGGGATGGAGTCGTGGTGGAACCCGCCCGTGACGTTCTGCGAGTACACCAGCATCTTGAAGGAGCCGGTGCGCGGAGCGTACACCCCAATCGGGCCCGTGCCGCCGCCACTACCGCCCGTGCCCGTCCCAGCACTGCCACCCATGGGCATCGAGGAAGTGCCAGCGGTCTCGGAACCGCTGCCGCCGGAGCCCGTCCCGCCGAGGGGCACGGCGCTGGTGCCGGCATCGGAGTTGGAGCCGGCCGTTGCGACGCTGCCGGCCGTTCCCGTGGGCTGACCGCCGCCCGGTGTCGCCGTCGAACCGGCCTGCTGTTGCGCGGAGGTACCGGCTGATGCCCCACCTTGGCCATACATTTGGTTCAGCCCGTCGACGTCAGCGGCACCGCTGCAGGCGACCACGAGCAGAACGGGCGCGAGGATCCCGACGCGCGAGAAGCGGGGGGTTGAAGGACGTGGGGATTGCGCTGTGATCATGATCGGAGACTCCAGTTGAGGGCAGTTGGGACGAAGTCAGTGCTCGTCGTTCGACGCCGTTGCCACGTTCGACACGAGGCGTCGGTTTTCGGGCGTGCTACCTTGTGTTCCCCGACCTCGCCGATCTGAGCATTCTGAGCGGTGGCGGGGCGCGAAAACATCAAGAACGGAAGGCCTCGCGCCCACGTCCCTGCACGGGAATGCCCTGTGCAGGCAGAACTTCATTTTGCAGTGCGAACATGCAGGCCGCGGCTTCGTCGATTTTACGGGTGAACGCCAAAGAGCCAGCCAGGACGGGCTTTAGCTTCTCTTTGTCTTGAGTGCGTGCGGGTCCGTATTCATGCTCAACAATGAGCGGGGCGGCCGTGAAATCAAGGTCCAACAGCTCGCGGGCAGCCAGTTGGTGGTCAAGCCAGTCCACCGTACGATTTTGCAAATAGGCCAACGGATCGTGGCGCGCCGTGCCAGGCAACTCGTGCTCACACAGCACGGTCTGCTTCTTCCACGCGTTGAGCTGGTCGGCGGGGTTCTCGGACGGCTTGCCGTTCACCCAGTCGCCGCGGTTCATGGTCTGGCCGCCGTAGCCCCACTCGGAGACACCTTTGGCGCTGATGACTTGACCTTTGACATGGAAGCCGTCGATCAAGAACGCGTAGCCGCTGTCCTTCAGAAACTGAAAGATGGAGCGCGTGTCTTGACCCATCAGAATGGAGTGTGAAGGATCGTAGTGAACACGCAACTGCTCGCCGACGCCGTGCCGCTCGCAGATGCGATGCAGCGCAATCCACGCGCCCGGTGAGTAGCCGATGTTGTTGTGAAAGTTGTCGCTCGTGGTCCAGCCCGGCATCGGGCATTGCTCGACGCGGTAACGAATGCCGCGCGCCTTGGCTTCCTTCAGCAGCGGCACGAACACGGCTTCGAACGCTTCCAGGTTCTGATCCATGCTCTTGGTCTGGTCGCGACCGACGAAACCGCACACGGCGGGTACACCGAGCAGAGCCGCGGCATCGAACACCTTGCGCATGAACGCGAGCTTCTTCTCGCGGATGGCCCGGTCGTCGTGGAGCAGGTTGTCGAAGTACGCGAGATCGCTGATGCCAACTTTGGACTCTTTGATCGCGCTTTCGACGCGGCTGCGACGCGCAGCGTCGAAAGGCGCGCGCAAGTCCAAGGTGTTGGCAACTGGATCCAACATCGCCTCGGCCGGGACGTCACTTTCCGACGGGTGGAGGGCGGCCGAGAGCTGGATCAGGTCGGCGCCCACTTCACGCCCGAAGTACAGCCAATCCTCGATGGCGCGATCGGGATCGGGATCGCGCACGCTGCGCGGTGTGAGCTCTTGCAAGGCGGCGGTGAGGACACCGAGCTTCATGAACTTGGGTTCGAAGTTCCGAACGGGCATGATCAGTCTCCTGGGACTTCGTCCCAATGCGGCGCGACTCGATCAAACTAACGGTTAGGCTCGACTTGGGTCTTGGAGAGAACCCGCGGAGATTTGCAAAAAAACCGCATGGCGCTATTTTGCATACTCGTCCTCGTTCGGAAAAATCCGCCCAATCCGTCTTTTCGACTATCCCATTTGACGCATCGACCTGTTCGGCAAGCAAGGCACTAACCGAACCTCTTCAGTCGGTGTAGCGGGTGCTGAGCGACGGTTTAGCGAAAACTTACCGTGCACTTAGGGCCCGCGAATGGCTAAGTCGCTCGATCTGGCCGCCGATGCATCCCGCCTGGCTTCGTTGCTCCTCAGTTACATACTGCAGTATGCGCCTTTCGTCGCGCCTCGCCATCCGGGCGCCTCGACCACGATCTTCGACCGACTTAGCCATTCGCGGGCCCTTAGCCATTTGGCGCCGCGCGGCCGCGGCGGTCCGAAAACGGCCGCGGCCAGCGTCTGAGCTAGAAGCCTCGTGGCGGAAATTTCTGACAGATTCGTAAAACTGGCCAGTCAATGCATTCGGATCGAACCTCCGCGGCGCTTCACCACCGCACCGTGGCCTTGCCACTGCGTCACCAACAGATAGCGCCCCGTAGTAGTCCACGGAACCAAGCCAATCAGTGGACGCGATGTGCCCCGCCCGGACGCAGACTGAGCCATGATGCAACGGCGAGACTACGACTCTGCGCGCTTCGTGTCTTGGTGCCCAAAAGGCGAGAAGCGCCCCTCGAAAGCAGGATCTAGTGGCCTGGAGCTGCGCAGCAGCTCGCCGGAGGAGCGATACAGGACACTAGGGCGCTAGCTTGGACTTGGAGCCAGAGCGCCCGTTGTTGGAAGAAACCCGCACGCGCTCTTCTTCCAACGACGCCGGCGCGGGCGCTGGTTCCTGACTCTGCGCATACTTGGTGCGGTACTGCGAGGGCGGCAGCCCGCGATGGCGCACGAACTGATTGCTGAAATGGCTCTGATCGTAGAAGCCGGTTTGCAGCGAAATATCCGAGATGGGCAGGTCCGTCGTCACCAATAAATGACAGGCCGCGTTCATGCGTACGTTGGTCAAGTACGCTCGCGGCGTCGTGTGAAACTTTTTGCGGAACTGACGGTTGAACTGGCTGACCGACAGCGACACCTTCGCCGCCAACGCCGCCGTCGACAGCGGCTGCGCGTAGTCGTTCAGCATGATCTCGAGCACCGGCGCCCACGACAAGAAGCGGGCGTTGTTGGTGTTCATCTTCTTGACGTCACGCGTGATTCCGCAAACGCCGATGGCCAGGCCTTTCTTGTCGAAAATCGGCAGTTTCGTGGTGCAGTACCAGTCGATGGTGCCGTCGGGATTTCGGACCAGCTCCACTTTGTCGATGATCGGCTCGCTGGAGCCGATTACCTCGTGATCGTCGCGCATGTAATTCTCGGCGAGATCGGCCGGAAAGAAGTCGGAGTCGCGCGCACCGATCACCTCTTCTTCGCGCGTGGCCCGCACGAGCTTGACGAAGCCCTGGTTGACGCGGACGAAGCGCCCCTCGCCGTCCTTGACGAAGAAGTACACGTCCGAGAGGTGCTCGAAAAGCACGTCGAAGCCTGCCGGCGATTCGACCCTGGACAAGAAGTTGCGACTCAGCCGTCGCGGATCCAAACGCGTCACGGACATGATGCTCCGACGCCGCCCGAGCTTTTGCAAGCGAGCTGTTGATTCCAGGGGTGCGGGCAGGCGAGCAGGATGGTTGGAAAAATCACGCATGGCCAGGTCCGACGGCTACTCACGCCGACCAGCGAGCGCATCGGAATCGATGAGTCGTCGCGGCGGATGGCGCAAAACCGTCACTGACGAAGAAATCGACGTCGCGGCCGCCCGGCCACACCGAGACGCCGTTGCCAGCGCGCCACGGCGCGGCCGACGGCACCGCTTTGAGCGCAAACCATGAAATGTACGGCCAATAACGCCATCATTCAAATCGCTAGCTACACCGGCCCAGGCGTCGGGGTAGTACTAGGGACGTTGACGGAAGCGCCCACACCGAAAGAATTGGTGGTCTTCGACCACTTCCAAGAGAGCGTCGCGTTCTTCGACCCGGAGCTGTGCCTCGTCTACGTGAACCCTCCGATGTTGGCGCGACTCGGTAGGCCGCTTGCGGAGGTAGTAGGTAAGCGCTTGTGGGAGCTATCCCCCGAGACGAAGGCGTGCGCGCTGTACGACGCGCTGCGACGTGTGGCTGCGACGCGTGTCGGCGAGCGCCTGGAGCACACCCATCCCCCCTTCCGGGGCCGGTTCGAGAGCCGCCTGTACTGCAACGCACAGGGCGTCTACCTGATCGCGGCCGAGCTCGCGAGGGGCACCCTGGCCGAGACCGAGCACGAACGCCTCGACGCGCTCTTTCAGCAATCGCCGGCCGCCATCGCCGTCATCACGGCGCCAGATTGGGTATTCGAGTTCTCCAACGCGAAAAACGACGAGCTGGCAGGCCGCGGACCGCTCGTCGGCCGAAACGTGTACGAGGCGATGCCGGAGCTGGTCTCGCAAGGTTTCGCGCACCTGCTGGACCTGATTTACCGAACGAACGAGACGTTCGACGACGTCGAGGTCAAGCTCAACGTCGGCACGCCGGAGAGCCCACGCGAAATCTATCTCAACGGTACCTACCAGCCGATCCTCGACTCCCAAGGCAAGATCGACCGCATCGCCGCCTTCGTGCATGACGTCACCGAAAAGGTGAAGGCGCGGCAACGCATCGAGGCCCTGGCCGACGAGCTCGCCGTCAGCGAAGCCAGGGCAAGGCGACTGCAGGACTCCGGCGTGATCGGCGTGGTGTTCTGGACGCGCGACGGTCAAGTGGTGGACGCCAACGATGCATTCTTGAACATGGTCGGCTACACCCGCGATGAGCTCGTCTCCGGCCAGGTGAGTTGGGCCGAGATGACGCCGCACGAGTTCACGCATCTGGACGCTCGAGCGTTCGTCGAAATGGAGGCCACCGGCATCTGCACGCCGTTCGAGAAGGTGTACGTCGGCAAAAATGGTCGGCGCATCCCGATCTTGATCGGTCTGGCCTTCTGGGAGGGCTCGACCGACAGCGGCGTGGCCTGGATCCTCGACGTCAGCGCGCGACGCACCGCCGAAGCGGAGCGCGACCGGCTACTGGAGCGCGAGCGCTTGGCGCGCGCCGAAGCCGAGCAAGCCAACCGCAGCAAGGACGAGTTCTTGGCCATGGTGTCGCACGAGCTGCGCACGCCGCTCAACGCCATGCTCGGTTGGGCTCGCATGCTCTCGGCCGGCACCGGCGACGCCGCGCGCCAAAAGCGTGGCCTCGAAGTCATCGAGCGCAATGCCATCGCCCAAGCTCAGCTGATCGAGGACCTGCTGGACGTCTCGCGCATCGTCCACGGCAAGCTGCGCTTGGAAGTGGCGAATATGGATTTGCGCGCGGTGGTCGAGGCCGCCGTCGACAGCGTGCGGCCCGGTTTCGAGAGTAAGGGCCTGCAGCTCACCGTCGAGCTCGAGTCGAATCTGGATCACATATTGGGTGACGCGCAGCGGCTGCAGCAGGTGGTGTGGAACCTACTCTCCAACAGCGCCAAGTTCACGCCCAAGGGCGGACACGTACACCTCGGGCTGCGCAAGGTCGACGGCCACGTCGAGCTGACCGTGAGCGACGACGGCAAGGGCATCGCTCCGAATGCGCTGCCGTTCGTGTTCGATCGCTTCCGGCAAGCCGACGCTTCGATCACGCGCGCGTTCGGCGGCCTGGGCCTGGGCCTCAGCATCGCGCGACACTTGGTCGAGCTTCACGGGGGAACCATCGAGGCCAGCAGTGAGGGCGAGGGCAAAGGTGCGCGCTTCACGCTGACGCTCAGGCAATTTCCGCTCGAGACCGCCGAGGTTCCGACGCTGCCCGCGACTCTGCCGCCTCGCACCGCCATCAGCCGACCCGCCTCCGAGCTCGCGGGATTGCGAGTGCTGGTGGTGGACGACGAGCAGGACGCGCGCGACCTCACCTCCACGATCTTGAGCGAAGGCGGCGCCGTGGTCGTCGCTGCCTCCTCGGCGTCGGACGCTCTGAAGGCTCTGCACGAGCAACCGCTGGACGTGATGATCTCCGACATCGGCATGCCGGAACAAGACGGCTACCAGCTGATCCGCCGTGTGCGAGAGCTAGCTACGCCCGCTGCCAAGATCCCCGCTGCGGCACTCACCGCCTTTTCCCGCAACGAGGAGCGGCGCAAAGCCATGATGGCGGGGTTTCAACTTCACATCAGCAAGCCCGTGGAGCCCATCGAGCTGACCGCCGCCGTCGCCTGCCTCGCCCGCATCGGGCGACTCGCCGACTAGGGCGTGTCCCAAATCGTCGGCCCGAAACACGGGCTTTTGGAGGACCCAAATCAAGAATATTTCCTTGGAAGCGAGCAGAAGATTCTCGTCTGTTCAAACGAGGCGGTCGCGCAGCTCGGCCCTGCGACGCCACAGTAGCTTCTGCAAGTGATCTGCGGCGCGGCAGCCACGAGATGGATAGAGTCGTTAGCAGCCGCGGTTTGGCAGCCAGATGCGATGAATCACGGGCGCGCGCGGGCACGCCCGGCGCTCAGTGCAGTCGCGGCTTCAAGACCACGCGGGTAGCTATGAACGGAAACTCGAAGTTGTCTCCGGGGGCCAAGTCATTCGTGATTGGCGTGAGCTGCTGTTGATTCGACACTACCACCAGCTGCGGGAAGATCTCTTTGGGCCCGATTGGCGGCATGAACGAAAGCGACGACGGGAAGTTGAACAACTCGTGATCGTCCGCCAGCACTTGGCGTTGGCCGGTTTGGGTGTTGATACGAATCAGCCGCAGCTGCATCGCGTCGGCCGCGTACACGAAATGTTCGTTCGGGTTCCACGGATCGAAGGCCATGCTCAGCAGCTCTTCGACCTCGACACCGGGCGGCTTGGGTGACAACACTTGAATGTCACTGGCGCGCTGCCAGGGCTCACGAGAATCAGTGAGCGACGCCAGCGGAACCTTGTAGACGTTGCCCGCGCACGCCGACGCGAAGTACACCACGCCATCACGCTCGGCGATGGTCGAGACGCCGGGAATGGTCGCGTCGCTGAACAGGAACGGAACGCCCCCGACCTGCACCGTCGGCATCGTCGGACAGAAGTAAAGCTGCGGAATGGCGTCGGCCGGGTCCAAAGTCTTGGGGACGATGCCGGGGACGATCGTACCGTCGGTATTGGCGATCCAGATGCCGCCGAGGACCGCGTCGACGAGCAAGTAGCGCCCATCGTTCAACAGCACGATGTCCTCGGCGAAGCCGATGAGCGCCGTCGAGAACGGAATCGATCGCGTGAGCGTGGCGTTCACCGAACGGCCGTTGGTCGTGTAGGTGTATTCGTAGATCGTCGGGTTGGCGGGGACCAACGGCAACGGTGTGGGAAAACCGCCGGCGTCCATGATCGCGACCTTGTTGGGAGCGATGTGCTTCATCATGAATGGCAGCACGAAGGGCACCGGGGGTTGCGGTAGCTCACCGAGCTGCTTGCCGGTCTGCCGAGAATACTCGACGACGCGACCGACCAGCGGATCGCCGACGAAGATGACCTTCTCGCCGGCGGCGACGCCACCGGGGAACGGCGGATCGAGCTCCAGGTATTTGAAGCTGAGCGCGGTGGGGCTGAGCTCGACCTTTGCTTCTTCTTGCGTCGTGCCCAGCGTTTCGGACGAGTCGGCGACACCGCTACAGCCGAAGCTCAAGCTCGCCACGACCGCACAAGCAACCGCTACCTGGCTACGAACACCCGACATGCTTTTGTTTTCCTATTCAGGTGCCGCGGCTGTTTGCCAAGGCGCCTATTGTGGTCGACACACACACGCTCAGCGCGACTCAATCTTTGGTGAGGCGGGTACGAGCCACCTCTATCTGCTCGACGAAATTCGTGAGGGGGCCCATCGGCGCGAACTGGCCGAGCCACGAAGCACCCGAGGCGGCTGACTCGAAGTACTTGATCGGTGACGGACTCCGAATCAGGAACACGATTCCCGACAAGACCGTCCGCGAGATGGCGGCCTTGAATCCCGAGCCTTCAATGACGATGGCGACGGCCTTCAAGTTGGGTCCGTGTCCGGTGATCATCGAGGACGAGGCTTTGCGCACGTTGTCGTCCGGCGGCTCGGTGCCCGATTCGACCAAACACATGAACACGGTACGACCGGGCTGTTTGGCGACCGCTGCCGCCAAGCACGCGCGCTGGATCTCGAAGCGCTCGGGAGTAGGCTTCTTCCGCCAGAGCGCGGCGCAAACGTGGCCAATCTGCGCGACGACGACGCCGTCGCCAACTTGGACGATCTCCGCCTTCGCATCTCGAAGCTTTCCGACTTCTTGTGACGGCTGGAGCATCGCTAGAGGTTTTCACTATACCGATATCTTTCGTCACGGTCAACGAAGCGCTTCGGGTCCGGGCGCGGCCCGCTCCCTCACCTTTTCTCACCCTCACCGCACCCTCTCACCGTCACCGCAGCACCCCGACTCCGACTCCGCAGAGGATGAAGGCCGGCCCAGTCGGCGCCTCTCGTCTCGTCTCGTCTCG
>Ga0164241_10003202_pt1 | contig 16824 bp, 16 predicted proteins | sample OricomyardsoilBY_FD_108780 | JGI IMG/M metagenome (GOLD analysis project Ga0164241, IMG submission 108780) | Backyard soil microbial communities from Emeryville, California, USA - Original compost - Back yard soil (BY) | ecosystem: Environmental > Terrestrial > Soil > Unclassified | place: USA... | reverse complement strand
GCATCGTGCCGCTGTTTACGCCTGCCGATGCGGTGAACCCGCCCGTCGTCACGGTTCGCCCCGACGGCGTGATCGTCACCCGCGGCGCGGGCCGGGTGCGTGGTCGTCACGAGAAAGAGGGCACGTTCGCCTCTTTCGAGCCGCACTATTTCGAGGACCGCACGTACGGCTTCATCATCGAAGACTTCACGAACGCGGGCCAGCAGCTGATCCGCACCACCTATTTGCCGCTCAACATGCCGGACCACAACGGCAACCGCATCACCAACTGGCGGTCGTGGAAAGAGCGCGCCAACAACGCCACGTTCCAATTCAACAACTACCTTCCCGACGCCACCGAAGCCGACGTGCCGCCGGAAGCGGGCAAGCTGTTCAAGTATGCCTTCGTCCAGCAATACAACGAGAAGACCGCGCCTCAGAACCGCAAGTTCACCAAGGGCGAAAACTACGAGTTCGAGATCGGCATCTTCATCGACCCGTCGACGATGTCGACCAAGGGGTCGCGGGATTCGTACTACACGGACTGCTTCCGCTACTCCATCGGCGTGGGCGGCCTCACGCCGGACAATCAAGACTACGCAGCCGCGCCCGGCCCCGTGCCGGAGGCGCGCGGCGGCGCCGGCACGACCATCGCCTGGATCTTGGACCAGCAGGATATTCAAGAGTCCATCGGGCAGATGGCGCTCAATATCCAGCCTGAAAACGTGCAAAACTTCGTCGAAGGCCGACGGTTGTTCCACACCGACTTCACGACTGGTGCCCACAGCGAGATGGGCAACCAAATCTTCGACGAGCACATGAATCAAGCTGGCCCGCTCTTCGCCACGACGGCTTGTACCAACTGCCATTTGCACAACGGTCCCGGTACCACCGTCGACACGTTCAGCGAGTCGACGTCGATGGCGTTCAAGCTGTACAACTCCGGTGATCTCGGCGACCAGCTCCAGCTGCAAGAGGGCACCGCCAAGCTGATGACCAAGGAGACCAAGATGGTCACTCTCGGCGATGGCACGTCCGTCACGCTCACGAAGCCGATCATCGGGGTCAACGCCAACCAGGGCACGATTGGCGGCTTCTCCGCGCGCGTGGCGCGCAAGCTCGTCGGTTTGGGCCTTCTCGAAGCCCTCACCGAGGAGACCATCCTGTCGCACGCCGATCGTCTCGACTGCGACAAGAACGGTATTTCCGGTCGCCCCAACTACGTCAAAGACCCGGAGACCGGCGCGCTACGCATCGGTCGCATGGGTTGGAAGGCAGAGAAGGTCAGCGTGCGACACCAGGTCGCGAACGCCGCTTTCGACGACATGGGCGTCACCAGCAGCCTGTTCAAGGGTACCGATGCGACCCCTGAGCTCTCCGAGGACGCGCTCATGAAGATGACGACCTACATGCGCTTGGTCGGCGTCTACCCGCAACGCGACGCTTTGCTGCCGCAGGTCATCCAGGGCGGCAAGCTATTCCGCACCGTAGGCTGCAACAACTGCCACGTGACCGACGCCGTCACGGGGCCGAATCACCCGTTCGCCGAGCTGCGCAACCAGTCGTTCAAGCCGTACTCCGACCTTTTACTGCACGACATGGGTCCCGATCTGGCGGACGACAGCGGCATGATGGAAGAGGACCGCGAAGACTCGCCCGCGGGTGCTTCGGAGTGGCGCACGTCGCCGCTCTCGAGCATCGGTTTTCTCACGACCGTCGGCGCCAACGCCAACCTCCTGCACGACGGCCGCGCCGCCAGCGTGCTCGAAGCCGTGCTCTGGCACGGTGGCGAAGCTTCCAAGGTCATCGAGACCTTCAAGGCCCTGCCCACGGCCGACCGCGAAGCGCTGATCGCGTTCGTCAACTCGCTGTAGGTTTCGATTCGCCAACTCATCCCAGGGCCGTCCTCTACGAGGCGGCCCTGCTGTTTTTCGTACGGGCCGAGTCAGTTGGCCTTGGCCTTGCACTGCTTGCTGCGACCTTCAAAAGGAGCAGTGAAATGAAGCTTGGAAAGCCGCAACGCCGCAGGGCAGCTTGGATCATGTGTGGCGCTTTGGCGCTGATGTCGGCCGCCTGCGCAGGTGACAAGACGCCCGCCAAGCAACCCTCCGATATCACTCCTGTCGCCAGCGAAGAGCCGGCAGCCAGTCGCGACGTCGGCAAGGGCGGGACCGCGATCCACCTTTCCGATGAGATCTTGGCCGACTGCCGCTTTCCCGCGAGCCCCAACGATCTGCCTCAATTCGATGTCGCTGAATCGACGCTGCGGCCACGCGGTCGCGACATCTTGGCCGACGTCGCCAACTGCTTGAAAGATGGCCCGCTGCAGAATCGCACCATCACCATCATCGGTCGTACCGACGTGCGCGGCAGCGAAGCCAACAACCAGGAGCTAGGAGCCAGCCGCGCCGACGCAACCCGAAACTATTTGATCGGTAAGGGCGTGTCCGACAAAAAGCTGCTCGTCGTTTCACGCGGTGAGCAGGGCGCGACGGGCAACGATGCCGAAAGCATGGCGCTCGACCGCCGGGTCGACTTGGTGCTGGGCGATGCCACCGACCGCAGCAACATCTCCCAGAATCCACCCGCCAACGCCCCCGCCGCCAAGCCCTCCAACAACGCCGCTACTTACTCTGATCAGTCGGAGGGCGGCCCCGCGAGCGGGCACATGACCGGCAGCTCCGGCCCCGGCACTGCGACTGGCAAGTAGGCTGCGCGATTGGCCAAGCGCTCAGCGATTGGTCCACCACGCACGAAATTCTTCGAGCTCGATTTTGCCGTTAGCGTCACGATCGATATCCGTGAACGCGGCTCGAATCTGGGCGTCGCTGTAGCCGACGCCCAGAGCGTCCAACAAGCGGCCAAACTCGGCTTCTTCAATCGTGCCGTTGGCGTCACCGTCCACGGCGTCGAAGCGGTCTCGCAGCGGATCCAAGCTCATGCGCAAAGGTTACGCCGCTTCGCGGCGCCGACCAACTGCGCGCTTCTGCTCGTCGGCGGCATGCTAGTCGGCTGCCGCAACGGCCCCGAGCGGCCGAGCAATACGCGCAAGGGCCGCACGTTTGCAGCCGCCGACGCGCAGGCCGCGCCCCCGGCATCGGCAAATGATGCCGGACCCGGGCCAGGGCGTTTGCCGCCGCTCGCCGGCGTTTGGCTCGAGCACCTGAGCGACGGCGAGCATCCGGTGGTCGTCATGCCGCCGCTGGGCGCCGTCGCGCCGAGCCGTTTGATCGTGGGTGTGCATGGCGGGGGGGACCGGCCCGATTGGTCGTGCGGAGGCTGGCGGCTGGCGTCGCGGGTCTCGGCGTTCGTCGTTTGTCCCCAAGGAGCCAGCGTGACGCGCGACACGTTTGCTTGGGTATCGGCGCAGCAGCTCAGCCAGCGTTTGGAGGCGGCGCTCAGCGCCGCGCAAGCTCGCTACGCGGCGTACGTCGATGCGGCGCCCTTCATCTACGCGGGGTTCTCGCAGGGCGCGACGTTGGCAGAGCCGTTCCTGCGCAAGAACGCGGCGCGCTTTCCGATCGCCATTCTAGCCGAGGGTGGCTACGCGACCGCGCGCAGCCCGGCCTTCGCTCGTGCCTTCTACGCGGCCGGCGGCCGGCGCATCGTCTTGGTTTGCGGCGGCGCAGCGTGCTTTCGGAGCACCGTCGGCGCGAGAAATGTGCTGGAAAAGGCCGGCTTGCAGGTGTTGGTCGTGGGTGATGCGAAAGCGGGTCACAACCTGAACGAGCAGATGCAGCGCGCATTGCAAAGCGCGTGGCCAGAAATCGCAGCACCCTTGGCCTCACGCTAGCCCGCGGGGAATGACTCGGGTTGGGCTTGGCGCAGCATGGCGAGACCTTCGATGGTCAGCCGCACCGCGAGCGGGCCCAGCAGCAACCCGCCCGCGCCAAATACGGCGATGCCACCCAGCATCGACACGAACAGCAAGAGGCCGTGCATCCGCAGCTGTCCGTACTTGGTGAGCAACGGTCGCATGAGGTTGTCGACGACCGATACGCCGCAACCGATCACCAGCATGGCTACTGCCGCCCCCGGCCGTCCCGCCACGAAAAGGCCCGCCGTGACCGGCGCCCAGACGAGCGCGGACCCAACCGATGGAATCAAGGAAGCGAAGATCGTGACCAGCCCAAGCACCAGCGGCTGCGGTACCCCACAAACCAGGTAGCCCACCGTCGCCACCGCTCCCTGCAGAGCCGCGGTCAAACCGACGCCAATCAAAAGCCCCCGACCGACCTCCGAAAATACGCTCGCAATGCGGTGAAATTGCCCCCGCGGGAGCGGCGAATGGATGAGCAGCCACTCATGCAGGCGCGATCCTTCGAACAGGAAGGTGTAGAAGGCCGACACGAACACCACGCCACCCAGGCCCATCGCGGTCGCGGCCCCGAACAGTGTTTTCGCAATGCCCAATGCGCTCGCGCCGTGCTGACGCGCCAGCCCCAGTGCGTTCTGGACATCCAAGTGGTGAAAATCGAACGAGCCTCGTTCACCGTTCGCGGCCAACGCGCGCAGCGCGTCGGTACCGCTACCGGACTGCAGCAGACGGCGCCCCAGCTCGACCGCCGAGGCCGACAGCGACAGCGTGACGATCAACAGAGGCGTGAGAAACGCCACCACGAGCAACACCGTCACTACCGCGGCCGCCCCCTTGCGACGATGGATCCGCTTGACCACGAAGCGATGGAGGGGCGCGGCAAGGACCGCAGCCCACGCCGCCACCACCAGCGGGACCCAAAACGGAATCAAAGCCAACGCCGCGACCAGGCTCAGGACCACTACCAACACACGCAACGGAAGCCGCCCTTGGGGCGAGACTCCTGCTCCTGCGGCCTGTTCCTCGGGAATTTCTGCCGGCCCGGCGTGTCCTGGCTGCTCTCGGCCGGCCGCGATGAGTCCTGGAACGTGGCGGGCCTGGCTCACGGCGTTTGCATCTCGGCGCCGCTCGCCGGCATTTCGTAGAAGTGACGTCGGCGTCGCGCTGCGCTGCGCTGCGCCAATTGCTTCCAGACGACGTACGACGCCAACTGCACTACGAAAAACGCGGCCGGTGCCAGGACAATAGGGAGCGCGTCACCAACGCTCAGGTGTGACGCAATGGCACCACACGCCTCGAACGTGAAGCCCGCGTAGGCCCACTCTTTTAGCGTTGGCGACAGCCCGGTCACGATGGCGGTGATGCCCAGGACCTTCGCGACGCCGATAATCTTCATCACGTAGATGGGATAGCCCAGCATGACGATCGCGTCGGTCATGCGCGGAGCCTCCATGAAGTACTGCCAAGCGGTCCAACCCTGACCAATTAGAAACGAAGGCGTGACGATCCAATAGAACAGGCGCAGTTGCTTGGCGCGCGAGCGAGTCATGGTCAGCTTCCAGCACGAACCGTGCCGCGACGCAGCGCAGCAAAACCGCGGGCGGAACAAAAACTGCACGCGCCGGTGCATGTCCAGCACCGGCATTGTTTTGGTCTTTCTGCGAGATACCTTCAAAGACGTCGCGGCGAAGCTCGACCTCGGGCGCTACGTTCGCCCGCCGTCCAAGCACCCCGAACGCGACCAGTATTCGGCTCCAGTCAGAGCGTAAACCAGCGTGTCACGGTAGCGGCCTTTGACGAATTGATCTTGGACGAAATGAGCTTCGCGTCGCAGCCCGAGCTTCTCGAGCACGCGTCGAGAAGCAACGTTGTCGGCATCGGTGCTGGCCCAGACGCGGTGTAAGCCGAGCCAACCGAACGCGACGTCGAGCAGCTTCTCGCAGGCCTCGGTGACGATGCCCTGCCCCCACTTCGCGCGCGTTAACACGTAGCCCAAGTCGGCGGCGAGAGCGTCGCTGTCGGCGACCCGCAAGCCCACGCCGCCGACGACCTGACCGCTGGCCTTCTCGACGATCATCAGCTCGAACGCCCGCCGCCCCACCGCCGTTTGCTCTTCCCTAACGCGATATTGCAGCACCTCGCGGGTGCGCTCGGGGGTGTTGGGACCCCATACCAAGTAGCGAACCACCTCGGGGTCACCGGCGTAGCCATCGATGGCGGGGGCGTCAGCCAACTCGGCATCGCGCAGCCAAAGCCGCTGCGTCTGCAGCCGCACCGGTCGCGGAATTGCGCGTAGCGCTGCCTCGGAAACGTAGCGCCGCCAAGTTTGGTTCGGCTGCCAAATGGCGAATAAATCCGCGCGGGCCTGTCGACTCGGGACGCCGCCCAACACCATGCGGTAAGCCGAAAGCAGCGCCGAGACTCGCATGTTCTTGGCGCAATGGACGAACACGCTTTCGCCCCGCGCGCTCTGTAGCTCTTCGAATAGCCGCGCCGCTTGCTCGAGCTCGGGCGCATCGAAATCGATTGGCAAGTGTGAGTACCGAAGCCCCGCGCGCTGCGCCAACTCCGCTTCGTTCTCCAACGCCCCCGGCGACGTCGGCATCGCCAGGTTGATCAACCGCTTGAAGCCGGCACGCCCGATCGCTTCGATCCCCGACCGGTCCGGCTGACCCGCGCTCGCCAACACCGGCGAGAGCCGCCGGAATGCCAGAATCCGTCCCAGCTCCTCGTCCACTCCGCCAAGGTTAACGGATAGGGAGCGGTCTGGCTAGCGCGCCCCGCTCCGCTACTGGCCCGCAACGGCGCCGTCGCGCTGCTCCGCTTTGCGCAGCAGCCATTTTTGCGCGTAGTCGCGGCCGAGCAACATGGGAACGAGCAGCACGTACGGCAAAATGACGAGCCAGTCTTTCGTCGTGACGGGAATGAGCTGATGCAGGCCGGCGCGTTGCAGGCCGCTGCCGGTCCAAAGCAAATAGGCGGCGATGCAAACCAGCGGCACCGCGATTTGGCCGAACGGTAGCCGCCACGGCACGTGCTCGAGCACCGTCAGGTTGGCGCGGCGTTGCTCGATTAGCGCGGCCTCCGTGCGTTCGACGACCAGGCGTTTGACGGCGGGAGCTTGCTCCAGAAAGCCATTGAGGCGGCCGCGCAGCGCGCGATAGCCGACGAAGCCGATCAACGAAGGCCCGATGATGTAGAGCAGCTTTTCGAGCAACGGGTGGCCCTGCTCGTCGGACAAGATGCGCATGGCCGTCAAAGTGCCGATCATGGCGCCGCCATACAGCCAAACACCGCGCGCCACGCGGATGGCGGCGATCGAGCGCAAAAAGTAGTTGGCGCGCGTGGCGACCGAAGCTTCATCGGCGGCGTGGAAGACGGCCCGCGAGGCGGCCAGCAGCTCCGTCAGCGGAAAAGCCGCGAACAGGGTCGTGGCGGCCAAGCCGAGCAGGAACGTGCCTTGAAAGACCAAAGTCTTGACGATCTCGAACGGGCGCGCAGGGACTTGCAAGAGCTCCCGCCAGATCAAGGTCGAGACGGCGGTGTGCTTGGCGCCCAAGGTCAAGGCCAGCACGTCGGTCGTGATGACGCTGGCCAGCAGCACCCCGAGCAAAAAAACCGGCCAGACCGACTCCCACGGTGCTCGCCGCACCAACAGCTCGCAGCGGTCCACTCGCCGCGCAAAGCGCGCCTCGCTCGCCAACAAGACCAAATAGGCGAATTGAAACACCAGCACCACGATCAGCGCCTCGGACCATTCAGCGCGCATCTGCGGAATCAGCTGCGTCACGATCTCATGCGAGCGGCCATCGCCACGGGTGGCCGAAATGATGGCCAGTGTGACCAGCTCGACGATGAACACCAGCTGAAAGAGCGGCGCCAACGCCGCCGCAAACGTGCGATGCGCCAGGTAGCCGGAGACGAAGATTTCTTGGGCGTTGGGCTCACGAAACGGATCGACCTGCCGCCGGCTGACGCGCAACGCGGTGGACGCGGCCCACAGCGGATAGCCCGCGGCCAACACGAGCAGGAACCAGCCCACGGCGTTCAGCACCGCCGGCGGCCCAATCGCCAGCACCGTCGCGATCGATTGGCCGGTCAGGTACCAAACCAGAAACGCAAACAGCACCAACGCGCCCGCGCTCCAAGCCGCGCTCGTCCACAACGCTTCGCCGCGGTAGTCACGCGCGATGCCGTCGATGTAATTCTGGATGTGCGCGCGCACGTCGCGCAGCGGTAGTGCTCGGTCCTCCGGCTCCTTCGCCAACAGCCGCATCACCAGCGTCTCGAGCGCGGACGGCACGTTCGCATCGTGAGCGGAAGGCGGCTTCGGGTTCTCCAAGATCACGCGCCGCACCACCACCGCCGGGTCTTCGTGATCGAAGGGCACACACCCACACAGAATTTCGTAAAGGATGACGCCCAAGCTGTACAGATCACTGCGCTCGTCGACGACGAGGCCTTTGGCCTGCTCCGGAGACATGTAGTGGGGCGTGCCCAGGACGGCGCCATCGTGGGTTTGCCACGCTTTGGTCTCGGCCCTGACCGACGTCACGGGCCCGGGCGTGCTGCTGGGCCCGCTGTCAATCCAGTCCAGCTCGGCCGCCAAAGCTTCCGATTCGGTGCTGACGCCGGCGGCAATTTCCTTGAGCTTGGCCACGCCCCAATCCATGACCGCGACTTCACCAAAATCGCCGATCATGACGTTGGCCGGCTTCAGATCGCGGTGAACCACGCCGCGGGCGTGCGCGTATTCCATCGCCAGGCACACCTGCAGAAAGACGTCGAGCAGGCGGCGTAGGCCGAACTCGGCCAGTGACGCTTTGTCGCCGTTCAGGCGCGCGGTCAGAATGTCCTCGAGGGAGCGGCCGCGCACGAGCTTCATCGAGAAGTACGCGCGCCCCGCCGGATCCAAGCCCAAGTCGTGAACCGGCACGATGTTGGGGTGCTCGAGCTGCGCGTTGACCTGCGCTTCCTCGACGAAGCGCGCGAGCAGCTGACGCGGCAGCTCCCCGCGCGGTAGGTGCGTGACCTTGAGCGCCATTTCGCGACGCAGCTTGGTGTCGAACCCGAGCAGCACCTGGCCCATGGCGCCGCGGCCCACCTCGCCGCGAACGTGGATCCGGCCGCCCCATAGGACCGGCTCCGCCTCGCCGGCTTCGATGCTGGGCGCGCTCTCGCCCTCGTGCTCGCGATCATCAGCCATGCAGAGCGCCAAAGGCTAACACACCGCGCGCCCGCTCAATGGGCGTCGGCGGCCGCGCCCGGCTTCATGCCCGGCTTCACCTTGCCCAGGAGCAAGATGAGCGGCGCGGTCACGACGAAGACGAGCGCAACGAGCCAAAAGGAATCGGCAAACGACATCACCGACGCCTGCATGTTGACGGTGCCGTCCAGGACCACCAATGCTTGGCGTTTGGCCGACGCCGCGTCGAAACCCTTGGCCATGAAACCCGAGGTCAGCAGGTGCACGCGCTCGCTCGTGGCCACATCGCTGATACCCAGCTTTTCGACCATGACGGAGCGGTGAAACGCCGAGCGCGACGAGAGCACGGTGGTCAAAACGGCAATGCCGATGCTGCCGCCCAGCTGCCGCGACAGGTTGTAAATACCGGTCGCTTTGGAGACGTCTTTGACCGGCACCGCCCCGAAGGTGGCCATGCTCATCGGCAAGAACATCATCACCGTGCCGAAGCCGCGGATGATGAGCGGCCAAAACAGCTCGTCTTCATTGGTCATCGGGTTCATCCGCGACAACATCCACAGCGAGACGATGACCAACACCGAGCCCCCCGCCACCAGCACGCGCGGCTCGAAGGTCTTCAACAAACGCGCCATGACCGGCATCGCGAACGCCGACGCCAGCGCGCCCGGCAGCATCAACATGCCCGTCTGTTGCGACGTGTAATGCATCACGCCCTGCGCAAAAATCGGCACCGCGAACATGGCACCGTACAAGCCCATGCCCAAAACCGAGGACGCGATGCAGCCCGCCCACAATGAGCGGTGGCGTAGCACCCGCAAATCGACCACCGGATTGGCTCGCGACAGCTGCCGCTCGACGAACAAGACCAGGCAAATCGCGGCCAGCGCCGCGCACACCGTGATCAGCGGCGAGTCGAACCAGCTCTCGCTGTACCCCTCCTCGAGGAACGTCTGCAATGCGCCGAGGCCGGTCGCCATCAACCCGAGCGACAGCCAGTCGACTCCGCCGGTGGCTTTGTTCGGCCCGTCTTCGACGAGGAACGTCACCGCCATCGAAATCGCCAGCAACCCGATCGGGAAGTTGACGTAGAAGATCCAACGCCAATCCAAGTTGGTGACGATGTAGCCGCCGAGCGTCGGGCCAATCGCGGGCCCCGCGATCGCCACGATGCCGAACAGCGCTTGCGCGGCGCCGCGCTCTCTGGCGGAAACGTCTCCCACAAGATCGACTGGGCCTTGGCCAACAGCCCGCCGCCGAACAGCCCCTGCAACACGCGCGCAAAGATCAGCATGCCCAACGAATGGGCCATGCCACACAGCATGGAAGCGGCGACGAACGCGATCAGCGAGAAGACGAAGAAGCGCTTCTTGCCGAATTTGTCGCCCAGCCACGCCGACAGCGGCAAAATGATCACGTTCGCGATGGCGTAGCTGGTGACGACCCAGCCCACCTCGCTCAACGTCACGCCGAGCGAGGCCTGCATCTGCGGCATGGCCACGTTGACGATCGAGGTATCGACGATCTCGAGCAGCGCGCCGAGCGCGACGCTGATCGCGATCAGCCAGCGCCGGGTCTTGTCCGCGACCACGGGGCTCGGGGCAATTGCAATGGCCGCTGCGGTCATCGACGGCCTAGCGAGTATTGACGGTGAGCTCGACCGACAGGCCCGGGATCAGAGCGAGGTCGGCGGGGACGTCGTCCAACTTCACCCGCACCGGCACGCGCTGCACGACCTTCGTGAAATTGCCGGTGGCATTGTCGGGCGGCAACAGCGCGAAACGCGCCCCCGTTGCCGCCGAAAAGCTCTCGACCTTACCGTGCAGCTCGCGGCCATAGGCATCGATCGTCATCGTCGCGGGTTGGCCGACGTGCATGTGCACCAGCTGCGTTTCCTTGAAGTTACCCGTGACCCAGACCGCGCCGTGCTGCCGTGCGTCCGGCACCAGCATGACCACGGCCTGCCCCGCCGCCACCAGCTGACCCTCGGCGACGGTGCGCTTGGAGACGGTGCCGGCATGTGGCGCGAAGATCTTCGTGTACGAAAGATCGAGGCGCGCCAAGTCGCGCATGGCTTCCGCGGTCGCGACGCGCGCCTTTGCGGATGCGGCGCGTGCCTTTGCTTCCGCCACCTGTGAAGGCAAGGTCTCGCTGGCCTGGCCGAAGCGCGCCGAGGCTTCGCTGACGCGGGCGCGCGCCTGCGAGGTCGAGCTCTTCAACGTCGTGATCCGCGCCTCCGCCGAGTCGGCGACGGCTTGGGCGCTGTCGAAGGTGGTCTGGGCCGCTTCCAGCTGCGCGCTAGCGAGGGCGCCCGAAGAAAACAGCTGCTTCGTGCGCTCCAAATCCAGCTTGGCTTTGTCACGCTGGGCTTTGGCCGAAGCCAAGTTGGCGGTGGCTTCGACGATTTGATCGGAGGTGGCGGTGACCGCGACCGCTGCGCCGCTCAACGATGCGCCGGCGATTTTCTGGCCCGCCGCCGCATTCTTCTGAGTCAGCTCGGCGGTGGCGTCGGCGGCTTCGGCCGACGCTTTCGCGCCCAACAGCTCGGCTTCGGCCTGAGCCAGCTTGGCTTTGGCTTGCGCGTCGTCGAGCTCGACCAAGAGCGCGCCGGCGTCGACGCGTTGGTTGTCGACGAAGTGAACGTGCGTCACGGTGCCGCTGGCGCGGCTGGGCACGGCGACGACGTCGGCGTCGAGCTGCGCATCATCGGTGGCCTCCAGCCCGCGGTGCATCACCCACCAACCGGCGCCGGTCAGCAGAAACGCCGCCAACAGCGAGAGCATGATGAAGCGACGCTTGCCGCCGCCGGAGGGTGCGGCGCTGGGTGGAGGGACAGCCGCCACCGGCGCGGAGGACGGAGGCGCGACCGAAGGAGAAGCTGAGGGGGAAGACTTGGCGGCTGCCGCAGGCGAGCTCATGGCTAAACTTTCTCTTCTTACGTAGCGACCGGTTGCGAGGTTTCTTAACGCAACTGCGGGTTGCTTTAGGTAGCATCCCGGATTATAAAAGCAACAGTCGGTTGCGTTAAGTATGGTTGCGAACGCAAAAAACGAATCTACCCGCAGGGTTAAGGTCAGGCGAGCGTCGAAAACGGCGGGTCGTCAGCGCACCGGCGGCCGCAGCGCGCGCGTGGTGGCGGAGGTGCTTTCTGCCACGCTCGAGGTTTTTGCCGAGCAGGGCTACGCCGGTTTCTCTATCGAAGCCGTAGCGCTGCGCGCGGGGGTCAACAAGACGACCATCTACCGCCGCTGGCCCACCAAGGTCGAGCTAGTTGGCGCGGCCCTGTTCGCCCTGCGCGACGAGGATCCCGACCCGCCCGACACCGGCTCGTTGCGCGACGATTTGGTGCGAATTCTGCGTCACTGGGCCGCGCAGATGGAGACGCCGCGACGCCGCGCCATCACCCAATCGCTCGTGCTCGCCAATACCGATCCGGACCTGCAGGCGCTCGTCCGACGCATACGTGAAGAACGTCCGGCGATCCCCGCGGTGATCTTCGAGCGGGCGATCAAGCGGCGTGAGCTGCCCAAGGGCAGCGACACCCAGTTGATCGCAGCCGCGCTGCTCGGTCCGCTGCACACCCGGACTCACTGGAAACGCGAGCACGTCGACGAAAAGTTCATTCGGGCGCTGGTCAACCTCGTGGTCGCGGGCGCCCTTGCGGGCGGCGCCCGTAGCTGACGCCGGCCGGGCGAGCCCAGACAAAATCGTCATCGGGGTGCCCGCGATGTCGATCTGCGGGCAGCCAGAACGTCGTCCTGTAGAAGGGCCGCGATGGCCCGCCGGAGAACGCAACATGGCCCCCACGAGCGCGAAAGACCCCTGGAAAGACCTACTGTGGAACGTCTCGCTGCTGCCGACCGTGCGCGCCTCCGCGCCCGTTGGCCCGCCGCCCGGACCAGGCCCCGGCGACGTCAGTGCGCTCGCCGCCCCCGCCCTCTTGTCAGTGTCCGAAGACGCGCCCCGCCGCGAGTTGTGCCAGGCCGCATGAGCTCTCGACCTGACGCATGGCCTGCGGCGCGCCTGCACTACACTTCGACGGTGCTCCGCGTGGTCGTCGACTCCTCGAGCCTGCGTTCCATTGGCTACGACGCTGCCGCCCTGACCCTCGAGGTCGAGTTCAGAAATGGCAGCGTCTATCGATACGCGAACGTCCCCAGCGAGCTATGGGGGCGCTTCCGTCGCGCCGAGTCGGTCGGCAAGTTCTTCCAAGACCACGTGCGCGATCAGTTCGAGACGACGCGCGTGGCCTGAGCCTCACGGTTCATCACATCTTGGGTCGTCGGAGCCGTCGTCGACTTGGGACCACCCGCTGGGTGGACAACCAGGCCGAAGCTGAGACGACACGCGAGCTCAAGGCGCCAACAGTCGACGCAAAGTCTGAGCCGCGCCTTCTACCTCTTCCCGCGAAACGTCCAGGTGGGTAACGGCACGCAGCTTGTGCTTGCCGGTGGCGTTCATGAGCACCCCCTGCTCGGCAGCGCGGCGCGCCACGTCGGCCGCGGGCGAGCGCGTCGTCAGCGAAACGATGTTGGTGTCGACCGGTCCGATCTCGAGACCAGGCACACCTTGCAGGCCGTCGGCGAACGCGCGAGCGGCCGCGTGATCATCGCCCAAGCGCGCTCGGTGCCGCTCGAGCGCGAATAGCGCGCCCGCGGCCAGAATGCCGGCCTGACGCATGCCACCGCCGAGCATCTTACGGAATCGGTGGGCTTGGCTCACGTGCTCGCGTGAGCCAACGAACGCCGAGCCCACCGGCGCCCCCAAGCCCTTGGAGAAGCAGACGCTCAGCGTATCGAAGGGCGCCGCCAAAGCGGCCACGTCGATGCCGGTCGCGACGCTAGCGTTCCAGATGCGCGCGCCATCGAGGTGCAGCCGCAAGCCGCTCGCCCGCGCGGCCGCCGCAATCCGCTCGATTTCCGCCTGCGCAAAGACCCGTCCCCCGGCGCGATTGTGGGTATTTTCGATCACCACCAGGCGCGTGCGCGGAAAGTGGTCCTGGGGCGGCTTCACGACGTCCAGCAGCTCGTCCGCCGTGAATAGACCGCCCTGACCCGCGATCGCGAACTGCACGCCCGCCCACGCGCTACCTGCACCCGACTCGTAGTATGCGCAGTGCGAGCCCTCACCGATAATGACCTCGTCACCCGGGCGCGTGTGCACCAGCAATCCAATTTGATTGCCCATCGTGCCCGACGGCACGAACAACGCACTCTCCTTTCCCAACAGCGCGGCTACTCGCTCTTCGAGCGCCCGCACGGACGGGTCTTCACCGTACACGTCGTCACCCACTTCGGCCGCCGCCATTGCCGCGCGCATGGCGGCCGTGGGCTTGGTCAAGGTATCGGAGCGGAGATCACAGGCGAGCATCGGTTCACGATAGCGGACAACCCGTGTGCCGGGGACATTCGGCGCGTGATGGAGCAACCGCAGAACTTGGTGGCAATCGTCCCCGAGCCCAAGCAGGGGGTGTGCGTGAAGGGCTGAAAAGCGCGCCCCCCGACCGATTCAGCGGCTTGCGTGCGGTCATGCAACCCGTGCCGAGGTGAGGGTTCGTGGGGCTGGCGCCCGACAGTCAGTGGGCGGTGCCGGATTTCCATCCCCATTTCATGTGAGAGCGCTGCCGACGGTTGCGGTGGCGGAGCCGGTCATTTAGGTTCCGCGCGCCTTTGCTGTACCGCCTCTTTAGAAGTCTGCTTTTTTCCTTCAGCGCCGAGACGGCTCACCGGCTCACCCTCGCCTCGCTGCGCTTGTTTGCCCTGCTGCCAGGCGCGCTTTGGCTGCTGCGCAGCCTCTTCAGCGTCAACGACGCACGCTTGCGCGTGAAGGCATTGGGCCGCGAGCTGAGCTCGCCGGTCGGGTTGGCTGCCGGCCTCGACAAAGACGCGGAGGTGTTCGAAGCCTTCGGCGCCCTCGGGTTCGGCTTCGTGGAGATCGGTACCGTGACCGCGTTGGCCCAGCCCGGTAACCCGCGCCCGCGCCTGTTTCGGTTGCCGCGCGATCGCGCCCTGCTCAACCGCATGGGCTTCAACAATCACGGCGCCGCGGCTGCGGCCGAGCGCCTGAAAAAGCCGCGCGCGACCGTGGTCGGCGCCAACATCGGCCGCAGCAAGTTGACGCCCAACGAGGGCGCAGTTGCCGACTACGTCACCAGCACCGAAGCGCTGGCGCCGCACGCTGACTACATGGTCATCAACGTGAGCTCGCCCAACACGCCGTCTCTGCGCGAGCTGCAGGCGGTCGAGCAGCTGCGCCCGCTGATCAGCGGGGTGCAGCAGGCGCTGAAGCGGGCCGCGGCGGGGCGCGCCGTGCCGCTGTTGCTCAAAGTGGCCCCCGACCTGCACGACGCCGACATCGACGCCATCGCCGATCTCGCGCTCGAGCTCGGCATCGACGGCATCATCGCTACCAACACGACGATTGGCCGCGCCGGCTTGACGACCCCCGCTGACGAGGTCGCTCGGCTCGGTAACGGCGGCCTATCGGGCGCGCCATTACGCGAAAGAAGCTTGCAGGTACTGCGGCGTCTGCGCGCCAAGGTCGGTAATCGGCTGCTGCTCGTGGCGGCCGGCGGCATCGAAAGCGCGGACGACGCCTGGCAACGTATCTGCGCGGGGGCTAGCTTGGTGCAAGTCTATTCGGCCCTCATCTACGACGGCCCCGGCTTGCCCAGCCGCATCGCGCGCCAGCTAGCCGACCGCGTCACGAGCGCCGGCTTCTCCAATATTTCCGAAGCCATCGGCTGCGACGCCTGAGGATCCGAGACGATACTAAAATCGGTTCCAGAGTTTGCTATCTTAGGCCGATGCCGTTGACTACGACCGACGACTTTTACGTTCGGGTCGAGTGAGCCGCGCTAAGGCCCCTTAGGTGCCCCGCCACAAAAATGCCGCCGGCACCCGGCGCAGGTTTTTGCACCTAGCGCGCGGCTGCGGCCGTCGAACGCGTCCGAGCGGCCGTAATTGACAGCGCTCTTCGTGCCGCGTACGCCGTCGGCCAGCTATGAATCCGATGGAGCTTCGCGGTCGCTGGGTCTTGGTCACGGGCGCTTCTTCCGGCCTCGGCCGCGAGATGGCGAAGATCTTGGCCGTCAAGTACGGCGCTCACTTGCTGCTGGCCGCGCGTCGTGAAGAGCGGTTGTTGGAGCTGAAGGCCGAGCTCGAGAAGAGCGCGGGGGTGAAGGTGGACGTGTGCGTCGCCGACTTGTCCAAGCTCGAAGACGTCGATCGCTTGATCGAGACGGCGAGCAAAGGTCGCGCGCTGTTCGGGGCTATCCTCAACGCCGGCGTCACCCACTTCGGTCGTTTCGAAGACCTGTCTTGGGACGCTTTCCGAACCATGCTCGACACCAACGTCACCGCCACCGTGCGCATGGCAAGCGCGCTCGTGCCCCACCTCGAGGCCCAAGGCGGCGGGCTGATGATCGTCTCCAGCATGGCCGGTATCCACCCCGTGCCGTATCAAACGCACTATTCGGCGACCAAAGCGTTCTTGGTTCACTATGGCATCGGGCTCTGGCACGAGCTGGTGGGGCGCAATGTTTCGGTCACCGTGTACGCGCCGAGTGGCGTCGTCAGCGAAATGACGGCAGGCGAGAGCTTCAATCCGTTGCGCGGCTGGTTGATGCCGGTCGACCAAGCCGCCCACGAAGGCGTCGAGGCGTTCCGCTCGCGCAAGTACGTGCACATTTCCGGTTTCACCAACCGCGTCGGTAGCGTGTTCGCGCGCATTTTGCCGCAGCGGCTCGGCACGAGCCTGGTCGCGGCTCAGTATCGAAACGCCTTGAAAAAGCTGGGCTAGCGCGAGCTCGGGGGTTTGGGGGGTC
>Ga0164241_10003201_pt1 | contig 16826 bp, 14 predicted proteins | sample OricomyardsoilBY_FD_108780 | JGI IMG/M metagenome (GOLD analysis project Ga0164241, IMG submission 108780) | Backyard soil microbial communities from Emeryville, California, USA - Original compost - Back yard soil (BY) | ecosystem: Environmental > Terrestrial > Soil > Unclassified | place: USA... | reverse complement strand
CTGGAAGGTGAGGCGCTGTTCCCCAGCGGCCGCTATGACGAAGACCGCCAGCAGGTGGATTTGCGCCAGATGAACAGCTGGCGCCTGCGACTGCACGAGGTGGAGACGCCCGAGCTGCTCGAAGTGCAGCTGGTCAACGCCATCGCGCCCTACATCCTCAACGCGCGGCTGAAGCCGCTGCTGCTGAAAAGTGGCGCGCGCGACCTGCACATCGTCAACGTCAGCGCCATGGAAGGCCAGTTCTACCGCACTACCAAGACCGACAAGCACCCGCACACCAACATGGCCAAGGCGGCGCTGAACATGATGACGCGCACCAGCGCGCCGGATTACGTGCGCGACGGCATCCACATGAACGCGGTGGATACGGGCTGGGTCACCGACGAAGACCCGGCCGTGCATGCGGCGCGCAAGGCGGAGGAGGGCTTCGCGCCACCGCTGGACATCATCGACGGCGCGGCGCGCATCGTCGATCCCATCTTTTCGGGCATGAATACCGGCACGCATGTGTGGGGCCAGTTCCTGAAGGATTACAAACCCGCGCCGTGGTGATGGCATCCTGACAGCGGCTTAATGTCCGCGCGCCGCGCATGGCCTACGATGGCTGGCGGGAAGAACAAGACGCTGAAGGGAAGCACCATGTTACGCAAGATCGCGCTGTTCTGTGTCTGCGCGGGGATATGGGCTGGCTCTGCCGTGGCTGACGAGGCCGGCACCCTGCAGATCCGCGGCTTCAACATCGAGTACGGGCAGGTAGGTCTTGAGAAGCTGCAGAAGATGCAGTCCACGCTCGAGCACCAGATCGACATCGTCGAACAATCCGGCGTGCCGGCCGCCACGCTGGAGTTCTTCCGCGGCATTCCGGTGGTGATGGTGAAGCATCTCGACACCGGCTTCGGCCACGCCAACATGCTCGATGGCCGGCAGGTCGTCGAACTGGTGGCGGCGAAACTGCCCGCGGACCGGCCCATCCTGCTGCACGAATTGCTGCACGCCTACCACGGGCAGAAGCTCGGGCCCACGCCGATCATCCGCGATTCCTATCAGCAGGCGCTGCAGAGGGGTTTCTACAAGCAGTACGCCAAGGCGCACTTCCTCGAGAATCCGCATGAATTCTTCGCGGTGATCGGTTCGATCTTCCTGTATGGCAGGAAGATCGACCAGCCGCCCTTCGATTGCAAACTGCCGGCGCGCTATCAGCCCCAGTTTATCGCCTTCCTCACTGAGCAGTTCGGACCACACCCCTGCAAATAGGCCCTCAATAGGACGGCCCCTATCGACATATGCGGGCTGCGCCTACAGCCGCGCCTGGGCGTTTGCTTCAGCCTTCACGCATCGTCCGCGTGAGTTACGCGGATGTTGCAAGGAGAAGCAGCAATGAAGACTCGTATCCTTTGGTCTCTGCTGGCCAGCACAACCGTGGTGCTGGGCCTGGCGGCGTGTAACAAGGCGGAAGCCCCGAGCGAGGTGTCCTCCGACGTGGCGGATGCCCAGGCCAACCGTCAGCAGGACATCAGCGCGGCCCGCGCCGATCAGAACGAAACGCAGGCTCAGACGGCCGGCGATGCGGTATCGCCCGATCCGGATGATCGCGGTGACGCCATCAAGCAGCGCGCCAGCGCGCAGTACGACACGGCGATTGCCGCCGCCGAGGGCGACCGCAAGGTAGCCAAGGAAGGCTGCGAGGCGCTGCAGGGCGATGCGCAGGCGCAGTGCAAGAAGAGCGCGGACGCGGCTTATGACGCGGCCAAGTCCAATGCCCAGCTCGCGCGCGATTCCGAAAAGGATCGTGGCGACGCAGTGCAGAAACTGGACAACAAGTAAGTCATCCGGTGGAGCGGGCGCCGGTCTTCTGCCGGCGCCCGCGAATGCCGGCTCAGTGATTGCGCCAGGGCGCGGCAGGATCGATCCGCCGCCATTGCCCGGGTGAAAGAGCCGTCACGTCGACATCGCCGATTGCCGCGCGCACCAGCCGCAGAGTCGGAAATCCCACGCGCGCCGTCATGCGACGCACCTGCCGGTTCTTGCCCTCGCGCAGCGTGAGCTCGAGCCACGCCGTCGGGATCTTCGCGCGGTAGCGGATGGGCGGATCGCGCGGCCACAGCATCGCCGGTTCATCGATGCGGCGCGCGCCAGCGGGCTGCGCAACGAATTCGCCCAGATCCACACCCGAACGCAGTGTTTTGAGCGCCGCATCCGTGGGCTCGCCCTCCACCTGGGCCCAGTACACCTTCTCCAGCTTGTGACGCGGACTCGAGATGCGCGCTTGCAGGGCGCCATCGTCGGTGAGCAGCAGCAATCCCTCGCTGTCGGTGTCCAGACGTCCCGCGGGATACACATCCGGCACATCGATGAAATCGGCCAGCGTGCGCCGGCCCGGTTCCGGCCGGAACTTGCAGATCACACCGAAGGGCTTGTTGAAGGCGAGCAGCAAGATCGGAGGTCTTGTTCAGGCCAGACAGCGTTCGATCAGATCCGGCGGCACGCTGGTCGCCGGCACGCTCGAACCGCTGAACCACTCGCGCACGTCCATATCGAAACCGATGCCGTGCATGTAGTTGTACAGCGCCTTGCGCAGACCGGCTCCCAGAAGATCGTGATCGGTGCCGGTGGGATCGTCGAAGGGCACATCGTTGTGCGCGAAAGTGATCCGCGGCGGCGGCCGCAGCGTGATGCCATAAGCCTCGGGGTTCAGCCCGATGGGCGAGTGCGCCGTGGCCGCGAAGCGATGCCAGTAGGCCGACTGGATGCAGCCGGCCGCAAACAGCTGGCGCACGCGCTCCAGCGCATCGATGGTGTCCTGCGTGGTTTCGGTGGGAAAGCCATACATCAGGTAGGCATGCACCATGATGCCGGCGTCGGTGAAGGCACGGGTAACTCGCGCCACCTGTCCGACCGTGACCCCTTTCTTCATCAGCTTCAGCAGCCGGTCGGAAGCCACCTCCAGTCCGCCACTCACGGCGACACAACCGGCCTCGGCGAGCAGGCCGCACAGTTCGGGCGTGAAGGATTTCTCGAAGCGGATATTGCCCCACCAGGTGATGCTGAGCTTCTCATCGACCAGGCGCCGCGCCAGCGCGCGCATGCCCGCCGGCGGCGCGGCTTCATCCACCAGATGAAATCCTGTTTCGCCTGTTTCGGCGATCAGCGCGCGAATCCGCGCCAGAATGAGTTCCGTTCCCGGCTTGTCGTAGCGTCCTATGTAATCCAGCGACACATCGCAGAAGGTGCACTTCTTCCAGTAGCAGCCGTGCGCCAGCGTGATCTTGTTCCAGCGCCCGTCCGACCAGAAGCGATGCATGGGATTGAGCATCTCCAGCACCGATACATATTTTTCGAGCGGCAGTCCGTCGTAGGTGGGAATGCCGGTATCTCGCTGCGCGATGTCGTGCTGGGCAGCGTCGTGTTCGAGGGCCACCTGGCCGTCGCGACGCAACCAGGTGCGCACCAGCGGCGTCGCGCGCCCGCTCAACCGTTCGAGCAGGTTCAGCAGCGGACGCTCGCCATCGTCCAGCGTCACGTAGTCGAAATAGTCGAATACGCGCGGCTCGTTCAAGGCGCGCAGTTCGGTGTTGACCCAGCCGCCACCCAGAACCAGCGTCACCTGCGGCGCCAGTGCCTTGATGACGCGCGCCATGCGGAACGCGCCATACACATTGCCCGGGAAGGGCGCGGTGATCGCCACCACCGTGGGCCGGTGCGCCGCCATCATTTCGCGCGTGATGTCATCGAGCGCGCTGTCGACCAGCGTGGGCTCGGCTTCCAGGGCTGCCTGCAGCGGCTCGAAGGTGGGCGCGCTGGCGGCCAATCGCTCGCCATAGCGCGCCAGTTCGAATCGCGGATCGATGCCGATGCGCCACACATCCGCGAGGTCATCGACGTACAGGCTCGCGAGGTAGCGTGCCTGCTCGGTGGTGCCCAGCGTGCCGAAGGCGTTCAGCAGCGGCTCTTCCATGATCTGTTCGAAGCGCGGGCCTTCCGGCAGAAAGGCGCGTCCCACGATGCGCAGCGCAAGGCTGGGATCGCGGCGCTGCAGGAAGCGGATCGCGGGCTCCACGGTGTCGAGGTAACGCGGCGCGTGCTGCAGAAAATGCGCGATGGCGGGCGGCATCGCGGCGCGCCGGCCGCCGGCCCGCGCGCGGCGCTGCAGCTCTTCGGCCATGCGGCCCAGCCACGGCGCGGAAAACAGGCGCAGGAACAGCTCGATCGAGGCATCGGCCTGCGTGACCTGCAGATCCAGTGGCTGCGCGTGCTGGCGCAGGAAACCACACAGATACGCCGTGGCCGGGTAGGGCGTATTGAGCTGGATCATCGGCGGGGTGACGAGCAGGCAGCGCATGACGGTGGCGGTGGCGCAGCCGTAGAGGGCCGCGCGGGAATGATAGAAGGTCGCGGCGGCGTTGTCCTACACGCAAGGCGGCGCTGATCCGACAGTGGGCAACCGCCGCCGCGTTATAGCGTGCGCCGCTGGGTCCACAGCGGAGGTTGCGACATGAACCGGGACATCATCGAAGGCAACTGGAAGCAGATCAGGGGCAAGGTCAAGGCCAAGTGGGGCAAGCTTACCGACAACGAGCTGGACGCGATCGACGGTGACTACGAAGAACTGTGTGGCCGCATTCAGAAGGCCTATGGCCTGTCACGCGATCAGGCGGAACGCGACCTGGCCCAGCTGCACTGAGCCACGCCGCGCCGAACTTTCACGCATCAACGAGACAGGAAAGGCCCTGGAACCAGGGCCTTTCCCGTTGAAGGCCGCCGGCGCTCGCCGGCCGCCGCTGTCCGCGGTCAGCTCTTGATCTTGAGCTGGTTGTCCACAGACTTCACGCCCTTCACGGAGCGCGCAATCTCGCCGGCCTTGCGAACCTCGTCCGGATTGCTGGCCCAGCCACGCAGCGTGACCTTGCCATTGGTGGAATCCACGTTCACATCCAGGCCGTCGACCTTGTGAGAATCGAGCAACTCGGTCTTCACCTTCGATGTGATGGCCACATCGTCGACATACTCACCGGGTGTGGACTGGCCGCGAAACACGTTGCATCCGGCACCGGCGATGGCCATGGCCAGCACGCCCACCGTTGCAAACTTCTTCAGATTATTCATGGTATCTCCTCTTGCGAACTCGCCCCTACGGCGCGCCTACTGTGCCCGTGCCGCCGCCGCGCCAATACCGGCGCCTTCGCCACAACGTTGTAGGACGCCTGCCTGAAACGCGGCAGAACGCGCGCCGCCGGCCGCGCGCGTGGTCTTCGTCCTACACGTCGAAAGCGTTCAGCCTGATGGTCCATGGTGCGCGCGCGGAACCATGCTGCGTTGAACCGCGACGATGGGCGGGGAGGACACCATGTCGAGCAACGGCACACAGATCGCAAAACACAGCTTCCTTTCCGACGTCCAGGAACTGCGCGAGCGGGCCCGCAAGCATGTATTCAATGGCGCCGTGACGCCCAGCTATGGCGCCGACCGCGAAGTGGTGTTGCAGCTGCTCAACGAAGCGCTGGCCACCGAGCTGGTGTGCGTGCTGCGTTACCGCCGGCACTATTTCATGGCCAACGGTGCGCTGGGCGAGGCCATCAAGGGCGAACTGCTCAAGCATGCCAACGAGGAACAGGGGCACGCCGACCAGATCGCTGAACGCATCGTGCAGCTCGGCGGCGAGCCGGACATGAACCCCATGGGCATCGCCGACCGCAGTCATTCGGAATATGTGGAGGGCAACACCCTCGCCGAAATGGTGAAAGAGGACCTGATCGCCGAGCGGGTGGCGATCGAATCCTATACCGAGATGATCCGCTTCATCGGCGATGGCGATCCCACCACGCGGCGCATGCTCGAGGGCATCCTCGCCATCGAAGAGGAACATGCCGAGGAGCTGGCCAGCATGCTGGATACGCTGGCCGAACGGCACGACTGAGGGATCAGGCCGCGGAGGCTGTCAAGCGCCTGCAAAAAAAGACTTCGCGGCCGCGCGCGCGGTCGATGCGTGTAGGAAAATGCCGCCCTTCGATACAGTAGCTGTATCGGCATCCAGGCAGGGCGGTGGACGAAGTGAAGGGCGGAATTCAACGGACGAGATTCTGGGCGGCTGGCGTGGCGGCGCTGCTGGTCATGGGCTGCGACAACGCGGCGCAGCAGGAAGCGGACAAGGCGCTAAGCGCGGCACAGCCGCTGTTGCTGTCGACCGAGGACGTGCTGACGCTGGCGCGCAAGACACTGGCCATCGGCCCGGCGATTACCGGCTCGATCCTGCCCGAGAAGCGCGCCGACTTGCGCGCTGAAGTCTCGGCCGTGGTGCTTTCCGTGTTGAAGGAAAACGGCGATCCGGTGCGTCGCGGCCAGTTGCTTGTGCAACTGGACGACACCTCCATCCGCGACACATTGTCTTCCGCACAGACCGCCGCACAGGCGGCCGCGCAGGCCTTCGAGCAGGCGCAGCGCCAATATGAGCGCATGATGAAGCTGCGCGAGGGCGGCCTGGTTTCGACGCAGCAGCTCGAAGACACCGAGGTGCGCCGCAATTCCGCGCAGAGTGACAGCGAGGCGGCCAAGAGCCGACTGGTCGCGGCGCAGCAGCAGCAGGCCCGCACCATGGTGCGCGCGCCCTTCGACGGCATCATCAGTGATCGCCGGGTTTCGGCCGGCGACACCGCCCAGGTGGGCAAGGAGCTGCTGAAGGTCATCGATCCGGCGAGCCTGCGATTCGAGGCATTCATTTCGGCCGAAAGCATCGGTGACGTGCATCCCGGGCAGAAGGTGTCGTTCCGCGTGCACGGCTTCGAGGGCCAGGAGTTCACGGGCCGGATCACGCGCGTGAATCCCACGGCCAACGCCACCACGCGCCAGGTGGAAGTGCTGGTGGGTTTCGCACAGGGACAGCAACAGCCCGGCGTTGCCGGTCTCTACGCCGAAGGCCGAGTGGAAACCACACATAAAGAGGGACACACGCTGCCGCCGGCCATCATCGTGCGCGACGGCGACAATGCCTTCGCGTGGAAGGTGGCCGATGGCAAATTGCACAAGGCCGCATTGCAGCTCGGCGACCGCGATCCGCGCAGCGGCGAATACGTGGTGCAGTCGGGGCTGGCCGATGGCGATCAGGTGTTGCGCTATCCCAATTCCTCGCTGCACGACGGGCAGCCGGTGCAGTGGAGCAAGCCGGTGCAGGCAGCGGCGCAACCCACAGGGAAGTAAGCCATGTTTCTTTCCAACTTCAGCATCAAGCAGCCGGTCACCACGGTGGCTATCGTCATCGTGCTGATGTGCCTGGGGCTGCTGGCCATCAAGAACCTGAAGGTGAACTCGCTGCCGGATGTGCAGGAGCCCGTGATCGTGGTGAGCGTTCCCTATCCGGGCGCCTCGCCGGAATCGGTGGAAAAGGAAATCATCAACCGCATCGAGAAGCCGCTGCAGAGCGTGCCGCAGGTGCGCGAGATCCGATCGACGGCCAATGAAGGCAGCGCGCAGATCATCGTCGTCTTCAACTTCCACAAGAACATGGTGGAAGCGGCGGATGAGATCCGCAACGCGATCAGCCAGGTGCGCTACAAGCTGCCGATCGAGATGCGTGAGCCGGTGCTGTTCCGCTATGACCCGTCGCAGGAGCCGGTGATGCAGCTCTCGCTGTCCTCGGATACGCAGACGCTGGCGGAGGTCTCGCGCCTCGCGGAGGACCAGCTCGCGGATCGTTTCCGCGGCATCAACGGCGTTTCCACGGTGGACGTGAACGGCTCTCTGAAGCGCGAGCTTTCCGTTCTCCTGCATGCGCAGCGCCTGCGGGAATACAACGTGTCGGTGGCCGAGGTGGTCGGCGCGCTGCGCCGCCAGAACACCACGGCGCCGGTAGGGCAGGTGCGGGGCACGCTCGAGGACCAGAGCATCCGGCTGGTGGGCCGCATCGAATCGCCGCGCGAGTTCGAGAGCATCGTGCTGCACCGGAACGGTGATGAAGTGGTGCGGCTGGGCCAGGTGGCCACGGTGCAGGACGGCTTCGCCGAACAGCGCGGCTATTCGCTGCGTGATGGGCATCCGAACGTCGGCATTTCGATCACGCGCTCGCGTGATGCCAGCGCGGTGTCCGTGGCCGACGATGTGCGTGACCTGATGAAGGAGATCGAACCCACGCTGCCCAAGGGCACGAAGCTCACGGTCACGCAGGACGGCGGCGAGGAAGCCAGCCTGTACCTCAACAATGTGATCGAGGCGCTGATCTTCGGCGCCGGCCTGACCATCCTGGTGGTGTACGCCTTCCTGAATTCCTGGCGCTCAACGCTGATCACGGCGCTGTCGCTGCCCACCTCGGCGATCACCGCGTTCATCGCCGTGTGGCTGTCGGGCTTCACGCTGAACTTCATGACGCTGCTGGGCCTGTCGCTGGCGGTGGGCGTGCTCATCGATGATGCCATCGTGGTGCGCGAGAACATCGTGCGTCACCTGGAGCGCGGCGAGGATCGTGTCACCGCCGCGCGCAACGGCACCGCGGAAATCGGCCTGGCCGTGGCGGCCACCACCTTTTCCATCATGGCGGTGTTCGTGCCCGTGGCCTTCATGGGTGGCGAGGCGGGCGAATGGTTCCGGCCCTTTGCGTTGACGGTGGCCTCGTCGGTGATGGTCAGCCTGTTCATCTCGTTTACGCTGGATCCGATGATGTCGGCCTACTGGGGCGATCCGCCGGGCCACGAGCATCGCGAGCGCGGCTGGCTCGGCAACACACTGAAGCGCTTCAATCACTGGTTCGATTCACAGGCCGACCGTTACAGCCGTGTGATCGCCTGGGCACTGCATCATCGCGTGTGGATGGCGGTGATCGCCGTGGTCAGCCTGGGCGCCGCGCTGACCCTGCAGCAGGTCGCGGGCAAGACGGACTTCCTGCCCAAAACCGATGGCGAGATGATCGCCGTGCAGGTGAACACGCCTTCCAGCGCCAGCCTCGACTACAACCGCATGAAGGTGGAGAAGGCCGCGGAGCTGGGACGGCAGCTGCCAGAAACCAAGGCCACCAATACCAATGTGACTTCCTCGGGCGGGCGCGTATACATAGATCTGGGACGCAACTCCACCCGCCACCGCACCTCACAGGAAATCGCCGAGGAGATGCGTGGCAAGTTGAAGCAGCTGGTGGGCGCGGAATACATCGTGCTCGACGACCTGAACAACGGCGCGCAGAAGCCGGTGCAGATCCAGTTCTATGGTCCCGACGGACGGCGTCTCACCGAAATCACCTCGGACTTCATGGTGCAGATGGCGAAGATCCCCGGCGCCGTGGATGTCGGGCTCTCGGAACAGGAACCACGCGACGAACTGCGTATCGAGCTGGATCGCGGCCTCGCCAACCAGCTCGGCATTTCCGTCGATGATGCCGCGCAGGCGCTGCGCGTGGCTTTCGCCGGAGTGGAAGTGGGTGACTGGGTGGATCCGACCGGTGAAGCCCGCGACGTGGCCGTGCGCCTGCATCCGGATGATCGCGTCGATGCCTCGAACATCGAACGCCTGCCCGTGGCCGTGGGTGGCAGCAATACGCTGGTGCCACTGGATCAGATCGCGAAGATCACGATGGACAAGGGCCCGGCGCAGATCCAGCACCTCGACGGCAAGCGCACGGTGACGGTGTCGGCCAATGTGCAGAACCGCGGCTCCGGCGAAGTCACGGATGATGCCCGCAAGATCGCCGAGGCCATCGATTTTCCAACCGGCTACGGCGTGTCGCTGGGCGGCTCCTCGCGCAGCCAGGAGGAGATCTTCACCTAAATGATCCTGGCGCTGCTGATGGGCATCGCGGTGATGTACCTGGTGCTGGTGATCCAGTTCGGCTCATTCACCGCGCCGCTGCCGGTGATGATCTCGCTGCCCCTGTCGCTGATCGGCGTGGTGCTGGCATTGCTGATCACGAACGGCTCGCTGAACCTGATGAGCCTGATCGGCGTGATCATGCTGATGGGGCTGGTGGCGAAGAACGCCATCCTGCTGCTCGATGCCACGCGCAAGGAAGAAGCCAATGGCGTCGATCGCGAGGAAGCGCTGATGATCGCCGGCCGCAAGCGCCTGCGGCCCATCCTGATGACCACCTTCGCGCTGATCGCCGGCATGATGCCGGTGGCCGTAGGCATGGGCGACGGTGGCGAGTTCTACCGGCCCATGGCGGTGGCGATCATCGGTGGCACCATCACCTCCACGCTGCTGACGCTGCTGGTGATCCCCACCTTCTACGACAGCATCGAGCTGGCGCGCGAGCGGGCGCTGGCCAAGTTCCATCGCCGCAGCCAGGAACGCAGCCTCTTCGCGGCTTTCATCCTCACCTTCGTGGAAGCCATCCTGACGCTGCTCTTCGTGCGTTTCATCTACCGGCTATTGACGGGCGGAATCGGTCGTCGGCCAGCGAGCCAGCCGCTGGCGTGATGCGCTAAGCTGCGCCCACAACAACAGAGGGGTTCCGTCATGCGCACTGCCGTTTTGAAAGGTTTCGCCGCGATGTCGCTGGCATGGGCCGGCATGACGAACGCGCAACAGGCGCCCTGTGACCGCGCCTGCCTGACCAAATACATCGACGCGTACTACAACGCGCTGGTTGCCAACAATCCGGCAGGCCTGCCGCAGGCATCCGCCGCGCGCATCACCGAAAATACAAAAGAAAAGAAACTGGCCGACACTTTCTGGGCCGCGGCCGACAAGGTGCTCTGGCGCTTCGATATCGTGAACGTGCGCCGCGGCGACACCGGCACGCAGGTGGTGATCCAGAACGCCGACGGCAGCAAGACCATGCACCTGTTGCGCCTGAAGGTGAAGAACAACGCCATCAGCGAGATCGAGATCATCAAGGCGAACAAGGGTGACGCGGACCGGTTGTGGGATCCGGACCGGCTCACACGGGTCTCGCCACTGCTGACACTGAGCATCCGCGAGCAGGACCGTGATTCCTACTACGACCTGGTCGGCGCGACCGAAAGCTACTGGCGCGCCTTTCAGACCAACGGCACGCCCCAATATCGCCGCGCGCGCATCGCGCCCGGCAGCGAGCGTTTCGAGAATGGTACGCAGACCACCGGCCTGGTGCGAGATGGCGCCTTCAACGACACCTCCAAGGGTTTTGACGAAGGGCGCTTCCTGGGTCGCAATCTCTGGGGTCGCCGTTATGCCGTGGTGGATGAAGAACGCGGCATCGTGCTGTGCATCCTGCGCTTCGGCCTGAAGGCCGGCGCGAAGAGTCAGAGCGCGGCCACTTCCAACGACCGCCTGGTGGGTGAGTTCTTCGCCATCCAGAACGGTTTCATCCAGCACATCCAGGCCGTGCTGGTGAATGTGAAGGATGCAGTGCCCACCGGCTGGCCGACCACCGATTACGGTCCGGACAGGGGCTCGGCCGAAATGTTCTGATCAGGCGGGAACGAATACCGCATAAACATCGCGCCCCGCGTCCTTGGCGCGATACAGCGCGGTATCGGCCTGGCGGTAGAGCAGGTCGAAACTGCCCTGTGCGGCGGTGACCACGCTGATGCCAATGGAGACACGAAAGCGGACCGGGGCCTGGGTGGCCCCGCGCACGGCGGCCAGCAATTGCCGCGCGATCTGCTCCGCCACCGCCTGATCGCAGTCCCGGGCGAAAATCAGGAATTCATCGCCGCCCAGCCGTGCCGCGATATCGCCGGGACGCAGGCAGTCGTGCAGCGCCTGGGCCAGGCAGCGGATCACTTCATCGCCCGTGGCATGTCCGCTGGTGTCGTTGATGGATTTGAAGTCGTCGATATCCACCAGCAATGCGGCATGCGAGTGCACGCTGGCGTCCGACCAGCCGGCCTGGATGGCGGCCAATGCGCCCCGGCGGTTGGGCAGCCCGGTCAGCGAATCCTGCATTGCCGACTCGTAGTGCAGCCGCATCTCCATCTGCTGCGAATAGCGGTAGCGCGCGTACATGTAACCCAGCATCAGCGACCACAGCAGTGTCAGCGCGATGCTGGCCGCGCCGATACGCCGGAACTGGGCTTCATTGCGCAGGTAGTAGCCCAGATCGAAATCCACGCCAACGAAGCCCGCTACCTGTCCGGCGCTGTCGCGGATCGGCGCGTGGCCAGTGAGGAAATAACCGTAGTCATCGTACTGGAAGCCGTCGTTCACATAGGTGTGCCCGGCGGCCAGTTCATCCAGCCAGTTGCTGGCGTATTCATCGCGCAGCCGGAAGGGCTCGAGATATTGCGAGGCGCGCAGCCCGCGCTGCTTTGCGAAATCCGCATCCTGCGCGGTGTCGAGAATGAACACCGGAACGCCATCGCGCACGCCCATGGTGTAGAGATAGAACGCCTCCGGCAAGGCGGCGTGCAGCCGCAACAGCGGCGCCAGCGCCTGCTGGCGCGTGGCCGCATCGCTGCGCGTTCCCTCGATCAGCGCATGATGCAGATCGCCATCCACCTGGCTGGCGGCCAGCCGCGCGACTTCCCCCACATGGGCGCGCAGCACCTGCAGGCGCGCTTCGCGCGACAGCAGTTGCGGCACCAGCACGACGGCCAGCAGCACCGCGGCGATCGCGAGCGTGCCGAGCAGCAGCGTGCGGGGTTTGAATTGCGACCAGGCGGGCGAAGACATCCGGGCATTCTTGCACGGACGTCATCGCCGCGTGGCGCCGCGGACGGGTGGTTGCTTATGCCTTCTGCGGCGGCAGCTGATCGCCGGCCACCCAGAAGCCGTGCACCTGAGGCGCCGCGCGATAGGGCAGCTTCACCGTGGCGATCGGCGCTTCGCCCGGATGCTGCGTGTCCATGATCACCAGATCGGAACGGCCATTTTCTTTCGGTCGCGAACACACGCCGACGAGATAGCCATCGCCTTCGGGCGCGCCTTTGCGACGCGGCACGAAGCACATCTCCGACAGCGAACCATCCTGCACGCTGAACGTATCGACCTTGCCGGTCTGGTGATCGAAACGCAGCCAGCCGGCGCCGCCCGGGCCGCCGCCGATCAGAAAGCCGTAGCGATACGGCACGGTGTGATAGCGATCGTCCTGCCGCGCGAGGCCGCCGGAATAGGCGCCATACATCACCTTCATGTCGAAGGGGCGCACGGTGCGTTTGCTGGCGTCCATCGAAAAGCGTCGCACGTGACCCTGCACCTTCACCGGATCGTACTTGTCATTGGGATTCGGGCTGGGGAAGAACGGGAACTGATTGGCATCGCCGCCATCCATGTCCACGTACACCATGTCGCCGTCGGTCCAGCAACCCATGGTGTGCGTGCACATGGTCTGCGGACCTTTCAGCCATTGAATGTCCTTGCCATCGCCATGCCGGCGCATCACGCCCAGGTAAGTGTCGCGCGTGGAGTCCCAGCCCCAGTGCACGCCGCCCGCCTTCATCAGGTTCTCGCCCAGGTACGCCAGCGGATACACCAGGAAGATGATGTGCTTCTCGGTGATGGCGTAGTCATGGATCTCGCTGCAGTACGGCGCCTGCACCATGGCCTGCCACACCGTCTTGCCGGCCTTGTCGATTTCGTACACGCAGATGTCGGTGCTGCCGAGACCCGTCGCTTCATAGCCGAAGGCCAGCAGGTTGCCGGTGTGCGAATCGTTCTTCGGATGCGCGGTGAAGGTCTTGCCCTTGATCTTGCCGTCGAACTTGTAATCGCCGTCCAGCGTGTCGAGCGTGTGCGGATCGAGCGCGGCCGGCATGGTGTCTTCCTTCATCGCCAGCACGCGGCCGTTGTGATACCAGACCTGCGTGTTCTGCGTGCCGCGGAACTTGCCGCGCACCGAAGGATCGTCGGTGTAGGGATTGCGGTACACGCCGTACAGCGACTTGCGCGCCTTGTGCTGGTTTTGCCAGCGCTCGTTCTTCACCCAGCGGCTCAGGTAATCCACATGGCCGTTCTGGATGCGGAACATCGAGGCATGGCCTTCGCCGTCGAAGGCGATGTCGTAGTCGAGGCTCGGCGGCTTCGGATATTGCGGATCAGGCCCCACGCGATAGAACGCGCCGTCGAGATCCGCCGGAAGCTTACCGTCGACTTCGCAGTCGTACAGCGTGTTCTCGGAGCGATTGGCCTGGCCCGAGAACGTGCTGCCGGGTCGGCCGGCGGCGCCACCGGAGCCGAACTTGCCCGGCTCGGTGGGAAAGCGCACTTCGGCGCTGGCCGTCGATGCCGCCAGCGTGCCGACGGCGGCACCCAGCGCGGCCGCGCCGGTCAGGAAACGGCGGCGGTCCACCGCTGAAGGGTCTTCATCGCGTGTGTCGCGGCTCATGGCTACGGTCCCCTCTTGCTCGCGTGGCAAGTGATAATTAACTGGCAATTACTTCAACGTGCAGGCTAGTCCGTTTGTTGCCCTCAAGCACCTAGAGTTGCAAGACAGCAACAGTTAGACTGACCACCGATCGTGCATTCGCAGCGATCTTCAATCACTTTGAGGTGAAAGTCATGTCGATGAATTCGGGAGTACCAGGAGGTACGAGCCGCGCCGTTTCGTGGGCCGTTCGGGCCGCGATGGGCGCCTGCCTTGCCGCAACGACGGGAGCCGCACTGGCCGCCGAGCCGGATGCCACGCTGGATGAGATCGTCGTTACCGCGCAGTTCAGGGAACAGAACCTGCAGGATACGCCGCTGGCCATCACGGCCGTCACCGCGGAAATGCTGGAGGCCCGCAGCCAGACCAACATCACGGAAATCACCAACCAGGCGCCCAGCGTCACGCTCAAGCCGCAGAGCGCCATGTACGGTCCGGCCATCGCCGCCTACATTCGCGGCATCGGCGCGGCCGATTTCAACCCGGCGCTGGAGCCGGGCGTAGGCATCTATGTGGACGATGTGTACTACGCCACGCTGACCGGTTCAATGCTTGACCTGCTCGACCTGGATCGCGTGGAAGTGCTGCGTGGTCCGCAGGGCACGCTGGCCGGCCGCAACTCGATCGGCGGCGCGGTGAAGCTGTATTCACAGAAGCCCAGCTCGGACAACAGCGGTTCGGTGCAGGCCACCTACGGTTCGCGCGATCGCATCGATCTGCGCGCTACGGCGAACTTCGCGCTGGCCGACAACCTGTTCATGCGCATCTCGGGCGTGGACAAGAAGCAGGACGGCTACGTCGATCGCATCGACTATGGCTGCGCCTTCCCGACCAATCCGTACGGCATCGCGCCGCAGCGTTCCACTTCGGCGGGCTGCGTGGTCGCACGCGATGGCAATGTCAACTACAGCGCGGTGCGCGCCGCCCTGCGCTGGCTGCCCAGCGATGCGGTGGAAGTGAATCTGTCGGCGGATTACACCAATGACGATCGCAATCCCACCGGCGTGGTGCTGGTCGACTATCGCGATGCGACCCAGACCGCGGCCGTCATCGGCCGTATCCAGCCGATCTACGACGCGAATCCGGCCAACAACGTGCGTCCCGGCGTGTTCGTGCCGCCGCGCGGCTCGTACTACAACTACGCCAGCTTCTACAGCCCCGCGCACGATGGCACGGGCGAAGCCACCAACGTGATGGTGGAGTCGCGCGCCATCGCGCGCCAGTTCTTCGAGGGCTGGGGTTCGGCGCTGGATGTGAACTGGAAGCTCTCCGACACGCTGTCGCTGAAGTCGATCTCGTCCTATCGCTCGTACAAGAGCGGCTTCACCAATGACAACGACCTGTCGCCGCTGGCCAGCTCGATCGGCGATGGCACGCTGCCTTTCCATTCGTTCACGCAGGAACTGCGCCTGAACGGCGCTGCGCTGGACAATGCCCTGACGTACACCCTGGGGGCCTACTACCTGGACCAGCAGTCGCGCTACCAGTCGTGGCAGGATCTGCGCTACACCGGACCGCTGCAGTTCCAGCAGGACGACGTGGTCAACGTGAAGACCAAGGCCGCGTTCGGCCAAGTGGGCTACAAGGCCACCGAGCAGCTCGAATTCACCGCCGGCATCCGCTACACGGATGAGCACAAGGACTACAACTATGTACGACTCAACCGCTCCGGTACCGCGCCGGCCGCGGTCGTGGGCGCGCTGAATGGCCTGACGGTTCCCTACGATGGCAATCACACCGACTACCGGCTGGCTGCCCAGTACCGCTGGAACGACGACGTGATGACCTACGTGCAGTGGTCCACGGGCTTCAAGGGCGGCGGCGTGAGCCCGCGTCCCTTCGTGGTGGACCAGGCCGTGCCGTTTGGCCCGGAGAAGCTGGAGTCCTGGGAAGTTGGCGTGAAGACGGATCTGCTCGACCGCCGTCTGCGTGTCAATGCCGATGTGTTCTACAGCGACTACACCGACATGCAGCTGGGCCTGCAGACCTGCACGGGCTCGACGCTGCCGGTGCCCTGCGGCCGCATCGCCAATGCCGGCGATGCGCACATCAAGGGCTTCGAGTTCGAATCGACGTTCCGCCCCGTGGCGGGCTTCTCCATCGATGCCTCGTACAGCTACACCGACTTCAACTACACGCGGTTGAACAACGTGGGCGGCATCCAGTCGAGCTTCGTCGCGCCCTTCATGCCGAAGGACAAGACGAGCGTGGGTGCGCAGTACGAGTTCACGCTGGGCAGTGGCGGTACGCTGACGCCGCGCGTGGACGGCAGCTTCCAGTCCGAGATCTTCACCAACGGCAACAACCAGCTCACAAATCGCATCGGCGGCTACACGCTGTTCAATGCGCGTCTGACCTGGAAGAACGCCGAGGGCGATCTGGAAGCCTCGCTGGAAGGCACCAACCTGGGCGACAAGTACTACTTCCAGTCGCGCGCCGACCAGTACACGGGTGCCGGCCACACCGATGGTGCACCGGGCCGTCCGCGTGAGTTCGCGCTGACGATCAAGAAGAAGTTCTGATACGCCCTCGAGGCGTTTCGCTCTGATGAGCCTCAAGCCCGCCG
>Ga0164241_10003200_pt1 | contig 16828 bp, 18 predicted proteins | sample OricomyardsoilBY_FD_108780 | JGI IMG/M metagenome (GOLD analysis project Ga0164241, IMG submission 108780) | Backyard soil microbial communities from Emeryville, California, USA - Original compost - Back yard soil (BY) | ecosystem: Environmental > Terrestrial > Soil > Unclassified | place: USA... | reverse complement strand
TCGGTCGTTCACGTAGCGAAGCCGCACGTCGTACCCGTAGAGGTACGCGCGGACCTGCTCGAGCATCGAGAACGGGTTGCCTCGATACCGGTGATCGAGCCGCCAGCGTCGAAGCCGCTCGCGATAGGAAGCCTCGGGCTCGTCGAAGCCGCGGATGATCTTCCGATCGCGTCCGAGGTACGGAAGTGCATCGGGTGGGCCCTTCGCCGGGAAGCGAGCTCGCATCCCTTCGAGACCCCAATTCACCACGCCGTCGAGGACGAGCCCGAACGCATAGAGGAACCGTTCGCCCCATTTGCGCGAGAGCCGGGGCGTGGCCGCGCTCGTGATGAGGTGTCGGAATCCGATGTTGCTCATCCGGGCACCACGACCACGGAGACCGCAATCGTCCCCGGCACGAGTACCTCGTTCGCTGCGACGCTCACGTCTGCCGCCGGCGTCGCAACCGTCGCCGTCACAGTGTCGAGAGGCCGCTGGATCTCACCCTTCAACGCGTCGACGTAGAAGGTGCCACCCGCGGGCGGAATGCGATCGCCGCCGACGGGAAGCGCGAGAATCCAATTCGTGACGCTGGTCACGATCTGCGCCTCTGCCTCGCCGCTCGTCAGGTTGAGCGACGCGTAGATGTACGCGGTCGCGGCCACGTTCAGCACCACGTTGGTCGCGGATATGACCGTGCAGTCGAAGCCCGTCGGGACGGCCAGTCGATCGATCGCCGCTTGGATGAGCGCGACGTCTGGACCGGAGAGAGCCCCGCTCGGGCCCGCGACGTAGAGCAGCACTTCGCCCGTGTCCGAGTCGAAGACGCCATGCGTTCGCACGCCCGCGACACCGCCGTTCAGATCGAAGGAGCGCGCGACGTAGTCATACGCGTCCGCCGGCCCGTTCGGGCTCACGCTTGCGATCTGCAGTCGGCAGCGCAGACGAATGCTCGGGTCGGACTCCTTGTCGAAGCCAACGACGGCCGAGGCGTTCGAACAGGTGACACCGGGCGCAACCGTCTCGAGGGCCGTGATCTCGGCCGCGTCGCTCGAGCTCGCGGAGCCGATCTCCGTTGCCTCGATGTCGATCTCGAGACCCATCTGCAGCGACGCGAGGTTGACCGTCGCCGTGTTCGTGTACGTCTTGCTGGTCGTCGGGTTGTAGGCGCGGAACTCGCCCGGTGCCCAGCTGAAGGTGCCGCCGGCCGCGTTGTTCAGCGTGAGCTTGCCGACGGCAAACGATGCCGGCGTCGCGGTGACCGTGTAGACCTGGTCGGCGACGATGACGAGCATGTCGCCTTCCGCCCAGTCGAGGAAGCCGCTCTTCGCGATCGAGACCTGCACGTCGACGAACGGCTGCAGCGTGGTCGCGAAGAGAGCGACGATTGTGCGGTAGGCCGCGCCCTTGTGCCAGCTCGCGACGGGGAATCCGAGCGTGGTCAGGTTCGCGAGCAGCGTCGCCTTGATCTGCTCGACGGTGAGCGACTTCACGAGATCGGTGAGCGAGATCACGCTGCGACCTCTGTCGCGAGCACCTTGCCGGCGACCTTGTCGATCGCGAGGACGAAGTCGAACGTCGGACCCGCTGACGCGATGACGCGCACGGCGAGGCGCATCGTCTCGGCCGTGATTTGGGTCACGGTCACATCGACCCGCGCGACGCGTTCGTCCTCCTCGAGCACCGCCTTGATGCGGTCAGGGATCGCGGCGATCGCGTCCTGCGTGAGCCCTTCGCTTGCGAGGCTGAAGATGTCGAAGCCGTAGTCGCCGTCTTCGTCGTCGACGAGCGTGCCCGTCTCAGTCTCGAGGCGAGCCGCGAGCGCCTGGGCGAGCGCAGGGATGCCGGTCACCTCGCGCCCAAACGGGTCGATGTCGCCCGTGGACGTGTCGAGGTCTCGGCCGAAGTCGGGTGCGGTGGTAGTCATCCCTGAGCCCTCGAGTAGCCAGCGCCAGGCGCGCCAGGCCCCACGATGGAAGGGTGGAGCGTGATCGTGCAGTCCGGTGCACCGGGACCTGGCCGCACGCCCGTGATCGCCACGCGTTCGCCGCTGCGGAGCAGGCGACCGAGGGCCTCGCCGATCAGCACATCGAGCGCGGTGGGCCCGAGGTCGAGCTTCTCGGCGTCGAGGATCGTGTGCGCCGGGATGAAGCCCGGCTCGGCGCCGCCTGCCCCATTGTCCTTGCGCGTGAAGCCCGTCACGATCGGCAGCGACGGATCGCCCTCAAGAAACTGGACCAGGACGATCGAGCCCTCGGCGAGTGAGCTCCAAGCGCCCGCGACACCGGGCGACATCGAGACCGGGAGGGCGTCCGGCAGCCCCGTGGCGCGCCTTACGATCTGAAGCTCCACACGGTCGCCCGCCATCCGATAGACGCGGTATCGGTACGTCCCGAAGAAGCTGCGGGACTCGTCGTGGGTGAGCTCGCGAAGACGCTCCTCGAAGCTGCCGGCCATCGCGTGCGCGCGCACGGTCGTGCCCGCGACTTCGATCCCGACGTCGCGCACCACGAACGGGCTCGCGCCGAGTCGCACGGGATCTGCGAGCGAAGCGCCGGGGAACACGACCGATACGTCGTTGCCGTCGATCGCGAGCTCGGCGCGACGAGTCTGCGGATCGTATTCGAGAATCTGCGCCTTGCCGGTCGCGTCCACGATGGCGCGCGAGTCGACGCGCGTGATGCCGTCGGAGCCGACCCACCACGCGTCGCCGAAGAGCAGCCGCAGCACCCGGGATGCGGAGTCGGCCTCGCGCGAGAAGTCGTTTCCGGCGAGCGTGCGATCGAGAGCACTCGCGACGACGAGGACCTCGCCGACCTCGCGTCCAGCGGCGACCGCGAGGCGAGACGCGCGAAGCGTGCCGTCATTGTGGTGCGGCCGCGACGGGATGGGCTTTCGCCAGCCGCCTGCGCCGCCGAGGATCGTGACCTTCTGTCGACCAGCGAAGACCCCGGACCGGCCGTCGTCGACGGTGCCTCGCAGCGTCGTGTCGCCCAGCCTGAGCTCGACCGCGCCGGAGACCGCCGCGGGCTCGTGAAGCTCGCAGGTCGCCGACCAGACGCCCGTCCATGGCATGTGCAGCCACGCGCTCGAGCACGGCTGCTCGTTGATGGTCGCGAAGCTCATTTCGACGCCTCGGCCTGAAACTGCTTCGTCAGGTCGCGGATGAACGCGGACTTCGGATCGTCGGCGCCGCTGTTGCTCTTGTTCGGGTTGTTCGGATCGTCGCCCTTTGCCTTCAGCACTTGCACTGGCTTCGGCGGTCGGAACTGCTTCATCGAGATCGTGAACCCGAAGAGCCCGCCCTCGTCGAAGACCTGCGTCTGCGACACGTTCGTCACGACGCAGCGCTTGATCCCGAGCTTCGCGGCGTCGGGATGCTCGAAGTCGAGCGCACTCGGCCGCACGTTCGGTAGCGGCTCGGCAATGATGGGACGCACGTCGCGCTCGAACGCGTCGAACTGCGCCGGCTCCCACATCTGCACTTGGATCGTGAACTCGGCGATCCCGGGGCCCGCGTACTTCGATGTCGCCCCACTCGTGCCCGGCCCGGCCTGGTCGTCCCACTTGCGGGGCGAGGCGAGGCCCTGGACGACGACCTTGCCCGGGAGCTGGACGCCGCCGAGCTTCGCGGACTCGTACGCCTCGCCGTTGCGAAAAGGATCCATCAGACGGGCTCCGGCGTGGCGCCTGCCATGTTGGCCTCGTCGAGGACGCGGAAGAACCAGCCGCGAAACTCCGCGTAGCTCCCGACCGACGGCGTGTGCAGGTGCACGTGGGTGTCGCCACCTCGCTTGTTCGTGGTCGTGACGCTGCTCGTCGAGGTAGCGCCTGCGCCGGCGCGAGCGACGACGGGATCGATCATGTTGCCCATCGCCTGCTCGGCGAGGTGCGCGTTGTCGTCGACGCCGCCGGCGTAGCCCTGGACGCTGAACGCGCCGAGCTCCTCGAAGACCTTCGACGGCGAGTTGATCTTGAGGACGCTCTTCGCTGCCGCGACGCCCTGCCCGACTGCACCGGTCATCGCCGCGACGATGGCGCCTGCGTTGTCCTCGATGCCTTGCACGAGGCCCGCGATCATGTCGGAGCCGAGGATCTCCATCTGGTCGACGAGTTGGCTCAGGTCGACGTCGCCAATCGAGGACAGCGCGTTCTTGACCTTGAAGAAGCCGATCGCGAGGACGAGCGCGAGGATGACGAGATCCTGAATGAACGCCTTCACCGCAGACCCGCCGGCCCCAGCGGCGAACTCGAGCAGCGGCTGCAGCACGGTCTTCGCGAGCTCGCGCAGCGCCTGTCCCTCGGCGTTCGAGTCGTCGAACATGTCGATGATCCCGCGGAGCGCCGTCAAGATCGGCTCGATGTCGATGTCCGCAAAGAGGCTGCCGAAGACGTCGGAGGCGCGATCGCCAATCGCAGACAGCGAGATCGATAGCTTCGCCGCTGCGCCGCCGAGCTTCGTCTTCGTCGCGTCGTCGAGCGCCTGAAGGCCAGTCTGCAGGTCGACCGCGCCCGCCTTGATTGACTCGCGCGCGACGGCGAGCGTCTTGCCGGTGCGCTTCGCGAGCGCGTTCGCGACGTCGTCGAGACTGATTCCTGAGCCCTTGAAGTCGAGGGCGTTCGCGGTGAAGCGCTTCAGCTGCGCGCTCTTGTCGACGATCGCTTGCAGCTTGCCCGCTGCGCCTTGGCCAAGAACGGACTGCGTGCGCGCGATGGCACCCATCGCGGCCTCGAGCTTCGTGCCCTCAAGCCCCTTGTCGTTCAGCGCCTGGCCGATGCTCTGGATCTGCGCCTTCGCCAGCGGGATCGTCTTCGCGAGCGACTCGATGCTCTTGCCGAGGCGCGCGCCAGCCCGATCGCTGCCCGTGAGCGCGGAGAGGAAGATCTGATTCGACCTCGAGGCGTCCGCCATCTTCACGGCGAGGACACCGATGGCGACGACGCTCAGGACGATCGCAGCCGTGAGCGCGGCGATGGCGATGTAGGGATTCGCGAGCAGCGAAGCGAAGCTCGAGAGCGCGCCACCAGCGGACCCAAGCGGGCCGGGCATCTGCGAGACCTTGCCCCCGAGCTCGCCGACTTTGGTCGCGAGTCCACCCGCGTCCTTGGCTGCGTCCTTCGTCTTCTTGCCGAGATCGCCGAGCTTGCCGCCGAGCTTCACGAACTCCGACGACGAGGACTGAATCGCGGACTTCTTCGACTCGATTTGGTCCTTCAGCGCTTTGAACGCCGTCACGTTGACCGAGGTCCCCGACTGCATGAGCTTGAGCTGCGCCTCGAGCTCCTTGAGAGCGCTCTTGTCGCGCTCGATGGCGCTCTTCATTTGCGCGAGCGCTTGAACTGCGCTGTTCGATCCCTCGGTGACCTTGCCAGTCTCGAGGTCGACAGTGAAGACGGCGGTTTGCTCAGCTCCCACCGGAGCCTCCGGTCGCGAAGGAGATCACCGGCATGCGGACGAGCTTCCGGCAGACGTCGGCGAGCACGAACGCACCCGCGGTGCGCTTCGTGTCCTCCTCGAGCTTGCGCTCTTCGATCTGCTCAGCCGCGTCCAACATGTCTTGCAGCTCCTTCTGCTCGTCCTCGGTCAGCCCAGGCAGTGCGCGACGCGCCACCCATGCGACCAGTCGCATCAGCTCGAGCTCGCTCTTCGGCGGACCGATGAGGGCTTCGAGCGCGCCAGCGACCTCTCTTCGTCCCGCGTCGGAGTAGGCGCCTCCGACGAGGTCGGCTATTTTCCCGCGTCCTCCTTGCGCTTGAACCCGTAGAGCTCGACGAGCTTGTCGGCGAGCGTGAGGACGATCGCGGGCTGGTCCGAGATGATCGCGCGGTAGGTCTGGACGTCTGGGAAGACGAGGCACGAGAGCACCAGTTGCTCGCGGTCTGCCGCCTTCATCTTCGAGTTTTCGAAGCGGTGGTAGACGACCCCGGGCGCGCGCTTGACGACGACGACGCCGCGATCGGTGCGCACGAAGTCGATCATCTTGCCGCGATCGCCGTGCTCTTCCTCGAGTCGGTCGAGCGTCTCGGCCTCGGTGGCCTCGCGCTCTCGCGCCTCGACCGCGAGCTCGCGCTCCTTCAAGAGGCGCTTGGCATCGATGGCGAGAAGACGCTCTGCCGCCGCGTCTTCTCGCGCCTTCAGCTTCGCGAGCTCCGTGTCCTCGTTGCTGGTCTCGATCGTTCGGTCGGTCACGGGCTCACCTCGTGGTGTGGAGCGTCTTGCCGTTGCGCTTCAGGTGCAGGACCTGGAACACGACGTCCTCGTAGTGAGGATCGGCGTTGTCGTCGGTGCCGCCGCCGTCACTCATGATCGTGCACGTCGGAAACGAGTCGACGATGGGGGGAAGGCCTGCCTCGACCTGTTGGCAGACGATCGGGAACTTGCCCTCGCCGTAGGACGTCGTGCTGCCCGACTTCTGCGCGAGCCGATCGCGAAGTGCGCGGGCGCTGTCTCGCAGGAGCGAGATCGTCACGTCGTCGGCCTCGTAGGTGCCGCGCGTGAAGGCGCGAGGCGCACGGTTGCGACCGCCTACAGTCACCTTTCCGCGCGTGCGCTTGTGGCCGTACTTGATGCTCTTGAAGCCGACGACCTTCTCGCCCGCGATGTGCAGGAGCACGCTCGAGTGATCGAAGACCTTGCCGTTGACGAGAACGAACTCGATGAGCGCCATTACGCAGCCTCCCCGAAGACCACGTTGAGGGCCGGGTTGTAGAAGCCGACATCGACTTCGAAGAACTTCACGTATCCGAGCGGCGTCACGCGGAGCGCGCCGCGAAGCTTGAACGTCGAGAGGATGTTGTCCGTGCGCGAGAGCTTGAACTCGACCGCGGAGACCGCGTTGCCGAGTCCGGTCGCGAGCGCTGCGTTCACGACCTCATCGATGTGCGCCGCCTCTTCTTCGACGATGTAGCCCGTCGTCTCCGTGACCTCGACGTCGTCCGAAGAGAAGTCCTCGAGCGCGTCGCGCACGATGCGGCGAGCGGTCGACATCACGTCGAGGTGCTGCCAGTAGCGGAAGTCGCTCCCGGTCTCGCTCAGGACTCGGATGTTCTTCCAGTAGACGCCGCGCTTGCGCCGTCGCGAGCGGTAGGTGCTCGCTCGTGAGTCGTCGGCTCCTGGAAAGAGAGCTTCGTCGTGATGCTTGGGATTGCCTCGCTCGGTGATGCTGACTGTCGCCGGTCGCGGGCCATTGCCGACGCGAGCCGGGTCGCGCCCGAGCGGAAGTGGCAGCACGGTCGCGAGCATGTCGGCGCCGAGGCGCGTCAGGTAGCGACGTTGCGAGATCGGCGACTGATTCTCCGACGACCCGAAGCCGATGCACGCGCGGCGGCTCGTGAGCGTCGAGAAGATGGTGTCGAAGGCGGTCTTGTACTGCGCCTCGGTCTCTCCGATGTCCGGCACTCGGAACGCGCCGAGGAAGCGCGGCTCGAGCCCGTTGGCCTCCATCGAGGTGGCCGCAGATGTGATCGCCCCGAAGAGCGACGCGTCGATCGGAGCGTCGACGAGGCAGATCTCCCATTGGTTCTCGGTCTGCTCAAGCGCCGTCATCGCGTCGCCGAGCTGCGTCGCGTTCGGGGCGGGGCCCGTCGTGCGCACCCGAACGTAGTCGCCAGCGACGACCGTCTCGCCGGTGTCGAGGTCCAGCGCAACGCCAGCTTCCGCGATCGTGAGCGTGAGCGCCGTTCCGAGCGCGGTCTCCGCCGACTGCGTCCGTCCGTCGTCGAGACTCCACCGATAGGTGATGCCCGTCGTTCCCACAGTCCCGCCCGCCACGAAGTCGATCCGGGCCTCGTAGTCGTCGAGCGGCTTGGTCGCAGAGTGCGCCGTGATCGTCACCGTTCCCGTGACACCGTCGTCGTCGATCGTGCCGTAGCCGCCGTCGGTGGTCTTGTCGGCGCGGCAGAGGACGACGGGGCGTCCGGTCGTGTCGAGGACCCAACACGCTGCCTCGACGAGCCTGCCGCTTGTGAAGGCTGCAACTACGTCGCTCTTGCGCGCGTAGATCGCAGGCTCTCCGATCGGGCCACCGGTTGCACACGCGACGATCGCGCCGCGCCGCCCACCGTCGTCGACGAGGCCGAGCTGGTTGTCGAGCTGATTGAGAATCACGTCGTCGGACATCGATGCCTCACGGTGCGGGTTCGTCCCCGTCTTGGAAAACCATCACGGAGTCGACGTCGACCGAAGTCACGCCGACGAAGGTGGAGCGGGCGTCGAGCAGGCGCCCTTCGACAGTGACGCGAGCTACGAGCTCGCAGCCGAAGACGTTCTCGACCGGCTCGGTCGTCCACGCCGGATCGGAGAGCAGGTAGGTCCCGGGCAGCGTCTTCCGCAGTCCGCGAACGACCTGCTCGAAGAGCTCGCGGACTACGCGATAGTGCGCACGCTCATCGCGCGGAGCGGTCGGGTCGAAGCCCCACACGCGAATGGTCGCAACCTCGTTCCACTGCGCGATCGTGCGCGGCCGCATGCCGACGAGGCGCGGAGGCGCAAAGGCGCCGGCCTTCCCGGTGTCGTCCCCAGGAACGAAGAGCACTCGTCCCGCGCGGGTGCCGGGCTGTTGGTTGGTCTGCTTCGTGATGGCGCGGCGGCCCCACTCGAGGACCTCGCTCAGGCCTTCGTCGAAGAAGTGCTGCTCGACACCCATGTACAGCGCGTCGAGCGCGCTCACGCGAGTCGTGCGAAGCGAGTGGTCGCCGTCGCCCGTGTCGGTGAGATCGATCGCGGCCGAGTCGCACCATCGCGCGAGACGCAGCTCGGTCGCCGATGTCGCCGTGTCGCGCGCGAAGTAGACGCGCCCCGGCTCGAGCGGCGCGGGCAGCTTCACGGTGGAGCTCACGCGGAGCGGAGTCCCATCCTTGAGGCCGTGCGAACTCGCGGTCGTGATGAGGTCGGTCGTCTCGTCGACGGTGAAGATCATCGGAGGCGCAGCCCCCGTCGAATGAACTTGAACGCGGCTCGGACGAGCTTGCCGGCCATGGTCGCCGGAAGCGTCGTCGGAAGGACTTGGCGCTTCGGGTCCTTCGTCGTACCGTAGTTGTGGATCGCGTCCGGGCCCTTCAAGACGAGGTGGATGCGCTGACCGGAGACGACCGCGGACAGGTGCGACGCGGCGTTCTCGAGTGCACGACTGCCGTCCTTGCGGGGCTTCCATGCGACGCCCGTGGGCGAGGTGCCAGCGGCCGCGGTGCGCTTCACGTCCTCGAGCGCGATCTCGGCGAAGCGCTGCGCGCGAAGCTCCCTCGGAAGGCCGCGGAGCGAGGCGATCCAGGCGTCCACCTGAGCTTCACCGCTGCTCACGAGCAACCCCGCTGCACGTCGAGCCAGTCGTAGGGCGTGGCCTCGGAGTAGCCGAAGGGCTCGGCGCCAATCGCTCCGCCGACGCTGGGCGCGTCCTGGCGAAGCGGCAGTTCGAAGAGCCCTGTCTCGCTATTCGCGGCCTCGAGGATCTCGGTCTGCGCGCGGTTCGCCTCGCTCACGATCAGGTTGTCCTGCTCGCTCGAAGGGTTGAATCCGCGACGCATGTAGAGCGCGATCGTGACGAGCGCTGTCACCCACTCGAGCGCGACTTCCGGCGGACTCGCGGCGTCGAAGGGCACGGCGTAGCGCTTGGCCAGCCGGGCATGCATCCAAGCCTCCCGACCCCCAATGAGCTTTGCGACGAGGCCCGGATATTGGGCCTCGAGCGCGTCCACATCCTCGGTCGGCATGACCGATCGGGTGCGGAAGTCTGCGGGTGAAAGGAGGGCGGCCATTGATGCTTTCAACGCCTCAGCCCCGGGGCTCGAGGCCTACCGGGGCGAAGCGCGTTGCTCAGTCGGTCAGCTCGCCTTGACCTTGAAGATCATCCACGGATGACCGAATGCCATCGCGTTGCGACCGTCGAAGTGCCACTCGAGCTGACGCGCACGCGAGAGCGCGGCGTCGTCCGTGTACGAGAACGGACGCAGCTCGAACTCGCGGCGGCGCTGGTAGATCAGCGGTCCGCCCTCGCCGGGCTCGAACTCGCAGATCAGGTAGTAGTACGTGCTCGCCGCCGTGATCTCGGAAGCGATGATCGGCTCGATGCCGTATCGCGAGATCACGTTCTCGATGCCGGTCGTGGTGAGGTACTTCGTGTCGAGCAGCTCGAGCAGCCGCTTCCGCAACCCGACGCCCGCCATCGCGTACTTCACTTTGAGATTGCGCGTCTTGCCGTCTGCGCCGGTCAGACCCTCGACGAAGGCGACTGCCTTGCCGAAGTTCGTCGCAGCGATGTCGAGCGTTGCGGCTCCGCCGGCGTCGATCGGGCAGGCGCCCGGGAAGCTGCCAGAGGCCCCGCCAGTCAGCAGATTTTGGAACGTCGTACCCGCCGCGTCGAAGGTCGGGTGCGACGCCGAGAAGAACGCGACACCGTCATAGCCGGTTGCGGTCTCGCCGGTCGCGAGCAAGTCGAAGAGCGCGTCCTGCGGGAAGCGCGCGGCATTCGCGGCCATCTTGCGGGCCCACGCCGCGGCGTAGTCCAGCGGGGGCATGCCCGCCGGGTCCTTCATTTGGTTGTCTTCGATCTCGTTGCGCGTGAGCACGAGCCCGGCACCAAACTCCTTGTTCTCGATCTCGAGGCTCTTCGCGACCATCTCGTCGAAGCGCTTGTTTCCGCCGAGGTTCTCGGCGGTGAGCTTCATCGACTCGAGGAGGAAGAAGTACAGCTCGCGGCGAGCCTTGGACTCCTTCTGGTCTGCGACCTTGTCCCAGATCAGATTTCGAACGATGCGCTCGCTCTGCGAAGAGATGAGCACGTTGAGCGACGTTTCGAAGTCGCTCAGCCATTGCGGGGTGATCGTCATTGGTCAGTACTCCTCAAGCGCCCGGTTCGCCCTGGGGACCGCGCGGGCCGGAGCCCACCTCGATCCACACGCCTTCGCTCGTGACGTCGTAGACCACGCCACCGAACGCCTTGGTGTCGTCGCCCGTGATCGTCTCGTCGTTGAGCTGGTAGCCCGGACGTTCCCGATCGGCGACGACGACTGCCGTGCCCGCGTCGTTCTTCTGGAGCAGCACCGTGCGCTCTCGAAGAAACCTGACGTTGACGTTCTTGGCGGCGTCGAGCCCGCCGGTGTTGTCGACCGTCTCTGCGAAGACGCCGTCGACCACGACCTCGGTCGCGTCGCCAGTCGCGGGGCAGTAGAAGCCATCCGCGTCGCACGCCACGCGGCCGCCTTTGATCGCCTTCACGTTGGCGGAGATCGGGCGAAGGTCTTCGGTGATCTTGCGGAAGCTCGTCGCGCGAGCTGCGGTGAGAGCCATGATCAGGCCTCCTTCTTCGCGGCTTGCGCTGCGATGTGAGCCCGGACGTCTGTCGGGCGGTTGGTCGGGTACACGAAGGCGCCGTCCTCATTGCGGTAGGGGGCGCGGTAGCTCGAGGCTCCGTGTCCCATCTGCTCGAGCATCGACTTGGCGCCCGCCGTGATCTCGGTCGTGCCGTTCGTGCTGCCGCGAGTTGCGGTCGCACGCGTCGGCGTCTTCGGCTTCGCAGGCGTGGCGTCGATCAGGCCCTGCACGACCGCGAGCGGTTGCGCGCTGGCCCAGCGACGAATCGCGGGGTCGAGGTCGCCGCCGCGCGTCGCGATCAGGTGATCGCGCTGGGCGTTCTGGATCTGCGCCACGGCCGCGATCGCCGCGTCCGCGATGGGTGCCTTCGACGCGACGGGCTTCGCCGTGGGCGCCGAGGCCTTCGCCTTGGCCGCCACGGGCTTCTTCTCGTCGTCCGCCGGCGGAGGCGCGCCGTCCGCGCCGGCCGCCATCGGCTCCTTCTTGGTGTCGTCGGCCGCGCCGGGCGGACCAGCGTCTTCCGCGGCCGAGTCGACGGGCTCGGTAGGATCGGCCGCGTCGTCGCTCGTCCCAGCCATCGACTCGAGTTGCGAGACGAGGTTCGAGATCGATTCCTTCGCGACGGCCGGGTCTTCCGCGCCGAGTGCGGCCTTCAGGGCCGCGAGGATGAGTGCAATGTCCATCGGATTCCCTTTCGCCGTAGCGAGTTGTCGTGCCGAGTGCGTACCGGGGTCCGCTACGAGCGAGACTCGGTACAGGGCGACGATCTCGCCCGTCGTCTTGTCGACGTCGTATTCGGAGGAGAGAAACCGGCGTTCGCCCGTCTCGATCTGCTCCCTGCCGAAATCGGACCAGTCAAAGACCAGCCACGGCGCGCCGGCTCTCATCTCGAGTCGCGCGTATCCGGCGGTTGGCGTCGGTGCGCCCTCTGACACAGCGCCGAGGTGCTCGACGTCGAGCATGATGGGATTACCCCGCTCGGCGTACCGCTTGCCGACTTCGACAGCGCTGCGTGCGGTCCACTGGTGAACGCCGTAGTCCGTCGGATTGGCCCCTACGTCCCAGAGCTGGATCTCGACGGGTGCTTCGCGCCCGAGCGCCATCGCGCCCGCCTTCATGCGGACTAGGCAGCGCGAACGAGCCCCGATCTTCGCTTTGATTCGCCGTGCCTTGCTCACGCTGCGCCTCCGGCGAGAAGCTCGAGCGTGGGAGGGGATGAGGGTTGGGGGCTCGACGGCGTAATCGGACGCCAAGCAATGCGCCACGACGTCGATCCGTCCTTGTTTCGCATCGGATCCCGCTGACGCTCGACGCCGCAGAGGCGGCAGCGATTCGAGCTTCCGTGCTCGCAGCGGGTGATTCCGTACTCGGTCATCTTCGATGCGAGCTCGGCCGCCGCGTCGGGCGAGTCCGTACCGTCGCCGTCGTCGCTCGAGAGCTCGAGCGGGTACGTAGGCACCTTGAAGCGGGTAGCGATCTCGCGTGCGTCGACCCGCAGGCCGTACGATTGCAGAGCTTCGTTTGCGGCCGTCACCGCAGCCGCGGCCGCCGTGATCGCCTCAGCCTCAGCCTTGAGGTCTGCCGGTGGGCGCGTATCCCACGCGACGATGCCGCGCGAACCGCAACCGAATAGCTTATTCACGAGCGGCCGCATGCCCTGCTGGTTCAGCGTGATCGCGATGCCGATCCCGTCGCCCTGGATCAGATCGCTTCGAATCGTCGCGTGGATGTCCGCGTTCGCGAACCCTGCGCCGCCGCCCCCGGTCCCGACCTGTCCGGATAGGCCGATAGCGAACCCCCGATCAGAGGCGGCGACGGTCTGGGTAAATACCTCGTAGCCGCGGCCGTTGCTCTCGAGGAGCTTAATGTCCCAGCCCGGCAGCAGCCCGAAGACGGTGTTCACGCCCCAGGCCATCACCTTGCGGAAGAAGCTCTGTCGCTGCGGATCGGTCGAACCGAGAGGGGCGGTCGCGACGCGCGCGGGATTGGCCAGCTTCCCCGAGAAGTTCTCGCGGTAGAGGTAGGCGTGTTCCTTCGCCACGAACGCGCGGCCCATGCTCGCGACGATCCCGGACTGCCACGGCGCCTGATAGCCACCCGGCATGTGGAGCACCCATCGGCCGTCCCCTGGCGTGATGGGTAGGAGCCCCGTCGTCGCTTGGTAGTACCAACGGTCCTCGGTCCAGCGGTAGCGTAGGAACTGGGGATCGAGGCGCACGAACACCGGCTCGTCGCAATCGGGGAGCGTGAGGTATTCGCCGACGCCGACGCCGAGGAGGATGCCGTCGGCGACGAGCATCTCGAGCTCCTTCGGCGAGTGGACGCGGTCGAAGAGCCCCATGTCGTCCGTCGACTCGAGCTCGGCGACGACGGCGCCAGAGCCTCGGAAGATGCGCGGCAGACGAATCAGGCCGCCCGCGCGCGTCGACATGAGACCGCCGAAGACGCCGTCGCGCCGCAACGCTTGGGCAAGCTGGCCGAGGCCACTCATGTCGCCGGAGTCCGCATTGAGCACGGCGCGCTCGACGTCGCTCTGTAGCCAACGCGTCTTCGAATGCGCGATCAGCGGTCGATCGTCGCGACCGCCATCGACGTCGCCGGACGGCTGCACGATCGCAGACATCGGACGGAAGAGGGTTGTAACGCGACCCCAGAGGCTCATCCTGCGCCTCCGTAGGGGTCGAACACCGCGCCCGTGTCGCCGTAATGCTCGTCCACGAACTCGTCGGCGGTCGGCGGGGTCGGCGCATCGTCCGCGACCGCCGACACGTTCATGGGCTCCCAGACGGCGAGCGTCAGAGCATCGCCACGATCGGGAGAGCGGCCGAGCTCCTTGCGCAGGATCTTCTTCTCGGTCGCGCGCAGCCGCCCCGAGAGCTGGCCGACCCACGCGGGCGCGTGCAGCTCCTGAGCGAGCTTCGCGTCCTCGAGGATGGCTCCGCCCTCGCCGAGCCAGCGGGCGAGGTTGGCCCACAGCTCGTCACGAACGTGGTCGTAAACCAGCGGCTCGCGAACCGCGCGATCACTGCCACGTACGACGCAGAGATCGAAACTGTCCGGGTTGTCGGCGAGGTACGCGCGACACGTGCCCACGAACTCGGCGCCCGACTTGCCAAGCCCGTCGACGACGACAAGCGGCTTCGGCTCACGAGGCTTCCGCCATTCGATGATGATGCCGAGCAGACGGACGAGGCCAGCTTGAGGGGTCAGGCCATGGGTCGCGGAGATCGCGAGGTGGCGCAGGCCTCGACGTGCCGCAAATGCCCACTCGTCGCCCTCCTCGCCGGGTCCCGCAGGATCGACCCCGATACAGAGTCGACCATCGGCCGCCGTGTCGTCCCACCGTCGCTCCGCGATCTCGATCGTGTGAAGCGAGACAACCTTGCCGGTCTCGTTCTTGACGAACTCGCCCTTCACCCTCACGCGAAAGAGCGGCGATTCCTCGCCCCACTCTCGCCGCTTCTCCTCGATCCAATCGGCGGTTGCGAGCCCCGGGACGGAATCCTCACCGGTGACGTTCGGCGACTCCTCCGAAGAGACTCGGATCGTCGTGTAGAACTCCGACTTTGATGCGAATGCGTCGAAGAACTCGCCCTCAGTTCGAGTGGGGTTCGAGAACATCGCGAGCACTGCCCCACCCGCTCGGTTGCCCTCGATCGCCTCGAAGATGGCATTCGGAATGCCACTCGCCTCGTCGGGCAGGTAGAGCAGATGCGGCGCAGATACGCCGGCAACGGCTTCCGACTCTCGGGCGGTGAAGCCCACGATCTCCCGCAACCCAGAGTGAAGTCCGGTGCGCGCGAGCTCCGCTGGCTCGCCGTCGATGGGGAGCAGGGACCGGGAGTGGAGACGCTTGACCTCGCGCCACAGGATCGCGTCGACCTGCCGCGAAGTCGGCGCGGTGAGCACCGTGCGAGAGTCATCGAAGGAGCAGAAGAACCAGAGAGCCGCGACGGCTGCGGTGGTCGACTTTCCGATCTTGTGCCCGGACGCGACCGCGGTTCTTCGAACCTTCGCGTCTGGCTCGGTGCTCGCCTGAATCGCCTTCAGTATCTCGGCCTGTCGACTCCACAGACGAATCCCGAGCACGTCCCTGGCGAAGCCGAGAATGTCTCGGCGCCAGCGCGGGGAAGGCCACGCCGGCCGCGCGTCTCGAGCGACCTCGAGGCGTTGCACGAAGTCCTCCGCGAACGTGCGTGGACGTCGCCGCTTACGGCGTTCCACCTCGGTCGCGGTTGCGGTCGTCACCGGTCAACCGAACCACACACCGGACGACAGCCCGGTTAACAGAACCGGTTAACAAGACCGGTTTGCAACCGGTTCCCCGAGCGCGACAAGGCGCTCCTCGACGGCGCGCGCGACTTGCGGGTGCTCGGCCAGCACCTCGAGAATCGCGTCTCGCACCCGTTGCCAGGCTTCCGACCCGAGCAACTTGGTCTCGTCGGGCTCGAGCCGAGCAACGTCCGCCAGCGCCTGGCGCTTCTGGCCGAAGAGTGCCGCGAGCTCGCGGGCGGACGATGACTCGCGCAGCCGGTCGATCTCGTGGTCGATGTCTTCGACCAGCGCGAGGATACGAGCGTTCGCCGGGAGCCGCGCGGCAGAACGCGGCGTTACAGAATCTGTAACCCCCACCGACGGTCCGATCGGAAGCCGATCCCAAGCTTCGGACGCGATGCTGTAGGTCGCGAGGATCTTCGCTCGGTTCTCGGGTCCGGGTAGCTTCTTGCCGCTTCGCCAATTGTGCGCGGTCGTACGGCTGACCTCGCAGGCCTTCGCGATCGCCTCCTCGGTCGCAGCCCTGGCGAGTGCGACCGCGCCTTCGCTTCGCCGTCCGTTCACGGCGACTCCGAGTAAGAATCGCGGTCGGGAATCGGTTCCGCTGCCGACTTTCGACTCCCCCCGGCCTCAAGACGCCCCCTACTGTTCGCCGAGATGAGACTAGACCTCAGCGATCTCGGTGACCCCTGACGTGCGCACGAGTCGCCTCTTGCCACCGACTTCGAAGACGAAGAAGTACTCGCGGCCGAGTGGGACCGGTACGGCTTTGACCCTCGTACCGGTACGCGTACCGGTCTGCTCAAGTTGGACGTACCTCGACCGGTACGTTTTCCCTCTCGGCTTACAGCCGAGGAGGGGGAATCCGTACCGGTACGGGTACCGAGGTGGCGCGATTTCGTACCGATTCCGTACCGCCGTACCGGTTGATATTTGATCCAGTTCAGGGGGCACCCGCCTGGCCCGAGAGAGCGGTTGAATTGTCATTCCCAAAGAGGTCGCCATGGGCCCGCGATGAGCTCGCCATGTCGACTCGAGCAGCCTCGGTGCTGCTCTGAACGGGGGCCACGATGTAGCTCGCCCCGTCCTTGATGATTCGTCCGCTTGCGATGAGCCGCGTGACTGCGGCCACCTTCACGCCATTGGTGCCCTTGGCCAAGGCTACCAGACCTGCACGCGATGCGATCGGAGCCTTCGATGCCATGAGAGCGACCTCGAGCTCGTGCATCTTGTGGGCGATGAGGTGCTCCTGAGACGCCACCTTCC
>Ga0164241_10003199_pt1 | contig 16830 bp, 11 predicted proteins | sample OricomyardsoilBY_FD_108780 | JGI IMG/M metagenome (GOLD analysis project Ga0164241, IMG submission 108780) | Backyard soil microbial communities from Emeryville, California, USA - Original compost - Back yard soil (BY) | ecosystem: Environmental > Terrestrial > Soil > Unclassified | place: USA... | reverse complement strand
TGGAGGAGCTGTTCACCGCCTACGACTCTGACGAGGATCGGGCCGCCGTCGCCGATGCGCTCGCGTGGGGTCCCGCGGTCGTGGTGGTGGCGCTGCGCGCCGACTTCTACGGTCGCTTCGCCGGATACCCGGCGCTCGCGGATCGGTTGGGCGCCCACCATGTGCTGGTCGGTCCGATGCGCGAGTCCGAGCTGCGCCGCGCCATCGAATTGCCCGCCGCCCAGGTGGGGCTGCGGGTCGAACCGGAGCTGGCCGACCGGCTCGTCGACGATGTGGCGGGCGAGCCGGGCGCGCTGCCGTTGCTGTCCACTGCCCTGGTCGAGTTGTGGCAGCGGCGGCGCGGCGACATCCTCACTCTGGCCTCCTACGTCGAGTCCGGCGGGGTTCGCGGCGCGGTCGCCCGGCTCGCCGAGAACACCTACGCCCGCGTTCCCGAGTCGCGCCGGCCGCTGGTCAGGGCCATCATGCTGCGCCTGGTCGGCGACCCGGAGGTGGACGCGACGGTGCGTCGCCGGGTCCCGCCGGCCGAGCTGGATCTGGATCGGCAGGACATGGCGAGCGTGCTGGCGACCCTGATCGACGGGCGGCTCGTCACCGTGTCGGAGGGCAGCGTCGAGGTCGCCCACGAGGCCCTGCTCGCCGAATGGCCGCGGCTGCGCGGGTGGATCGACGAGGACGCGCAGGGGCGTCGGCTGCGCCGACACCTCGCCCAGGCCGCGGCGGAATGGGACGCCGGCGGGCGGGATCCGGCCGAGCTCGACCGCGGCGCCCGCCTGGCCGCCGTCCTCGACTGGACCGCCGACCACCCACTCGAGCTGAACGCGCTCGAGCGCGAGTTCGTCTCCGCCGGCCGCGACGCCGCCCAGCAAGAGGCGCTCCGGGCGCATCGCGGCCATCGGCGGCTCCGCGGGCTGTTCGCGGCGGTCGTCGTGCTGCTCGTGGTCTCCCTCGTCGGCGGCATCCTGGCGGTGCTCCAGCGAGGCCAGGCGCAGGACGCCGCCGAGGCGGCCCGCGACGCCGAGACCGCCCAGTTCGCCCAACGACTCGGCGCGCAGGCGCTGGTCGGGGACGACCGCGATCTGTCCCTGCTGCTCGCCAGCCAGGCGGTGGCCATCGACGACACCCCGCAGACCCGCGGTTATCTGCTCACCGCCCTCACCCGCGCCCCCTCCGCGGTCGCGATCATGCACGGCCTGGACGACGCGCGCCTGTCGGACATCGCCCTCAGCCCGGACGGGACCACCCTGGCTGTCCTCAACTTCTACCGGAAGCTGCAGTTCTTCGACACCCGCACCCATCGACAAATCGGCGAGCCGATGACCTTGCCGGCCTGGTCGGACAGCCTCGCCTACAGCCCGGACGGCACGATGCTGGCATACGGCGGAGGAGCTCTCGTCAGCGTGATCGACGCGCGCACGCGCGAGGAATTGGCCGGAGCGGTCGTCCGCAGCCGTCCGTGGCAGATGGCTTTCACCAGGGATGGAACCCGGCTGGTCGTCATCACCTCCGAAGAGGGAAGTGCGCCGGCGATCAGCGTCCTCGACGCGGCCACTATGCAGCCGCTAGGCGAAGCGATCGAACTGGCCGGTTCGCTGCCCTGCGGCGATCCCTGGTGCATTCCCCACTTCGTGCTCCCGCCGGACGGCCGCGCGGTCATCACCGCGTCGGCCCCCGGCGAGCTGGCCTGGCGGGACCTGCTGGACGGGCGCACCATTCGCTCCATCCCGATCGCCCCCGGTCAGGGGACGGCGCTTGCGCTGAGTCCGGACGGCGGGACGGTGGCCGTCGGCGCCGACGGCGGCATCCAACTGGTCGATGCGACCGGCGGGCAGGTGCGCATTGCCTCCGGTGGCCCGGCCGGGACACCGAACTGGCTCACGTTCAGCCCCGACGGCGCCGTCATCGTCTCGTCGAACGGCGACGGAACGGCGACACTCTGGGACGTCGCGTCGGCGACTGTCCGCGACGCGCTGGGCAGCCACGCGGGTGCCATGCAGCAGTCCGTGTTCGGGGTTGACGGCCGGACCCTGTACACGATCGGCGCGGACGGGACCGCGATCGCCTGGGACGTCACCGGCACCCGCGGCATCAGGCGATCGTTCCAGTTCACGGACCCGGCCGCCGGGGACCCGCCGCAGCTCACCGACCCGGCCCTCCCGCCGCGGTTCAGCCCGGACGGCCGGCTGATCGCGATCGGCCTGCCGGACGAGGGTGTCGGGCTGTGGGACGCGAACGAGCTGACCCCCGGCGGCGCCCCGCTCGTCCCGCCCGGCGGGGTCGTCCGGGCGATCGCCTTCTCGCCCGACGGGAACACGCTGGCTGCCGCGGCCGACTCCGGCGAGGTGACGATCTGGGACCTGCCGTCGCGCTCACTGCGATACCAGCCGATCCCCGTGGGATCCGCGTTCATTCCGGGGCTCGCATTCACGCCGGACGGCTCGACCCTCGTCACCACCGGATCGGCCGGTGGCGTGCAGCTCTGGGACGCCGCCACCGGCGCCGGCCGCCCGAGTCCCGCCGGCGGGCGCGAGAGCAGCGATCTTGCGCTCAGCGTCGACGGCACCCGCGCCGCGTTCGCCCAATACAGCGGGGCCGACGTCTGGGACCTCCTCCGGCGCAAGCTGGTGGCCACCGTGCCGGGCGACCCGGAGGCGGACGAGTACTCGGTGGCACTGAGCCCCGACGGCCGCACCCTCGCCGTCGGCGGGTTCGGCCGATTCGTCCGGGTCTGGGACGTCGATACGCAGACTCTCCTGCACGAGATCGACCCGGGCAGCGCCGGCCAGGCAGTGCTCGAGTTCAGCCCGGACGGCCGCACCCTGGCCGCCGCGGGCACCCTCTGGGACGTGGCGTCCGGTGCCCGCATCGGCCCGGTCCTGGCCGCCGGTCCCGAGACGTCGATGATGGACCTGTCCCCCGACGGGCGTCAGCTGGTGGTGACGTCCAAGGACGGTCACGTGGTCGTCTGGGACGTCGACGCCGCGTCATGGGCGGAGCGCGCCTGCACGATCGCCAACCGCACGCTGACCCAGCAGGAGTGGGAGACGTTCCTGCCCGGCCGGCCGTACGAACCCGCGTGCACCAGATGAGCCGCGTCAGGGGCGGATCGACCAGGTGAACCGGGTCAGGGCTGCCGGCGGGGCGAGGCCGCCAGGTTGTCAACCCCGCCGGACGAACAACGTGGGCGGGGTGGCCGGCCCGGCGAGGGCGAGCCGGACGGCCCGAGACCCTCTTGCTGCCACCGCGTCGACAACCCGACGACGAGGAGACCCGCATCGCGACTGCCTCCAGCATGTCGTCCGGGCCGGGCGAGGTCGGCACCGGGTCGACCCGCGCGCCCAGCACCCGCTGCACGGCGAGACGACGAGTGGCTCGGCGACCGCGGGCAGCGCGAGGATCTCCTGCAAGCTGCGGGACGTCTGCACCTCAGTACTTCTGCGTGCGTCAAGGCCTGGACGATGACCGGGACCCTGATCGATGTTGTGACTGATATGTCGGAAACGTCGCTTCGGTCGCCGCCAGCCCGCCGCCGTGCTGATCAGTCGAAAACTAACGGTGACCCATACGCCCGAAATGCGCGTTTCCGGAGGGCGTCGTCGCCGACGACTTCCACCTCAGCAGCCCAAGAAGGCTGCCCGTGTGGATCTCATCGGCACCGACGGTGCCGCCCGGCGCGGCACCGGGTTTCAACCTGAGGGGACGGCCCCTGCGGGGCCGGTCCGCCGTTCAGTCGGTCCTCTCGATGCCCGAAATGCGCTAAGCGCGTACTTTGGAAGAGCGCTTTGGCAACTTGCGCTGATCGTAAACCCATTTCTGACGCCGTTTTGCCCGATTCAGTGGGTCTTTGATCAGCCCGGCCCGCGCAAGCCCATCCGACATCCGCACCAGCAGTCATAGAAGGCTGCTCGCGTGGATCTCGGAGCGTTGCTCGGCTGTCAGGGCGCGGCCCTGCGCCCACCCGATTGGCACGACGACGGGATGTGATCGGACGCTCACCGACGCGATGACCCCGGTCGCTAGGGTGGGGTGGTGCAGACCGTGAGAATGACGCCCGCCACAGCGGCCATCGAGTCGGGACAGCACACGCCGTCGCCCGCTCGACGGAGGTTCGAATCAGCCGTCGCCTTGTCAGTGGTCGAGCGGTCAGTGGTCGAGCGGTCAGTGGTCGAGCGGTCAGTGGTCGAGCGGTCAGTGGTCGAGCGGTCGGTGGTCGAGCGGTCCAGACCCGGGACGGCGCGATGAACGCGCCGATGACTGCCGAAGGACTGGACAACGGTGGGCGGCGCAACGGACACCCGGTCGGTGGCGAGGCGCTGCAGCAGCAGGATCAACCCGCGCAGGTCCCCGAATCCCGGTCGACGGCCCCGGCGCAGATGGTCGTGGTGGCCAACCGGCTGCCCTTCGACATCGAGAAGATGCCCGACGGCAGCACCCGCGCGCGGCAGGCGCCGGGAGGTCTGGTCACCGCGCTCGCCCCGATCCTGTCCCGCCGGCAGGGTGCCTGGATCGGCTGGCCGGGCTCGGCGGACGTCGAACTGGAGCCGACGAGCACCGACGGGCTCAGCCTGCACCCGGTTACCCTGACCGCCGACGAGGTCGACCGTTACTACGAGGGCTTCTCGAACGACACGCTCTGGCCGCTCTACCACGACGCCGTCGTCCAATCGCAGTTCCACCGTGAGTGGTGGGAGGCCTACCAGAAGGTCAACGAGCGGTTCGCGAACGAGGCCGCCGAACTGGCGGCGCCCGGCGCCACGGTCTGGGTGCACGACTACCAGTTGCAGCTGGTCCCGCAGTTCCTGCGCCGGCTGCGGCCCGACGTTCGGATCGGGTTCTTCCTGCACATCCCCTTCCCGCCGGTAGAGCTGTTCATGCGGCTGCCGTGGCGGTCACAGATCGTCAACGGGTTGCTCGGCGCCGATCTGATCGGGTTCCAGCTGCCCGGCGGCGCGCGCAACTTCGCCCGGCTGGCCAAGACGCTCACCGGGGCCGTGACCACCGGCGGCACCATCGAACACGACGGCCGGCAGATCCGGGCCGCCGCCTACCCGATCGCGATCGACTCGGCCGCGCAGTCGGCCCTCGCCGCCACCCCGAAGGTGCACGAGGCCGCCAAGGCGCTCCGGGCGGATCTCGGGAATCCCCAGAAGATCATTCTGGGCGTCGATCGACTGGACTACACCAAGGGCATCGATGTGCGGCTGAGCGCGTTCAGCGAACTGCTCGCCGAGGACGATCCGGCGGTCCAGGACGCCGTGATGGTGCAGATCGCGACGCCCAGCCGGGAACGTCTGGGGTCCTATCGGCGGATGCGCGAGCAGATCGAGCAGCAGGTCGGCGCGCTCAACGGTGACTACGGACGAATTGGGCACCCCGCAGTGCATTACCTGCACCAGGCCCTGCCGCGGGAGGACCTGGCCGCGTTCTACGTGGCCGCCGACGTGATGACCGTCACCCCATTCCGGGACGGCATGAACCTGGTGGCCAAGGAGTACGTGGCCTGCCGGGTGGACGGCGGCGGAGTGCTGCTGCTGTCGGAGTTCACCGGCGCCGCCAAGGAGCTTCGCGCGAGCCTGCTGGTCAATCCCTACGACACCGACGGGGTGAAGAAGCACCTTCGCCAGGCGCTGACCATGCCAGCGGTGGAGGCCCGACGCCGGATGCGTTCCCTGCGCCGTCAGGTCCTCACCCACGACGTCGACCGGTGGGCGGCCGCCTTCCTGTCCGCCCTGGAGAGCACCCGGGATCACGTCGCTGACGCGATGCACCGGCTGCCCAGCGACGTGGTGGCCAAGCTGCACCAGATCGCGGAGACACCCCGTCTGCTGGTGGCGACCGACTTCGACGGCTGTCTGGCGCCGATCGTCGACGATCCGGCGACCGCCCGCCCGCTCCCCGAATCGATGGAAGCCCTGCAGGCGATGACGGTCACGCCGGGCACGCTCGTCGGGGTGGTGTCCGGCCGGGCACTGGCCGACCTGGAGATGCTGCTCGGTCCGGCCGACCGGATCCACCTGATCGGCAGCCACGGCGCCGAGACCTCGGTCGAGGACCGCGAGGAGACGTCCCTGCTCAGCCCGGGCGATGCCAGGCGGCTCGGCCGGCTCCGGCTGGAGCTGCAGCAGATCACCGCCGAGTACCCCAAGGTCCGCCTCGAGCTCAAACCGACCGGCGTCGCCGTCCACCTGCGGGGCGTGGACGCCGACGACGCGGCCGCGGTGACCGCCGCGGTGGTGGAGAACCCGGCGACCTGGCCCGGGGTGCAACTGCTGCGCGGCAAGAAGGTCCTCGAGCTGACCGTGGTGACCACCAACAAGGGCCGCGCACTCAAGGCGCTGATCAAGGCCAACCACTGCACCGCAACGGTTTTCATCGGCGACGACATCACCGACGAGAACGCGTTCGGCGTGCTGGAGGACGGCGACGTCGGGATCAAGGTCGGGCCGGGCCGGACGGTCGCCGACGCCCGGATCGCCGACCCGGCCCGGGTGGCCGACGTGCTCAACGTGCTGGCCGACAGCCGCCGTCGGGTGATCAAGCGCCGGTCCCAGCACGCCGCCGGCACCTCCGGCCCGGTGGCCAAGGATCAGCTGGCCAACTGAGCCGGGGGTGGTGGCCGGCGACCGGCGTCAGGCCGTTGGGTGCATCCCGGCGAACTGCAGGAAGCGGACGATCGAGTCCACCGGCGACCCATCGGCCAGGGTGACACCCAGGCTCGGGTCCCAGTTCTGCTGGATGAAGGCGTTCGGGTCCTGGCGCACCTGGCCGACGATCGTCTCGGCCACGATCCGGCTGCCCACCGGGCCCAGGCGGTTCCCGCCGGCCCGCGCTTCGGCTTCGCGCAGCACGTAGAACCACAGCGGGGTGTCCATGACGAAGCCGCCGTCGATCAGGGCGTCCCGAAGGCCCGGGTCCTGGCCGAGCAGTTCGGCGCTGGTCAGCGGTGGGATGCCCAACTCGGTGGCCACCGCCTGACCCGTGGGCAGTGCCAGCCGGTAGCCGCGCAGCAGGTTGCGAACGGCGAGGCGCTTGAGGACCCGCTGGACCCACACCGAGTCGGTCGGCGCCCCCTCATTGCGCAGGTCGTTCAGCGGGCCGGCCAGATGCGTGTCGATCTTACGGGCGAACCGTGGCGGGGTCCCCGGCGGAGCGTCGCCCGGGGTCGGCTCGAAGCCGGTCAACCGCTCGAACTGGGCCGGCCAGTTGTCCGGCAGCACCTCCAACGGACCGGCGAATCCGCCGCCACCGGTGAACTGGAAAAGCTGGTCGAAACTCGAGAACGGCGGATCGGCCGGCACACCGAAATTCTTGTTCCAGTCGTACCGGCCGCGCACCATGCTGTGCCCGAACCGGAATGCCGCGACCGAGAACTCCAGGGGCATGACCGGGTCGTCCGGATCGGGGTTGAAGATCGGAGTGATCGTGCCGTCCAGGAGCCCGTCGACCACGGCGGGGTCCGCGATGGTGCGCAGGAAGTCGTGCACGGTGATCCACTGGTAGTGCCACTGCACCAGCTGCTGGGCCATCGCGAAGCGCGCGCCCCCGGCCGGCGGTTTGTTGTCGTCGAGCCACTGCAGAACCGCGTTGTGGAACTTCAGGAACGAGACGTGCAGTTGCGCGACGATCAGATTCTCGTCGTTGCGGGCGTCGCCGATCCGAGCCTTGCGCCGCCCCTCGACGGTGCTCGCGGCGGTATGGCGGGGAAGGTCGGCACCGTGCAGATCGATGGCCGGGTCCAGCGGGAACGTGTTTCCCACGACCAGCTTGTCGCCGTCGTAGGGCACCTGGTCAGCGCCGGAGGCGGTCGGGCCGTTGCCGTAGACCGAGTCCAAATTGAGCTGCGGCTGGCGCAGATTGGCCAGCTGCTGGCGGACGAGTTCGGGCTGCAGCGGCTCGAGCGGGGCCTCGAGAATGCTGATGCTCGTGTTCCGATCGGTGTTGGCGGTGAGGTCGTGGTCGACGAATTGGCCCCAGTAGGTGTAGATCGGCCGGACCGTCGAGTCGCCCGCGGCGGACGCCCCCTGTTCGACCATCGCCGAACCCAACGCCTTCAGCGCGGTGACCACCGTGCTCGGTGGGTCGGAGTCCAGGTGGGCGCTGGGATAGAAGTCCCGCAGGCTCTTGAACATGTAGTCGAACCGAGTGGTCACCGGGTCGGCGGCGACCACCGCATCCAGCGAAGCGGAGCGGGCGGTCACCCCTGCCTCCGCTGACGAAAGGACGTGTTCACCGTGCGCCAGATTGGTCAGGACGCGCGGAACGGGCCTCTCCTGGAACATGATTCCCCCTTGGCGATGTGCGGGTGACCGCCGTGGCGGCGGTGCTCCACTCCGCAGGGGCCACCATGCACCGACCGGCCGGCCGGTAGCAACCGATTTGTCCGGATGGCCCTGCGCCTCCGCGGCTGGTTCCGGCCAGGACCGGCCACCCGGCAGATCAGGACGGACCCAGGCCGGCGATCGCCGACGCGAGCTCCTCGCTCATCGACGCTCCCCCGTGACCGCTGTCCTGCAGCACGACCAGCCGGCTGGCCGGCCAGGCCTGGTGCAGGTCCCAGGCCGCCGACAGCGGGCCGCTGACGTCGTAACGGCCGTGGATCAGCACCCCGGGGATCCCGGCGACCGTCGGCATGCCGGGCAGGACGCCGCCGGGCGGCAGGAAGCAATCGTTGGCCCAGTAGTGGATCACCAGGGTGGCGAACTGGGCGCGAAACTCCTTGTCGTCAAACCGTTCCCACGGCGTCCAGCCCGGCGCGAGCGAGACGTGCACGTCCTCCCAGGCGCACCAGGACCGGGCCGCCGCGAACCGGACATCCGGGTCAGGGTCGGTGATTCGTTCCAGATAGGCGTCCAGCACGCGTTGCCCCGGCCGCCGGCCGGCGGTCGCGGCGAACTCCTCCCATTCCCGCGGGAACACCCGGCGCATGTCCTGGGTGATCCACTCCAGGTCGGCACGCGCGCCGGTGGTGACCGCCGCCAACGCCAGCCCGGTCACCCGATCCGGATGCCGCTGCGCGTACGCCAGCGCCAATGTCACCCCCCACGACCCGCCGACCAGCAGCCACCGATCGATGCCCAGATGCATGCGGAGCAGCTCGATATCGTCGATCAGCTGGGCCGTTGTGTTCGTCGTCAACGATGCCAGGTCCTGGTGCGCGAGCGGCCGGCTGCGGCCGCAGCCCCGCTGATCCAGGTAGACGATGCGCCACCGTTGCGGGTCGAACTGCTGCCGGTAGCCGCCGGCCATCGGGGCTCCCGGACCGCCATGCAGGAACAGCGCCGCGGCGCCGTCCGGGTTGCCGGAGCACTCCCAGTACAACTCGGCGCCGTGGGCGGCCGGCAGCAGCCCGGTCGCGTACGGCTCGATCGGCGGGAACACCGACCGTCATTCCGCGGGCGGCCGGTGGCAGACCGCCTCGACGTTGTTGCCGTCCGGATCGCGGACGAACACCGCGTAATACGTCGGGTGGTACTCCGGCCACACCCGCGGATCGTGCAGGATTTCCAGCCCGAGGCCGACGGCGACCCGGTGCACTTCGTCGACCACCTCCCGGCTGGCCGCGGCGAACGCGATGTGCGCCTGCCGTCCGCCCGGATCGGTGGCCGCGCTCAGCCAGAAGCTCGGATGCTCGGGCGTCCCGAAGCCCACCGCCACCCCGAAGTCCATCACCCGGCCGAAGCCCAGTGGAGCGAAGAACGCGTCGTACCAGGCCGCTGCCGCGGTGACATCATCGGACTGCACACCGAAATGATCGATCATGGGACGCACTCTGCCACCGAGGTCCGACACCCGGCACCCCATCAACGCGAAGGGGCCTTGTCCGTCGGGTCCGCGGCGTCGCCCAGGAACAGCTGCAGCCACCGGGCCCGCGGGTCGATGTCCACCAGCAGACCCTTCATCAGCAGGCTGGCCGGGATGGCCAGGATCGCGCCGAGCGGCCCGAGAATGAACGTCCAGATGATCAGGGACAGGAAGCTCATCGTGGTGGTCAGTCCCACGGCGTCGCCGACGAACTTGGGCTGCAGCACCGATTGGATGACGAAGTTGAGCGCGCAGTAGACCACCACGACCGCGATGGCCAGACCGGGCCCGCCCTGCAGGAAGGCCAGGATCGTCGGGGGGATCAGCCCGACGATGAAGCCGACGTTGGGGATGTAGTTCGTGACGAACGCCAGCAGTCCCCAGAGGAACGCGGCGGGCACGCCCAGGATCAACAGTGCCGCGGTGTCCAGCACGGCCACGATGCCGCCGAAGATCGTGGCGACACCGAAGTAGCGTCGGGTACCGGAGGCGAACGTGCGCAGCCCGTCGAAGGCGACCTCGTGACCGGGTCGAGCGCGCATCATCCGCTGCGGGAAAACCACCCCGTCAACGGCCAGGAAAATCAGCAGCACCACGGTGAACAGCGTCGCCGACAGGACGCTGCTCAGCCCGGACAGCAGGCTCTCGGCGAACGACGCGATCGTGCTCGGGTCGACGTCGGAGAGCATCGACTGGATGTCGGTGCTGGTCAGACCCAGGCCGGCGAGCCAGGATTGGACATCGGCCAGCGACTGTTGCCACTCGTCGGCGTACTGCGGGATCAGCTGGACGAATCGGACGATGCCCAGCGCGGTGGCCACCACCAGCCCGACGACGATCAGCAGCCCGGCCAGGAACGCCGCGATCGACGCCAGCCATCGTGGCGCGTAATGCCGCAGGAGCAGGCCGCGAATCGGATCGACCAGGATGGTCAACACCAGGGCCAGGAAGACGGGTCCGAGGATGCCCGGTATCGCCCGCATGCCACCGACGACGACCACGATGGCCGCCGCGACCAGGACGATGATCAGGCCCCGCGGCAAGGCTCCCGGGAAGCCGACCCGCGGGACGGGGTCGGCCGGTCCCGCGGCGGGCTCGGGGACCTGCGTCGCGGTCGTGTCAGCCGGTGATTCGTCATTCGGTCGTGCTTGCGTCATGTCCCGTCCGCCCGTTTCGCAGGGATGCCACCGGGCATCAGCCTGCCCTGTCCGGGCGGTTGTTCGTCGGACGCGCGAAGCGGTCAGTGCCGTGGCGGCGCCGTGGTCCGTCCGGGGAGGAACCGGGTGGGCAGCACTTGACGCCGGCCGGCGGCCTTGCGGGCCGGGCTCAGCAACATCCGGCCGGCATGTCGCCCCTTTTCCACGACCGGCTGGTCGACGGTCGTGAGGCCGGCGTCGACGGCGGCCTTGATGCCGTCGAAGCCGGTCACCGACACGTCCTCGGGCACCCGCTGGTGCCGCCTGGTCAGCTCGGTGATCGCCCCGAGCGCGAGCACGTCCGAGGTGGCGATGAGTGCGGTGATCCCCGGGTCGAGCGCGAGCACCTCGGCCGCGGCCGTCTGACCGGCCTGGATCGTGTGCTCGAACCGCTCGACCACCGGGATGCGGTCCCAGGCCACCCCGGCGGCCGTGCACGCGTCCCGCAGGCCGATCAGCCGGTTGCGCTGCACGTGGTAGCGCGCGGCCAACTGGCGGTCGATCGGCACCGGACCGTCGAGCCGGGCCCGGCCCAGCCGCATGCAGATGACGCCGATCCGCCGATGGCCGAGATCCAGCAGGTGCTCGGCCACCCGGCGGATCGCGGCCTTGTCGTCGATGCCGACGGAATCGGTGCCGGGGATGGACGGCTGGTCGCAGATCACCGCCGGTACCGGCCGGGCCAGCGCGGCCACCAGGTGCGGGTCGTCGTCCGGCATCGAATAGACGATGAAGCCGTCGACGGCGGCCCGGGTCACCCCGGCGACGTCCTCGGATCCGGGGCGGGCCGGCACCAGCAGCAGACCGACCTGGGCCTCGTCGCACTCCAGGGTCAGTCCCTCGAGGAAGGCGACCGCGCCGGGGTCCCGGATCGCGTAGGACACCTGCTCGGCCAGCAGCAGGCCGATGGCACCGGCCTTGCGGGTGCGCAGCGAGCGGGCCATCGGATCGGGGCCCGGGTATCCCATCCGGCGGGCCGCCTCCATCACCCGCGACCGCAGCTGGGGGGACAGCTGGTCGGGGCGGTTGTAGGCGTTCGACACTGTGGTCCTGGACACACCCAGCTCGGCGGCGAGCGACGCGAGCGTCGCCGGCGGCCTCGTCCGCGGGGGTCGGTCCATCCACCACACGCTATCGGGTCGGTGCAGGTTGGACGGCATCCGCCCCGGCGGGGGCGGTGATCACTTCCGGGCGCGACCGACCGCCCCGGTTCCGACCCGCCTCCGGGTCGTCGGGAAAACGTTTTCCGCCGCTCTTCCCAAGGGTCGTCCGGTCGGTTACTGTCTGATCCCGGACAGCCTCATCAACCGGTTCGCGCTGTGGCGGGGCCGATGGAAGGACGTGACGATTCATGGCCGATGTCAAGTACGACGGAGCCTCTCGGGTCTATCCGGGCAGCCCCCCGGTCCGGGCGGTCGACACCCTGAACCTGGAGATCCCGGACGGCGAGTTCCTCGTCCTGGTCGGCCCATCCGGCTCCGGCAAGTCCACCGCGCTGCGCATGCTGGCCGGCCTGGAGGACGTCAATGAGGGCCGCATCCTCATCGGCGGCCGCGACGTCACCCACGTCCCGCCGAAGAACCGGGACATCGCCATGGTGTTCCAGTCCTACGCGCTGTACCCGCACATGACGGTCGCCGAGAACATGGGCTTCGCGCTCAAGCTGCGCGGCGTCAACAAGGCCGAGATCGCCGAGAAGGTGAAGGAGGCCGCCGGCCTGCTCGATCTGGAGAAGTACCTGGACCGCAAGCCCAAGGCCCTCTCCGGCGGCCAGCGGCAGCGCGTGGCCATGGGCCGGGCCATCGTCCGCGAACCCTCCGTCTTCCTGATGGACGAGCCGCTGTCCAACCTGGACGCCAAGCTCCGGGTGGAGACCCGCGCCAACATCGCCGAGCTGCAGTCCCGGCTGGGCACCACCACCGTCTACGTCACCCACGACCAGGTCGAGGCCATGACTATGGGCCACCGGGTCGCGGTGCTCAAGGACGGCATCCTCAACCAGGTCGACACCCCGCGGACCCTGTACGACAAGCCGATCAACGTCTTCGTCGCCGGGTTCATGGGCTCGCCCGCGATGAACCTGCTGACCGTGCCGCTGGTCGCCGACGGCGCCCAGCTCGGTGAGGCGACGTTCGCCCTGCCCCGCAGCGTGCTGGCCGAGGCCTCCGCGGCGGGCCTGAAGGAGGTCACCTTCGGGGTCCGGCCCGAGAACATCACCCTGGCCGACCGTGGCATCCCGGTCACCATCGACCTGGTCGAGGAACTGGGCGCCGACGCCTTCGTGCACGGCCACACCCCCGACGGCAACCGGCTGGTCATCCGCGCCGACGCCCGCATTCACCCCTCGCAGGGCTCAACGGTGTACGCGCTGCCCACCGACGCCGACCACTGCCACGTGTTCGACCCGAACACCGGCATCCGGTTCAAGTCCTCCGACGCGGTCCCGGCCGACGCGGTCGCCGCCGCCGCGAGCCCGTCGCTCAGCAAGAGCTGACCGACTCTCCCGCCCAGCGCGAGGGCTGATCCCGGCGCGCGCGACGAAGGGCGCCGGTTTGCGGGAGTTGCGGAGCTTCCGGTCGCTGGGAGCGACCGGATGTTCCGCGCGGGCGGTCCGGGTTGCTGAAAGGTGCCGGTCTGCGCGGGGTTGCGGAACACCGAGTCCCTCGGAGCGGCGAGCCCTCGGAGCGGCGAGCCCTCGGAGCGGCGAGCCCTCGGAGCGACCGGATGTTCCGCGGGAGCGGTCCGGGCGACCGAAAGCTACCGTTCTGCGCGGGGTTGCGGAACACCGAGTCCCTCGGAGCGACCGGATGTTCCGCGGGAGCGGTCCGGCTCGCTGACCTGCCGGTTTGCGCCGGCGGCCGCGGACAGCATCGGCCTTCGTCACCCCCTTCAACATGGGACCTTGGAATCGATCGGTTAGGCCGGCGGCACGACGGTGACCTGCATGCCGATCGACTCGAAGAACGTCTTCTGGTCGAAGTACCCGGTGACGCTCTCGATGCCCTCCGGGCCGACCCTGATGATGTCGACGCCGGGTAGTTCACAGCGCCGCCCGGTTCCGGCGTCGAAACCCGGCAGCGGCCCGGAGTTGGTGCCGGTCATCCGCCAGCTGAGTGCGACCAGATCGCCCTCGGTGACCAGCACATCCTCGGCGAAGGCCATGTCGGGAAAAGCTGCCGCCAGGGCGTCGACAAAGCCGACCAACTCCGGGCCCTTCAACGGGCCCGGCAGAATCGGATCCACGTAGGTGCCGCCCGGCGCGAGGTGCCCCGCGACGGCGTTGCCGTCGTGGTCGTTCCAAGCCTGCAGGTAGGACCGGATTGTGTCAGTCATGCGCGCACCTCACAAAAGGGCGGTCCGGTTGATCCGGGTCGGCCGATCGTAACCCCGCAATACGGCAAATCGTAAGGAATCGGGATCAATACGGCACCAGCGGCTCACTGACCGGCAAGCGAACCGGTCGGCAGAGGACGGCGCGCCGGCGAGGTCGGCGCAGCACCGCGCCGGGACCATCCCCGACGGTTCCGGGCGGAGCCCAGCAGTCGGCAGACCACCCAGATCCCGAAGGAGATGGTGGTGATGTACGGGCTGATCGGGATGCTGCCGCCCAGGGCCAGCAGGATCCCGCCGACCGTGGCGACCATCGCGAAGGCCACCGACAGCACCGGCACCCACAGGGCGGACGCGGTCACCCGCATGGCCGCGGCGGCCGGCGTGACCAGCAGCGAGAGCACCAGCAGCGCCCCGACCACCTGGATCGCCATCGCCACCGTCAGGCCCAGGACCAGCATGAACACCGGCGACAGCGCACGCACCGGCACCCCGCGCGAGGCGGCGATGTCCGGGTCGACGCTGGCGAACATCAACGGTCGCCAGATCACCGCCAGCGCCAGCAGCACGAACACCGAGATGGCGCCCAGCCACACCAGCTGCGGGTCGTCCACGGCCACGATCTGCCCGGTGAGCAGGCCGAACTTGTTGGCCGACCGGCCCGGGTAGAGCGACAGGAACAGCACACCCAGGCCCAGCCCGAACGGCATCAGCACCCCGATGACCGAGGACCGTTCCCGTGCCTTCACCCCCAGCATGCCGATCACCAGCGCGGCCAGCAGTGAACCGAACACCGACCCGACCACCACATTCACCCCGATCAGCAGGGCGAAGGACGCTCCGGCGAACGACAGCTCGCTGATGCCGTGCACCGCGAACGTCAGATCCCGCATCATCACGAAGACCCCGATGAGGCCGCCGACCAGTCCCAGGATCGCCCCGGCCAGGATCGAATTGTGCAGCAGGGCGAGCAGCTCGCCGTAGTCGTCGAAGTTGAAAATCTTGTCCCACACGTCGGTCACCAGCGGCCATCGAGCTGCGCGGCATGGTCGTCGTGCGACTGGTGGCCCACGCTCTCCATCGACGACACCACGATGATCCGGCCGTGCACCGTGAGCACGTCCACCGGCGCCCCATAGAGCTCGGACAGGCCCGCCGAGGTGAGCACTTCGGCCGGCGGACCGAGCCGGAACGAACCGCCGGCCAGATAGAGCACCTGGTCGACGTAGGGCAGCACCGGATTGATGTCGTGGGTGACGAACAGCACCGCCGTCCCCCGGGACCGGCGCTGCTGGTCGATCAGCGCGGCAATGTCCTGCTGATGCCGCAGGTCGAGCGCGGCCAGGGGTTCGTCACACAACAGGAGCGCCGGGTCGCTGGCCAGCGCGGCAGCCACCCGGACCCGCTGCAACTCGCCGCCGGAGAGCATCGACACCGGCGCGTCCCCGAACTCGCTCGCGCCCACCGAGGTCAGGAGCTGGTCGATCCGCGCCCGGGTCGCCTTGCGGCGGGCGCCGAACGCGATGGGCAGCCCCCACCGGTGACCGTCCAGACCTAGCCGCACCACCTCCCGCGCCTTGATCATGGTGGCGGCGTCGATGGCGATCCGCTGCGGCACGTAGCCGACGTCGGTGCTGCCCCGGCCCAACGGCCGGCCGCTGATCGAGCCTTCACCGCTGGTCAGCGGCACCTCGCCGAGGATGGTGCGGAGCAGGCTGGACTTGCCCGAGCCGTTGGAGCCGAGCACGGCCAGAAACTCGCCGGGAGCGACCGTCAGGGCCAGGTGGCTCCACAGCGTCCTGCTGCCGAACGCCAGTTCGGCGTCACGAAGCCACAGGGCCGGGACACCGTCGGCGCCGACGTCCGGGGTCGCCCGGTCCGCCGGCGCCGTGACGGTCGCCTGCTCGGTCATCCGCCCAGCGCCTGCGCCAGCGCCTGGATGTTCGCCTTCATCCACGAGAGGTAATCCTGCCCGTCGGGCAAGGTCTCGGTCACCGATACCACCGGAATGCCGGCCGCGGTCGCGGCGTCGACGACGGCCCGGGTCTGCGGTCCGGTCGTCTGCTCGTTGTTGACCAGGACGGCAGCCTGCCGGTCGGCGAACAGCTTGAGGGTCTGGTCCAGGACGGCCGCCGGCACGTCGGTCTCGCTCTCGATGGCCTCACTGAACTCCTCGGGGGTGACGTTCGCCAGGCCGGCCGCCTCGATGAGGTAGAGCGGGACCGGCTCGGTGATCGCCACCGGGGTGCGGCCGTGCTCCGACTTGATCTGCTCGACCTGGGCGGTCAGGTCCGCCAGGGACGTGCCGAAGGCTTCGGCGTTGGCCTGGTAAGTGGCGGCGTTGGCCGGATCGATACGTGACAGCTGCTCGGCCACGGCATCCGCGACCTTGCCGACGGAGGGCAGGTCGTACCAGACGTGCTCGTTGAGCTCGCCGTCGCTGGCGCTGACTCCGGAGACCTGCACGGCGTTGATCACCGGGGCCGTCGATGACGCGGAGGCG
>Ga0164241_10003198_pt1 | contig 16835 bp, 18 predicted proteins | sample OricomyardsoilBY_FD_108780 | JGI IMG/M metagenome (GOLD analysis project Ga0164241, IMG submission 108780) | Backyard soil microbial communities from Emeryville, California, USA - Original compost - Back yard soil (BY) | ecosystem: Environmental > Terrestrial > Soil > Unclassified | place: USA... | reverse complement strand
GCGTATGTAGCCTGCTCACCGGATAACTATGTTGCGGTGATTGATCTTACAACATGGGAATTGAAAAGCAAATTAGATGTAGGAAGAAATCCCGATGGATTGGCGTGGGTGGAGGGGAGATAGTTAATGTCTCATTAATCTAATGAGATGAATTATTTTTCAGAATATAAACGCTTAAACATTGTAATAGTTTTTGAATCATTGTTGATACCGCTGTTTAATTTTAGTACTATTGCGTAGCTCTCATTTTCTTTTAATTTTTCAAAATTTAAATCAATGGTTTCCCAAATATTTTCTGAGCTAAATTTTTTTATATTTTGAATTGTATTGTAGTTGCTATCAATTATACAAAGTGAGTAATTAAAATTTAGGACAGGAGGATTGGGTAAGTATATAAATAGTTCTGTTTTAGGAGTACTATCTCTACTAGTGTGGTAATTGTTATAATTAAAGAAAAAGAAAACTCCTTCGTTTAAGTCTTCATGATTTTTTCCTTTAATAGAGTCATAGTTGATGTAAAAAAGTTCTTTGTTTTCTAATGAATGGAAACTATACTCTACAATTTCTTTATTTTTATAACTCGTAGTTGGGCCTACTCTTAAACTGTGATAGATATATTGTATTTCAGAAATTTCACCTGTCGAATCATAATGTTTTATTTCTCCATTGATTTTCCCATTTTGATAGGCTAACTCAAGTTTTCTTTTACCGTTCGGATAAAAATCTATTCTTTCTCCATCCATGATACCCTCTTTATAGTTTATTGTTTGTGTCAGCTGGTGGGTATTTATATTGTAAAATTTAATCAACCCGTTGTAAACAGTATCCTTGCTGATATCACCTTCTGCTACCACATCATCAATAGTAACTCTTTTTTTTGCGGATGTGCAACCCGTTACAATTACAAGTAATATCACAATGCATGCTTCGCTAAATTTCACAAGATTTTATTTAATAGTTTTGGTACTTAATGCAAACAACTTTTGCTCTAGCGGTAACATATATCTAACTATGTCATTACTTACTTCTTCTTCCTCTTCTCCAACTGCTGCAAAGTCGCTCTCAAATCTTTCGTCACAGGTGCTTCCAGTTCTATTGTTTTTCCATTGATATCCGTAAACTTCAGTTTGTAAGCATGTAGCGCCATGCGTCCCAGTATCGGCTTTTCTTCTTCTTCTTTTTTAGAGAGTTTAAATTTATGATTGAAAGAAGATAGCAAAACTGGTTTGCCATCACCATAGAGTTCATCACAAACAATCGGGTGGCCGATATCTTTCATATGCACACGTATCTGGTGTGTACGCCCGGTATGTATGCGGAACTGCATCCAGGAATAAATACCAAAATCAGTTATCACTTCATAATCGGTCAATGCTTCTTTTCCTTTTCTATTGATCACCATCAGCCCTTTCTTCACCGGGTGTTCCATTATCGGTGCATCAATGCTTGCGCTTTTCTCAATTGGCGACCCCAACACTAAACCAAAATATAATTTCTCTGTCTGCCGGTCTTCAAATTGTTTGGACAACCATTTATGGCTTGCTTCATTTTTTGCGAAGATGATCAATCCGCTTGTGTCTTTATCTAAACGGTGTACCGTAAAGATGTCGCCATATTTTTCTTTCAATAATACTTTCAGTGAAACTTCTTTGCCCTCTCTATCAGGTATAGATAATAAACCCGATGGTTTATTAATCGCGATAAGGTTATCGTCTTCGAAAAGGGTAATACCCCCCAACCCCCTAAAGGGGGAGTTTGGGGAACTGTCTTTATTTTCTTGTAAATAGTTTTCCATTCAGGTTACCCCCAACCCCTAAAGGGGAGTATGAGGAATTGTCTTTATGTTTTGAAAATAAGTTTGTTTCAATTTTCTTTTCATTCAATAAGAGATTGTAAAGTATCAACAACTTCCCAAAGTCCCTTTAGGGATTTAGGGTACCCCCCCAACCCCCTAAAGGGGGAGTTTGGCGAACTGTCTTTATTTTCTTGTAAATAGTTTTCTATGTCACTCATAGATGCATATTCTTAATTCGTGCAATTCGTGTTAAGCCCTTTAGGATTTAGGGTTCTTTACTTCTTCCCCTTCCCAAAATGTTTCAAATCTCTTACTTCCCTCTCCGACAAGAAGCGCCATTTGCCACGTTCAATATTTTTCTTTGTTAATCCTGCAAAGATTACGCGGTCAAGATTTTTTACATCATAGCCCAAATGTTCAAATATGCGGCGCACAATGCGATTGCGCCCGCTATGTATTTCCACACCTATCTGTGTTTTATCCTGTGCATCAGCATACGCTAATACATCTACATGGGCAGGGCCATCTTCCAGTATCACACCTTTCAGTATTTTTTCAAAATCATTTTTATCCAATGCCTTATTGAGTGTAACGTGATATACTTTTTTTATCTGGTTACTCGGATGAGTAAGCTTTTGTGCGAGTTCACCATCATTGGTAAATAATAATACGCCTGATGTATTTCTATCCAACCTGCCCACAGGATACACACGTTCATCCGTAGCACGGCCTATCAGGTCTAGAACGGTTTTGCGTTTTTGCGGATCGTCTGTAGTAGTAATATAGTCTTTCGGTTTGTTGAGCAGGATGTACACTAAGTTTTTAGCGAGGAATATTTTTTTGCCATTCACACGTATCTCATCTTTTGTGCTCACTTTATGGCCGGGTTCATTTATCACCGCGCCATTCACTTTTACTACACCTGTTTTTACCAAGTCGGCAGCATCTCTTCTTGCACATATACCTGCATGCGCAATAAATTTATTCAGCGGCATCAATCCTGAGTTCTCGGCTTTAGGGTTTATTATCTCTGGCTTTGCACCTTTATCTGTTCTGCCTTCTGCTTTATTCCGGTCCTCTTCGCGCTTTTTATCAAAGAATTCAGCGCGTTCTTTTTTAAACTTTCTTTTTTGTTGTTTAAATTCTTCTTTACGCGCAGCGTTACTTTTTGCAGTAGAAAATTTGCTGAAATTGTTTGTAGGTTTCTTTTTTTGCATACAAGGGGTTTGCTGTTTTACAACAGTAGTTATAGAATGATATGAAGTTATTAATCTTTATTTGCCAACTGTCCGCAGGCAGCATCAATATCTTTACCGCGGCTACGGCGCAGGCGCACATTTACTTTATTTTTTTCTAAGTATTCCATAAAGCCTTCCACTCTCTCTTCTTCCGGCTTTTCAAACTTTGCAAAATCTATCGGGTTGTATTCAATCAGGTTCACAAGGTCTGCCGGTACCTGGCGGTATATCTTTATCAGTTCATCTGCATCTTTCAAACTATCATTGAAGTTTTTGAATAAAATATATTCAAACGTGATTTCGTTTTTCGTTTGCTTATAAAAATAATTCAACGCTTCTATCAGCGATTGTATATTATTAGTATCATTGATCGGCATGATCTCGTGGCGCTTCTTATCATTTGCTGCATGTAGCGACAATGCCAGTTTAAAACGTACATTATCATCACCCAATTGTTTAATCTGTTTCGCCACACCTGCTGTAGATACAGTAATACGCCGTGGGCTCATACCCAATCCATCCGGAGAAGTAATACGGTCTATTGCTTTCAATACATGTTTATAGTTAAGTAAGGGTTCACCCATTCCCATAAACACAATATTCGTGAGCTTCTTATTATATACCCTTTCGCATTGCTGCATTATCAGTACTACTTCATCATATATCTCATCAAAGCTGAGATTTCGTTTTCTATCGATATAGCCTGTAGCACAAAACTTACAGCTCAGCGAGCAACCGATCTGCGAAGAAACGCAGGCAGTAAAACGTGTTTCTGTAGGGATCAGCACACCTTCTACAAAATGTCCATCAAATGTTTTGAAGCGGGTTTTCACCGTGCCATCTGCAGAGTATTGCGTTGCATCCACTGTCAATGCCGGCAACGTAAAATCTTCTTTTAGCCTGGTACGTAACTCTTTACTCAGGTTCGTCATCGCATCAATGCTCTGCGCCTGCTTGGTCCATATCCATTCATACACCTGCTGCGCCCTGAATTTTTTCTCGCCCATTTCTTCAAAATAGGTCTCAATATCCTTCTGGCTCAGCGTCCTTATATTTTTTTGTTCTCTTTTCATGAAGGGGCAAAGATACCAAGGAATAAAGGAATCTCCTTGCCTGTTTTGAACTACGTGTAAAAGCTTGGGTTTTATTGGTTAACCAGCTTCGGTATTTCATGGCATCGTCCCTTGCGTCGCACTCTTGTACTGCATATCATTGGGCATCTATGGCCTTGCTAAGGTTGAGGTTGAGACAAAGATTGAGGTTAAGGTTAAGGATTAGGTTAAGTTTGAGAATAAGATTGAGATCACAAAAATCATTTAATCACAAAAATCATAGTTTAGACAATTACGCAATCTTATGCAGCAACCTCTTTATCATTCCATAATTCGCAATAATAGAAGCAATTGCTAAAACGGCTGCAATAATAGCTACCGAAGGATGGATATAAGAACTCAACTCTGGCCTGTCATACATTACAAAATGATGAAAGCCCCATTGAATTAATTGTGTAACTGATAACGCAATCAACACAACAATAATATATACAGGCACAAAACGCTTTGCCAGGTTTTTACTTAACCATGATGGCGAATAACCGAGTGTAATTAATAATTGCAGGTTGTCTTTGCTACGGGCAACAACTAATTGCAAATAAAAAGAAAACAACATCAATGCTAATAATACCACCAGCAAACCAAACAAACCTAACCCACTGATGATGCCTTGCAATAAAGCACGGGAACGGCCCAGCGCCGCTCTTTCTTTATTTACCCTATATCCTTTTTCATCAAGAAAGCGAAGAAGCTTTTCATCATTCGCATCTTTTGTTTTTATAAAAACACGCGAGCCTTTTACAGAATCAATGCCTTCTAATTTTTTATTCGCCCATGCTAAAAAATTTTCTGGTACCAATACGGAACTTACTCTATCAGAGAAAGCAACAATATTCGCCTGGAACGACATCTCGCCTAAAGCACCTTCACAACGAAGTGACAGGTTCACATTCGATGCAGTAGCAGGAGACATTTGAGGAAGGTCATAACTTGGTGCGAATACATTATACATCTCCAGCATATCCGAAGAAAAAATAACAGGAATCGATTGTTGTCCTTCCTGCCATGTAAAATTAGGAGGCACTGTATCGATGAATTCATTATCCAATGCTTCAATAAAAATATCCGAAGAAAAAGGGATCATACTACCGGCACCGGCTACAACTTTAAATTCATTGGGAAGCAGTGGTGCTGCACCATCAATAAAAGGCTGGGCTTTCAGTTCATTTAAATCTGCCGTAGTAAAGCGGTTATCCTTTCCCATGTTTGCATTCGTCACCATTTTGGAAATAGATATATATTCAAAACCGTTTTTCCTTATATCATTTTTCTTCAGCAATTGCTGAATATTGATAAACATCTGTACAGAGCAAAGCAATAATAAAATACCAACCGTAAGTCCGATATAAGAAAATGCCCTGCTGGTTGCATTTGAACCTGTCAGTAAAAGCGGCTTTATGGTTTTATAGTTGAGTGCCATTACAAATGCAATAATCGGGTGTGAGGGAAATAATCAATACGTTCAAGATCGGCAAATACAATAGAGGCTTTACGTTTCTCTGCTTCTTCCAGCATCAATGCCATCGCTTTCTTCGCATTCTCTGTATCAAGGTGGCTGAAGGGTTCATCTAATAATAAAAAATCAAAAGGCTGCAATAATGCACGGATGATAACAGCCCGTTGCTGTTCACCATACGAACATATTCTCGCTTTCCTGTCTAAACGTGATGCAATACCTAAGCGTTCCGCCATCTCAAGTACTTTCTCTTGCGGATGATACGGATTCAATTCTCTTTTTATTTCTAAATTTTCCAATATCGTTTGCTCCGGAAATAAGCGAAGGTCCTGGAATACAACGCTGATATTGTTTTTACGAAAGCCCGCAAAACCTTCAGCGTTTAAATCTTTGATGTTGGTGTTGTCGTAGCGAATAGTACCATTATACTCTTTCCGCAAACCATAAAGAAAATGCACTAATGAAGTTTTGCCACTACCCGAAGGCGCTACAATTTTTATCATTTCCCCTTTGGAAAATAATAAATCCTTGCCCCATATTTCGGAACGGGCTTTTATAGTTTCTTCAAAGTAAGTAGGAAGTACTTGTTGAATATGAAGCTGCATAAAAAGATAAAGTGGCAACGAGAAGTTGCCACTTACTTATTTTATTAATGAGAAGGGTATACAAATTTTGCAGGAGCGATTACAGTATCTACTGTTACATTGTCCCACTCAGCTTTTCTTTTTTTGTCTTCTTCCATTGCCCTTTCTGCAATAGAAGCGAGGTATGTATTCAGTTGTTTCAGGCTGTTCGTGTTTTTATCTACCATATTCACTTCCATATAGCTTTCCATTTTTTCATCTTTAAATTCACCACCATAGAAAATTACATCCTGCCAGTATTTTAACGATTGGTCAGTTATAAACATAGAAAGAGAATCTTGTGACATTGACGAAACACCTTTAATAATTTTTTGCAAATCAACAAAACCGCCCATCGGGTGGCCGCTGATCTTGCTGATAAAGCTATGGTTGATATTGGTAGATTCAAATGCGTTCATTTGCGTAGAATCGGTGCCTACTAAAAACCAGTTATCAGTTATTTTATTCGGAACAATTTTATTCAGGCTAAAGTCTTCACCACTTTTTTCTTTCATCTGCGTTGTTAATGCAGTTATCAGTTTATCAAATGCGGCTTTGCTTTTTAAAGACATACCGAAAAGAAATTTCGCTCCCATATTATTAGCAGGGGCTGTATCTGTTCTCATTCTTGAAAGATTAAAATCAGTAACAGACAAAAGCATATCTCCTTTGAATGCCTGCGCGATATCATCAATGCTCAGGTTTGCCTGTGCAAGGAACATATTGGCAAAACCATCAACACCTAATAATGTTGCATATTCTTTTAACAATGCCGGTGGAAAATTAAAACCTAACGCAACAGCTACATCCTGAGAAGCAATCTTCTTCAGCATATCCTCGTTGAGGTTTTCTAATTTGAATTTTTTGTATAAGGCAACCAACTCTTTGCTGAAGTGGTTTTTTGCTTTTACTGTAATTTTTCCATTATCAAAATTGATAGTAGCCGCAGTAGCATTGCCTTCGAATAATGTACTTGCTTTTGTAATGGCCAGCATCGCACTTAATGAACCGCCCATTAATTTTCCGGGGTTTGCCCAAAAATGCAGGTCGCCTTTTTCTTCTTTTAAGTCTGCAAAGCGGTCGTCGCTTGCAAGGCTTTCGCTTTTTTCTAATTTATAAATACCAGAAGCAAATTTTAAAAGGCTATCCTGGGAAACCGGCTCGCCATACGATTGCATGCCCCCTGTAGGATTAGGCATATCAGTTCCGAATACAGCAACTACACGTTTATCATTCCATGTAAGTACAGTGCTACGTTCTGCCAAAAAAGAAATATCATCTTTGGTTTCGATTTTCTTTTCTGTTTGTATTTTCTGTACAAGCGCAGCAAACGCTTTATCATCTTTTAAATTGGCCGTAAATACAGAATACAATTTGTTGCCACGGGGTACTGCAAATATGTAGCTGTCCGATTGCAGATCTATGCCGGAACTTGCAGGGTCATTTAATATTTTTTCTACAGTTGAATCTTTTACTTCCTTAATAGCATCTGTATACCATTTGCTGTTTTTAATTTCTTCCCAGCTAAGTTTAGATTGCAGCGAAGCGCCATCAATATGCAATACTACAGCGGCATCTTTGGGTACAGGAACTGCATTTTTTTTAGAACATGAAAAAAGCAGGATGACGAGCGAACATAACAGATAAGGTGACAATAGTCGTTTCATGAGTGGTTATAGTTTTTAAAATTAAAGGTCGAACGGTTGAGTTAATAAATCTTTTTGCAATATTGTTTCTTGTTTACCTGTATGTAAATTTTTAATCGTACAGGTTTTATCTTCTACTTCTTTACTTCCGATAATAATTATATAAGGAATGTTTTTTTTCTCAGCGTATTTAAATTGTTTATCAAACTTGCTATTCTCATGAAAAAGCTCCCCGCTGATTTGTTGTTCTCTCAATTGTTGTAATAAGCCAAATGCTGTTTTACTTTCAGTTTCACCCAGGTTAAAAAATAAAACCTTAGTGCCTGTATGTACTTCCTGTGGAAAGAGATTTAATTCTTCCATTACATCGTAGATGCGGTCCACACCAAATGAAATACCAACACCTGGAATATTCGGTACACCAAATAGCCCTGTAAGATCATCATACCGGCCACCGCCACCAATACTGCCCATTTGTACATTCGAGGCTTTTACTTCAAAAATAATTCCCGTATAATAATTAAGCCCGCGTGCAAGCGTAAGATCGATAGTTAAAGGAGATGGAGTCGGTGTGTTTGAAAAATGTTTAAGAATATATTCGATTTCTTCAATGCCCTGTTGCAGGCTTTCTATTCCTTTTTCGCTCGTAAATATTTTTTTTAACTGGCTTATTTTTTCTTCGTTGCTGCCAGCAATTGTAAGATAGCCTTCGATAGTAGTAATCGCATTTTCGGAAATTCCTCTGCTCTTCAATTCCTCTTTTACTTTTTCCATTCCGATCTTGTCCAGCTTATCAATAGCAATGGTAATACCCATCATCTTATCTGCACCGCCGCATTCTTCTGCAAGGGCTGCCAATATTTTTCTGTTGTTGATTTTTATTTCAACAGGTATTCCTAATTTTTTAAATACAGTTGCATAGATGATGGAGAGCTCTGTTTCATTCAGCAACGATTTACTCCCTACTATATCCGCATCACACTGATAGAACTCGCGGTATCTTCCTTTCTGCGGCCTGTCGGCTCTCCATACCGGTTGTATTTGATAGCGTTTAAAAGGAAAAGTAAGTTGGTTATGGTTCATCGCTACATAGCGGGCAAATGGAATAGTAAGGTCATAACGTAACGCTCTTTCTGTAAGGTCCTTATCATTTTTCCCTTTCAATACATTTTCAAAAGCGGCTTTTGCTTTATCAGTATTCTTTGGATCGTTAAGGCCGTTGTTTAATATTTTAAAAATCAGTTTATCGCCTTCCTCCCCATATTTACCCATCAATGTTTCGATGTTTTCCATTGCAGGTGTTTCCAGTGGCTGAAAGCCATAGAGTTCAAATACAGTTTTAATAGTAGAAAGAATATAATTCCGTTTTCTCACTACTTCCGGTGAGAAATCTCTTGTGCCTTGTGGTATATCAACTTTTACTTTCGCCATTCTTTTAAATCATTTCAGATACTAGATGTTCTAAATCCTTCTTTTGAGGAAGCCGATGCGTTTTTATATTTTTCAATAATCTTATTACAAGCATCATTCATCAAAGCATATACTTCGTGATAGCCGGGTTCCGTTCCATACCAGGGATCAGGTACGGGCATATTTTTACCGGGATGTAATTCATTTAGTAAGAGTTCAGCTTTATTGCTATCAAACTTATTTTTTGCAATGCGCTTTATATCTTCCAAAATATCTTCAGTCATTGCATAAATTTTATCATACACAACAAAATCATCTGCTGTAAATCGCCTGGCTCTTTGTTGTGAGATATCTATGCCATTCATTTTTGCTACTTTTTGCGATAGGCGATGAGGGGGTTCTCCCGTGTGATAGTTATGTGTACCGGCACTTTCCACGCTCCAGTTTAGCCCGGCATTAAAAGCTTTATGCTGCAAAATACCTTCTGCCAGAGGGCTTCTGCAAATATTGCCAATACATACCATCAAAATTTTCATGCGGGCAAAGGTACTATTTAGGCGGCGGATGGCACAGCTTTATGATAAGAGCATACATACGATGAAGAATGGATTGATTCAGGGTTTATGGATTTTTTTTAAACCATACTCTCATTCAAAAGTATAGCCATGACAAACAAAGAACTGCTTCAAGCAAGCTTGCTGGACATCCTATTCGATGGCCGCAATAAAGAGTACGGAGCGTATTCGCTTCGCAAATCTTATTCTCAACGTTTAGGGTTTTCTCTTGCCATTGGAATGTCGTTGATTCTTTTATTCATCTTTTTAAATTCTTTTAAAGGAAAAACAGAGAGAGTGGAGCCCAAAAAAAAGCCGGATGTTACTCTTACCACTATTGTCATTCCTGATGAACCTATTGAGCCGCCACCACCGCAACCAGAAGTACCGCCGCCTGTAGCAGCAGCTGATTTTACAAACATGGTGGTAGTACCAGATGATAAAGCAGATGATTATATAAACAGTATTGATGATTTAGATGGAAAGCAAATTTCAACAGATAATGCAGAGGGTGAACGCTATGATAAAGTATTGGTAGAAGAAGTCGTCCCACCACCTGTAATTATAGAAAAAAAGGAACCAGAAGTATATGTCCCTAAACCTTCTTCGGCTCCAGAATACCCTGGAGGAATGGAAGCACTGCGTAAATTTTTAGGTAATAATCTCCGTACACCTGATGAACTACAAGCTGGCGAAACGAAAGTAGTGCGGGCTAAATTTATGGTAGCAAAAGATGGTACAATATCCACTATTGAGATTGTTGCATCAGGCGGTAATGAGTATGATAAAGAAGTAATGCGTGTGTGCCGGAAAATGCCCCGCTGGAAGCCTGCTATTCAAAATGGCGAACCTGCAACTATGAGTTATGTTTTACCGGTAACTTTTATGGGATTAGAGCAATAAATTGTATAATTTGCCTGTCCTGAATTTTAGGCTATGATTGAAGATTATGAAAATAAAAAAAGAAAGCAGATAGGAACAATGCGGTCGCTGCTTGATTATGGAATTGGTGTGTTGATTATGCTTGCGGGTATCTTTTTTATAGTACGTAGCCAGTTCGATTTGGATTTTAATAAAACATTTCCACCCAGCACTACAGATATACTTTTTGGTGCAGTATGCTTGTTATATGGTGGATGGCGCATATACCGCGGCTACAAGAAAAATTATTTCAAATGAGAGCAGGTTCAATTCTTTTTTCTATCGCTTTCTTTTTGTTATTGATGGGTTGTAACCAGGGTAAACAAACAACAGAGGAACCTACAGATACATTTAAAAGTGGTAGCATTCATATTAGTGCAGATGAGTCGTTTAAACCCGTGATTGATGCAGAGGTACAGGTATACGAAGCGCAATATCCCGATGCTAAATTATTAGTTACCTATAAGCCGGAGGCAGAATGCCTGAAAGATTTGCTGGTAGATAGTGTACGAATGATTATTGCCACAAGAACTTTTTCACCGGCAGAAGAAAATTATATTGCTGATTCTTTAAAAGTAGGCCCTATCGGAAGAGTAATAGCGAGAGATGCGATTGCAGTGATCGTTCATCCATCATCGCCCGATTCTTTGTTCAGCATGAATGAGATCAAACAAATCCTTACAGGAAAATTTAAGAGAAATTTAATACCGGTATTTGATGGTACTAAGGCAACCAGTACAATACGTTTTATCGTCGATTCTGTATTAAGAAATGAAGATTCGCTGACAAAAAAAGCGTTGGCGGCTCAATCCAGCGAAAGTGTAATTGATTATGTAGCGTCTCACCCTGACGCTGTAGGTTTTATAGGCGTGAGTTGGGTAGGAAATAAGGATGACAGTGAGCAAGTTAGTTTTTTGAAAAAAGTAAAGATGGCACAACTCGAGAGTACTGATATTGAAGGTAATTATGTGCTGCCAGTGCAAGCAAATATATATCTGAAAAGATATCCGCTGGTACGTGATTTGGTATATATACTAAAAGAGAGGCATAAAGGATTAGGAAAGGCATTTGGTTCCTTTATGAGTGGAGAACGGGGGCAGTTGATTTTCAGGCGTGCATATCTCGTTCCATCACTACGAAATTTTATTGTTCGTCCTGTTCGGGTGACCGAGGAATGAAAACCAAGAATGTCTATATTTACAACGTCATAAAGAAAATGAAAATGAAGAAACGTTTTATTTCGATTGCGAGTTTGTTTTTACTAACGATGGGTGTCGTGCAGGCACAGTCTGTTGCTGATGGTGTAAAGAGCCTGAATGCACAACGATATCAGGGCGCAAAAGCCACTTTTGAAAAAATAATTGCGGCAAATCCTAATGATATTGACGCTAACTATTGGCTCGGCCAGACTTTACTGGAAATGAAAGATGTAGCCGCAGCGAAAGCTGTATATGAAAAGGCATTAACAGCCAGTTCAAATGCTCCATTGATTTCTGTAGGTATGGGCCAGGTAGATTTAACACAAGGCAGAATCAACGAAGCGCGCCAGCGTTTTGAAGAAGCCATTACAAAAACTGCCAGCAAAAAATCAAATGATCCTGTTATTCTGAATGCTGTTGGCCGTGCTATTACCAACGTATATACAGATAAGGATAAAAAAGGCGATATCAATTTTGCGATAGAAAAATTAAAAGAAGCTTCTGAGCAAAAATTGAAAGACAACCAGCTCCTTGCTGATATATACATTAACCTCGGCAATGCATTAAGAAAAGCACGCCCCGGCGAAGGCGGCGGTGATGCCTACCTGAATTATCAGAAGGCTATTGATACAAAACCTGATTATGCATTAGGTTATTACAAAATGGCTGGACTTTTTGAAGCGCAGAAAAATCAGGAATTGTTTGAAAAATACCTGAATGATGCGATAGCAAAAGATCCCACATTTGCGCCAGCATATTATGATCTTTATTATATAAAATTCGGCCAAAGGGATTATGCAGCTATGCAGGATGCTGCTACAAAATATATTGCTAACTCTGATCCTGATCCTCAGGCTGACCACTTTAAAGCACAAACTTATTGGGCTGAGAAGAAATATGATGAGGCGATTGCTCTTTCAAAAGATATTATATCTAAAGCCGGAGCAGCAACTAAGCCAAGAACTTACAGTTTGTTAGCAGATAGCTATATGTCAAAAGGAGATACAGCAACAGCGAAACAATATATTGACGACTATATGGCCAAACAAAAGCCAGAAGATATTACCGCTGTAAATTATAAAATGAAAGCGCAGATATATGCTACACTTCCCGGACAAGAGGCTGTTGCAATGGAAAGCTATTTAAAAGCTGCAGAAGCTGATACAGTTTTACAAGGTAAACTGGATGTATTAAGACAAGGGGCAGATTATTTCAAATCTAAAAAGTTATACGCGCAGGAAGCGCCTTTGCGCCAGAAGTACCTTGATTTGAAAGCGGATCCTACTCTTTCAGATATGTTTAATGCAACGCTGGCTTATTATTTCAATACACAATATCCACAGGGTAGAGACATTGCGCTTAAAATGGAAGAAAAATTCCCACAAGAAGTGTTTGGATATCAATGGGCATTTAACCATAGCCGTGCAATGGCAGATACTGTAAACCTGGCCGCATGGGATAGTATAGCAGCTCCGGATGCAATCAAGCTATTTGAGTTTAGCCAAAAAGATAGTGTGAAGTTTAAGTCTCAATTTCTTAATGCATCTTTATTCCTGGTTGACTATTATGTAAACTATGCAAAAAATAAGGATGCTGTAAAAGCGCTTAGTTATCTTGATAGGGCGATCGGTATGGACCCGGCAAATGAAAATTATAAAAGGATCAGAGAACAGCTTCAAAAAGCTGTAAAATCTAATTCTTCAATCAGAAAACCTGTAGCTGCCGATGCACAACACAGTGCCAAGGTCACTTACAGTATGAAGGAAAAGGTTCCGGTTTAATTTATTAAATAGTATATATTTCTAAAGCCCGTCATCATATGGCGGGCTTTTTTATTATTTTTCGATGTTAATGAATTAGAAATTGTAAGGTATTCTGGTCTCGCTGACTTATTTTTGCCAATCGAGTAATTAACTATGATCCACTTACTCCAGATTAACCCAGTAGGGTCCGACGCCAGTTCATATTTGCCGGTAGCAATCCAGGTGATTATCGCAGTAGGATTGGTGGCTTTTCTGATGTTTATGACACATCTTTTAGGCCCCAAACGCAAAACTTCTGATAAGCTGCAGACATTTGCCAGCGGTATTGAAACCCATGGTGATGCACGCCAGCCGATGGCAATCAAGTATTTTTTAACAGCTATTTTATTTGTGCTGTTTGATGTAGAAGTTATCTTCTTCTACCCCTATGCTGTCAATTTTAAAGAATTGGGCTGGAGCGGTTTTGGAGCAGTATTATTATTTGTAGCATTCTTCCTCTGCGGCTTTATATATATTATAAAAAAAGGCGCATTAAAGTGGGAAGATTAAGACAAAGAACAATTAACAATTAGTAATTCACAATGCTAAACTTCACCTGAAAACTGAGTGTTAGTTTTTAAAGAGTTATTTGTTCATTATAAATTATTAATTAATTATGTCACGTCCTGTATCATATAATGTAAAGATTAAGAAGCTGGAGAATGATATCAGCATGGCTGAAATGCCGCCAGGGCATCAGGGTGATGGCTTCTTTGCTACATCCCTGGATAAAGTAATCGGCCTCGCAAGAAAAAATTCTATCTGGCCTTTGCCTTTTGCTACATCCTGTTGCGGTATCGAGTTTATGGCTACCATGGGCGCACATTATGATTTAGCCCGTTTTGGCAGCGAGAGAGTTGGTTTTTCTCCGCGCCAGTGCGACCTGCTGATGGTAATGGGTACAATAGCTAAAAAAATGGGCCCGGTTGTAAAACAGGTATACCTGCAAATGGCAGAACCCCGTTGGGTAATAGCAGTAGGAGCTTGCGCATCAAGCGGTGGTATATTCGATACTTATAGTGTATTACAAGGAATTGATCAGGTAGTTCCTGTAGATGTATATGTACCAGGATGCCCACCACGCCCCGAAGCAATTATTGACGGCGTAATGCGCATACAAGATTTGGTGGGTAAAGAAAGCCTGAGAAGAAGAAACGGAGACCAATACAAAGCATTGTTAGAAAGCTACGGCATACAATAGCAAATAGAAAATTATAATGAGCGCACTGACTAACGAGTATATTAAAAATAAACTGACTGAGAAATTTGGCGACCAGGTAACAGGTTTTGAAGAACCGTATGGTATGCTCACATTCGAGTCGCCCAAGGAAGCCAACCTGAAAGTGCTGAACTTTTTATACGATGATGACACGTTGAAATTTCGTTTCTTAACAGATCTTACAGCTGTACATTATCCTAATAATACAGGAAAAGAATTGGCTGTAGTCTATCATCTGCATAATATAGAAGATAATGTCCGCATCCGTTTCAAAGTGTTTACTGCTATTAACAAGCCGGATGTGTATACAGCAACAGGTTTATTCTCTTCTGCCAATTGGATGGAAAGAGAAACCTATGATTTTTATGGGATCAACTTTGTTGGGCATCCCAACCTGAAAAGAATATTGAATGTGGATGAGATGGATTATTTCCCAATGAGGAAAGAATTTCCATTAGAAGACCAGACGCGTATTGATAAAGATGATGAAATGTTTGGAAGAGGCGGTACTGTTGGTTTTGGTACAGAGAAAACCACTCATGGTACAATTACGGAAGAACATAAAGGAAATGTGGGCGAAGAAATTGTTTAATGCTGTTTAAACTATGTCAGAACATCATATAAAATTACCGGAAGGAAGTATAGAGAAAACCACCACCACGCTCAACCTGGGGCCCACTCACCCGGCTACACATGGTGTGATGCAGAATATCCTCGAGCTGGATGGGGAGAGAATTGTATCTACTGAGCAAACGATTGGTTATATCCACCGCGCATTTGAAAAAATTGCAGAACGCCGTCCATTATATCAAATTACTCCGCTTACAGATAGGTTAAACTATTGTTCATCGCCTATTAATAATATGGGCTGGCATTTAACCTGCGAAAAACTATTAGGCGTTCAAACACCTAAGCGTGTCGATTATCTCCGCATAATTATTATGGAGCTCGCAAGAATTTCAGATCACCTGATTTGTAATTCAATTGTTGGCGTAGATAGTGGCGCTTATACAGGCTTCCTGTATGTAATGCAATACCGCGAATTGATTTATGAAATTTATGAAGAAGTTTGTGGTTCCCGCCTGACAACGAATATTGGGCGTATCGGTGGTTTTGAAAGAAATTTCAACGATATCGCTTTTCAGAAATTAGAGAAATTTTTAAATGAATATCCCCGCGTATTAAAAGAGTTTGAAAACCTTTTTACCCGCAACAGGATATTTATGGAAAGAACAATAGGCGCAGGTGCTATCAGTGGTGAAAGAGCATTGAATTATGGCTTCACTGGCCCTAACCTGCGTGCGGCAGGAGTGGACTATGATGTAAGAGTGCATTCTCCCTATAGCAGTTATGAGGATTTTCAATTTGATATTCCTGTCGGTACAACCGGTGATTGTTATGACCGCTTTTTAGTTCGCAATCAGGAAATGTGGCAATCATTAAGCATCATTGAGCAGGCATATCGTAAAGTGCAGGAGTTTAAAGGAGCAGAAGCAGAAATATATCATGCAGATGTTCCTGAATATTACCTCCCAGAAAAGAAAGATGTTTATACCAAAATGGAAGCATTGATCTGGCATTTCAAAATCATCATGGGGGAAATTGATATGCCCGCTGGTGAAGTATATCATTCTGTAGAAGGCGCTAACGGCGAGCTAGGCTTTTACATGATTAGTGATGGTGGAAGAGCGCCGTATCGTTTGCATTTCCGCAGGCCTTGTTTTATTTATTACCAGGCATATGAAGAATTGACAAAAGGTGCTATGCTGAGTGATGCGATTATTGTAATGAGTAGTTTGAATTTGATAGCCGGAGAAATGGATGCATAAGAATGACTATCCGATAATTTGAAAAGGAGAT
>Ga0164241_10003197_pt1 | contig 16838 bp, 12 predicted proteins | sample OricomyardsoilBY_FD_108780 | JGI IMG/M metagenome (GOLD analysis project Ga0164241, IMG submission 108780) | Backyard soil microbial communities from Emeryville, California, USA - Original compost - Back yard soil (BY) | ecosystem: Environmental > Terrestrial > Soil > Unclassified | place: USA... | reverse complement strand
CATCCACTCATCTTTAGTTTTAAACGAAACAATATCTACATCACGTAAGTTAACCGTAGGCGATGAATCGCTATAGGCAATGGTACCTGCATCATATATATACACGGTGCTATCGGCCCGTGCTTTTATGTTTTTGTTGGTTTGCCCCGAAGCTGTTGCAACAAATGCAACGGATAGTATAATGAATGCCTTTAAGGTTTTCATATCTTGTTTTATATGCTATATGCCAAATTGCGTACCAATTTCAATTACGCTTACCGGCCACAAATGGTTTGTATTAAAGATAATTGAGTTTTTACAACTTTTGTGAAAAAACGAAATACTTGTTTTTCAAATACAAAACGTATTTTCGCGTAAATTCATTAACTAAAAACAGAAACTATTATGAAAAAAGGAATAATGTTCATGCTTCCTGCGGTAGTTTTTTCGGCAATAACCCTGGTGGGCTGCGGAGAGAAATTTACACCAATGACAGAAGCAGAAATTAACACAAAGGTTGACTCTTTATTTGAAGCTCAGAAAGATGCAAAATTGCAAGAATTGCGTACTGCTTGCCAAAGCGGTGCCGATGCACAAGCAACTGCAAAATTTGAAGCTATGAAAGAAGAAGCTGTAGCTAAAAAATAATGGTATAACCCCAAAAACTGACAAGAAAAATGAAAAAGACACTATTAACTATAGCTCAGGTAGCTGCCATAGCAGTTATTATGAACAGCTGCGGAAGCAACACTGAAGAAGTAAAAAAACAGGTAGACGAGCAAAATACTGCCATACAAACTAAGGTTGACGAAAAATTGGCCGGCTTGCAAACTGAAGTTGACATGGAGTGTACTACCCTTGTTGACTCGTTAGCAACTGCTAAGTATGATGAATGGTTTGCTACTGAAGGCAAAAAGAAAGGCGCTAAGCCGGCTCCTAAACCAGCCCCTAAGCCAAAAACTGAAACTAAAAAAGATGAGCCTAAACCAAATACGGTTAATAATAGGCCTGGTACTAATGAAAATGAAAACAAAGGTACCATCAACAACCGACCTGGTACTAACGAAGGCGCTAAAAAAGATAGTACTAATACCATCAAGAGCCGCCCAGGTGCTACTAAAAGTAACCCATAGTTTTATATAAACAGAATGGCTTAAAATAAAAAATGCCCGCTTTTTCAAGTGGGCATTTTTTATTTTATTGAACTAAATATTATTGTTTAGTCCAAGTTGAAGTACAAGTTTCAGTACTTGATTGAGCATCTGTAATGCTGTAAGTCCAGTTAATGATATTATTGGTCATAGTACCTGTTGAACTGTTGATGGTATAACCGTTAGCAGCTTGGCTGCTAATAACTATTTTGTTAGAGCTTTCTAATTTACCTGTAATAGTTGCGGTAGAGCCTATTCCTGCAAAGTTTTTAAGCAAAATGGTAACAACATCGTTTGATGATTGAGTTATGGTAGCAGAACCTGTGTAGTTACCACTGCTGCATACATCAGCAAAAGCGTATTCGCCTATAAACTTGGTCCTCCATTCTGTTTTGCAATCGCTTCCTTCGTAACCTTCGTCACAAGTTTTAGTACAAGAAGAGATAGTAGTAACAGCAGCAAATGCAGCAACTGTTAAAAATGATGCGAAAATTTTCTTCATAATAGTTGTTTTAGATTAATGGTTTTTAAATATCAGTAATGTTGCAAAACTATAAACTTTATAAAAAAATGCAAGCTTTAATGTGTACATGTTATTAAGTATGCCATAATATGATATTAATACAAAATATTTAATTTAAAACGCTGTTTTACTGGTATTTATAACCTAAAGTACAAATACAGGTAATAATCTTTTCACAATTGTTTACTTTTACGCCCACAATAAAAGGCGCAAATGAGAAGATTTATTACACGATTGATACGCTTATGTTTATTAGCAGGCGTAATGTTTTATGCCGGAACGGCTTCGGCTTCGCACATTATGGGTTCCGATATTTCGTATCGTTGCTTGGGAGGCAATCAATATCAAATAGTTATAACTATATACCGAGATTGCAGTGGTGTGGCTGTTCCATCCTCAATAAGTGTAGATGTGACATCGAGTTGCGGTAACCAAACGGTAACCTGTACGCAAGATGCAGCTACATCGAATATAGAAGTATCGCAATTATGCTCCACAAATGCATCAACATGCCGAGGTGGTAGCTACCCTGGCGTAAAGGTGTATACCTATGTAGGAAACGTAACTGTTACCCCCAATTGCGGTTTATACACCTTTAGTTACGACGATTGCTGCCGCAACCCCGATAATAACCTGCCTACGCCCACATCGCAGGGGTTTATGGTGCGGGCTACGCTTAACAGTAACCTGGTTAATTGCGAAACCGCCCCTACGTTTACCTCATTACCCGTACCATACTTTTGTGTAAACCAACCGGTTAATTACTCGCACGGTGCGTTGGATATAGATGGCGATTCGTTGGTTTACCAATTGGTAAACCCGTTAAATGATGCGGGAGGAAATATTGCCTTTTCGGGTTCATATTCAGCAACTAACCCTATGCCTACCAGTGGCGGTTTTAACTTTAACACCCAAACGGGGCAAATGAGTTTTACCCCAACCCAGCAAGGTGTGTATGTAATTGACGTGTTAGTTAGCGAATACCGCAACGGCCAATTAATAGGTACTACCATGCGCGATATTCAAATTGTGGTTATTAACTGTACTAACAACCCCCCTAATATTAATAGCTGCCTTACTTTACAAAATGTATCGGGCGCTGTAGTTAATAGTTGTAATAGTTTGGGTGTGTGCCCCGGCCAAAATGTATCGTTTACTATTGGCGCTAAAGACCCCGATGGGCAAAAACTTACCGTTACATCAAACATAGCCAACTCAATACCCGGCGCTTCATTAACTACTACTTATTTCGGTACCAATCAGGATTCAGCCAAAATTGTATTTAACTGGACCCCACTGGGTACCGATACAGGTTTCAGGTACTTTACTATACAGGTAAAAGATAGCGCCTGCCCCATACCGGGCATACAAATATTTACTTACCAAATTACTGTACTGCAAGGTACCGAAGCCGGCCCGGACTTATATTACTGTACAGGCGGTGGCCCTGAAAATATTAATGCCCACGGTGGAAATACTTTTAGCTGGACACCAACCGCCTATATTGTAAGTGCAAGCGGCCCCGATAGCGCTACGATTAGTGTGGCCCCAGCCACTAACACCACTTATGTAGTTACCAGCGACCTAATGGGTGGCTGCAAGAATAAAGACACGGTTAATGTTTTTAATGTAAATACATTTAGTACCACCACATCAACTACCGATGATACTATATGTTTAAATGCAGGTAGTAGTGTAACCGTTACCCCCAGCGACCCTAACCAAGGGCCTTATACCTATAATTGGGGGCCGTTAACACAGGGCGTTCAATCGCCTAATGCACAAACTACTATAGTAAGGCCATATAATACAACTATGTACCAAGTTACCGTTATATCGGCCAGCGGATGTACTATACATGATAGTATACAAGTGGCTGTTAACGGTGTGGCACCTAAAATTACAGTTACACCATCGGCCAATTATGTTTGCCCGGGCGATGCAATTACCTTAACCCCATTGGTAAGGGCTGTACAATGCGGCGCTGTGGCCGACCCTAACGACCCTTGTGTACCAGGCAGTTCATTTAGCTTAAAAGATATTGGTACTGCCACTACATCGGCAACAGGTAGTACTACACCATACATTGGTTTTTGGGATGATGGACGGGTACAATATTTATACCGTGCATCGGAATTACAGGCTATGGGTTTAACATCGGGTGCCATTACGGATATTGCATTTAATGTAATTACTAAAAACAGCACCCAGCCATACAATAATTTTACAATAAAAATGGCATGTACCTCGCTTAATCAACTACCTACAACGTTTGTAACCTCGGGCTTTACAACAGTGGTTAACCCGGTAACGTACACTACGCAAACAGGTTGGAATACGCACACCCTTGATGTTCCTTATAACTGGGATGGCTTTACCAATATTATTATCGAAATTTGTTTCGATAACTCAACTTATACAGGGTACGACGCTGTAGCATATACACCTACTACTTTTACAGGCTCGGTATTATGGGATGATGCCGACTTAGCTACCAGCTCGGGTTGTACTGCATTAACAAGTCCGGTAATTGGCCAAAACAGGCCTAATACGCGCTTTATTATGTGCTTAGCCCCATTAAGTAATTATACATTTACCTGGACAGGCAGCGATGGCAGTACACTACCCAGTGTACCTAACCCCACTGTTACGTTAAATCATGATGTAAATTACACCGTGGTGATTGATGACGGAAATTGCCAAGGCGATACAACCCTATCGTTATTTGTAGATACGGCTGTATTAATAAGTGCCGGTAACGATACTGCAATATGCGGTACCGATAGTGCACAATTACACTTACAATTATTGCACCCTACTACTTTAACATGTGTTGCTAATTATACGCAATCATCAGTTCCGTATGCGCTTATTACCCCGCAAGGCACAGTAACCAATGTTACTGCATTTTCAGCCGTAGGTGGGTTTACTGCAGCCGATGAGGGTACATCGATAGCTATACCGATGTCGTTCCCATTCCAATTTTACTGTCAGGCTATAACCAAATTCTATATATCAACCAATGGGTATATAAGCTTTAGCCCTATAACCTATACCTCATTTACTCCTGTTGCCATTCCGGGAACCGGTAACCCTAATAATTATATTGCCCCATTTTGGCATGATTTTGATTTAGCCAGTGGCGGACGTGTATCGTACTTTACCAATGGCACGGCCCCTAACCGGATAATGTGTGTTAATTTTGATAGCATAGCCTTTTACGGTGGTACCGGTTTTGCAAGCGGCCAAATACAACTTTATGAAAACGGCAGGGTAGAAATACACCAAACATCGTTTACCGATGAGGTATATGTAACCGGTATTGAAAATATTGGCGGTACCAGCGGAAGTGCTGTGTCAGGTTCAAATAATCAATTTGTTACTTTCAACGGTCCACGTGCATTTAGGTTTTCGCCTGTGTATTTAGGTAATTCATTAATTACCGTGCAATGGGCACCATCAACAGGTTTATCAAGCGATACTGCTACCAACCCTATGGTATTGCCTAATGGCACTACTACTTATGTTGCTACCGCTACATTTATAAATGGTTGCGTTACTACCGATACAGTTACGGTATCAATTGGTACATTCCCTTATAGTGTAGGTTTAACTAACGATTCGATATGCTACGGAGATAGTACGCAGTTATTATTTAACGGTACAGGTAGTGCCTATTTATGGTCGCCTGCTGCGGGTTTATCTTCCGATACAGTTCAAAATCCGTTTGCTTCGCCCGCTGCAACTACTACCTACCACGTTACTGCGTATAGCCCTATTGGCTGCAGGGTTGACGATACAGTAAGGGTAATTGTACGCGACCATACGCCTATTACATTGGGTGGCAATGTTTCGTTATGCCCTTATGATTCGGTAACATTAAGCCCAAGCGGCGGACCGTATTTATCATATAGTTGGTCAACCGGCGCTACTACACCAAGCATAACTACGGCCCAACAAACAGCTTTAACACAAGATTACTGGGTAAGGGTTAACGATGGAATTTGTTTCTATAACAGCGATACTGCTACTGTTACCGAATTCAGCTTGGCACCTATAGTGGTACAACCTTCGGGCGATACTGCACTTTGTATAGGCGAAACCATAACCTTATCGGCCGATGCCGGTTATGTTACTTATAACTGGAGCAACGGTGCCGGTACACAACAAATTACGGTTAGCACTGCAGGCGATTATAGCTACACCGCTACTGATGGTAACGGTTGTACATTAGTAGCATTAGATACGGCGCACGTTCAAATTGTTCCTAAACCTGCTGCCAACATATTAACCGACCGCGATTCGATATGTGAAGGACAAAGTGTTGCTACCTTACATGTAACACCTGAAACCGACATTGTTTACACCTGGAACCCCGGAGGCGTGGTTAATGATACTTTTGTAGTAATAACTGCAGGAACTTACACCGTACACGCCGACCATAACGGATGTGCAAGCGATGATGCAATAACTATATACTCAACCCAACCACCAGTGGTTGATTTGGGCGCCGATATTTCGGTATGTGCCTGCGATACTGTAATTACTTTATCGGGTAATTTAACAGGTGCTTACCAATGGTCGAACGGAGATTCAACACAAACTATCAATATCCATAACATTACTACATCAACCAATGTATATACCGTTACAGTAACCAACAACAATGGCTGTACTGCTACCGATAATATAGTAGTTGATGTATATTGCTTAACAGTTGATGCCGTTGTTTCCGATCCGCCTACTGCTACTGTATATATTGGCCGCAATGCAGTGTTAGACGTAGCAAGTACCAGTTACAACAGTAATTTCGATTATTTCTGGACCCCTTCAACTTATTTGGATGATTCAACTAAAAAATCTCCGCACATTGAGGCGCCACAGGTAACTACCACCTACGTAGTTATGGTTACCGACCAACTACATGGCTGCATAGCTACCGATACCGTAACCCTTGCTGTAATACCACAGGGTGTAATACCAATACCTAATGCCTTTACCCCTAACGGCGATGGCCATAATGATTTATTTGGCCCTGCTATACCAGCAGGCCAAGAAAGCTTATGGACTATAGTAAGTATGAGGATTTACGACAGGTGGGGACAAACCGTGTACAATAGTAATAGCTATTGGGATGGATCATTTGCAGGAACAATGCAGCCTGCGGGAACTTATATTTACTATATTGTGATGACCGGACCGGATCAAAATGATCCGAGCCAAACAATTCAATACACATTTTCAGGATCATTTACACTTTTACATTAAAAAGTTAATTAAAAATTATTTTCTTTGAACCGAATTAAAATAAACTAATGAAATAGCCACAGTAAACCTGAATAGTGTTGACTATTATGTGTTTATTGCGGCTACAATGGTTGATAAAAATTAAAATTTTAAAATTTAATCAAATGAAATTAAGGCTCTACGTAGTTGTAGCATTTTTGGTGGGCTTTTTGGGCTTAAATGCTCAAGACTTCCATTTCTCGCAGTTTTATGCGTCTCCGCTTACACTAAACCCCGCGTTGACTGGTAATTTTAACGGCTTTTACCGTATTACAGGTATATACCGTAACCAGTGGCCCGGCTTAACCCAAAACAAACCTGCTTTTTCAACCCCGTCAATTAGCCTTGATTTTTCTCTGTTAAAAGAGAAATTGAAGCATGGCTCATTAGGTGTTGGTTTAGTTTTTGTTAACGACCAGCAAAATGGTAAAAGTTTTAATACCAACCATATATTGGGTTCGGTAGCCTACAACATGGGTTTTGGGCCTAAAAATAAATTTCAAGTAGGCTTAGGTTTTCAGGGCGGTGTAGCCATGACCAAAGTTGATTTCTCGAAACTACAGTTTGCCGATGGTTACTATAGCGATCCAAGCAGCGGTACTGGCTTCTCGTACGATGCAGCCCAAGCAGGCGAATCGTTGGCAAGCGGTAGCAAAGTAAAAGGCGTGTTTAACGCAGGCGTATTCTTGAAGTACGAATTTAAAGAAGGCATGCGCGTTTATGCAGGCTACTCATTCAACAATGCAACCCGTTACAAACAAGACTATATATTAAACAGCATTGAGGAATTCCACATTCCTTTCCGCCACACTATACACGGTGGTTTCGAATTTGATGTGAAAGATGCAGCGGTGTTAATACCGGGCGTATTATTCCAAACTCAGGCTAAAGCCACTGAAACTAACTTTGGTTTAACAGCAGGTATACACGTAAAGAGAGATCCAAACCCACTTCAACGCGCTACTTTCTTTTTAGGTTTATGGAACCGTTTAAACAAAGGCAACTATACTTTAATACCTAAAGTAGGATTTGAATACAAAGGCTTTAGGGCCGGCTTTGCTTATGATGCACACTTAGGTAAGCAATACAACGATTCGAAAACCATTGGTGGTTCATACCCTCAGGCGTTTGAAATAACATTAAGCTACATAGGAAACATATTTGTGCCTAAAGAAGACAACTACCTATTTAACCCTAGGTATTAATAACATTATAGAAGAACGAACATTTAAATAACCCAAGAAAACTTAAGCATAAACTATGAAGTATTTTCTATTAGCAGTGTTGGCCCCTCTGATTATGTTCGCCAATGCTCAAGAAGGAACTAAGGTGAAGAATGTAGAGAAGTATCCAAAAGTAAAGTGGAGAAAGAAGGTGAAGATTGCGAAAGCAAAAATGGAAGAAGGCAGTGCCAGCTATTACAATGCTGCACAATACCTTGAGGATGCCTACAAAGTAAAGCCTGAAAAAATTAAGATACCGCACATGTTAGCCGAAACATACCGCTTATTGCGCGACTACCAATCGGCTGAAAAGTACTACAAAGTAGTAGTAGATAAAAAACCCGAAGCATACGCTAATGATATGTACTATTTGGGTTTAATGCAAAAAATGAACGGCAAATATGATGATGCCCGCAAAACGTTAAACAGCTACCTTAAAACTGAATTGGGTAAAAACGATTTAAATTTTAAATCGATAGCCCGTATTGATATCGTTGGTTGCGATACGGCTACATTTTTAATAGCTAACCCTACTAAAATTAAAGTTGAGCACACCGAAGGTATTAACGGTGCAATGCAAGAATACTCGCCAAAACCAATAAGCGGAAACCGCATTATTTTTGCAGCTCAAAAAACTGATACTGCGGTTAACATTACCAAATCAAATGCCGACTATTATGCAGCTATATTTACTGCTGAAAAATCGGGCAAAACTTATACTAACAAAACGCTTTTTCCTGCACCTGTAAACGGCGACACCGTAAATATTGGTAGTGTGGCATTAAGCCTTGATGAAAAAACTATAGTATTTACAAAATGCGAAGAAATTGCTTCTGATAACTACGGCGATTGCAAACTATACCGCAGCAAAAAAGAAGGTAACGGCTGGAGCACTCCTGAAGAGTTAAAATCTTTAAATTCGGATAAAGGTACCTCAACTCAACCAGCTTATGGTGTTGATGGCGAGGGTAACGAAATACTTTATTTTGTTTCGGGCCGAAATGGCAAAAACAAAGACATATACTACGCTAAAGTAAATACCGATGGTACTTTTGGTACTGTTACAAGCGCAGGCGATGCTATAAACTCAATAGGTGACGATGTAAGCCCTTACTACGATCCTAAAAACAAAGTTCTTTACTTCTCTTCAGACGGGCACCCGTCATTAGGTGGTTTAGATGTATTTAAAGTATATGGCGCACCCGGCAAATGGACTTCAACTGCTATGAACGCCGGTGTGCCTATTAACTCATCGGCAGATGACTTTTACTTAGCCCTTGACCAAAAAGGCGCTAAGGGTTTTATGATATCGAACCGCGTAGGTACTATGTCAACACTTGGACAAACCTGCTGCGATGATATTTGGACTGTAATTGTACAACGCGATGTTTTCTTAAAAGCTATTTATGTAAAACGTGGCGATGCTACCAACACCCCTGTTGAAGGCGTTGATGCGTCGATGTATAAAGTAGCAGGTAACAATTTTGAATTTGTAGCAAATGCAAAAACTACTAACGAAGCTTTTGTATTTCCTGTATTAAGAAATACCGCTTACAAAATAAACGGCAATAAAGAAGGTTACTGGCCATCTATCGATAACATTACTATTAATGAAGATGAAGAGCGCGATACAATAGAACAAATATTCTACATTGATCCTATTGTTAAAAAGAAAATCAGGATACCTAACGTTTACTTTGCTTTCGATAAATCGAACGTAATTACCTTCTATCAAAAAGAAATTGACAGCGTAGTTGCAGTGTTAAACGCTAACCCGGGTTACTCGGTTGAAGTACAAGGCCATACCGATAACAAAGGTACCGATGAGTATAACGAGAAGTTATCTTTACGTCGTGCTAATGAGGTTAAAACTTTCTTAACCAAGAAAAAGGATATTGCTGCAAACCGTATAGTAGTTAAAACATTTGGCGAAAAAATGCCGGCTGTGCCTAACGAATTACCTAATGGCGAAGACGATCCGGAAGGCAGGGCTCGTAACAGGCGTGTTGAGTTTAAAATTATACCTGACAAACCTGAAGATGCACCTGATTTTGAAAACTACGGCGACCCTGTAAAGGAAACTAAAACAGGCCCCGGTTTTACATACGGCGTTAAAAAGAAATAAGTAATCAATAACTTATTGTATAGAAAAATCCCTCCCGAACACGGAGGGATTTTTTTGTTTTATAACTTGACTCGCATATCACATTCGTAAATGGAGAGGGAGAATTATTCTATATCTTTTTTCTTGAAACGAGAACCATCTGATTTTCTATAATGTTTATTTAATTCCCTAACTATTTTTCCCTTTTTAAGAGATCCATTTTGTTTATGATATGCCGGATCATTTTTTACCTGTTCAAGCTCTTTTGAAGCAGGGCTGGGTTGAATACTATATGGTTGTTCAATTGGTGGTTGGGTATTGTAATTATTATATGAATTACTATTTTGAGGGTTGCCAATATTATAGTTTTGAATATCATCTTGAGGCATTTCATTTTCATAAGGTTGATTTATATTTGTAATTTGGCCTGATTCTTCCAGTATCTTATTCGACAAATAGTCATAATTCGCCCTTTCAATGTCGTTAAAACTATTGTACACTGCACTTAGGTCATAGTTATAATATTCACTTGGTAAGTTATTGTACCAAGCCGAATTTTTGAAATATGCATAATAAGTGTCTCCATCAGGAAGTCTATATCCCCTCCTTGCGGCTATTTCATATTGAGCAAGCCTTTCATCTCCGTAGTCAATTTTATGGCATTGGAAACTATTACATATCGGAATATTTGAAAATAAGGGGTACTTTCCAATGCCGCTATCGTATATTGGTCGATACCCATTATCGTTAACAAATCTACTATCTATCGAAAAGGTTTTGACAGTGGATAATGAATCGAAAATATTTTTAGTAGCAATCGTAATAATTTGATTCTTGTTAGCCTCCCGAAAAGACCATTTATAACGATTATTTGACCCTTTGATTTGTCCTCCGCGTATATAACCTATAATATCACTTAAGGCAGAACTTGCTACTTCATCTGGAATAATTGTACCGCAAATTCCAGAAACTAATTCTCCTTCAAGATATGCATAAACAGTTTCGAAAATAAATTCTTCAACGGCTACTGCTAATGGTACTCCACAACTTGATAAAAAGATGCTACTCCCAATTAAAGAACTAATTCCTCCATATAGCCCTAATCTTATAAATTCTTTTCTGTGCAACATCATATAAAATACTTAATATTTTTCGGTATAAAAAATCACCGAATCGGTGATTTTTTATACATTAATGATTAAAGTAAAAATTAGCATCTTCGTTTACCATAACCGGCAATAAAAGCATGAAGAAAATACTGGTAGCAAACAGGGGCGAAATAGCCTTACGCGTAATGAAAAGTGCCCGCGAAATGGGAATTAAAACGGTTGCAGTTTATTCAGAAGCCGACCGCAATAGCCCGCATGTACGTTATGCCGATGAAGCAATATGTATAGGCCCAGCCTCATCGAAAGAAAGTTACCTGCGTGGTGATAAGATAGTAGAAGTAGCCAAGTTGCTTGGTGTGAATGGTATACACCCGGGCTATGGTTTTTTGAGCGAAAATGCGGGCTTTGCGCGCATGGTTGAGGAAGCGGGCATAACCTTTATAGGCCCAACGCCTGAGGCTATTGAAATAATGGGTAGTAAGTTAGCTGCAAAAGATGCTGCCAAGAAGTTTGATATACCTATGGTGCCCGGCAGCGAAGGCGCTATTACCGATGTAAATGAAGCAATAAAACTAAGTGAAGCCATTGGCTACCCGGTGCTAATTAAAGCATCGGCAGGTGGTGGTGGTAAAGGTATGCGTGTAGTAAATAGTACCGATGAGTTAGAGGAGCAAATGCAGCGTGCGCAAAGCGAAGCCTTAAGCGCTTTTGGCGATGGCAGTGTTTTTATTGAAAGGTACGTAGGCTCGCCTAAGCATATAGAGGTACAGGTATTGGGCGATAACTACGGTAATATAGTTTACTTGTTTGAACGCGAATGCTCGGTACAGCGCAGGCACCAAAAAGTAATTGAAGAGGCACCAAGCAGTTGCCTTACGCCCGAAAAGCGTGCGGCTATTGGTAAAGCTGCAGTTGATGTAGCACGTTCGTGCGCATATATTGGTGCAGGCACGGTTGAGTTTTTGGTTGATGAGCAACTGAACTTCTACTTTTTAGAAATGAATACCCGCTTGCAGGTGGAACACCCCGTTACCGAAATGATAACCGGTATTGATTTAGTTAAAGAGCAAATAAAAGTAGCAAGAGGGGAGAAGTTAGAATTTACACAAGATGACCTGCAAATGCGCGGCCATGCTATTGAGTTGCGTATATACGCCGAAGACCCCATGAATAACTTTTTACCTGATATAGGCAGGTTAGAGCAATACCGTAAACCCGAAGGCCCCGGTGTACGTGTAGATGATGGATATGAAGAAGGTATGGATATACCTATTTATTATGACCCTATGCTGGCTAAACTGGTAGCCTATGGCAGCACCCGCACCGAGGCTATTGACCGCATGCTACGTGCCATTGAAGATTACCGCATTGTTGGCGTTAAAAACACATTGGCATTTGGCAGGTTTGTACTGCAACACCCCGATTTTGTATCGGGGAAGTTTGATACCAACTTTGTGGCTAAAAACTATAAGCCTGGATACTTGATTAGCGAGAATGAAGATGAAATGCAAATAGCGGCAATGGTGGCTAATTACCTTACCGACAAGCCTAAAAAAGCAAAAGGCACTCCTAACATTCAACAAGCTACATCGGGCAAAAGCCAATGGGTTAAAAACCGAAGTTCGTTTAGAGATTAAATTTGATTTTATTTATTGCGATGGGTCGACTACAATAGGTGTGGTTTGCACTATGTTGCTTAGGTGCCCAGCGCGGTCGCGTATTATAATAGAATACACAGCAGTATCCAAAGGGCAATTAGGGTCGGGCGTTGCGAAGCATTTTTTAGAATCGATAGCTGTTATAATCGATATTTCGCCGCTTAACGACTTAAATTTACCGCTTGTTTCAATATTAGCTGATGCATAAGTGCCAATGCAAGTATCGCGGCTATCAATAATAAAAACATTAAAGCCGCTTAGGTGCAAACAGGTGCTATCGCCGTATTTTAGGCTGCATAGGTTACAGGTATCGCCATCGCTGGGGGTAACACCAATATCGCCATCGCCATCGGTAAAAGTAACGGTTAAGGTATCGGTACGGCCGCTGTAAATGTATGATGATGAAACAGATTTAAATTCGATAATAGGCTCAACGGGGTATTCGGGCGCCTTAACGCATCCGCTTAATGTTGCTATCAATAAAAATATTGCTAATCTCGCCTTCATATTTTTAAGAAGTTCTCTAAATTTATCTGAATAATTTGTTGATGGTTATTTTTAGCTGCAACGGCGTCAGGTTTTTTTGCCAGAAATATTCCATTATGGCTGCAAAAACCTTCCTTGTTTCGCTCAAAAATAACTCATAAACATTCTTAACATACAAATTTAGAGAGCTTCTAACGAAATAAACGGAAGTTGCCCAGATTATTGTTATTTTAAGGAATAAATTATGTGCTTGTGACACAACCATTGCCCGCAGTTTTTACGGTTGACGGCTCGAACTTTGAGCAAATAGCTTTACAGGTATATAATTACCAATACACGCACGTACCTGTGTATAACGAATTTTGCACGCATTTGGGCCGCACACCCGATACCGTTACCCGTATTGAAGAAATACCTTTTATGCCTGTTGAGTTATTTAAAACCCACAGGGTAATTGCCACAGGCCAGCCGTTAAGCAATATTTTTGAAAGCAGTGGTACCACAGGTAGTGTATCATCGAAACATTATGTGGGCGATTTGGGATTGTATGAGCAAAGTTTTTTAACTGCCTTTCAACAGTTTTATGGTAAACCCGAAGACTACGTTATACTGGCCATGTTGCCATCGTATTTAGAGCGCTCCAACTCATCGTTGGTATATATGGCCGATAAGTTGATAAAGTTGAGCAATAAGCGCGAGAGTGGTTTTTTTATGCACTTAACCGAGAAGCTGATTATTATACTTAATGACTTACGTATGCGTAAGCAAAAAACCATTTTGTTGGGCGTAACCTTTGCACTACTGGATTTTGCCGAACAGTTCAGGATTAATTTTCCTGACCTGATAGTAATGGAAACCGGAGGTATGAAAGGCCGCCGCGAAGAAATGACCAGGCAGGAAGTGCATGATAAATTAACTAAGGCTTTTGGTGTACCAACTATACACTCGGAGTATGGAATGACGGAACTGTTGAGCCAGGGATATTCATACGGAAATGGTGTATTTAAATCTCCCCCTTGGATGAGGATAATAGCGCGCGATATGTATGACCCTATGCGCCACCTGCCACCTAACCAAACAGGCGCAGTAAATGTTATTGATTTGGCTAACCTGCACTCATGCTCGTTTATTGCAACAGGTGACGTAGGTAAAGTAAGCGAGGATGGAAGTTTTGAAATACTAGGCCGCATGGATAACACGGAGCTACGCGGCTGTAACTTAATGTACGTATAACCTGCCCATGTATTTAGTTAAGCTTTACAAGCACAGTAAAATACTATTTACAATTATAACTTTATACATAGCTGGTGTGTTATACTATGCAGCACACCAGCGCGAAGAATTTCCTTTTTTATTATACGGCATGTATTCGTTAAAAGAAGTAGGGCAACCACAATATGTTACTTACGCTATTAAGGTTAACGGCGAGGAGTTAGATTATCAAATATTGCCTGATGCAAAACGCGAGTTAATTACATCGCCGGTATACCAAGTTGCAGGCAGTGACAGCACCAGCGATGTACAAAAAATAAAAGCATGGCTTAGCAAATATTTGGCTGATAGAAAACAGTACAAGAGCGAAATTGAGATAAGCCGCGTAGTTTGTAGTTATGGCCCCAACGGCAAACCTTATGTGTTAAGTAAGCAACCCATTACTTTTTATGGAGAATAGCAGCCCCTTTAACTTACAGTATAGCCTAAAGGCGCGTATAGTTATTCCGGTGGCTATGGTTATATTATTTATAAGATTTATGAGCCGTGCGTTAATACCGCAAATGGAAAATATACCCGTGCTGTTTCCGCAAACCGAGTTGTTTTATGCTTGGGTTTATAAAACAGGCATTATTCAATTTTTAGTAAGTGACCATTGGGCAGGTGCGGTATTTGATATTGTTATGTTCTTCTCACCCTTAGCCTTTATAATAACCTTACGCCGGCCTTTTATTGTTTTATTTTGGTTGTTGGCACTTACTTATTTTATAACCTACAACATTGTAACGGGGCATCATTATCATGGTTTGATAGGGGTACTGATTGTTACTATTCCATTTTTTAGTAAAGATGAAAAAAGATTTAACCTGTTATGGGAAGGTGCGCGGTATTACATGCTGTATGTTTTTGCTTCGGCGGCGTTGTGGAAAATATTACGAGGATCCGTTTTTTATACTGATCAACTTAGTAATATACTAAAAGCGCAGCAGTTAGATTTATTGCTTCAAGATAGTGATTCAATAAGCGGGCATATAGCAAGCTACTTAATTGCAAACCCGCAAGTAGGGCATGTAGTACTATTGATTAATGTGCTGCTGCAACTAAGTTTTGCCATTGGCTTTTTTACCAAAAAATATGATAGGCTTTTACTGGTACTGGTAGTTTTGTTTACCATCGGCAATTATTTTGTAATGAGTATTATTTCGGTTGAAATATTGATACTGGCCTTTACCCTTTTAAACTGGGATAAGGTACAAGCCTTGGCTGATAAATATATGCGTAAGCAGAAAGTTACTACAGCCTGACATTATTATTCAGCAATAAAAAATCGGCGATAACCAAGGCTGCCATTGCCTCAACAATAGGCACGGCGCGCGGTACTACGCAAGGGTCGTGGCGGCCTTTGCCTTTTATTTCGGTATTGTTTCCCTGCTCATCAACTGTATGTTGCGTTTGCATTAAAGTAGCAACCGGCTTAAATGCCACATTGAAGAATATATCCATACCATTGCTAATGCCGCCTTGTATACCGCCCGAGTGGTTTGTGGCAGTAGTAATAGCACGGCCGCTATTGGCAGTAAAGGTATCGTTGTTTTCGCTGCCGTATTTAGTGGCGCCTTCAAAACCGCTACCGTATTCAAAACCATGTACGGCATTTATACTTAACATGGCCTTACCTAATTGCGCATGTAGTTTGTCAAACACAGGCTCGCCTAAACCAATAGGGCAGTTTTTAATTACACAGGTAATAACGCCACCTATGGTATCGCCTTTGGCACGCGTATCTTGTATTAAATCAATCATAGCATGGGCTGTGTGTACATCGGGGCAACGCACTATGTTGCTATCGGTTTTAGTTAAATCTAATTGGGTATAGTCTTTCTCTAACTTTAGTTTACCTACCTGCGATACGTATGCTGTTATTTCAACCCCCTTAGTTTTAAGTAGCAGCATGGCTATACTGCCTGCTATAACACGCGCTGCAGTTTCGCGGGCACTGGCACGGCCGCCACCGCGGTGGTCGCGCAGGCCGTATTTCATTTGGTAAGTAAAATCGGCGTGCGAGGGGCGGTATGCTGTTTTAAGATGTTCGTAGTCTTCAGGTTTT